>Ga0105054_10005433_pt1 | contig 18324 bp, 10 predicted proteins | sample BON02_FD_78091 | JGI IMG/M metagenome (GOLD analysis project Ga0105054, IMG submission 78091) | Freshwater microbial communities from Lake Bonney liftoff mats and glacier meltwater in Antarctica - BON-02 (megahit assembly) | ecosystem: Environmental > Aquatic > Freshwater > Ice > Glacier...
AAATCTACAAGGATTACATTCACTACGTTTTTCCCTTTGGCGAGTACATACGCATTCTCACCATAATATTTACTGATTGTTTTGTCTACCGGAGATGCTAGCACTTCTAAAATCAATACGGTAATAATAGATCCAAAAGCTAGCGAGATAATCCCATCCTTAATCCTGTTACGGTAGTCTGAAAGCTTTAAATATCGAGGCAAACGATATAATACCAGCACAAAGAGAATTACCGTGAGTGTATCTATAGAAAACTGAGTCATCGCAAGATCCGGAGCACTGTAAAACACAAAAATTAAGCAAATTGACAATCCCATTACACCCATCGAAGCCACTGCCGTGAGCCTTGATTTGGTAAATACAACGAAAAAGACCGATGAGAACATCATTGCCACCACGGCTATTTCGTACAGCGTTATTTCATTCAAAGTCGAAAGGTCAAGCTCAAAATTGGCTGTATTGTACAACGAATACCCAACTAAGCCAATCAAAAACACCACAATAGTAGAAACGTAATTTCGGAGATACCCATTTTGAAAAATTCGTGTCCAAAGCGAAGAGAATTTATTGAAATAAGCCCAAGCACCCGCTGTAAGGGATTTAGGGGAAAGAAATTCAAATCTTTCTGCGCTTGCCACTAACTTTTGTGAAGGTTTTAAAGTGAAATAGAATACAGTCCCTACAACTATGGTTGCTATACTCAGCCATAGCACGGTATTGAAGCCATGCCATAGCTTCAAGTGTTCGTTTCCGAGGCTTTCTCCCATGGCAGTGACCACTGGGAAAACAATAGGCTCAACCAATGCCGGGAAAATCCCAAAGCCAATTCCCAGCACTGCAAGGATCATTGGAGGAAGCCATAAAAGCATTCCAGGCTTTTTTGTATTTTCAAATTGCTCGGGAAGTTTGCCTACAAAAGGGCTGATTCCAGCCACAAATCCCGCATACAACAATAAGATCTTGGTGATTAAAATAAGCGCAATCCACAACACAGGTATTCCTACAAGAGCAAGTGTTGACTCATAAGTAAGTTCTTTTCCTAGAAATCCCACGGTTGGAGGGATTCCCGCACTTGAAACAGCCGCTAGAAACCCTGCAATCGCTACGGGTAACATTACCTTTCTTAGTCCCCGAAGTACAGTGACGTTGCGAGTTTGGGTTTGAAGGTCAATAATTCCCGTTACAAGGAATAAAGTCGCCTTATAAAGTGCATGAACCACAATAAAAAGTGCCGCTGCGAGCAAAGCCTTTTCAGTACCCTGTCCTATTAAAAAAACCAAGATCCCTAAAGCTGCAATAGTGGAATAAGCTAGTATTCCTTTCAGATCCTTTCTGAATAGTGTGTGTACACCTGCGTAAACCATCGTGATCGAACCTACAATGAGGAGGGTAGAATTCCAGAATTCTGTATTGCCAAGAATCGGCGTAAATCTCATCAACAAATAGATTCCAGCTTTTACCATCGTTGCAGAGTGCAAATAAGTAGAAACTGGAGTTGGGGCCAACATAGAGCCGGGCAACCAGAAATGAAACGGGAATTGGGCAGATTTGGTAAATGCAGCACCAAACATAAAAATGACAATAGGAATATAATATGGGCTGTCGGCTATTACTTGGTTGGAATTCAACAACTCCGAAATAGTGTAAGAACCTCCTACAGAACCTAATATCAAAGCCCCCGCCAGGAGGGACATGCCACCTAGTCCGGTTACTGCCAAAGCTGTGATTGCCGATTTCCTAGAAGGCTCACTGTTATTATTAAACCCAATTAGGAAAAAGGAACTAATGCTGGTAAGCTCCCAGAAAACAAAAAGGGAGATCATATTATCTGAAAGAACAAGGCCCAGCATAGCTGCCATGAACATACTCAGGTATCCATAAAATCTATCCAGATACTGATGACCTTTAAGATAGGTTGAGGTGTAGACAAAAACAAGAAAGCCGATACCTGTGATCATTAATGAAAACAGGAGCGACAAGCCGTCCAGGGTGAAGCCAAGATTCACTCCAAAAGAAGGAACCCAGTCATAACTTTCCGTAATTATTCCACCACCGGATACTTCTTCAATGAAACTGGAAAAATAAACAAATAGGGATAAGGGGATTATTGCTGAGAGGATAGCGGATTTTCCCCGGAAAAATCTTCCAGCTAAAACCAGAAGTAATGAAAAAACAAATCCTAATAGTACTGCTATAAGCATGCGGGGCCTTCAAATTCTGTTATAGGTAAATATAACAGTTATTATTGAAGTTCTTTAGGCGAAAAACTGTCGTATTAGGAGAAGGTTGAGTTTAAAAAAATCAAAAAATCTACCTGAAAATGGCTTTTTTTAAATTCCTTTTTGTGTATCCGTTTTGATAGTTAATTCCATTGTAACCACGGATCCTTTCAAAATTCACTGCCTAATTGTACGGTGGAAATTGTATCTGCTCCTACTGCGCGTTCACCTTAGGACCCTAAAAGAAATTTAAAAAACCTCCCCTACTTTGCCTTATGAAATTTGATTTCACGATCCTGTTCCCAAACATACACCACCGTCTTATCGGGTAAAATGATCGACTTTAGGTAGCTTCCTTTTCCTATCGGATTTTCATACTTGTCTGACAATGATACTGATTTCACGGCACCTCCATTTTGCATAGAAATCAAAATAGTATCGGAAGTTCCTGAAATACTCGAATTTTTGCCTTCACCGATCCTAACCTCAGCAGCTCCCGGCTTGCTGTAATACACGACTCCTTCTCTTCTCCAAGTGGTGTGAACTCCCTTGGCATCATCAATCACGATTCCGCCGCCATCCATGGGACAGCCTTCCAATTTCCAGGTTCCCAGCCCTAGCTTTTGAGCAGTTCCGAAGGATTTTCCACTGTCTGATGATTTGGTTAGGTATAAATCCCTCGAACCTTCCAGCCAATTTCTAAACATGACCGCAACCTCAGTTCCATTCACCGCGATACTTGGCTTGCAGCATTCACAGACATGCTCGTCGGGAGATTGATAGGCCAACTGGTTTTTGGACCATTTTGATCCTCCTTTTGAAAGCGAAGAGAAAAAGATCTGGTTTCTTTTGCCTATTCTGGTATCAAGCCAAACTGCATAGAAACTATCTTTTTTGTCCGCTGCGATGCTCATCAATCCTTCCGGAGCCGATCCACTTTGGTCATTTACGATTCCCTGGGATTTCCAGCTAGCAGATTCGCTGCTCAGTTCAAACCAATGGATGTTTCCTGTCTTGTCCATTGCAGTAATGACCGAATGCGTATCAGAACTTGCAATTTGCGGCCCTCTCGACATTCCCAGATGCATTCCCGGTACTTCTGCTACCAACACAGGATTCAAAAACGTAAGTCCCCCATCTTTGGAAGTTGCGCAGAATACCTTGTCTGCTTGACCGAATACAACCCGGATCACCCCTTTTGTATCCAAACTGGCTTGTGGCTGCTCTCCCAGCGATATCGTGCTGACTTTGGTCTGAGCCCAAGAGGATACAGTCGAGGCTATAATCAGAAATACTATTACTATTTTTCTCATTTTGATTTGCTTTGAAATTAAGATAGCAAAAGGCCAGAAGTAAGACCATAAGAATTTGACAAATGGGTATTAATTAATCTGGTGACAAAGTGAATCCGGATACTCACCTTAGGTTTGAAATATTGATTCTAAGAATTAAAATCGGCGTCTGAGAAAAAAGAAAATTCTTCATGGAATCCTCTACTTCTAATTACACTTAACTGCCTTTTAAATTATAAGATATTTCAATTTCCAAAATCTTTTACTTCTTGGGTGGATGAGCCGCAATGAAGAGCACGAGTTACCACTTGCATTCCTATTTGTGAAAATCTAGCATATCATACTTTTTCTAATTCCTTTAGCCCTGCTCATAATACATGACTTCTGGTTTGGGTTTAAATACTCATCTCAAACCTAAAGGTGAAAATAGACTTCTCGGTTTCAAGCTATTTTGAACAGCTTATTTCCCAAATCAACTAGCATTTCCACCTATGATACGTCCGATTTCCAAATTTACATAAATGGCATTATTCTACTCAGCGTTTTCTTGCAAACACCTAGTCTCTTTCAATCAAACTCACCTGTGCCGGATTCTTCCATTTTTAGCGAAAAACGATAGAGATCGAAAACTAAAAGAATTTGGAAGATAGACTCCACAAGAGTTGCTATGTAATTGATTGAGGGTTTATGCCTCCAAAATTGGCTTTTTCCCTATTTTTGCAGCACAATTAATAATCCGAATATGTCTATTGCCAGCAAATACGATCCTGTAGCTACCGAAGCCAAGTGGTACGCCTACTGGATGGAGCACAAACTTTTTTCATCGAAAGTAGATCCAAACAAGGAACCTTATGTGATCACCATGCCTCCACCAAACGTCACTGGGGTCTTACACATGGGTCATATGCTGAACAATACCATTCAGGATGTATTAATCCGCCGTGCGAGAATGCAGGGCAAAAATGCACTGTGGGTTCCTGGAACTGATCATGCTTCGATCGCTACGGAAACCAAAGTGGTAAATCTGCTGAAAGAACAAGGCATAGACAAGAAGTCACTCACCCGTGAAAAATTCCTTGCGCATGCGTGGGAATGGAAAGAAAAATACGGAGGAATTATCCTGGAGCAATTGAAAAAGCTTGGTGCTTCTTGTGATTGGGATCGGACAGCTTTCACCATGGATGCGGATCTAAGCGATGCGGTAGTTTCTGTTTTCGTGGATTTGCACAAAAAAGGAAAAATCTACCGAGGCATCCGCATGGTCAATTGGGATCCAAAAGGAAAGACTGCCCTGTCTGATGACGAGGTGATCACCAAGGAAATCCAGTCCAAACTATACTATATCAAGTATCAGATAGAAGGAACTGAAGATGAATTCCTGACCATTGCGACGACTCGACCTGAGACCATCATGGCAGATGCGGCGATATGTGTCAATCCAAATGACCCTCGATTCACTCATCTGAAAGGCAAAAAAGCCATCGTGCCTCTAATCAACAAAGCCATCCCGATCATCGAGGATGAGTATGTAGATATGGAGTTTGGTACGGGTTGTCTGAAAGTGACTCCAGCTCATGACATCAACGACTACGAACTTGGTCTAAAGCATAAGCTAGAGGTGATTGACATCTTAAATGATGATGGTACGCTCAACGAAAAAGCACAGATTTTAGTAGGTGAAGATCGTTTTGTGGCGAGAAAGATGGTTGCCAAAAAACTGAAGGAAATAGATCAATTAGAGAAAATCGAAGAGTATAAATCCAACGTTGGTCATTCAGAAAGAACGGATGCAGTAGTCGAGCCAAGGCTTTCATTGCAGTGGTTCTTGAAAATGGACGATATCACCAAGCCAGCGCTAAGCGCAGTAATGGATGATGTGATCCAATTGTATCCTCCGAAATTCAAGAACATGTACCGCTCTTGGATGGAAAATGTGCGGGACTGGTGTATCTCTCGTCAACTCTGGTGGGGACATAGAATTCCGGCTTATCACCTTCCAAACGGAGAGTTTGTAGTTGCAAAAACTGCTGAGGAAGCTTTGAAGATCGCCAATGAGCAATTTGATGGCAACTTTACCTTAGCTGATTTAAAACAAGATGAAGATGTGTTGGATACTTGGTTCAGCTCTTGGCTTTGGCCGATTTCGGTGTTTGATCCTGAGGTTTTCACCACAGGCAAGCCAAATGAAGAACTGAAATATTATTACCCTACCAATGACTTGGTGACTGCACCTGAGATTCTATTTTTCTGGGTGGCGCGTATGATCATTGCTGGCTATGAGTACATGGGCGAAAAGCCTTTCCGAAATGTATATTTGACAGGTATCGTCCGCGATAAGTTGGGAAGAAAGATGTCCAAGTCTCTGGGAAATTCTCCAGATCCACTGGTACTGATTGCTCAAAACGGAGCTGACGGCGTGCGTACAGGTATGCTTTTCTCCTCTCCTGCGGGAAATGACTTGCCTTACGATGACAAACTTGTAGAGCAGGGAAGAAACTTTGCAAATAAGATCTGGAATGCTTTCCGTCTGGTAAAAGGTTGGGAAATCGATCCAACCCTGGACGGTTCGGCCAATACCTCTAGTATTGAGTGGTTTGAAAATCGATTCAATCAGGCGTTGATAGAGATCAATGAACATTTTGAGAAATTCAGAATTTCGGATGCCTTGATGACTACTTACAAGTTGGTGTGGGGAGACTTTTGTTCTTGGTATTTGGAGATGATCAAGCCAGAATATCAGCATCCTATAGATCAGGAAACTTACGATAAGACTATTGCGCTTTTCGAAGATATCTTAAAGATTTTGCATCCGTTCATGCCGTTTATCTCGGAAGAACTTTGGCATCAGATCAAAGAAAGATCAGTGGAAGAGTCCTTGATCTTAGCTTCTTGGCCTCGGGAAAAAGGATATGATGCACAGATCATTGAAGAAGCAAATCAGGTATTTGAGGTAGTTTCTCAGGTGAGAAACCTACGTGCATCCAAAGGCATGTCACCAAAAGAGATGTTGGATTTGACCATCAACACCAAAAATGAAGACTTATATGGTCGATTCGAAGCTGTTCTGAATAAACTGGCCAATCTATCGTCGCTAAACTTTGGTACCAAAGTAGAGAACGCGATCAGCTTTGTAGTGAAGTCTGACGAGTGCTTTGTCCCAATGGGAGATGCTATCAATATAGAAGAGGAAAAAGAGAATATCCAGAAGGAAATCGATTACACCAAAGGCTTCTTGAATTCAGTGATGAAAAAGCTCAGCAACGAAAGATTCGTGTCTGGTGCGCCGGTACAGGTCATCGAAATGGAGCGCAGAAAACAAGCTGACGCTGAAGGCAAGATAAAGGCTTTAGAGGAAAGCTTGGCGAAACTGGGATAACTTATAAACATACGAGATCAAAAAAAGCCTCGAAGCTCACTCCGCAGAAAACTCCACTTCCTACGTGGTTAGGAATCAAAAAAGCCCGACTGAATCAAATCAGTTGGGCTTTTAAATAAACTTTCTAATGGGAATTATGCTGCGTTTCTTGCGGCATTGATAATCCCAAACATACTTCTCAATATCAATCGTTGAAGTACTTCTGTAGTCTTTCCAGTCTCAAGTATTTTCTGAATAGCATATTGCTGCACAGTAATCAATGGCAAGACGATACGCTCACGGATTTCAATTGACTTTTTAATCACCTTGTTATCTTTGTCGCCCATCAATTCATCCATTGAAGACACTTCTTTAAGCTTCTCGATAGATCTCAAATACTCATCGTACATGATCTCCCAGAACTCACCATAGTTCTTATCCTGCTTTAAATAAGCTGTCGCTGGATAAAAGCATTTCGTAAGCGACTGCATGGAATTGCCAAGAAGCGCTCTGAAGAAAAGACTGTTGTTATATAAGTCTTTCAAATCACCCAATTTCCCTCTCTTTTCCAATACCTCAATTGCAGCCCCCACTCCGTAAAAGCCTGGGATATTTTGCTTCATCTGAGCCCATGAACCTACGAAAGGAATAGCACGAAGGTCTTCAAATTTAAGACCTTCACCCTTGCCTCTTTTCAAGGGTCTAGAACCGATATTAGTCATCCCAAAATATTTAAGCGGGGTCACATGCTCCAGATAAGGCACGAACTTAGGGTGACTTTTAAATTTTTTATAAGATTCATATGCTTCACCAGCTAACTCATCGATCAATGCTCGCTGGTCGGTATTTAGATTCTTGTCCGCACCACCGTATAGATGGTTTTCCAGTCCTGCACTGAGAAGCTGTTCAAAGTTGTAAGTACAAGAAGCCTGCTTACCATAGTTAGCAGAAATCGTCTGACCTTGGATCGTTACCTGGATCTCAGAATTCTCTACTTTCTCACCTAGAGAAGCGTAGAAATTATGCATATTCCCTCCACCACGTGCCGGAGGTCCACCTCTACCGTCGAAGAAGACTACTTCTATTCCATTCTCTCTGGAGACTCTGGTCATCTCCTCTTTTGCTCTTAGAATAGACCAGTTCGCCTGTAGGTATCCACCATCCTTAGTCCCATCAGAGAACCCGAGCATGATCGTCTGCTTATTCCCTCTGAATGCCAGATGCTTTTTGTACTCAGGAAGATTGTAAATGCTTGTCATGATCTCAGGTGCTTCTGCCAAATCATCGATAGTCTCGAAAAGCGGTACGATATCCAACGGAAGATTTTCCTTATCTGCACCAAGAGTTAGCTGAGCCAATTTGAATACTTCCAGAAAATGCTTTCTAGACTGGCAATTTGAAATAATGTAGCGGTTTAGAACTTCTTCTCCACTTTCCTTCTGGATTGAATCTATTACACCAAATGACTGCAACATCTCCTGGTTAAATGGATCTTGGAAAGAATCAACTTCTGGAAGCGAGGTAAGGCTCATGATCTGAGCGATCTGCTCATCCTCCGTGCCCTGAAGATCTTTGCCCTGAAGCTGAAAAATATCCTCTAGCAATGCATCATGTTTGCGGCTATCCTGACGCATATCCATGCATGCGAAATGGAAACCGAATATCTTTACTTTCAGAATGAATTGATCCAATTCTTCCAAGAAAAGTCCCTCGTGGTACTTGATTAAGCCTTCTCTTGCAGAAAGTAAATCTGCAAGCAATTGATCTTTACTTTGATAGACTGGATTATTTTCAAATAAAGTAGCATACAGTCCACGTTCAATATTAATCAGGATTTCCTCTACATGCTTGAAAGTCAACCTTCTTCTCACCTTACGCACATCACGGTAGTAGCATTTCAATACCCACTTCTTCAGACGCTCAGCTACTTGCTTGGTAATCGTATGTGTGACAAATGGATTCCCATCTCTGTCTCCGCCTGGCCAAAAACCAATCTTCAGTAAACCTGAATTTTCCCAGTCATGAAGGGGGATATTCAAAGACCCCAATAAGCGAATCATAATATCAGAAATACTATGATAAAACACATTTTCCAAGAACCAAATCAAGCTCACCGCTTCATCGTAAGGGGTTGGTTTCTCTCGCTTGGTGAAACCTGTTTTTCCTAACTGCTGAAGCAGGGAATTTATCTTGCCGATGTCATCTGTGCGAATTGCATTCTCCAGATCGGTGATGATTGCTAAGACATTACCGGGATAAAACTGAGTCGGGTGAGCAGTGAGCGTAAGGCGAACAGAAAAAGTCTTCAACTTCTCTATAAGCGCATCTCGCTTGTTATCGTTATCAGTACGGTCAATCAATGCTTTAATCGTTCCTTTTCCTTTCAGATCGTGGATTTTTTCGTATGCAGCATCCTCTATAGAGTCAAATAAAACGACTTGTCGCTCTACGTATTGTATCATCTGAAAAAGCAAATCAGATTGCCGAACTTCCGTGGAGTCAGGCATCATTTCATCGAAAAACCCTGAAATAATTTCCTTCGGAGTTAATCCTTTCTGGAAACCATTTTGACATGCTGTACCTAAAATCGGAAGTAAAGTTCCGGTACGGTAGATGTCATTGAAGGGAAGATCTAAAAATAAACTGTTGTAAATCGTGAAGCGCTTGGCTACTTGGGTATCATAGGTTTTATACATTATTCATCTTCCTATTTTAATGGTTAAGCAAATTAGTAAAAATTCTAAAAATTGAAATAACTATTGACTATTCATTAATAAATATTCTCATTCTCTTCCTTTTTATTAACCAAATGAGAGATTTATCAATAAAACAACAAATCCAGTATTTAAGATAATTCAATATCTTTCTGTCATGAAACAACCACTTTTCCTAGCAGGCCTTCTCGCTATCTCTTTTGCCTGCACCACAAAACAAACTACTGAAATGACTGAGACACCGATCACTTACTCTTTTTTGGTAGGCACCTACACAGACGAAGCAAGCCAGGGGGTTAATCAACTTGATTTTACTCCTTCGGATAATAAATTAGAAGTTCGCACAATTTTTTCTGGTATTCAAAATCCTTCCTTTGTATTGGCAAATTCAGCAGGAGACAAGGTATTTACTTTAGAAGAAATAGACACTGTTCCAGGTGGAAAAGTCGTCAGCTTGGATCGCTCGATCGAGGATCAGTCACTTTCCAAATTAAGCGAATTGCCTAGCTTCGGTGATCATCCCTGCTACCTCGCACTCTCGCCAAACGAAGAGTTTTTGACTGTAGCGAATTACAGCAGCGGTAGTTTTAGCGCGTATAAAATTGGTGAGAACACAGCGTTAACACACCTTCAGACAATTCAGCATGAAGGAAACAGCGTCAATCAAGCTAGACAAAGCGCTCCCCACGTACACAGTACAGTATTTAGTCCAGATGGCAAATTTTTGTTAGTAGCAGATTTGGGTACTGATCAGGTATCTGTTTATGATTTCGACAAGGACGCTGCCGAGCCTTTGACTCTAAACAATGCCTACAAAGTCACTCCCGGTGATGGGCCGAGACACTTGGTTTTTTCCAATGACGGAAAGGAAATCATGCTAGTAGAAGAGATGACTGCTGTGCTGGACATATTCAGTTTCGATGCAGGAAAAATAAGTCCTAAACAGAGAATCTCTTTGGTAACCGAGGGTTTTGAAGGAGGTTTGGGAGCTGCTGAAGTTCGACTTTCTCCTGACGGAAAAAACATTTACGTTTCTAATCGAGGCGATGCTAATACGATTTCTGTGCTTAGCAAAAAGGCTTCTGGAGAATATGAATTCACTCAGCAAATTTCATCTGGGGGAATTATGCCAAGGAATTTCAATTTGACCGCAGATGGTAAATATTTGCTCTCAGCCAATCAAGCTAGTAATGACATTGTGGTTTTTGAAAGAGACGTAGAAACAGGGAAACTCACCCAGACTGCCTGGAAAGTTCAATTAAGCAAACCTGCTTACCTTTTTAGACTGAATGACTAGGAAGGTTCCTCCCAAGCGATGAGCGGATTATAATGGATCTCCCCTTTTTCTATTTCCAACGGAGATTCCAGATTATTCCGGTACAATTTGCCTGTACCCAAACCCTGAGGTATAGAAGCATTTAGACTATCTGCAAGTTGCGCAATTGCATTTAGCCCAATATTGCTCTCTAGCGCTGAAGTCATCCACCACACAATCTTGCGCTGGTCAGCCAGCTCGATCCATTCCTTGGTTTCTAAAATTCCGCCAAGTAACGTCGGTTTAAGAATGATATACTGAGGCTGAATTTCATCCAGAAGTTCAGCCTTATTTTTCACCCCAATCAATTCCTCATCAAGGGCTATCGGAAGCGGAGTAGCTGCGCAAAGCTGCTTCATCGCTTCCCAATTCCCAGCGGCAATTGGTTGCTCTATGCTGTGCAGATCGTACTTGGCTAATTGCTCAAGCTTACTCAGCGCATCATCAGTCGAAAAAGCCCCATTTGCATCTACCCGAAGTGTGATCTGCTCCTTTGAAAATCTAGACCTGATATAATCGAGAAGATTTAATTCCTGTTGAAAGTCAATCGCTCCAATTTTCATCTTAATACAATCAAATCCTTGCATCAGCTTTTCCTTGATTTGCTCCAGCATAAAGTCCCTTTCCCCCATCCAGATCAACCCATTGATAGGAATAGCCTTTTTGCTCTCGAAAAAGTCCTTTCCAAGAATTTTCTTTCTTCCGCCATTCCTCAGATCAAGAATAGCAGTTTCTAAGGCAAATCGAATACTAGGTAATTCGAAAGGGATAATCATTTCAAGCTGCTTTAAAATGCTCACTTCATCAACTCCCCAGCTTACTTGAGACATTTCATTCAACGTTTGTAGCAGAACTTCTTCAAAATCCACCCTATCATCCAAGCTCAATTTCACCAAAGGTGCAGCTTCTCCCCAGCCTATAATATCGGGATGACTTGAGTGAAACGCTTTAACCCAAAACACATCTTTGGTCTTCAAAACCCCTCTAGATGTGCCTGCATCAAACTTAAAAATCAAGGTTCTTTTTAGGTATTCAAAGGTGACTTTACAAGAATAGGACATGGATTATGAAAGGTTTTGGAAGGTACTTGAAATGAGTTGAGCTATATTTGCAGGCAGAATCACATCTATTTATGCAGATCCCAGCAATTGATTTAACCGCTTACGAATATACATTACCAGAGGAAAAAATCGCAAAATTCCCGTTGGCAAAGCGAGACTCTTCGAAGCTTTTGCATTACAAAGATGGGAAGATTTTACACCTGAACTTTAACAGCATTCCCGATTTACTTCCTCCGGAGACCTTACTTGTGTACAATGACACCAAAGTCATTCCTGCACGATTGATTTTCCAGCGGGAAACCGGGGCACGCATAGAGATTTTCTTGCTTCAGCCTATCGCTCCAACTACTGTCATTCCTGAAATCATGCTCGCTAAGCATCCAGTCGTTTGGGAAACCATGATAGGGAATTCCAAGAAATGGAAAGAGGGAGAGATTTTGAAAGGAATAATTCCTTTCAACGGCAGCAGCATTACCCTTCATGCGAAATTAATTGACAGAGAGACTCGGCAAGTGGAGTTTTCATGGGACAATGCTGAAGTCGCTTTTGTGGATGTGGTGGAAGCAAGCGGCGAAGTGCCTCTTCCTCCCTATTTGAACCGCAAGCCTACCGAGGAAGACAAATCTAGGTATCAGACAGTTTATTCAGAAAAACAAGGCGCTGTGGCAGCTCCTACCGCTGGGCTTCACTTCACGCCAGAAATATTTGAGCAGTTAACATCAAAAGGCATCAAAAAAGCTCAAGTAACATTGCATGTCAGCGCGGGTACTTTCCAGCCGATCAAGGCTAGTCAAGTGACTGATCACCCAATGCACAGCGAGCAAATTCACGTAAGTAGAGCAACCATCACCCTTATTTTATCCCATTTGGGCAGCGTAGTAACTGTGGGAACCACATCCGTGCGAACGTTGGAAAGTTTGTATTGGTACGGAGTTAAATTACTTGAAGGAAAAGGAGACAATTTGAAAATTGAGAAACTTTTCCCTTACCAAGACAGAAAAAGCTTGCCTACTGCAAAAGAGTCCTATGAGGCTATTCTTACTTATATGAATGAAAAAGTTCTAGAAACAATCATGGGCACAACGGAGATTTTTATTTTCCCAGGATATGAATTTAAGATTGTCAAAGGATTGATCACCAACTTCCATCAACCAGGTTCTACGCTAATCCTTCTGATTGCCACGATTCTCGGCGATGACTGGAAGCGAGTGTATGGTGAAGCCCTGTCAAATGATTATCGCTTCTTGAGTTACGGGGACAGCAGCTTGCTCTGGATAGCGTAAGCTTGCTTCAACTAAAAATAATTTATATTGAAGAGACAAATCTAGCCATAGCTTTAAGCCATTTGAAGGCTGAATTCAGAAAACTCAGAATAGTCAATCTCTTTTACCATTAGGATCATGGCATTTGCAAATTCCTGCTTGCAAGCACGAACCTCATATGCATAATAGGTATCAGTGGTTTCGGAGATTTCTAAAGACCCAAAAAAACGATAGAGTTCTTCCTGAGAATTAGAACGAATAGAAATGCATCCATTTTTAGATTCACATTTTTCAATCAAGAAATTCGCTGCAGATGTTTGGATTATCATAGGAGTTGGCTTTGAAGGAAATACAAATTTAGACCAGTACCAGTGAATTTCTATACCCTATACAGGGTATTTTTCTATTTTTGAGTACCTAACGGTCAAATTATTTTATTTGATATTCAGACTATTAGACAAAAAGATCCAATCATTCAATTCCTATCTGCTAATGACTTGTTAAAATCTGATCAATTGACTTATATTTGCATCGATTTACAAGATGGATGAGGCAAATAAATCAGCCTTAAATCCACAAAATCATGAAAGAATGATTTTGTAAAACGAAAACTAAGCCACATATCAATATCTAGAGAGTTGGGTGAGCGGCTTAAACCAGCAGTTTGCTAAACTGTCGTACGCCTCAACGCGTACCGGGGGTTCGAATCCCCCACTCTCTACCACTTAAAACCCTAACTATCTGAAATATTGATAGTTAGGGTTTTTTTTTAGGATCAGGGGCGAATTCAGTAGCGATTTGGTTTTATTTTTGGAATTATTCTGAAAAGCATTGAAGAAGTTCATTTTTATGGAATTCCTGCATTCTTTCAGAAAAAAAACAATCGAATTAAATCAGATTTCCTAGAGTCTAATATTTCACATTAAGTACTCGAAATATTCGTACGGTACGATGTGTGCGATTCGTACTATAAGTACGAATTATCAACTAGGCACATCAGAGAATGCCTGAAAAAAGAAGGATTAATCAACTCATTCCCTAAATTCGTACAACTGAAACCAAACTTTTAAATCCCAAAATTTCAATCAAGTTTAAGGAGGTTAATTTGATCCGCTTCTGGATATTGCCTCGCATAATCCAGAATATTTTGATTTTTTTTTATAGCTTAATGGTTACCTGGCTCATGTTTAATTATAAATAATGAAAGTAAATCAAAAACAAAGTTCAATTGCCTACTCCGACAGTGAATTGATGGAAATGTTGAAGGAAAGTAGCGATGCTCTGACTATGGTATATGAGAAGCATAAAGATTATTGCCTCAATTTTATGAAATCGATGTATGATAATAGCGATGGGGCGAAGGACATTTACCAAGATGCTGTGATTGTTTTCTATGAGAATGCCATCAAGCCTGGGTTTAATTTAACCTGTTCCATACAGACTTATTTGAATTCCATCTGTAGAAACCAAGTTTTAGTAAGGCTAAAACATTCCAAAAAACACACATTTAGCAGTGTTGAAGACAATCAAGAATATCTTGAAAGCCTAACTGACTGGTTTGATGACAGTAATCTTATTAATAATGAACGCGTAATGGTATTAAAGGGGATTTTGAACGAATTTAGGGAAAGTGCTAGTAAGTGCTATGATATTTTAGTTAGGTTTTTTTATCAGAATCAATCCATGGATAAAATAGCCGAGGCGATGGATTATACAAATGCCGCCAACGCTAAAAATCAAAAATATCGTTGCCAAGAGAGACTAAAAATAGAAATGTTTAAACGAATGAAAAAGTGAGTGGTTTTAAAAAAGAACATATGGGAATTCTGAGGCAATATTTCTTGTCGGAGAATTCAAGTATTAAAAATGAAATCCTTGAATCATTCTCCGCTGGACTGCGGGATAAAGTTTTACTTATTCAGAATGAATTTGAGAATGGCACAGATTCAAAATCCATTGCCGCACAAATTAATGCGCAAGAATTTGAAAAAGAACTTGAAGAAATCCAATCAGCCTATTATTTAGGCAATCTTGGTCTTTCGAATCAGGAATTTGAAAAAGAGCTAATTGGCGCAATCATACCTATTGAAAGAGAGAATCTTAAAAAAAAACTTATCTCTTTTGATGAAATAGGGAGAGAAGATATTTCGGATGTTGAATTAAAATCTGCCATTACTCTCATTGAAAGAGAATCTTTAAAAAAGAAACTTCAAAGCTTGGAAGATTCTTCAATAGAGAAAGTCGTTCCTTTAAATCCAGAGCAGAGACCTTCTGCTGCATCAGGCACTATACATCTTAATTCCATACTGAAATATGCTGTTGCTGCTTGTGTTGTCGTCGCCATCGGAATTGGTATTTATCAGTTTACTAGGCAGGATGTAATTCCAGAAAATACGATGGCTTCTTCATCTGAAGAGAAACCAATCGACCAAGTTCCTGAGGATGTGCAGGAGATTAAAACTATTCCGCTGGCTGAAGTTTCTATCGAATCAAATTCCATGGTGGTCTTAAAACCCGGTTTGGGCTTTGGGGAAAGTGAAGAAAAAATAACGGTTGTAGAGAATAATCACCAACAAAGAATTTTGTCCATACAAAATGCCATTTCAGCTTATCAAAAGCAATTAGATAATGCTAGAGAATCTTCAAGTCCTACCAGCGTTCAAATTACAAAAGAATTAAAAAGCAGGATAGTTTCTTCACAGGACGAATTACAAACATTGAATGCCCGAGAAAATCAATATCTCTTCGATGGCAAGAAACTTACCCTATTTGGTTCTACTACCCAAACAGAAAATAAAATTATAGATTACGACGCTAACTATTATCTGAAAAAAGATAGTACGTTTTTCAGATTGTCTATTTCTAAGGAACCACAGCCTTTCCAAGAAGAAATCGATCCCAATGTCCTAAAAGCATTGGATAAAATTATTTTCAATGAGGAGTAAACCAATTTCAATATTGAGAAATGTACTTGTTGTGCTTTTCTGGGCAATTTCCATAGCATCGTATAGTCAAACGAATACAGAAAAGCAGATTCAATCTGTTTTCGATCAATTAGTATTGGCTTATGGAAATGCCAAATCATCACCACAACTCATTATTTTACAGAATCAATCAAAACCGATTCCACCTGCAAAGTACTACCCAGATCCAAAACCAACAATTAAAGTAGATGCGCATCTTTTTACAATTTTCAGGACTTTTGGAAAGGATAGTTTAAATGCACTTTCAGCCGTACTGAGTCATGAATTGGCACACTACTATAGCGACCATACATTTTGTTCTGATTATGCTTTTGCTTTGCAAGATCAGGATCAAAAATTAGCTAAAATCCTAAACGGAATTAGTAAACAAGAAAAGATCAGTAAAGAAACGGAGGCGGATCAAAAAGGCTTTTTCTACGCCGCAGCAGCTGGTTATTCTCCATTTGATGTGCAAGCATTACTAATTGAAAAATTATATACAGAGTATAACTATCCAGACAGCCTTCCAGGCTATCCCACAAAGCAACAAAGAATAGGGATAGCGCTTATGGCGGAAGAGAAGGCAAAAGGGCTTTACGATACTTTTCAGGCTGGATTAACCTTTATGGATGAAAAAAACTATGCGCAAGCAATAGAGGCATTTGAAGAAGCAAATAGCTATATACCATTCAGAGAAAACTACAATAATATGGGAGTAGCAAAGGCACTGATGGCCCTTGAGTTAATAGAACCGAATTATCTAGAAAAACAAAATCCTGATCGTTTCTTATACCCTCTTGAAACTGATAATACCAGCAGACTTAAAAAAGAGATTGTACGGGGAGTAGATCATGAGAAAGAGAAAAAAATAGAACTGTTATTAAAATCCGCTAAAAGCAATTTCCAAGAAGCCATCCGGTTGGATCCGGGATACACCAAATCCTATATCAACCTTGCATGTGTGTTCGACTTGGCAAGGAATTATGACATGGCAATTGGAACTATAAAAGAATTGCCCTTAGAAGAGCAGATAACCAAAGATGCCCTAATAGTGCTAGCTATAGCTTATTTTCATTCCAATAGGGAACAAAAAGCAGAAGAAATCTGGAGTGAACTGGAAAAAAGTGAACCTACATATAAATGAAATCATTTTTCGCTCAAATAAGGGTTAAAACCTGTCTTATTTTGGTTTTTATGTTTTTTGGTTTTGCTACCTCCTATTCTCAGAGTGCTGAAGTAAAAAGAGAAATTACTGAGGCTATTGATAATGCAAAAACTGGTAATTACGAACAAGCCATCCCGATTTTAAAGAAATATAATGATGTTCAAGGTTTTGATGATTTAACGGTTCTCGAAATACATGTATATCTCAGTTTGTGCTATCTGGTAACAGAAGAAGGGGCAATAGATGTAGAAAGATTAAATACGCTCACTGATTCCTACCTTGAAAAATACGGTATTTCAAAAACTGATGCTTTAAAAAGAGAGGCAGAGTTAAGTTCTCTTTTTTTTGTTAGTGCTTTCAATAGTTCTTTCGAGAGATACGAAAAAATGGTTTATTATCTTTTACGTATTAAGGAGAATTTTGTGGAAGGATGGGATAACAAGGCGGATGAGCTAACTACCGAAGTATTTACACTTTTGACCCGAGGGTATTATTACTTGGGGGATTATAATTCTGCAATAGAAAATGGGTTAATAGCATACAAGTTAAACATTGAGTTTTGGGGAGAAAAAAATATCGGTTTGCCTGAGATTCTTGATTTGCTTTACCTTTCTTATGATAGTATTAGTGAGTCGGAAAAAGCATTAGAGTTTCTTCAAAAAGAGGTTGAAATCGTAAAAGAAATTTTGGGTGACAAGCATTCCGACTACCTAATCAGTTTACAAAATCTAGCCATTCAGTACTCTGATTTAGGTAACTACAAATCAGCATTAGGCATTAATAAGCAGGTTTCTGATCTGATAAAAGAGATTTCAGGCGAGGGGCATCCCGATTACTATACCAGCTTGAGTAATCTGGCTAATTCTTATTCAGACTTAGGTGATTATACTTCGGTATTAGCCATTAACCAACAGGTTGTTGAATTAAAGAAAGAGGTTTTGGGTGACAAGCATCCAGATTACCTAAGCAGCTTGCATA
>Ga0105054_10005434_pt1 | contig 18323 bp, 16 predicted proteins | sample BON02_FD_78091 | JGI IMG/M metagenome (GOLD analysis project Ga0105054, IMG submission 78091) | Freshwater microbial communities from Lake Bonney liftoff mats and glacier meltwater in Antarctica - BON-02 (megahit assembly) | ecosystem: Environmental > Aquatic > Freshwater > Ice > Glacier...
AATACAACTGTCCCACCTTATAATACAACTGTCCCACCTTATAATACAACTGTCCCACCTTATAATACAACTGTCCCACCTTATAATACAACTGTCCCACCTTACAACACAACTGTCCCATCAAAATCTCCATATTTTATAGAAGGAAAATGGAAATTTACAGGGACAAATTCTATCAGTAAAAATAAAATAACAACTATAAAATATGATCTTAGAACTAAAGTTGCAAATCTTTATGATGATTTTGGAAGGCGTTTTACTGATTTACTTGAATGTGGTGATTGTTTTTTTGAAGATTTTTTAAATAGGATGCATTATGATGAAATAAGTGGTTATTTTCAATTTTATGAAAGAAATATAGGAAGTTTACAATATCCATATCTGTTAATAGATATGATTCCAAATAGTGATAATACAGTATTAATAGGATATTATAAGAGTGGAGCAGAATCTCATATAACTTTAACAAAGGTAGAAGATATTCTTCGTATGCCTCCTTATATCAAAGGAATATGGAAAGTTTATGTAGGGGGTAATCCTGATGGTATTATGAATATTGATTTTGATATAGATACAAATATGGGAACAGTAGATCAAAAACAAAATGGGATAAATCTTGGGTACACTATGATAAAATATGGGGGATATAATGGTGATAAATTTGTATTTGGAAATAGCAATGATATAGAAAATTCATCTAATATATTTAAATTAAATGAGTATGGTCAGTTAAAGAGAGAAGATAGAAATGCTATGTCACTTATTTTTGTTAAAGAGCCTATAACACCTGCCCCAACTACACCTGCTCCAACTACACCTATACCAAATACTCCTGTACCAACTTCATTGTTTTCTTCATCTTTTGAAGGAATATGGAAACTTATACAGAACAATCAGACTGCTACTGTAACAATTTCAGCTTCTGGTTTGTATACTTTTAATATTTCTGGTTTAATGTCATCAGGAATAGATTTACCAAACTCATTTAAATTAATGACAGTTGATCCTAATACTTTATCATGTAGTTTTCCAAGACTTCAAAGTAGTTACTATAATAATATAGAATCAGTAATTATAAATAAAAAGGTTGTTGATATATCTAATTCTGTAATTTCTCTGACACGCACAGTAGATCCTATATCAACTACTTTAGATGATCCTGTTGAAGGAAGATGGTCTACATTTAGTTTTATGGATATTGGATATGGTCCTATTAATATTACATTATTTAAACCCAAACATTATTATATTTCTGGTACTATTGATGGCACAAATATTCAATTTGATGGAAGAATTTTAAATATTGATGATAATGGAAATTTTATTTTAACCAGAAGAAATATTATGTTAAATGTAAGAATAATAGGTGGAATAGTTACAAGATTATCGAATGACTTAATTTATATAAGTCGTCCAGATCCTATAACACTTGCTCCAACTACACCTGTTCCAAGCACTCCTATTCCAACTACACCTATTCCAACTACACCTATTCCAACCTCGTCATTTTCTTCCTCTTTTGAAGGAAGATGGAGACTTAAAGATATATATGGTGGAAGAAATGCTATAGTTGATATTTTAGCTTCCGGTTTGAATACTTTTAATATTATAGGAAGAATGGATACAGGATCACCTTTACCATTTACCGTTCTAACTATTAATCCAGAAAATCTATTATGTAGTTTTGGTGATAACTATAATATAGAACCAATAATTATAAATGGGAAAGTTGTTGATATGTCAAGTTCTTTATTTTCTCTTACACGTCCAGTAGATCCTACTTTAAATACTTCTAATTCTATCGAAGGAACATGGAATGTATATAGGTTTAGCGGAGTGTCTTATAATCCTGTTAATGTATCATTAGTTAAACCAAAACATTATTATATTTCTTATTTAGCTGATATTAATACTGATGCTATACCGTATGATGGAAGATTGTTAAATATTGATACAAATGAATTATATATTATAACTCGAAGAAATATTATTTTGATTCCCACTCTAACAAATGGATTAATTACAAGATTAATGAATGATCAAGAAAATTCTTATTTAGATAGTCCAATATCCGGTCAAACAATTGTACCCGTTCAAACAACTGTTCCCGTCCAAATAACTACACCAGTTCAAATAACTGTTCCCGTTCAAACAACTGTTCCCGTTCAAAGAACTATATCTGGACAAACCCCTTCTTGGTATTATGTTAGATCTGGTAATAATACATGGGGAGATAATCCTGCTTATGGTAAAAGTGTTAGAACTCTCGATGAGGCAAAGATAGCTTGCTCAGGATATAATTCTTTAGCGTACTATAATAGTGTTTGGGCAAATTGTTTTAATACGAGTGATTCTATCCCAAAATCCTTTTCTTCTTCTTCTGCAGACCTTTATAAATTTTATTAAATCTTGTTATAGATTTAATATGTTTAAAGAATAAAGAAGAATAAAATGGAAAAAGTAGTTCTCACTAAAGTATCCGGAGACTTGGGTGATCAATTTTTTATCATAGCATCTTCTTATTCTTACGCTAAAAAAGAAGATGCTACTTTAAAGATTTTAAAAACTAAAGAGAGTAGTCCCAATCATCCAGTATATTGGGAAACATTACTTAAAAAAATAAAACCATATCTTATAGACAAATATGAAGATATATTCTATACGCGAAGCTATATCGTCCCTCTGGGACTCAAGAGTGTAGCGAATAATTATGACTATAAAAAAATTAAAATTTGGAATGAAATATCTGAATTGATTTATGAAGAAATTCCGAAATATGAATTTATATATTTAAACGGAAAAATGCAGTCATATAAATATTTTAATAATGATAAAGAAGATATAAAAAAGTTATTTAAACCTGAACCTTTTTTGGTTGAGTTTATAAAAAAAAAATACGATTTTTTAATGAAACAGAAAGATAGAGTTGTTATTATACATTCATGTCAAAAATATTATGAAGCTAAACCTTGTTTATATAAACTTGGAATTGAGTATTATAAGAAAGCTATAAATAAATTTATAGATAATAAACCTAATTCTTTATTCCTATTATGTATTGATGATGAAAAACTATGCGACGATTTAAAAACATATATAGAAATAAATAAGAATGAATCCTTTATATTAAAAGAAGATGAATTATTAACCTTTACATTACTTCAAGAATTTAAAAATTTTATAATGTCCAATTGTGGTTTTATATGGTGGTGTATATGGCTATCGGATTATAAACATGTTATTGTTCCAAGAGAATGGTTTATAAAGAATGATTATAATGACTATAATGATTATAATGATTTATACGATGATAAATGGATTAGAATGGATTAGAATGGATTAGAATGGATTAGTTAAATATATTCTTTTCTTTATTGTAGGTTATATTTGCCAAATGAGTTCTAAATTTGGAAGAATCATTATTTATTTCAAGTACTTCACCAACTTTTAATATATGAATATTTTGGGCATCATGATTTATTGTACCATCTTCTTTTTCCCATAATTTCTTCCCGGTAGAATGAGTAACATCAAAAATATTAGCACTATTTAAACTATTAAGTAATTTAGCAGCTTTAGGGTCTGATTCAATAAATCCATATAGATTAACAAATTCGAATTTTTGTCTTGAGACGTCGGTACATTCATAAATAAGTTCTCCTCGTTCATTTTGGAGAAGATGTTTCTTTAACATTTCAGCTATACCTTTTTGTCCTTTAGATAAAACATCAGGTGTGAGATTATTTTCAAGAATATTGTTGATTCTTTTTATGTCATTCACATCAAATGTTTGAGTATTATTTTGAGTCTTTATACGATTATCATTATTATTACTTGTGTTTATAGTTTTAGGTTGTTTTGCTATTTCAGAAATAATATCATTTGCTTTTTCAAACATTTTTTTAAGTTCATTATATTTTTCTTCCTTTTCTTCTATAAGTTCTTTATATTTTTCTTCCTTTTCTTTACAAATATTCTCCTTTTCTTTGAGTATTAATTGATACTTTTTAATAAGTATATCTTTTTCTTTTATTTTTTCATTTAATGATTCTTCCTTTTCTTTATACATATTTTCCTTTTCTTTGAGTATTAATTGGAACCTTTTTTCTTTTTCTTTTATTTTTTCATTTATCGATTCTTCTTTTATTTTCTTCTTACATATATTAATATGAGTAGTAAGCCTTGTTTGACTTGATAAACATTTATGACAATATTGACATTTAAAATTTTCACTAACTATACCTTGTAATTTTAAACATGTCTTAGATGTCTTTTGATGAGTATCGAAAATATATTTGTTTTTAAATTCTTTCTTACAAAAATTGCAATTTAAATCACTCATATTTTATATTTGAAATATTTTATTTTTAAATGTACAAAAAAATAAAATACATAATTAAAATGAATATTAACCATATTTTATAGTATTAATATAATTTTGTACATTTTTTGTACTTAATTGTACAAAATTGTACTTAATTGTACAAAAATGTACAAAAATGTACAAAATTATTTATTTATATTTATTACAATTTTTTTAAAAATAACATGTTTTTAATTTAATCTGATTTCAGTTTAAATTAAAAAAATAGAAAAATATATATTTTTTTAACATCTTCCTTAAAAAAAAAAGACACACACACAAAATTTGTGTGTGTGTGTAAAATTTATAATAAACTTTTAAAGTAAATTTTATTATAAAAAATAATCTTAAATTCATACTACTTTTATGTTAGTTATTCAACCAAGAGAATATAATTAATCGATCTTAAATATAACTTTATATAAATCTATAACATGAATATGTCTTTGGGTTGAATTATCAAGCTTTTCGTATTTTTTATATATATTAACACAATCTTGTCTTTTTTTAATAATATTTATAATTCTTGAAAGAATTTGATTAAAACAATTAAAACCTTCTATTTTTAATTTGTTTCTCATAAGATCTTCATATATATTTATAAAATTATTACATTCTTCGCATCTTATGAAACAATCATCTTTAAAAATATCATATGAGAATATAAATTCTTCATCTGATTTATACTGCTTAGTAAGTTCTTTTGTTCTATTAATATCTTCTTCTGTTAACAGCTTACTTGACAAGTATTCATGAGATGAAATATTATCTCCATCTTCATCCTCGAGATTAAGATTATTATTAAGAAGTAATTTAAGTGTATTTTTTTGATATATTCCCATATTATCTAAATACTTTAAAAAGTGGTGAAGAGTTGTATAAAGATTATCATCCTTTTTACCCATAGAAATAAGGTTTTTAAAAAAATCATAATTTTCCATAATTTGAAGCAACCATAAAGTCTGTTTTTTTAAATCTTTAAACTTGTAATAGTTTTTTGAAATAATATAAATATACCATTGACTATATGTATAACCTTCGTTATTATAAACTCTATAAAATTCTTCTTCTTTGTTTTCTTTAATTATCTGATTATAAAATACTCTAAATTCTTCTTTCATTAATTTATATGTATTAAAATAATATGGATTAAAACCCCATATATTATTTGTTGTTATATCTATTTCGATCATTTTTTGTTTGCAACTTTCACAAAACATATAAATTTGAATACGTGTTATTTACTTAAATTTTTTTTAAAAAAATTTAAGTATACCGATAAAAATTCTATAATAAATTTAATACAGACGTTTAGTTGCGATATCAAAATATTTTTCTTCAAGTTCGATACCAATAAAATTTCTATTTAAATTTTTACAAGCAACTCCAGTTGAACCTACACCCATACAATTATCAAGTACTATTTCCCCTTCATTAGAATATGTTTTAATTAACCATTCAAGTAAGTCAACTGGTTTTTGAGTAGGATGCTGTGGACGTTCAATACGATTAAACTTTAAAACAGTTGTTGGTAATCTTTTTCCATCTTCATTCTCAATATAGTTTTCTTTATGGCTACCATAGTTAGATTGTTTATCAACAGCCTTCTGTGTGTTCCACCTTGTGTATGGTGTAGACTGCCAATATTGTGGATTATAGGTAGGTTGTTTCTTATAAAAAATAACAATATCTTCATTTGTTTTCATTGGTTTTCTTTTTGAATTTAAAAAATCAGAAAACTTATTTTTCTCCCATACAAGCGCATATCGAAACATGTCTATGTTACTCATAATCATAATTGACGTAAAGGGTTGTGAGCCAAATAGTACAATAGCACCATTTTCTTTAATTACTCTCTTATATTGTTTCCATAATAAATCAAAAGAAATTACAACATCCCACTTATTTTTTGTTACACCATATGGTAAATCAGATAAAATCATGTCAACAGAACCATCAGGAATTGATTTCATTTCTATTAGACAATCACCCTTAATAAGAGTTATTTCTTTGTTCTTTTCCTCGTTCTTTTCTTTGTTCTTTTCCTCGTTCTTTTCCTCGTTCTTTTTTTCGTTCTTTTCCTCGTTCTTTTCCTCGTTCTTTTCCTCGTTCTTTTCCTCGTTCTTTTCCTCGTTCTTTTCCTCGTTCTTTTCCTCGTTCTTTTCTTTCTCTTTACAAGGTCTTTTTCTATTTTTATGTTTTTCAAACGGGTCCTTTTTTTCAAAGGTTTTTTTACAAATTTCACAAGTATATGTCATTTTAATAAATTTTATTTATTTAAATGTTGTAATTTTTTATCTAATCATTTATCGCCTATATTTCTTTGTTTTTTTTGATTCTCATCTTTACTCTCATCGTCACTCTTTATATTATTAATAATGTTTATTAATAATGTTCTGTTTCTTCATCAGTAATAATCTTTTTTTTCTTTGGAATTTCTTCATCAGTAATAATCTTTTTTTTTTTATTCTCAATTATTTTAGGTTTTAAACATCTTTTTATAATAATCTCTTGACTAGTAATTTGCTCGATATCTTGATCAGTAATTATTTTCTTTTTTTTTACTATTTTTGGTATATTTTTTAATATGTCTTCTTTATAATCTTCTTTATGATCTTCTTTATGATCTTGATTAGTTTCTAAAAGAAATGGATATAATTTATATAGTTTAAATATAGCTTGTTCTTTTAATTTTGCTTCTATTTCTATATCTAAATTACCGTATCTTTCTGGGAATGATAGATAGTATTCTGGTAGTTTTTCAATAAAGTCTGAATGTGCTCCTATTCTTGAGTCAGGTCTCTGTTCAGAAATATGAAATAAAGGTCTAATATTACGTTTTTTCCATGTATCAACTATACGTGTCATATAGTCCTCAATATTAATCTTTATTTTTTTGATTATATTGTAGCATTCATAATGGTGACAATCAAAAATTAGCGGAATATTACATGTTTCAGCTATCTTTAAACAGTCTATGATATTGTAACATCTTTCACAGTTTTCAATAGCTAAACGTCTTTTAACATTTTCAGGAAGTTCAGAAAACTGTCTAATCCATCTCTCTGTTGTATCTTTTATATTTCCGTATACTCCTCCACCATGAACACATATAACAGAGTCATTATTCATTCCCATAGCATCAAGAATATCAGCATGCATTTTCAAGTCTTTAATTGTGTTTCTAAAAACATTTTTATCTTTTGCTCCTACTTGATTAAATTGACCGGGATGCATCGTAATACGCTGATTATATTTTCTACAAATTTCTCCTGCTTGTTTAAGAGCATCTAATGCAAAGTCGAGAGTATAAGGTTCTGTTTCATTATCTGTAAAGTGAGGAAAGATTTCAGAAGATATTCTAAAAACAAAAATATTATTTTTGCAGTTCCATTCTGCCATCTTTTCTATATCTTGAATATTTTTGATAGATAGTTCTTTAGCCTTTTCAACAGAAAAGTTTTTACGTATCATTGTTCTTGAACAGAAAATGTCTTGTTTTCTAAGTTTGGTATTGATGCAACAAAGTCCTAAACGAATCATCTTAACGGCCTAAAAATATTTTTATTTATTAATTTAAAAATCAATTTAATTTATTTATTTTATCGATAACAACTCTTTTTATATATGTTCTTGAATAAAGATAAAAATGATTTTTAAAAGTTTAAAGTTTAAAAGATTTAAAAATATTCAACTGGATTAATCATGTCAAATGAAAGAAAAACAGCATCTGCGTCTATGTATGTATCATTAAATAATAATAATATGAACAAAGAATGTCCAGGTTCTACTTATGATCGTACTCGAGATATTTCTATTATGATTTTAGAAAATTCAGAGTCTAAAGATGAATTTTATTTAAAAGATATTACTTATATGACCTTAGATGATGCTTATCAAAAGTATATTATTGAAAATTGTAATGTATATCCTTCACCCTTTGATCATATTAAAGTTGCATATTCAGATATCTTAAAAAGTCGTATCTTATCTCAACGTAAATATAGTTTAATTGATTATAGTAACCATAGTAAAGATAAGAATGAATACTTTCTAAAGTATTGTCAGAATACCCTATCAGATGACGAGAGAATTTATCTAGATAACATAATGCATTTTGATGACCATTTGATTGATTGGACTTTATCTTCAGATCTTCATCTACGTGATAAGGCAATGACAGTAATTAAGTCTTCTCCAGTTGGTTCGTGGCTTGTTCGTAGATCTTCTATTAAAGAACAGGAACATGTAAAGATTCGTGTAATTACCTGTAGATCTAAGAATGAAGAAATTAGAAACTATCTTCTTGCTCATATTAATGGATTTGGTTATATATTGACAGATGGTTTACAGGGTTCTTCTATGCCTTCTTTGGGAGAGAGTAATACTATTAAAGTTATTGTTTCTTTTTATTCGCTACCTGACTTGTTTGATTATATGAAAACTAAAGGAATTGAACTAAACAGGATTGTTAAAGAGATATAAAATATAATTAGAATAATAAATACAATACAATAATAATCTATTATTGTATTAATCTTTAATATGTTTAATTAATATTAATATATAAATATGTTTAATAATATAAATAAATGTACGCAAAAATAAATTTAACAGGAGATGGAACAGTTGATAGTGAATGTGAACCATCCTACAGAAATAAAGAGTTTTTAGAAGTTATACCTGGAAATTTAGGATTATATTCAGGTTGTTGTCCTTTACCAAATAATAATGGACATCATTATAAAGTAAGTAGTTATTATGAACCTATGCCTGAATATAAACAAGAAATAAAATTTCAGAGTAAATTGGGCTTAACTCCTATGCCTGATTACAAAATTGTTGATAATGCTATTGGTGGAAAAGGTGTTTTTTACCCATCAGACGGTAGAGTAGTTGATGCTGTTCGTGATATAAAAATGGTTTTAGATAAACCAGCTGAAACAGGAAGTGTTAACATGGACTTAGTTAGTAAATTTGATAATTCAAATTATGGATCAGTCTATAGATCATATAATGATATAAAAAATGGACAGATAGGATATTATGTAGACCCCTCTGTATCACAACCTTTTATTGCTCCTGTTTATACTCTTTCATCATATGTAGATAAAACTATATTTAGAGATCCAATGGGTTCAATAAAACCTGAATATATAAAGAAGCCTTTAGTGAATACATTATACAGTACATCATCTCTTCAAGATACAAGAGATGAATTATTTTTTAGAGAGGATTTAATGTCAAGACAACAAAGTTTATATAATAGAACAAGTTGGGTTAATCGTTGGGTAAAACCATAAATTATATTTAAGAGAGTACTATTATAATAAATATGGAATCAAATAATATAAATGTTATCGTTACCAAGAATATGTTGATAAACCTTTTAATGAGTTTTATGAAATAATTCGAAAGAATCCAATTGAGATTTTAAGCCCTAAATATGATTATATGTCTATTATGTTTCCTCGAGAATATATCAAAGGATTGAAGATTTATATTAATATGCTAAATTCAGAGTTAAATAACCTAAAAATGATGTTACGTATCCGATCAAAATTATAATACAATTTATATATTTAATAAATATATAAAATAAAAATATTAGACTAAAGTATGAAAGTAAAGTAATAGATTGGTAAACCATAAATTTATTTTTAACATTAAGATCTCTTCAATGGTACTCGACCTGTAGGAACTTTATCAGAATTTTTTGACGCCTTTTTATTAAATGAGATAGAACATAAAAATAAACCTATTGTTCTATTCAACTGTGATGGTTACTATGATAAGTTATATGATCTTGTTATCGATATGATTGAGAATAAGAATAGTTTTACAAAACATAATTTTTTACATTTCTCCGACCAAGAAGATAGTATTATATCATTTATAAAAAATATGTAACTCACTTTCTTACCGATCTTCTTTTAGTTTTTATAATACAATAAATAATATATTAATATATTACATATGTCTATTTATTAGCCGAGAATAACGGACAATATCTTCAATTCTTATTTCATCTACATCTCTTAGTAAAGTTTTAACTTGACTTAGTTTAGTTGTATCTATAATATCTCCTTCTTTTTTTGAACGTAGGACATAATAAGCAAGAAGAAAAGCGTCAGGATTTTTACAACTTATATAATTTATTTTTGGAACTATATTTTTAATTATTTCTATATCACCAGATCCTATTACTATATATTCTCTATATTTATTAAAACTCTTCTGAAGATCGAATAAGAATAATTGATCTGGTGCTAACTCTGCTTTCAAGGCCATTCTTCCCTTTCTTCCCTTCTCTATATTAATTTCTATATCAATAAATTTAAGACCCCCTCCTCCAACTCTTTCGTATGCTGCAACTTCTGGTACAAATTCAATATCATCTTTTTCTTCATAATCATGATCATCATAATCATTATATTCGTAATCTTCATCTTGGTCATAATCTTCATCTTGTGACATTTTATTATTTATAATATAATTTAAGAGTTTTATATTATATAAAAATAAATGGATAACACATCGGTTTTAATTTTTAAGGCTATTACCCAATTTGTTTCAGAACTAAATCAAGAATTTGGATCAAAACATAAAAATATCGCTCTATATAACAGACTTCTCGAAAGAACAGGAATCGTACATGTAGGTCCTATCAATAAACATATAGACTGTTTCCGTGTATTTTTTGAAAAGAATCAAAAAGCTATCGAAGACCAAAATTCAGCCGCTTTTACCGCCACAAAAATCTCATATAGTGACCGTGTATTCATCGACCTCGTCCAAGTTTTAAAACAATCTTCTAAAGATAATTCTAAAATTATCTGGCAACACTTACTTACTATATGGGGTCTAATTGACCCAACAAGTCAGGCAAGAAAATTATTACATGACATTACTCAAGAATCAGACTTAAAAGACTCTGCAAATGAAGTAGATTTTCTATCTAATATTATCAATAAAGTAGAACAATCTGTTGATAAGGATAAAATTGACTCTAATAATCCAATGGCAGCAATTGGAAATTTAATGCAAAGTGGTGTAATGAGTGACCTCGTAAATGGTATGCAAAAGGGTCTATCAGATGGTTCATTAGATGTTGGAAAACTAATGTCTTCTGTTCAAACAATGATTGGAAAACTTGGTTCATCCCAGGGTGGTGGTAAGTCGGGACAAGGAATGCCTGATATATCACAAATGATGTCTATGGTAGGACCATTGATGTCAAATTTTATGTCAAATGATAATCCAAGCCCACAACCTGAAAATAAAAAAAATAAAAACAATGATAATAACAATGATGAAAAAAATAATTAAAACTATATATTTTAATTTTTAAATAACATTAAAAAAATATATAAAAAAAAATCATCTTACATAATAAAATGGCATCAGGGTTAGTTCTTAATAGAAAATCTGGAGAACCACTAAAAGTTTACCTAAAAAAAGATGGTTCACTATTTGTTCGTGTTCATGGAAAAGTCAGAAATGTAAAACCAAACAACTCTAACTTAGAAGAAGTAGGTGGACGTAAGTCTCATCGTAAGTCGCGTCGCGTATCTCGTCGCAAATCTGGACGTAAGTCTGGTCGCAAATCTGGCCGCAAATCTGGACGCAAATCACGTCGTGTATCTCGTCGTAAGTCTGGTCGTAAATCTGGTCGTAAATCTCGTCGCGTATCTCGTCGTAAGTCTGGACGTAAGTCTGGTCGTAAATCACGTCGCGTATCTCGTCGTAAGTCTGGACGTAAGTCTATGCGTAAATCTGGACGTAAATCTGGACGTAAATCACGTCGCGTATCTCGTCGCAAGTCTGGACGCAAATCTGGACGCAAATCTGGACGCAAATCTGGACGCAAATCACGTCGTGTATCTCGTCGTAAGTCTGGTCGTAAGTCCGGACGTAAATCACGTCGTGTATCACACAAATTTCATGCTAACCACGAAGACAGTGAAATGTCTATGTAAGCCATATTATGTATCATACAAGTTAATTAAAATAAATACTTTTAAGAATAAGATATTAATCTCTAATATCTTATTATTCCTTTGATACTTTATTATTCCTTTGATACTTTATTATTATTTTTATCCACCAAACATAGAAGCAATTGTTTTAAGTTTAGAGTTATATTTTTGATTTATTAAAGATACACCTTTATCGACATATGATCTAACCTTTTCTTCTTCTATAATAAATTTTTCAAAATTCTTTATCTGTTCAAGCTCGTAAAATAGATCTTGCATGACATTTACATACATATCTAAAACTTCTCGATATTCCAACTTTTTAGTTCGTTCTTTTTCTCGTCGTTGTAATTTAACTTTAAAATCATCTTCTGTAATTTCTTTTAATAAAAAGGATATTCTTAGGTCTAAATTTGTTTGGTTATCAAGAACTGTAGGCAAACCGTTAATTTCTACTTCTCTAATATGTCTTACTTCTCTGTAAATTTGTGCCAATAAATCCCCAATAATTTTATGTTCAGGCCTATGAAATCGGGATACAGGTTTAGGAAGATAAACTCTAAAACATTGATTATTTAGAAACCATACATTAGGAAGACCTCCACATCTATCTTCATTTGGATTGCGAGGAACTTCACCATTAACTCGTAAGTATTCAAAATAATGTGGATTATGAATCATACCTTTTTCTACTTTTCCTGTTCTCCAACTAAAAGCGATATGACATTGAGTACAATACATCTGATCACACCCTGATATCTTAAATATTAGAGTTCTACAGTTCGGACAATCTCTTGTAGTCTTTTTAATTTCTTTAACAGATTCTAAAATATTAGGATCACATACGTGGTTTTCCTTTTTAATTTCTCTACACTCTGAACATACTTGGACATTACATATACCACATTTATATCTTGTCGATAAAAATCCTCTACAATCGTTATTTGGACATGAACAGACATATGTAGTTTTTTCATCTTTCTCGTCCTTCTCATCATTCCTGATAAGATCAATATTATAAATTCTATCTCTAATTTGTTCTTCTTCTATTTTTAAATCATTTATAAGTTTTCTAATGTCTGTTATTTGTCTGTATAGCTTTTCCTTTCTATAGATTTTTTCTACTTCTGGTTGAGTTGCTGGAAGTAGATATTTTTCTCGTTCAAAGAGGATTTTTTGACGATGATTCTTATACTTTTTATTAATAAATGTTTTAGAGAAGTTATCATAGAAAAACTGGTTAGAGAATTCTTTTTTACATGACATACAATGAGATTTATTTATTGTTTCAAGGGTATATTTTTCATTACATTCAATACATGATATATACGAACAGTATGGACACAAAAGAATTCTTGTTCTAATAGAACAACAAATAGAACACTCATACTTTTTCTTTTTTTCTTTAGATTTTTCGGGGGATAAGTTTATTTTTTCATCTTCAAGGTGAGACATTCTATCGTATATTTGAACTAATAAATATATAAATTTAAAAAAATCAATTTTAAATTTACGTTTACTTTCTTTTTTTAGGACTAAGATAAATTGCTAAATATTTTCCTGCCATATAACACGCAATAAAGAATATAATAAAATATAATATGTCTAAGAATCTTATTTTTATTTTATTAGAAGATTTGGCAAAGTATGGCACAGTATAATAACTATCTGTATCTGTTTTATTTAATTCACCAAGATACTTTTTAAACATATCTGGAAGTCTCGTATTAAATATCGGCTCAAGACTTCCTTTTAATTTACCTTCTTTTATAAGAGGAATTGTTGTATTCTGGTAACCGTACGTCGAATTTATATTCATCCATTTTCTCAGAGCGATAAGATCAGCACTTGTTTCTATCGGATAATAAATCATTTTCATATCAAAACCTTGAAAATCTGGAATAAAACCAATAGCATTTGATTCTAATTCACATTCTTTTATATTCATCTTCATCTTAAAATAACCACTCAACCCCCATTTTACCCCCCATGAGTTACATATCCACCAGAAATTTACACCATTTTCTTTGCCCCATCCTATTATTTGTATCGCATGACCACCATTATCTTTTGATCCTTTTTTTGGTCCCATATAGATTGTTTTTCCATCATAATCATTCAAAAAGTCATCATATATTTTAAACCCAGACACAATAGGACCCCATTTATAAATTTCCTGCTTTATAGACTCAATATCAGGATCTATTTTATATCCTACTACTGATCTATAAAAACATGGAGCCCTACTTCTATCAAGACATCTATCATAATCATTCCCCAAAATACTTTGACATAAAGGTACACTTTCTGGATCTTTAATACTTGATAACTCAGGAATCTTATATTGTTTAAATAAACCTTTATTTACACAACTTTCTGATACACATCCTACAGCATATATAAAATCCATAGCTGTAAATAAACTATTTCCATTACACGCACCTGCTGTATGTGCCTCTAAATTTACTTGATAAACTGACTCTTTATCAAGAGGAATAGAAGGAAATATTGTACCTTCACACATTATCATTTGATAAGGACTTAATATCTCAGCAAATGCTCCCACCGTAAGAAGAGAATATCTATCTGTTAACGTTTTAGCAGTAGCAACTGCCCAGCATGCACCACAATCTCCTTGGTCTTGTACTGGACTTAAGAATTCTCCCCACACTGTAATCGGATTAAAATTTTCTGGCATCTTTTTTTCATACGGTGGTTTTTTAACTGACTTATATCTTGATGATTGAAATTTTACAAACTTATTATCTGTCAAAATTGTACCAAAACTTTTTCTTATACGACGTCTACCACTCATTTATTATATTATTTTTTTTTGTATGTCCTATATCTTAAATATCCAAATACCATTAGTAATATTCCTATACAAATAATAATATAAAAATACCATTTTGAACCCTTCTTTTTTTTATCAGATTCATAAAAAATCTTTCCCGCTATATTCACATAATCATATTCTCTCAGATTCTTAAGCCAAAACACATCTAAATTAGGCAATAATTCAGAATACACAATTAACGGAGTTAAAGACCCAAATAATTTACCACTCTTTATTGACTCTATCGTCTTCTTTGTATAGAATAACTTATAATCTACTTCAAGGCTCTTTCTTACTTTATATAAATATGGATTTATTGTTTCCATATCATTTATAAATACCTCTGTTCCATCATACAGTAACCCATTTTTTACTTTAATCTCACTTTTCTTCTCACTTTTATTTTTATCACTCTTGTCTATTACAACATAATTTGGTAGAGATGGACCAGCTGCTGTCACATTGTATTCTAATTTACATTCCTCTATACCCATCTTCATATAAAAATAACCTAATAACCCCCAATCTGCCCCAAAACTATTTCTACATATCCAAAAATCTTTCCCCCATCCAAGAATAGAAACATAATGACCACCTAATATTTTTCCTTTAGGTTTTGTATACACTTCCAACCCATTATATTCATTTATAAAATTATCATACACCAAGAATCCCGCCGCAACTGGCCCCCATTTTGCTATCTGATATTTTATATTCATTATTCTCTCTTTCATATCCTTCCCATCTATATTAACTATAGAACTATTAAAAAATACTCTTTTAGCTACCTGTTTACCTTGATACAATCTTAAACAACCAGACCGCTCATCCGTACAATATTTATCATAAAGTTTTTTACTTTTTTTATCTTGATAAGTTAATTTATCTGGAGCTGGAATCTTATTTTCATTCAGATATCTTCGTGATATACAATTCCACTGTGATATACCATTCGAATATATATATTCCCATGCATCATATATACTATACCCCTGAATCGAACTTTTATTATCTATATTATTAGTTGACCTAATTTTTATATCCCTTTTATACGGTTTTTTATCTATACATGTTATAATCTCTACATAATCTAATAATATATGTAACTGAGCAGCAGTAAATAAACAAAAACGATCATTTAATACATCCTTTGCTACAAGCGCCCAACTTGACGATAACATCTCACTTGAAGGAGTCTGAATAAACATAGACCAGACATCTCTACCGTCAAATGTCTCTGGTATTTTCTTCTCATCATATTTTATATTTATATAAGGATAAATCTTAGATTGCTTAAGAACTTCCGGATGATCTTTTAACACCGAACAAAATTCCATCTTATTTATCTTTTCTTTTAGCTTTACTTTACTATTTGAACTATTTGAAGAAGTTTTTTCTACACTCTCTCCTGGCTTATGTATCACACTCATTTAATATAATATTTATTATATTAAATATTATTCTTTATTCTATTATTCTTTATTCTTTAATTCTTCCAACCCTAAACCATTAAACCACAAAGGTAAAATCTTTTCTTTTATAATCTCTTCAAACAACTCATGGATATCTTGATTAATATACCCAGCTAACATCAGCTTATCACCTTTATCATAACCAACCAATTCAAATATAAGCTCATATTCATAATAACTAGAATACCCTTCATATAAACACGACAAAATAATATTATGACCATCAAGATTTATCGAAATTCTACCAATATCACTGGACCCCGATAAAAATGTTATCGTCTTTTCAAGTATTTCTTCATCACTCTCTTCCTCTCTTTTATACGGAAGGATATAAAAAAGAGAATACGATTCATAGGGAATTTTATTTTTTGATAGAGTTCTCATATTATTATCAGACAGTATACATAGGTTTTAAATGAAGAACTTAAGAAATTAAAAGAAAGTGTAAACAACCAGAATCAAACTAAGAGGAATATATTTATCAAACATATTTTTATTATAAATTACTTTCATTCTATCATACACAATATTGTCTCTGTAATAACGATTGACATATTGGACCATTCTTTGGTTCTACTAATAATGTTCTATTTCTTGATCTTAATCCTGTTGATAAATCGCAATCAGACCATTTATTCCAGTCACTTAATTCACAATTTACTATACAATTCTTTGTATCACTTAACGGAGGACATGTAGACCCATTCTTTGGTTCTACTAACACTCTTCTATTTCTTATCTGTTCTCCTGTAGATTTATTACACTCAGACCAATCAGACCAATCTCCTACTTGACATTCTACCAAACAATTCTTTCTATCAATTAAGACAGGACATATAGGCCCATTCTTTGGCTCTACTAACACTCTTCTATTTCTTATTTGTTCTCCTGTAGAAGGATCACAGTTAGACCAATTAGACCATTCCCCTACTTTACATTCAACTGGTATCTTATAAATATAATATACTGATATGATTATTATAATAATTATTGGTATTAAAATTTTCAGGAACGTCATTATTTATTATATATTTTTTATATAATAAATCTAATACCATTTATAAGTATCAAAAGATATATCTGATATAACCATTGGATAATCATCATTTGAATTAAAACATCTTACATAACCCATATTACTATTATTATTATAAGATAATGCATTACAACCATAATCTTCTTTACAAAAACGTTTAGCATCATCAATGTTAGATATACGACTTGAAACTATTGGACTATTTCCCCATGTCGTATTTGATGAACTAATATAATTCCACCCAGGAGGATTAGTTATTTTAGGTGTAGATGCTGGCGTAGATGCTGGCGTAGATGTTGGTGTAGATGCTGGTGTAGATGTTGGTGTAGATGTTGGTGTAGATGCTGGCGTAGATGCTGGCGTAGATGTTGGTGTAGATGCTGAAATTAAATTATAATATAAATTTATTGATACAACAATAATTATAATTATTGTAAATATTATTAATAGTATTCTCATTTTATTAATAATATTTTATTATAGGGTGTAAAATATTTATCTAAAATCGACAAGATTATTATCGTAAGTATACCATTTTTTATCATCAGAATTTAAGTATACTCTTTTAATAGAAAACAAATCTCCAAAATATGGTTCTCCATTCATATATGTATAATCATTTTTCCATGTCATAGCC
>Ga0105054_10005440_pt1 | contig 18311 bp, 7 predicted proteins | sample BON02_FD_78091 | JGI IMG/M metagenome (GOLD analysis project Ga0105054, IMG submission 78091) | Freshwater microbial communities from Lake Bonney liftoff mats and glacier meltwater in Antarctica - BON-02 (megahit assembly) | ecosystem: Environmental > Aquatic > Freshwater > Ice > Glacier...
CGATGCCAAAAGAAGGAGGTGTGGCTGTGTTGCGGCAGCAGTTGCAGCAAATGCAGGGGCTGTCACCCACCAGTAATCCTGTAGGTACGCCTGGACGAGGAGGGGGGGGGGGGGTGGCGAGGGGGGGGGGGGGGTGGGGTGGGGGGGGGGGGGGGGGTGGCCACAATGATCGAAAGAGCAGCAAACAAGGCGGAAACGAGGCGGCGGCGATCTCGTGTGATCTTCAGCGGCAGCGGCAGGGGCGGCGGCAAGAGAGATCGACGGCGATAAATAGATCTGGCACTCAACACTTGGAACGGCTGCGACAGGAAGCGCTGGATCTTGCGCGCCCGCGCCACCGTCAGCTTGTCGTCCTCGCTCAGCTCGTCCATGCCCAGGATGGCGATGATGTCCTGCAGGTTCTTGTAGTCCTGCAGCACCTTTTGCACGCCGCGCGCGATCGCGTAGTGCTCGTCGCCGATGATGCGCGGGTCGAGCATGCTGTCGTTTGTTTTTTGTGTTTTGTTTTTTTGTGTCGTTGATGTTTTTGTTTGGTGTGTTGTTTGTGTTTTAAGGGGGGCGGGGCTCCCCCCCCCCCCCCCCATAAACCGCACCGCTCACTCTCAACCCCCCAAAAAACAACAACCCCAAAAAACAAAACCCGCCCGCCCCGAAACCGCCAAACAAAACAAAACACCCACCCCCAAACAGCGCCGAGGTCTTCACCGGCTCCCCCGGCCGCTACGTCACCCTCGAGAAGACCATCGCCGGCTTCAAGGACCTGCTCGAGGGCCGCATGGACGCCTACCCCGAGATGGCCTTCTACATGGTGGGCGACACGGACGAGGTCAAGGAGAAGAGCGCCCGCCTCGCCGCCGAGATGGCCGCGCGCAAGGCCTCGGCCGCCGACGAGGCCGCGGCCAAGCGCAAGCGCGAGGAGGAGCTCAAGAGCCTGCCCACGCTGGCGCAGATGACGGCCGACGTGGTCGACTTTGTGGCGGGCGCCGACGACGACACGCTGGACGCAGAGTTCAAGGCGCAGGCCGTCAGCGCCAGCGGCGACACCAAGGTGCTCGGGGAGGACGGCAAGGCGATGCCGCTGCCGGAGAAGAAGCAGCACTGAGGCGGTAGGCGGGGGGGGCGATCGCGCGCGTTAGTTTGGCGCGGAGGCAAAAGATAGACAGATAGAGAGAGAGAGGGAGACGGCGACGGCGACGGAGCCCGTATTCGTTTCTGGTTCGTCTCGTTCGTTTTTACAAGTCCAGGCATTTTCGTGAGTGGGTTTTTGCTTTTCAGCCTTCTTGTCACACATCCATCCGTCCGAGTGGGCAGGGACTTCTCCGTCGCCCGAGTTTCCGTAGAGACGAGATCGCCGGCAAGGCAAGAAAGATTTTCTCCGTCGCTTTTTAGAGCGAACACCCCTCTAGAGAACGCAACAAAAACCGCGCGGCGGCCAGCGCACACACACAAAGCCTCGGTTTTAAACCAGAGGAGAGTAAAAAAGGATGTAGCGATGCCCACAATGTCTGCGCGTGTGCGTGGCTCTGCTCTCTATACCTCTCCTTTTGGCGGCGGCACCACCCTCGCGCGCCGCGCCAGTGCGCTGAACGCCGACGCCTCGTCCGCCAGCAATTGCGCCGGCGGCCCGCTCTCCACGACCCGCCCGCGGTCGAGCACGATCACGCGGTCGTACGCCGCGACTGCGGCCAGGTCGTGCGCCACCTGGAGCACGGCCGCGCCGCGCCGTCCCCCGTCCCCACAGGCCGCCGCCGCCGCCGCCGCGTCGACGCAGCACTGCAGGCGCCGCGCCGTCCGCGGGTCGACGCTCGCCGTCGCCTCGTCGAGCAGCAGCACGGGCGCGCGGCGCATCAGGGCGCGCGCCAGGCAGAGGAGCTGGCGCTGGCCGAGCGAGAGCTCCAGGCAGGTGCCGCCGCCCGCTGACGGCGGCGACGAGGCAGGATGACCTGGCCCGCCGCCGTCGCGAGAGGACGCGGCGTTGCTGCCACCGCTGCCGTCCCCCAGCTGCAGCCCAGTGAGCACGGCCGCCACCGCGCCCAAATGCGCCGGCGACAAGCGCGGGCGCAGCGCCCCTCGGGGCGCTGCCATCCGCGCCGCGGGAGGGCCGCCGCCCAGCGCGGTCGCCGCATCCGCCGCCGCGAGCGCGAGCGCCGCGCGCCGGCGGGGCACGGCGCCCGCCGCGGCCGCCGCCTCGCAGAGCAGCGGCCACAGTCCGACGGCGTCCAGCGCCGAGAGCATGTCGGCGGCGGCGTCGCCCGCGGCGGCTGCGGCGGCGGCGGCCGCGGCGGCGACGGCGGCGGCGGCCGCGGCGGCGGCGGCAGTCAGAGACGGCGGCGCCGCCGCATCTGCCAGTGCCAGCGCCCCCAGCCCCTCGGCGCGCGTCGTCGGGTCCAGGTTGTCGGCGAGCGACGCCGCAAACAGCAGCGGCACTTGCGGCACGACGGCAAAGCGCGCCCGGAGCTCGGGCAGCGGCAGGGCCTGGGCGTCGTCCCCGAGCACGAGCACGCGCCCGCCGCAGATGGGCGCCAGGCGCAGCGCCGCCGCGCAGACCGTCGACTTGCCCGCGCCCGTGCGGCCGACGAGGCCCACGCGCTCTCCGCGCTCCACGCGGAACGATACGCCTCTCAGGGCGGCGGCGGGGGACGCGGCGAGCAGGGCGGCGCGGCGGAGCAGGTCGCGAGCTTGGAAGGAGGAGGCGCCGCCGCCGCCGCCGCCGCCGCTGCCGTCCGCGCGCGTGAGCAGCACCAGGCGCGCGGCGTCGTACGAGAGGCGCACGCGGTCAAACTCGAGGGCCGCCGCCGCCGCCGCCGGGAGTGGCGAGGCACGAGCAGTTGCGTGAGACGGCGGCGGCGGCGATGGCGGCGCAAACGGCGGCGGCGCTAGCGGCGCCAGCCCCGCCGCCTTGCGCAGCGCCGGCTCAAGGCTGAGTGTGGCCGCCGCCTCGTCGCCGCACCCGCCGTCGCTAAGCTCGAGCACGCGCTCGACCGAAACGAGGTCGGCCTCCGTCTCGGCGCCGCTCGCGACGCATCCGGACAGCAGGGCGACGACGGGCAGGGTGTAGGCGACCGCCAGGGCCGACAGCGCAGAGGCGAGGGCGGCGGCGAGCTCGGCGCTGACGAGGCGAGGGAAGAGGGCGCGCACGGCGGCGGCCGCGTTCAAGGTGAGGATGGAGCGCACGGCCCCGGCCGCCCATCCGCCCTCCGCCTTTCCCTCTTCCCCCTGCGATCGCGGCTCGGCGGCGGCGGCCGACGCCACCAGCACGGCCAGCGCCGCCGCCGCGCCCGCCAGCGCCGCGCCCATGGCCTGCAGCCGCCACGACAGCCACGCCGAAGTGAGGGCAGAAGCCACGGCTGCGCGCTGCTGCCGCGCCGCCCGCGCGTCAAAGGCGGCGACAAAGGCGCGCTGCGCGCCGGCCGCCCGCACGGTCGCGGCTGCCGAGCCGCCCTCGCCGCCCGCCGCCGACACCTCCCCAAACGCCGCGTAGACGGGGGAGCGCGCGACGGCCTCGAGCCGCCGCAGCTCGCGCGCGGACGCGCGGTACCGCCGCTGCACCGCCCGAAAGGCCGCGAGCAGCGGCGGCCCGGCAGCCAAGGCCAGCGCGGGCTGCGCGAGCGCCAGGACCACCGCCACGCCGCAGAGACCAGACGCGTTGGCGAGGAGGATGTTGAGCTGGAAGGGCAGGCCGTCGTCCACGGTGCTGACGTCGGACGAGAAGCGGTTGACGAGGCGGCCCGCGGGGTGCTGGTCGAAGAACGCGACGGGCGCGCGGAGGACGGCGGTTAATAGGCCGTCGTGGAGCGCGCGCGCCGCGGCGACGCCCGCGCGCGCGAACGAGAGCGAGCGCGCGAGGGTGAAGACCGCGTTGAGAGCAGCGATCGCGGCCAGGCCAGCGAGAAAGGCGTGCAGCAGAGGCGTCGCTGCCGCGCTGCCGCCGCCGCCCTTGTCGCCGCCACCCTCGCCACCGCCGCCGCCTCCGTCCAGCGCCCCGCCTTCCTGCCCGGCGGCGACCGCCGCCCAATAGGCCAAGAACAGATCGGCGCCGCTCCGCGACGCCTGCATGAGCGCGAGCGCCGCCAGCGTGGACAGCAAGGCCGCGCGGCCGACGGCCGCCAGGTACGCGCGAAGAACGCACGCGCCGACGGCGCCCTTGGCGCGGCGCTCGCCCTCGGCGTCGTCGTCGCTCTCGCCGTCGCTGTTGGCGGCGTCGCGGCTGGCGTGCGCGTCGTCGTCGTGACCCGGGATCAGCAGCAGGGGGCGCGAGAGGTCGTCGTTTTGTGGCCGCAGTTGTCGGCGCCGCCGCCGGTGCCGCTGCTGCTGCTCGTTTTTGCCGTCGTCGCTGTCGCCGGCGCCGCCGTCGCCATCGCCGTCGTCGCCGTCCTCCTCGTTGCCTCCCTGGCTCAAGAAGGACGAGCCCATCGACGACGGCTCGAGCATGGCCAGGCCCGAGCTTGGGCGCCGTTGGCCGCCGAGCGCGGCGGCTGCGGCGGCCGCAGCCGCCGCCTCTGCCGCCGTGCCCGGACGCTCCCCGCCTCCCGCCGTCGCCGCCAGGGAGTCGCGCACGTCGTCCGGGCCGCCGCCCGACCCGCGGCTCATCAGGCGGACCAGGACCGTCGGCGGGTTTGAAATCCCCGCCGTCGCCGCCCCCGCCGCCGCGTCCGCCGCCGCCGCCGCCGAGCTGTCGCCGTCTTCGTCCTCTCGCCCCTCTTGCCCGTCCCGAGCGGCGCCCGACCGCGCAGAGAGCGCGGCGGCGGCGGAGAGGGAGCCGCAGCTGCCCTCCTCGTTGATGCGCCCGAGCGGGGTCACGGCGCTGGCATGCGGGTGCATCCGCAGGATCTGCGCGTCGAGGCCGCCGTCGCCGTCGCCGTCGTCTTGCTCCTCCACCTCGTCGTCGGGCCCCTGGTGCAGCGGGCGCCCAAGCCCGCGCGCGAGCGCGCGCCACGCCACGAACGCCTCCGGCGGGCCCGAGAACGCGACGCGCCCGCCCACGGGCGCCAGCGCGACGACCAAGGACGCCGCCAGGACCACCTCGGGCTCACGCGTGACCGCCACAGTCGTCAGTCCCGCGCGCACGGCGCCGCGCGGCCCGAGCGGACCGTCCCGCACGAGGTGCCGCAGGAGCCAGCGCCGCACGTGCGCGTCCACGGCGGGGAAGACGGCGTCGTCCAGCAGCAGGAGCGGCGCGCGCTGGTAGAGCGCCCGCGCGAGCGCCAGCCTGGCGCGCTGGCCGCCGCTCAGGCGGCAGCCGCGCTCGCCGGCGGCGCTGCCGTCCCCCTCCGGCAGGGCGGCCAGGTCGACGTCGAGCGCCGTCGCGCGCCACACCTCGGAAGCCAGGGCCGGGTCGTAAGGCGCTCCGGGGGCAGTTCCCACGAGGAGGTTGTCGCGCCAGGTGCCGCCGCGGACGTAAGGCGCCTCGCCAACAAAGGCGCAGCGGCCGCCCTGGGCGCGCAGACCGGCGCCCACGCAAAAGGGGGGCGGGATGGTCGGGGGGGACGCTGCTACCGCTGCCGTTCTCCTGTCGCCGGGGAGAAAGGCGGGGGGCGGCCGCGCGACGAGCGGCAGCTCCCCGAGCAGGGCGAGCAGGAGCGCCGACTTGCCCGAGCCGACGTCGCCGACGACGGCCGTGAGCGCGTTTTCGGGAAAAGATATTGTCAGGTCGCGCAACACCAGCGGAGGAGAAGGGAAAGGAGGAGGAGGAGGAGGAGGAGGACGAGGAGGAGGAGGAGGAGGAGGCCGTCGATGTCGCTCCTCCTGAGTGCGATCCTGCCGCCGTCGCTGCGTCGCAGGAGGCGGCGGCGGCGCCGACCACGCGAACGACGCGCGCTCGAGGGCGATGGCGACGCCCGGTGGCGCGAGGGGCAGGCGCTCGGGGAGCCAAGCGCGCGCGAGCAGTGAGGAAGAAGCCGCCGCTGCGTCCGCCGCCGCCGCCGCCGCCGCCGCCGTCGTTCCTGCTTCGCGGCCGCCGTCGTCGCCGCCGCCACCCTCACGCCCGACCGCCGCCCCCGTTTGCTCGTAGGCCCAGCCCGCCCGCCTCTCGGGCAGCGCCAGGAACGCCTGCAGCCGCCCGGCGGACACGCCGGCCTCGACCGCCCCGTTGACGACCCACGGCAGCGCGTTGAGCGGCGCGATCAGCGATCCCAGCAGCGCTATGGTCGTGAAAACGACAGGGGCGGTCAGGGCCGCGCCCGTGGCCGCGGCCAAGGCAAACGTCGCGGCCGACAGCAGCAGCTGCGATGACGCCCACAGGAACACGCAACCTGCGTCGAGGCGCTTGCGCTCGGCCAGGTGGCGCGTCTCCTCTGCGCGCGCCTGCGCGACGCGCCGCGCGAGCGCCGCCTCCCACCCGTGCATTTTTGCCACGCGCACGCTCCGGAGCAGACCGGCGGCGGCCGAGACGCGCGCGTCCTTGGCGGACATCATGCGCGCCGAGGCGTCGCCGATCAGCTGCGCCAGGCGGCGGTTGACGGGCGCCAGCGCGCAGAAGAGGGCGACGCCGGCGGAAAAGGCGAGCCGGACCTGCGCGTAGAGCAGGAGCATGCAGAAAAGGGCCTGGAGCGGCAGGGACCATAGCTCCATGAGCGAGGAGATGGCGTTGACCAGGCGCGGCGCGTCGACGCCCGCGAGCGTGGCGAGGTCGGGCGGCGGCGGCGGCGGCCGGGGCCGCCCGTCTGGCGATCCGCCGCCGTCGTCCGTCCGCCGCCGCCGCCGCTCTTCGGCCGAGGCGCCGCCGCTGCCGCCGCCGCCGCCGCCGCTGCCGCCGCCGCCGCCGTCCTCGGGCCTGGCCAGCAGCGCCTTGCGGTACAGGACGCCGCACAGGGCCGCGCGCGCCGCGCACGACGCCATCCCGAGCCGGCGGGCGTACCGCGCGGACAGGGCCGCGCGGAGCAGCTGCGTCGCCAGCAGCAGCGCGGCGAGGGCGAGGCCGGCCGCCGGGCGGTCTCGCCAGGCCGGCGCGGCGGCCGCCGCCGCCGCCGCCGCCGCCGCCATCGCGCCGCCTCTGCCGAGGAGGAGCCGCTGCCGCTCGACCCAGACAATCAGCTGGTGCAGGATCACGGGGCCGCTGAGCGCCAGCGCGTCGCACAGCAGCTTTAAAGGGGCGAGGGCCAGCACGCGGGCGCCAAACTGCGACCAGCACGCGCGCGCCAGCCATCGTCGCCGTCGTCGGCCCGATGCCGACCCCAACCCATACGACGCCCACCGCGCGACGACAATCCGGCGCCATAACTGATCCGATTGGGTGGCTGGGTCCTCCGTGGGTTCGAGCGCGGGCAGGTCGGACAGGCGCAGAGACCCGCGCTCCCAGGCGATCGAGACGACGCGCGAGGAGGCGGCCATCTCTAAGTTTGACGTAATCGGAATCGGAGTCACTGGTTGCAAGGTGATCGCCATCTTGTCACTAGGACGGACGCGGATAGCGGCGAGAAAGGATCGACCCGAGTGTGTCCGGAGCGCGCGCCGAGCCAATGAGAGCGAGCTGCGGTGCTGTCTGCGGCGTCTGTCCAAATATAGCCGCTGGGCGAGCGCGCGCGCGGCGTCGTGACGATGGCCGGCAGTCGTCGTCGTCGGCGAACGGGCGGTTCCGGGCGTCGCCCTCTTTCGTAGTTGAGCGTGTGAACAAACGACCGACCGCGCTCGTGGTACGAATTTCTACACAATCCGATTCCATTCGCCACCTACCACCTCGGACGCATCCCATTCCCTTGCTGCAAGGGCCTTGCAACCGATTCACGGAACACACCCGCAGAGCGGCAGCAGCGATGCTCCGCTTGTTCCGAGCAGAAGCAGCAACAATAGCAGCACGCAGGACGAGGCCCCGCGGTACCGTCCTCTCGCCAAGGCGTGACATCAGCAGCAGCAGCAGTCGAGCCCGAGCAGCGGCCGCGTCGACGTCAGCTATGGGCGACGGCCGCGCTCGCCGCCCAACCGCCGCCGCCGACAACGACGACGCAGGACGACGCTCTGCTCCCTTTGTCGTCGCCGTCGACGGCCCCGCCGCCTCAGGCAAGGGCACGCTTGCCCGCCGCCTCGCCGCCGCCTTCAATCTGCGGTACCTGGACACGGGCCTGCTCTACCGCGCCGTCGGCGCCGAGGCCCTGCGCGCGGGCGTTGCGCTCGACGACGGCCCCTCCGTCGCCGCCGTTGCGCGCGCGCTCGACCTCGGGCGCGCGTCGGAGGGCGCGTCCGCCTTGCGTACCGACGCCGCCGCCCAGGCCGCCTCCCGGGTGAGCGCCCTGCCGGCCGTGCGCGCGGCCCTGCTGCAGGCGCAGCGCGACTTTGCCTCGGGGGCGGCGGCAGCAGCGGCGGCGGACGGGGGGGGCGGCGGCGGCGGCGGAGGAGGGCGGGGAGCCGTCCTCGACGGCAGGGACATCGGGACGGTCGTGTGCCCGAGCGCCGCCGCCAAGCTGTTTGTGACGGCCAGCGCAGAGGTGCGCGCGGGGCGGCGGTTCCTGGAGCTGCAGGAGCGGCGGCGGCGAGAGGCGGCGGCACCGGAGGAGGGCGGCGGCGGTCCAGCGGAGGGGGGCGGCGGGGCAGAAGAGGAGGAGGAGCCGACGCTCGCGCGCGTGCTGAGGGAACTGCGCGCGCGCGACGCGCGCGACGCCTCGCGCGCGGCGAGTCCCCTGCGGGCGGCGGAGGGCGCGCTGGTGCTGGACACGACGGCGATGGGCGCCGACGCCGCGTTCGAGGCGGCGCGGGCGTACGTCGAGGGGGTGAGGGCTGCGAGGGCGCGATGAGGCGGGCGGAGGTTGTGCGTAACCATCATTTGTACGTTTGGCACCTTTCTCCTCCCCCTCCCCGCGCACCTCTTCTGTCCGATCACACGCACGCATCTTCCCCCCCCCCTTATTTTCTTTTCGTCGGCGGGGGGCGGAGCGGGCCGCCGACCGTGCCGCCTTTACGACGGCCATCGTCCGCGCGTCGCCACCAAGCCGTCGTGGCGGTGAAATTGTGAATTCACATCAACAGACGATGCCTCAGTTGTAACGCTTGCACACACATCAATAATCCAAAAGACAATGGCGCGCGTGCTCAGGAGACCGGGGGCGCTGCTGCTGCCGCTGCTGTTTGTGTTTTGCGTTGTTCGGGGCGCCGCTGCCGCTGCGTCGTCGCGCGAGCCGCGGCGGACCGCTCGCGACGGCGCCGCTCTGCGGCGGCCAGCGACGGGCGATGGCGATGGAGGGGGCTTGCGCGTGGATACCGTGCACGTGGTCTTCTCCAACCACCTGGTGAGGGCAGGAGTAGGCAGGAGCCGTGCACTCTTTCGTCGGAGCCTCACTCTCACTGTTCCAACGAGCGCCACCCCTCCTCCAACAAACGCCGCAGGACATGGGCTTCACGGACCAGGACGACGCCGTGATCGAGAGCTACTTCTTCGACCACTTCCCACGAGCGGTGAGAGCTTGAGGGGGAGGACCCGATCGCGAATTGAGTTTTTTGGCAAAGCGATCGACGCCGACGACGACGCGCGCGCGCCGACGACAACGCTCGTCTCTCCTTTTGGCTCGTCCTCTTTCGCCGCCGCCGCCGCCACACCCCAACCGCACCCCCCCTTCAAAAAACAAACCCGCCAGATCACCCTGGCCGACGCCGACCCCACGTTTGTCTTTACCACGCACGCCTACCTCCTCTCCCTCTTCTTCGACTGCCCCGGCCCGGCCCTGGGCCTGCGCTGCCCCGACCCGCAAGCGCGCGCCGCCGTCGCCACCGCGATCGCGCGCGGGTCGCTAACATGGCACGCGGCGCCGTTCAATCCGCAATACGAGGCCTTTTTCGACGCCGCGCTGCTGCGCTTCGCGGTCGAGGGCGTCGCCCACCGCCTGGACCGCCGCTTCGGCCTGCCGCCAAAACGCGTGGCCAGCCTGCGCGACGTTCCCGGGATGACGCGCGCGGCCGTGCCCGTGCTGGCGCGCGCGGGCGTCGCGGCCGTCTCGGCCGGCGTCAACGCGTTTTCCGCGCCGCCCGGCGTCCCCAAAAACACGCCGTTTTTGTGGCGCGACCCCGCTTCGGGAGCCTCGTTGCTCTACTTCGTGCACCCAGGCGGGTACGGCGGGCACCGGCGCGACGGCTGCGTCACTCACCCGACGAGTCACCAGGCGCTTTGCTACCACTGGATCGGGGACAACGGCGGGCCGCCGCAAAACGCGAGCGAGGTGCGGCGGGTGCTGTCCGAGGTGCGCTCGGAGTTTCCAGAGGCGGCCGACGTGCGGGCGTCGACGCTCGAGGCGTACGTGGAGGGCCTGATGGCGGAGGCGCGCGGATGGGAGGAGGAAGAACAGGGGGGCGGGGGCGGCGGCGGGGGCGGTGGCGGCGGCGGGGAATCGTCGACCTCCGCCTCTTTTGCTTCTCCTCCTTCCTCGCCGTCCTCGTCGCCGTCACCGTCGTCGCCTTCCGCGTTTGCGTGGCCCGCCCGCTTCTTCCCCGTGGTCGAGGACGAGATCGGCGACACGTGGATCCACGGCATCGGCTCGGACGTGACGCGCGTCGCCGACTTTCGGTCCGCCCTGCGCGCGCGGCGCGCCTTTTGCGGCGGCGACGACGACGGCGACGGGGGCGAGCGGCCGCCGGGGTGCTCGGGCGCCGACGACCCGCCGCCGCCGAGCGCCGCCGCCGGGGCGGGCGGATCGAGCGACGGCGGCGGCGCGTATGCCGTTGCCGAGTTTACGCGCTTCATCCTCAAGGTGCCCGAGCACACGTGGGGCGTGGCCTTTGGCGCCTTCTTCGGCGGGGACTTTTCCAACTACACCAACGCCTACCTGCACCCGTCGATCGGCTTTGACGTGGACACTCAGGAGGAGGGGGGGGAGGGGAAGAGGGGCGCCGGCGGCGATGGGGGCGGCGTCTCTGCCGCCGGCGCGAGGAGGGCGGCGGCGCTCAGGCCCGACGCCGAGCTGGCGCCAAACTACGCGGCCGTCGTGCGCTCGTGGCGCCGGCAGTACGGCTACCTGGACGCCGCGCGGGCCGCCCTGCCCGCGGGGCACCCGATTCTCGAAGCCTGGGACGCCGACGTGGCGGAGCGCGCGGCGATGGCCGAGGACGCGACGTTTGCGCGCGCGGCGGCGGCGGCGCTCCGGGCGGCAAAGGCGGCGGCAACAGAGGGAGAGCAGCAGGATGGCGAGGAGACGTCAGTCGCACCTTCTTTGACCGCTGATGACGAGCCCAGGGATGGGTTGTGGCGGCCCGTCTTTGTGCGGAGACCTGGGCAAGAACGGCAGCAGCAGCAGCAGCGCCGGGCGCCGGCCCCCTCGTCCGGCGGCGGCGGCAGCGGCGGCGACGAGGCCGGAAACGCCGACGGCGGCGACGACGACTGCGCGCCCTTCCCCATCCGCTTGGTCCACTGGTCGTTCGCCTTTGACCGGTGCACGGGCGGCCTCACTTCCTTGCGCCGGCGCCGGTGGGACGATCAGGGGCACGAGCTGGCGCCCGGGGCCGAGTGGGCGGGCGGCGGTGGCGGCAACAACCGCGGCAAAGGCGGCGCTGGGGCCGACGGCGGCGGCGGCGACGGGCCGACCAAAACGTCACGCTTTGCCGAGCTGCGGTACGACGTCTACGGCGAGGAGGACTACGCCCCCGTCTGGCGCGACTACGCCTACATCCAGCCCCCCTGGGTCGGCGACTTTGGCAAGCTCAACCTCACCAACGCGACCGACCCGGTCCGGCAGCCGCGCGCCGTCGGCGCGCTGCCGGCGCTCGTCGCCTCGTTCTTCCGCCGCGACCCGCCCTCGCTCGGCGGCGGGTCGCAGATCCGGCTCGTCCTGCGCTTCGAGGACGCGCTGGTGCGCGAGGCCGGGGCGCCGCGCGAGGCGTGGCTGGACATCCGCGAGCCGGGACAGGGAGAGGGGGGGCCGCAGGGAGGCGCGACGGCGGGCGCTGCCGCCGCCCCCGTCGCCGCCCCCGCCGACGCCGACGCGCCCTCGCCCGCTGCCGACGCCACCGCCTCCTCGCCGCCGCCCTCGCCGCCGCGCCTCCTCCTCACTGCGGTCTGGCGCCGCAAGACCCCCACGCGCCGCCCCGAAGCCCTGTGGCTGCGATTCGCGCCCGGCTCCGCCTCCGCCGCCGACCCTTCCACCTGGCGGATCCGCAAGATCGCCGCGGAAGTCGACCCCTCGCGCGTGGCCCTCAACGGCTCGCACGCCGTGCACGCCGTCGCCGACGCGGGCGTCTCTGTGCGCGCGCAGCGCCCGCCGCCCTCCTCGGCGCGAGTCGCGGCGGCGGCGGCGGAGGCGGCGGCGGGCGCAGGGCGGGAGGTGCTCCGGATCGGGTCGCTGGACGCGGCCCTGGTGGCCGCCGGCGCGCCGCTGCCCTTCCCCAGCCCGTGCGCGCCGCCCGACCTCGCTCGCGAAGGAATCAGTTTCAATCTGGTCAACAACGTTTGGGGCACCAACTGGCCCATGTGGTCGCCGTGGCGGGAGCGCGAGGTGAACGCGGCCTTTCGGTTTGTGCTCACGTCGGAGAAGGACGAGGAGGCGGGGGGCGAGGAGGCAGGGCCGGCACGTGCGCGCGGCGCCGGACCCGAGGGGGGGGGACGAGAGGAGGCGCAGACGGCCGTCTGGTGAGAGAGCAAGCAGCAGCAGCAGGAAGCAACTAGCCTTCTTCAATCTCTACTCTAATAACGCGCCAATGTGTCTAAAAGTCGTCCCGCTCCTCCTCGTCGTCGTCGTCGTCGTCGTCGTCGTCGTCGTCGTCGTCGTCCAGAGCCATAAGGCCCGCGCTCGCGTCGTCGTCCTCGTCGTCGTAGCCTCCGCCGCTGCCGCCGCCGCCGCCCGGCGGGCTCGGCGCGCGTCCCTGCCCGTCCACCTCGTCGTCGGCGCGCCCCGCCGCGGGCGTGTCGGCCGCGCAGATCGTGCTGGTGCCGCCGTTCGTGAGTGTGGGCAGCATCGGCAGGGAGCTGCAGCTCGTGGCGTCGTCGTTGTCGTCACGCTCGGGCGGCGGCGGCGGCCGAGGCGACGGCCACAACGGCGGCGGCGACAGCGCTGGAGCAGGCGCCGGCCGCTGGGGCAAGCGGAGACGCGTCTGCTCGTCCTGCTGCTGCTGCTGCTGCTGCTGCTGCTGCTGCTGCTGCTGCTGCTGCTGCTGCTGCTGCTGCTGCTGCCGCCTGCGCATCGCCAAATCCTTCAGGCGCGCCCGCCGCAGCACGGCCGCGTCCAGGCCGCTGGCCGTCAGCGAGACCCAGCCTGTGCTCGCATCGCCGCCGCCGCCGCTCCCGCCGCCGCCGCCGTCGCTGCTCCCGGGCGAGAAGCGCCCGCCGCCGCTCGGCCGCGCCCCCGTCGCCGCCGCCGCCGGCCCTGCCTCCCAAACGCTGGCGCCGCCGTCCTCGTCGCTCGCTGCGGTGGACGGCGCCGAGTTCGGGTAGCGCCCCTCGTTTTGGCTGCGAGCCGCCGCCGAGACCACCGAAGAGGGCGGCGCAGAGGAGGACGGCGATGGCGAGGCCGCCGCCGCCGTCCCCGCCGCCGCCGTCGCCCCTTGCTCGTCCTCCTCCGTGTCGTCTCTGCCCGCCCCCACCGGCGACGGCGGCCCCTCGCCCGGCAGCGGCAGCCGCGACGCGCGCAGGGCGGCCCGCTCGGCCTCGACCGACGTGTCCCGCAGGTCTGGTGGGGGTGGCCGCCAGAGCGTCGCCCAGGGTGGCGGCGGCACGGCTGCGGCAGGGCGCCGCTGCTGCTGCTGCTGTTGGGCCTGCGGCTGCGGCAGCAGCGGCGGCAGCGGCGGCCGTGGCGGCGGCGGCGGCGACACGAACGAGAGCAGGCGCGACCGCGGCGGCGGCGGCGGGCGCAAGGATGGCTCCTCGGTGTTGGTGCCAGCCGCAACCGCCCGCGCCGTCTGGAAGTGAGCGTGGGTGACGTACGTTGGTGGCGGGGGTGGCGGCGCTGCTGCTGGGGGTGGCGGGGGCGCTGCAAAGGGCGGCGGCGGCGGCGGCGCGAAAGGCGGAGGCACGAAGGGCGCGGGCGGCAGCACCGCCGCCGCCGCCGCCGCCGCCGCCGCCGCCCGCTGTTGCTGCTGCTGCTCCTGCTGCTGCCGTTGCAGCCGCTCCTGCTGCTGCTGCTGCTGCTGCTGCGAGGCTAGCCAGCGCTCCATGCACGCGGCCACCTGCCCGCCGACCACCCGGGCGACCACGTCCTCGCTGATGATCGGGGCCGCGGCGGCCTGGGAGGGCGCGGCGTGATGCGAGGCGGGATTGGCCGGCGCGGGGAGAGGCGGGAGCGGCGAGGACGACGACGACGACGACGGGCGGCGGCGCCGCTGCTGCCGATGGTGCGTCGGCGGCAGAGGCCAGTCTTCGACGCCGGCGCCGGCGGCTGCCGCTTCCGCATCCGCCGCTTCCTCGGCAGCAGCAGCAGCAGCATCGTCAGCTGCGGCGGCCGCCGCCTCCGCGTCTCGCCGCTCGTAGAACGCCCGCCGCCGGGCCGACATCGCGCTGTTCGCCTGGTCCCTGCGCACCTGGGCCACCACCGAGTCGACGAGCGCCGCCAGCGACGTGCCGTCGGCGTAGCCCCTAGGCTTTCCCGTCGTCGCCGCCGCCGCAAGGCCGCCGCCGCCGCCACCGACGTCTCCGTCGTCGCCTTGGTCGTCGTCGTCCTCCTCAAAGACGCCCAATGCGAGGGCGGGGCTGGCGCGCTCCATGCCAAAGGGCACCCTCAGGTCCTCGACGCGGTCGAACTGGCGGCGGGGGCGGGAAGGGGCGGGCAAGAGGAGCGAGGCGGCGGCAGAGGCGCTGCTGGCGGCGTGGGCGGCGACGGCGGCGGAGGCAGACGCCGGCGCCGGCGCCTCCCGCTGCCGCGGCTGCTGCTGCCGCTGGCCGCCCGACCCCACCGTGCTCATCATCAGAGCGTCGACGAGGGCGTCGAGGACCTGCTCGGGCACGACTGCCTGCTGCGGTGGCGGCGGCGACGCGGCCCTCGCGGAGCGCAGGGCCGCAGCCAGCGGGACGGGGGCGGCGGCGGCGGGCGGCCTCTTGACGCCGCTGCCCCTGCTCGCCGCCGTTGCTGCCGGCGCCGCTGGCCAGACCGCGGGCGGCAGCGGCGCGGGCGGAGGCGGCGCTGCCGGCTCGGGGGAGACGCGCGAACCAAACGCGATCTGGGGCCGCGGGCGCTTGGTCGAGGACCTGTCGTGCTGCCAGGGCCGCCTGTCCGAGCCGGTCGCCGCCGGCGTTTGAGGCCGAGGGGGCGGCGGCGCTGCCGGGGGTGGCGGCGCGGGCGGCAGTGGCGCGGGCGGCAGCACAGCCGCCGCCGCCAATGCCGCCGCCGTCCCTTTGCTGGGCTTGGCCGGGGGAAGCCGAAACTCGGCGGCAGCTGCCGCGGCCGCCGCCACGGCCTCGGCGCTCGCCGCCTCGGCGCGCGCCTCCACCTCCTCGCGCACCCAGGCCTCGTAGTCGCCCAGGCGGCCCTGAGCCTGCTGAGAGGAAGCAGCGGCGGCGGCGGCGGCGGCGGCGGCGGCCTCCGCCTCTGCCGCCTGCGCCCGCGCCGCCGCCGCCGCCGCATTTGCCGCCGCCGCCTCGGCCCCCGCCGCCATCTGCCCGGCCGCTGCCGCCGCGTCCGGCTCCGCGCCGCTGAGCCGCGGCCACCCCCTGGCCGGCGGGAACAACTGCCGCAGGCGCTCCTGCACGGCGTCCAGCTCGGCGCGCACGCCGCCGCCGCCCTCGTCGTCCCCGTCGCCGTCGCCAAAGCGCGCAAAGCGGGCGGCCGCGCTCGGCCGCGGGCTGAGGGTGATCATCGGCGCCGCGGTCGGGGCGGGGGCGGCGGCTGGCGCGGCCGCCTGCGTCGACGCCGGGGCGTCGCGCTCGCCGCGCACCTGGCTCAGCGCCCGCTGCACGGACGCGCGGAGCTCCGGCGGGAGGGGGGCGCGCGCAAAGTCGGGCGGCGGGGGCGGCGGCGGGGGCGGCGGGGCGCGCAGGGCGGGCGGCGGGGGGAGCCAGGAGACGGCGGCGGGGGCGGCGGCGGGCGGCGGCGGGGGAGCGGGAGAGACTGGCTTAGGAGACGGAGGTCGCATGGTCGATGGCACCAAGGGCGTCTCCTGGCTGGCCGGGGCAGGCGGAGGAAGCGGGTTGCTGGTGCGGCTGCTGCTGCGGCTGATCGGCGGCGGCGGCGGCGCCAGCGGCGGCGGCGGGGGCACGGCGCGCGGGGCGGGCGGCGGCGGCGGCGGTTGCCGCTGCGCCCGCTGCGGCCGGCGCGGCGCCTGTGGCTGAGGTTGCTGCCGCAGCGATGCCGCCACGCGGCTCAGGTCGACCGATCCGCGGGGGGGGGCAGCTGCGGGAGGAGCGGGAGGAGGGGGCGCGAGGGCGGCGCCTCGCTTTGTCGCCGTCGCGGTCGCCCTTGTCGCCGTCTTTGCCGTCGTCGGCGGCGGCGCGTTGCTGTCGCTGCTGGAGCGGCGGGCGTAGTAGGGCGCGACTCCTCCCTGTTGTTGGCCGGGGTCAAAGGGCGTGGTCGCCGTAGCGGTGCTCATGTCGCTGCTGCGCTGTTGGTTTCGTGGGCTGGCGCATCGAGGGAGAGCAGAGAGAGCTCTAAATTTAGATGGGCGATCGGATTTGCGCCAAGGATCCGCCCCTTGATCGAGAGCGCTTTGGCGATTCGACCGTGCGACGGGCGCGGTCGATGGAACTGCGTATGGAATGTGCAAGTGCCGTGTTTTGATGCCGGGGTCGCGACTGATCGCGGCACAATGTTGCTTGAAGAAAGTTTTCTTGTGCCGTCGTCGCGAGCGGCGTCTCATCGTGGTCGGCTCGGCGGCACGGCGCGCCGTCGGATGGCGCCCCCTCGCCGCCCAGAGACCAGCAGACAAAGCGGTGGCAACGCACACCAAAAAGCCACGCATCGCGACCCGGATCGCAGTCACCAACTAATCACACCCTCTTCAGGTCCTTGACGTCATCAACACCCCCCCATCAAAGCGAGCTTTGATCCGCGGATCACCAAAAAACTTCAAACAGCTAAAAACCGACTCTCTTTTTGCTTCGAAGTGATGGCCGCGGAGGACGAGCAGCCGCTCCTCGGAGGGGCAGGAGAAGCAGCGATGGACGAGGACGAGGGCCCGCTTGCGTCCACGGAGGGAGGAGAGGAGGCAGAGGCGCGAGCGCAGCGAGCAACGACCGACGACGACGCGGCGAGCGGCCGCCTCGCGCCGCCTGCGCCGTCGCTGCCGCCGCCCGCGCCGCCGCCCTCGCCACTGACGCACCAAGCGGGGGGGGGCCTCGCCGCCGCCGCCGCAGCGGCGTCCGCCCTGCCCGCCGCGCTCTCGCAGACGGCCGTCGCCGACCTGCTCAAGCACCTGCCGGAGCAGGTGCAGCGCGCCGCCGGGACCACCGAGGGCCTCGTCCTGCTCTGCGTCTTGGCGCTCGTGTTTGCGCTCGCTGTCGCCTCCCTGCTGCGCGCGCTGTCGTCCGGCCCGTCTTCCTCGTCCCGCCGCCGCCAGGCCGCGCCGCGCCTCGGCGGCCCGCTGGTGCTGCTCACCGGGCCCAGCAACGCCGGCAAGACCGCCATCTTCCTGCGCCTGCGCGACGCGGGCAAGGCGGGCTTTGCCCCCACCGTCGCGTCCATGGCGCCAAACACGGCCGCCGCCCGCGTCTCGGCCAGCGCCGGCGCGGGCGCGGGCGCGGGCGCGGGCGCGGGCGCGGGCGCGGGCGCGGGCGCCGGCGGCGGCCGCGCGCGCACCGTCACCCTCCTCGACGTCCCCGGGCACGCCAGTCACCGCATGCGCCTCGAGTCCGCCCTCGCGGACGCCGCGGGCGTCGTGTTCGTGGTCGACAGCGCCGACGTCTCGCCGCACCGCACCGCCGCCGCCGACGCGCTTTGGGACGTTTTGTCCAGCCCTGATTTCGCGCGCCGCCGGCTGCCCTTGCTGATCGCCTGCAACAAGAGCGACCTGGAGCTCGACTCGCACAGCGCCGAGTTCGTGCGCAAGACCCTGGAGCGGCAGCTGGACGCCATGCGCAAGACGCGCACGGCCGGGATCGGGCGGACCGCCGGCGCGGGCGGCGGCGGCGCGGGCGGCGGCGGCGCGGGCGGCGGCGGCGGCGAGCTCGTGCTGGGCGTGCCGGCGGACCGGCCGTTTGCCTTCTCGGCCATGGCGCCGAGGCACCGCGTGTCGCTGGCCGAAGTGAGCGCGGTGCGGGAGGGCGCGCTGGCGGAGGTGGAGGCGTTCGCGGCGGGGCTTTGAGATGGGACGCGATTGTTTTTCCGTTCGGTGGAGGGGCGGGGGGGGATGTTTGCTCGAGGGCGGCGGCGGTTCCCGCCCCCCCCCCCCCCCCGGGGGCGGGGGGTGTTTTGGGGGGGGGGGGGGGTGTAGGGGGGGAAAAGGCCCCAGCCATAAAAAGACCCCCCGCCCCCCCGGAC
>Ga0105054_10005442_pt1 | contig 18309 bp, 19 predicted proteins | sample BON02_FD_78091 | JGI IMG/M metagenome (GOLD analysis project Ga0105054, IMG submission 78091) | Freshwater microbial communities from Lake Bonney liftoff mats and glacier meltwater in Antarctica - BON-02 (megahit assembly) | ecosystem: Environmental > Aquatic > Freshwater > Ice > Glacier...
CCGGCTTATGAATACAGGCGCTGAGCGATTTTCCCAGCTATCTTATGATGAGCAAACTGAACTACTGAAAAGCGAAGAGCAATCGCCCGCGTTCGGTTTGTTACAGATGTTGGTGTTGTGGGGCATGTTCAGTTCTCCTGAATACGGCGGCAACCGGGATGGAGCAGGCTGGAAGTTGATCGGTTTCGACAAACAGCATGCCTGGAGTCCGCCGTTTGGTTACTACGATGCGCAAGCCATGGGTTCGACTGAATATTCGGGAGAAAAACATGCCTGATGCAAGCAAAAAAGTAGCATTCCCAACCCGCCAGGAAGTGGATTTTGTCATCATAGGTTCTGGTGCAGCGGGCGGTGTGATGGCCAAAGAACTATCCACGCAGGGTTTCGATGTCGTCGTGCTGGAACAAGGTGAATACCGGACGGCTGCTGACTTTACTCACGATGAGTTGGCGGTTGGTTTACAAAATGAGCTGATGAATCATCCCGGCTGGAACGATCCACAAACATTCCGTGCCACGGACAAAGAAGTTGCAGAACAGTCACGACAAGGCCCACCACCTGCACTTTATGCTCGTGGTGTGGGCGGCAGCAGTGTCCACTTTACCGCCAATTACTGGCGCTTTCATCAAAGCGACTTCAAAGAGCGCAGCATGTTCGGCGCGATGGAGGGCACGGGCTTTGCTGACTGGCCGATCAGCTATGAAGAACTTGAGCCGTATTACACCAAAGTAGAATGGGAGTGTGGGGTTTCCGGGCAGGTGGGTCCTTTTGAGGCGCCGCGTTCCAAACCATACCCAATGCCGCCATTACCGGTCAAGTCATCGGGGGTGTTGCTTGAAAAAGGTGCCAAGGCGCTTGGCCTGCACCCGCAGCCAGCGCCAATGGCAATTTTATCGCAAGCATTCAATGGCCGCCCGCCCTGCATGCATTGTGGCTTTTGTATGGGCTATGGGTGCGAGGCTAATGCCAAGTCGTCTACATTGGCGAGTATGATCCCAATCGCGGAGGCCAGCGGTCACTGTGAAATTCGGCCGCTGTCTACGGTATTCAAAATTCAGACCAATGACAAAGGTCGGGTGACAGAAGTGTTGTATCTGGATGCAAACGGCCAACAACAGGCACAGAAAGCCAAAGCTGTTGTGTTATCGGCCAATGGTGCCGAAACGCCGCGCTTGTTGTTTTTGTCAGAGTCGGACTTATTCCCCGATGGCCTGGCCAACTCATCCGGCATGGTTGGAAAATACCTGATGGGCAATGGGCACTCTGCGGTCCATGCGTCATTTGAGCATCCGTTGAACGAGTTTAAAAGTGTACAAGTCACCCGCATTGTGCATGACTTTTATGAAAATGATCCCGCGCGTGGTTTTTACGGCGGTGGCGGCATTGATGCAAGACCTTTTCTGGACTCAACACCGATCTTTTACAGCATGATGGGTTTGCCACCGGATGCCCCATTGTGGGGAGCTGAATACAAGAAGATGTTGGCTCACTATTACACGCATAAATTGTCGGTTCTGGGTAGCACCACATCCATACCGTTGGAGAGTAACAATATTACACTCGACCCTACACTCAAGGACGACAAAGGCAGGGCGGCGATACGTATGACCTACCTGGATCATGCTGACGACCTGGCAATGGCTGCTTTTTTGCAAGACAAAGCGGTTGAAATAATGGAAGCCGCTGGAGCTGAGAAAATCTGGCGTAACCCTGTCGAGGGTGGAACGATTCAAGCGCACTTGCTTGGCACCTGCCGTATGGGTGACGATCCGGCCACCTCAGTAGTCGATAAATACCATCGTGCGCATGATGTACCCAACCTGTTTATATGTGATGGCTCCAGTTTTGTGAGTTCCGGCCGTGGTCAACCAACCATGACCATCCAGGCGCTGGCGTTTCGCGCCGCAGAGCACATCGGCGGATTCGCCCGCCGGGGTGAAATTTGATCTGATATCGGTAGACTGTATGACCGTAGCCGATTTAAGTAACATGTTTAGATAACCTGCTTGGTTAACCTGTTTAAATAACCTGAAATGGAGTTGAGAATGATGAGATTATTAAAAACCCCCTTGTGTGCAGCCCTGTTGTTACTGAGTCCATTGGCTTTGGCTGATGTTGAATACCACACCCCGAACCCGGATCGACCTTTTTCTGAAGCGGTGCGGGTTGACGATATGCTTTACCTGTCCGGACAAATTGGCTTTGATGAAGCAACCGGAGCGCTGGCAGAAGGCGGTATTGTCGGTGAAACAAAAAAGACGATGGAAAATATTAAAGCCACGCTTGATAAATACGGTTCGTCTCTGTCACAAGTGGTCAAGTGCACTGTTTATCTGGCTGACATCGCGGAATGGGGTGCCATGAACGAGGTTTACGTTACTTTTTTCCCGGTAAACCCACCCGCCAGAAGCGCATTAGGATCTAGCGGATTGGCATTGGGCGCGCGCACCGAAATAGAATGCATGGCTACCGTCGGAGAAGACTGATCATGGAACAGTATAAGAGGATTTTGATTGCAGTTGATTTGAGCAGCGAGTCTGAACAAGTATTGCACAAAGCCCGGCATTTCGCCGGAGAGAGTGTGGTATCTCATCTGGTTTATGTGCAGGAGCCCATGGACAATGTATATGTCGGTATCGTGCCTCAGAGTGCTGCCTATGGAGGGCTCGGGGAACTGGAAGCCCAACTGCGAAACGAGTACCAGCAAAAACTCAATGATCTGGGTGAAAAATACGCTATTGCGCCTGACCATCGCCATATGCTCAATGGCGCTCCGGCACGCGAAATCCACCAATTTGCCAAAGACAAAGATATCGAGTTGATTGTCATTGGTACGCACGGTCAGAAGGGCTTGCAGTTATTGTTGGGCTCGACTGCCAATTCGGTATTGCACGGCGCTCAGTGCGATGTGCTTTCTGTGCGGATCGCCAGTAAATAGGCGCGATGTTGATATAGCGTAGCTATCGGGGAACGGAATAACTGGAATGGGAATGACCGGAATGAGAATGGCAAATTCATGAACCCACGAACCTTGTCGTGGTTAGTCCTTTTTTTTGCAGTACTCATCTGGTCGGCGATTAACCCGGCAGAGCGTGGCACCTGGTGGCTCGAAGTGCTTCCAGCGTTGGCGGGTTTGGCTTTACTGGTATACACCCGCAAGTCTTTTCCGCTGACGCCATTGTGTTACTGGCTGATTTTGGTGCACTCGGTCATCCTGATGGTTGGCGGGCACTATACCTATGCCGAAGTACCAATAGGCGAATGGCTTGAGCAATTGGTTGGCGGAAGTCGCAACAACTACGACAAGCTGGGGCATTTGGCACAAGGTTTCGTGCCGGCGATTATCGCCCGGGAAATCATGATCCGCAAAGATGTTGTCCGCGGTCGGGGCTGGTTGAGTTACCTGGTGATCAGCATCGTGTTGGCAATCAGTGCGTTTTATGAGCTTATAGAATGGTGGGCAGCCCTGCTCAGTAAGGACGCTTCTGATTCATTTCTGGGCACACAAGGTTATATCTGGGACACGCAATCAGATATGTTGTATGCCTTGGTCGGGGCGAGCGCGGCGCTGTTGCTGTTGTCAAAGCTGCACAACCGGCAAATCAAAGCCCTGAGTTAATTTTTTCTGGGTTAATTGTTTTTGCGCTAGCGGCTTTTGGGCTAGCTATTTCCGGGTTAGCGGTTATTGCTGTCCTGACAAATGACGTGCTTGTGCGTCTGCATCTTCAAGCAGTGACTCACCGAGACTTTCAAGTCGTTCGTTGATCTGTTTGAAAATGCCATCGACATCCAGCCCCGCCATTGCCAGACAATCGTCACGGGAGCCGTGATCGATAAAGCGATCGGGTAAGCCAATGTTCTGAATTTGCACACTGATGGCTACACCACAAAGCACTTCATTTACAGCACTGCCTGCGCCGCCAGCGATGGCATTTTCTTCTATCGTAATCAGTAGCTTGTGAGTGTTCGCCATATGCTTGATCAGCGCTTCATCCAAAGGCTTCACAAAGCGCATATTGACCAAAGTGGCACCCAGCTTGCCGGCAACACTTCTGGCGGCATTCAGCATTGAGCCAAATGCCAGAATGGCAATGTTTTTGCCTTCTGTAATAACGTCAGCTTTGCCGATTGGCAGGCATGTCATGTCTCTTTCAACTGCAACACCCGGACCTCGACCACGAGGGTAACGGACCGCGGCAGGGCCTTTGTGCATGAAGCCCGTATAGAGCATCTGCCTGCACTCATTTTCATCTGCCGGTGCCATGATTAGCATGTTTGGAATACAGCGCATAAAGCTGAGGTCAAAACTGCCAGCGTGAGTAGGGCCATCAGAACCCACCAGGCCGGCGCGGTCAATGGCAAACAACACGGGTAAATTCTGCATCGCCACATCGTGGATCAACTGGTCGTAGGCGCGTTGTAAAAATGTACTGTAAATCGCAACCACAGGATGGGCGCCCTCGCATGCCATACCACCTGCCAATGTAACTGCATGCTGTTCGGCGATGCTGACATCGAAGTAACGCGCTGCAAAGCGTTTTTCAAACTCGATCAGGCCAGAGCCCTCGCGCATTGCCGGGGTGATTGCAAGCAAGGATTCATCCTTCTCTGCCATGTCACATATCCACTCGCTAAACACGTCCGTATAGGTTGGTGTTGGCTTGATGACTGGCGTTGAAGGCTGGATGCCCACAGCCGGATCAAATGGCGCTACGGCGTGGTATTTGACCGGATCTTTCTCTGCCGGCTCGTAGCCTTTGCCTTTGGAAGTGATGACATGCAGGAAATTGGGGCCTTCAACGGTTTGAATGGTGTTCAGTGTTCTCACCAGCAACGGTACGTCATGGCCGTCAATGGGTCCGATATAATTGAAGCCGAGTTCTTCAAACAGCGTGCTGGGCACTATCATGCCTTTGACATGCTCTTCCCAGCGACTCATAAACCGATACACGGCAGAATCCCGGGGCATCATTTTTTTGCCGCTTTCACGTATGTTGGTCACAGTAGGGCCGCTCATTAAACGCCCCAGCATTTTGGTCATTGATCCGACGTTAGGGGATATCGACATTTGATTGTCATTCAGGATGACCAGCATGTTCGGGTTCAGTGTCCCGCCGTGGTTGAGCGCCTCAAACACCATGCCTGCGGTCATCGCGCCATCGCCGATTATAGATACGACGCGCCGGTTTTCGTTTTGCAGCGCAGATGCCAATGCCATACCCAAGCCCGCACTGACGGAAGTGGATGAGTGCCCGACGCCAAAAGTATCGTATTCAGATTCGCTTCGCTTGGGGAATGGCGCCAGTCCACCGGTTTTTTTGATGGTGCCAATGGTGCCGGCACGACCGGTCAGAATTTTGTGCGGATACGCCTGATGACCCACATCCCAGATCAGGCGGTCATAAGGCGTATTGAAGCAATAATGCAAAGCCACTGTCAGCTCAATACAGCCGAGGCCGGCGCCAAAATGTCCGCCACTTTGTGAAATTACCTCGATCAGATAGGCGCGCAGTTCATCGGCAAGCTGGGGCAATTGCTGCTCTTCAAGCTTGCGTAGATCCGAAGGGGCGGCAATGTTATGCAGCAATGGGTATTTGGTTAAGTCCATCTGCTCTATTCTACCGGTCCCGGTCTACCGAGTAACCTGCCAGCCACGCCAGAGCATCCACATTGCCAGGCAGGGTTTGCAGTGATTCCAGTGCTTGATCACGTAATTCATAGGCGCGATCGTATGATTTTTGTGCGCCGATGATGGATGGAAATGCTGGTTTGAGCCGGGCCGCGTCAGATTGCGAAGGTTTACCGATCACTTCGCTGTCACCCGTGACGTCCAGCAAATCATCGAAAACCTGAAATGCAAGACCGGTCAATTTACCAAAACGTGACAAAGCATCCAGCCGGGTACTGTCGACTTTTGCGATCAACGCGGCGGCTGTGGTGCTGATTTCAATCAAAGCGCCGGTTTTTAACGCGTGGATATCTTCAAGCTCGCTTTGCGTTATTTTTTTGCCGATACTGGCGAGATCCAGCATTTGTCCGCCAGCCATTCCACTTGCACCACACGCCCGTGCCAACCCGAGGACAATGGTTGTCTGAGCTTGGGGGTACTGTTTCAGGTACGGGTCTGCAGCTAGTATTTCAAATGCCAGTGCTTGCAGGGCATCACCGGCAAGAATGGCGGTTGCCTCGTCAAATTTCCGGTGGCAGCTGGGTTGGCCACGACGCAAATCATCGTCGTCCATGGCGGGCAAATCATCGTGTATCAATGAATAGGTATGAATAAACTCGATGGCAACTGATATACCATCCAGAGACTCCGGTTCGAGATTCAAGGCTTTTCCGGAAGCATATACAAACAGTGGCCGAATGCGTTTGGCCGGCGCGCTAACTGCGTATTGCATTGCTGCAAACAGTTGCGCCGGAGTATCTGATTCTGAAGGCAGATAGGCAGGAACAATACTTTCGAAATGGGCCCGCCATGCCTTGATTGTGGCTGCGGTGTCAGGCATCGGGTTCAAAAGGTACGATCGAGTCCTCGTCCTCCGGGTTAATCAGCTGCTCTACCGTTTGTTGAGCGTGATCGAGCACCCTCTGGCATTGCTTGGTTAAATCCATCCCTTGTTGGAAGCCTGACAGAGATTCGTCCAGCGACAAATCACCTTTCTCGAGCTTTTCTACCAGCTTTTCGAGCTCCGCCAGTGTTTTTTCGAAGTCGATGTTTGTATCAGCCTTCTTGCTCATTGTCTAAGATTCCATTGCTTGTTGTGAAAGCCAGTCAGCGCTCGCTGATCCGGTGTATACCAATGTTATGTTTGCCGGGCCCGATGGTGTTGCTGCAATGTCAGGTATTGCAGAATCGGAGCGTTTGGCTGCCAGCTGAATTTTACATGGTTTTCGGACAGCCATGAGGCAAATGTTTTACTTAATGCCCAGTCACCAACAGCCACCAGTTCATCGTCAATCAATGTCATTGGAATGCTGTCCCTTAGCCACACCGGGATTGCAGCGGCTTGGAACAAATTCTTTATCGATTGATGGTGATCACCACGCAATAGCGACAATCCCGGTTGGCTATGGCGGGAAGTGATGGTGATTTTGCCCGGCAGCACAAACTGGTTTTCTGCCGCAAAATGCAAGTTGCCCAGATTGGGGCTTAGTTCGGCATCATCTGAATTTTCGGGCCATTCCAGATCCGGGCAGGTTTCAATATCCGCTCCTTGCTGCAGCCACAGGTGCTTCTGATAAAAACGGATACAGAAATCTGTCCACATCACACTGATTTGATGGCCTGAGCTTGCATGCTGCAGCTGAGAAAACAGATCAGTTAGTTGCCGGGCTGGCAATCCGGGAACTCCGGATCGTTTCAGCCAGCGGCGGATAACCAATTTGAACAGGGCAGGGTTGTTCAGCAGTTCGTTACTGATGCGTAAAACCAGTGGATGGAGCAGTTCTGCTTGCAGGTGTTGTTCTGCTAGTGGTTTAAGCAATGCTCGGGTCTCGAGCATTGCCTGTTGGGTGAGCAGCAATCGCTTTACGCTGCCGGCAAACTGGCTTTCAAGCAGGGGTAGCGCTTTGTTACGAATAAAATTTCGATCCTGATCAACGTTTTGATTGGAAGGGTCTTCCAGCCATTTGATCCCATGCAGATTCAAGTAATCAACCAGTGCCTGGCGGTGGAATCTCAACAGCGGTCGCTGCAATTGATTTTGCCCGAAAGCTTTATGCGGGGGCATAGCGGAAAGGCCATCGACACCACTGCCGCGCATCAAATTCAGTAACAGGGTTTCTGCCTGGTCGTCGGCATGGTGTGCGGTGAACACCGCTTCACCATTTTTCAGGAGCGTATTAATGGCTGTGTAACGCCTTTCGCGTGCCTCGGCTTCCAATCCCTGGCCTGTGCCGTCAATATGGACGTTTAAGCTGGTGAATGCTACTGACCAATCGCGACAGAGTGCCTCGCAATGTTGTGACCATTGATGCGAATCCGGGTGCAAACCGTGGTTGATATGCACCGCCCTGAAAGGCGTTTGCAGCTGCTCGCGGAGCTGCACCATGGCGTGTAGCAGAGCGGTTGAATCAGCGCCGCCGCTAAACCCCACCAGCCAGGAACTTGCCGGCGGCAGCGATGACAGCGATTGAAGCAGTTGATCTGCAGAATAGGGCGGCAGTCGTTGGCTCATCTATCCGCCTCGGCGGTTTATTCTTTATACTCGCCGTACGACAACAAGCGTTGATAACGTTGGTCCAGCAAAGCATCGGTGGTCAAATCATCTAATTCGGCAAGCTGTGCAGCAATACAGTCGCCGACGTGACCTGCAACGGTTTCCGGGTCAGTGTGTGCACCACCCAGTGGTTCCGGAATCACCTGATCGACCAAGCCTAGTTGCAGTAAGCGGTCAGAGGTTATTCCAAGCGCCGTGGCAGCGGTTTCAGCCATGCCGGGATCATTCCAGAGAATAGAGGCGCAGCCTTCGGGTGATATCACCGAATAAGTGCTGTATTGCAGGATATTGACGCGATCGCCCACACCGATGGCCAGGGCACCGCCCGAGCCACCCTCACCAATAACGGTGCACACCACCGGTACCCGCATTCGCGACATGTATTTTAGATTCGTTGCAATCGCTTCCGACTGGCCACGTTCTTCTGCACCCACGCCAGGGTAGGCGCCGGGTGTGTCAATAAACGTGATCAATGGCAAGCGAAAACGCTCTGCCATTTTCATCAAACGCAGCGCTTTGCGATAGCCTTCGGGTCTTGGCATGCCGAAGTTCCTGAATACTTTGGCCTTTGTGTCGCGACCTTTTTGCTGGCCAATGACCATGACTGAGCGACCGCGAAAACGTGCCAATCCAGCGACGATGGCATGGTCATCTGCAAATGCCCGGTCTCCATGCAGTTCGTAAAACTCATCGAACAGGTAGTCAACGTAATCCAGGGTATACGGGCGCAATGGGTGGCGGCTTAGTTGTGACACCTGCCAGGGCGTCAGGTCTTTAAAAATGCTTGCCAGTTTGGTGCGCATCTTGGACTGAAGACGCTGAATTTCCTCTTCCAGATTCAATGCGTTGTCTGATCCGACATTACGCAATTCGTCAATTTTGGCCTGCAACTCTGCAATCGGTTGCTCGAAATCGAGGTAGTTCGGGTTCATGATATTCCGATAGGCTGTTTGGAATGGCAAGTATAACGGCAACTGTCCATTTAGTTTAGACCTTTGCGGGAAAAATGGCTGCATTGCGAGGAATTCCTTGCTCGTCCCAATGCTTTTCGGCCCACTGCCAAAGTTTATCCAGAGCTAAGCCCTTGGGTGGGATTTGGCCCAGAACCCGAAGCGCAAGCCCAATACATTCAGTAGCTGCCAATTGTCTGACCGGGTCAGAGCGATCTCGTTTGCTTAACTTGTTGCCGTGCGAATCCAGCACCAAAGGTAAGTGCATATACTCCGGTGTATCATAGCCCAGTGCGCGCTGCAGGCAGATTTGATTGCCGGTGGAATCCAACAAATCAGCACCGCGAACCACTTGTGTTATACCCTGAAAGTGGTCATCTACAACAACTGCAAGATGATAAGCATGCAAGCCATCTGCACGTTTGATGATGAAATCTCCACTGTCAGGAGACATGGTTTCTTTGATGACACCCTGCACTTTATCGGTGAACATGCAGGTCTGGGGCTTGATTAAAAACCGCACGGAACGAGCCTTCTTGCCAGCACCGATGCCGTTCCTGCAGGTGCCAGGGTAAATGCCTGATTCAGGCAGGTCCTTGCGTGAACACCCGCAGTAGTAAGCCTGTCCAGTCGTCAGTAAGTAATCTACGGCTTGCTCATAAGCCGCTGTCCGATTGCTTTGGTACAAAATAGCTATGCTTGAGTTCAAGCCCAGAGAATGCAGATCGCGCAAAATCCCGTCCGCACTTCCGGCAACTTCACGAGGAGGGTCGAGATCTTCTATTCTTATCAGCCATTGGCCTGAAATGGCTGCCAGGTAACTGCCGACAGCGCAAACCAATGAGCCGAAATGCAAATCACCCGTTGGGGATGGAGAAAACCTGCCGATAACAGCTGCAGATTTCATTGAAAATCAACTGGATCGTTTGCCAACGACCTGTGGCGCTTCGTTCAGAAAATCACCGGTAACCAGTTTGACGCCACATTGCCACAATACAGACAAGTCAGCCGCATCCTTGACTTCATCTGCTACCACCGTAATGTTGTAAGGCGCAATTGCTCTGACAATGCTACGGACGGATTCCTGGTTAAGGGTATTGGCCGCAAGTCCCGGCGCCAGGCCAGGACGCAACTTGATCATGTCGACTTTCAAATGCTCGAGTAACTGAATAGTGCGGCGGTCGTTGTCAAACTCGGATAAGACAACTGCACATCCCATCTCTCTGAGTTCATCTATAACACGACCTGTCGCTTTCAAGTTGGATTCTGCAGAAATTGCGGAGATCTGCAAGATGAGCTGTGAACCCACTGCGTCGGTTTCTTCCAGTGTGCGTTTAAACCAGTTCAGGAAGCTGAAATCTAGCACGGAATTGATGCTCAGCGGTAATATGTGGCGATCACCGGTGCCGGCAATAGCAGTCAGCAATTGCGGAATTATGTGGCGGTCTATGGTGCTGCTCAAATCGTTTCTTTCTGCCACTGGCATAAATTCAGAGGATGCAGTGTCGCCGCTTTCTTCACGCATAAACGTGCGGTTTTCAAATAGACCTTCGTTCTCTCCCTCCAGATCCACAATGGACTGCTGAACAGTGTAGAACTCATGATTATTCAGCGCGTGTCGGATGCGCTCCACCCAGTCCCGCTCGTCATCACCGGCACGAACGGTAATCAGCGCTGGCTTGTAAGTGGACATGGTGCTGCCTGTTTTAGACGCTTCTATAAACGCTTTCTTGGCTTGAGCGATAACTTCTTCCGCATTGCGTGTCAATGAACCCAGTGTTGCCAGGCCAATACTGCAGGCTGCCGACATTGTTTGGTCGCCAAGGTCAATTATATGGCTTGTATAACTATCGATGATGCTCTGCGCAGTTGTTTCCAGGCCCGACTTGTCCTTGCGTCGTATAAGTGCCGCAAATCCATAATCAGAGATGCGGGCACAAACATCATCACCTTCCATGCAGCCACTGATAAAGTTGGCCATATCCAGAATATAGGCATCAATGCTTTTCAGGCCCAGTTCCTGCTGTAACTTTGCCATGCCGTCAGGTTCAATGTACAAAACCGCGCTGCGGCGGTCATCACTATTTTGTTCTTGAACATAGCCGGACAGTGCTTCTGTAAACGCTGAACGATTGCGCAACTGAGTCAGGTGATCGGTTTTACGCAGACGATCCAACTCGACCTGCAATAGCAGGTTGGCATCTTTCTCACGCACCATCATTTGTATGCAGTGCTCACCATTAAAACGCGCAGGTGAAAAGGTTAAATCGGCTTTCAATTCTTTGCCGGTAGGCGTCATGATAGTGACGTCGAGCGTTTCTTCAGAAAAAATATCCTGATTCATGTCTCTGAGCAGTGATTTCAGGTCATGGCCTTCGCCGGTCGACATAAGTTCCAGCAATGACAAACCTTCGATATCATTCAGACTGGAGACTTGTAAAAGGTCCAGGTAGGCGCGGTTGGCATAGATATGCAGGCCTTCATGAATGTAGGCGATGGAATCGCGCGCGCTATCAAGCAACAAGTCATAGCGATGCTGAAGTTCCTCCAGTTTTTCATTTACTTCGTCGAACTGCCGCACTGAGTGGCCACCTGACATGTGACTTTCAACCAAATGTATTAGCTGTAAGTTGTCTTCAGCTGAAATGACAGTGACGGGATGTGTGGCAACTGCTTCAAAAGCAATATGGCTGTTGTCGGCTGATAGTTGCAGAGCCACAGGGATGTTGTGCTGCCCGGCTAGCTGCAATATCTGCTCGATGGTTAAAGCAGATGGCAAGTGCAAGCCGATGACGATCAATATTGGCGGATTTTCCCGCAGGTTGCTTTCCAACCCGGAATAATTGCTGGCATTGGCAACCTGCACACGTTTGCCCGCATTGCGCAGCAAACTGTTGATGGTTTGAGCGTGCTCCGAGGAGCTGTCGATAACCAGAAGATTGGCGCTATCCATGCCTTTTTCTCTCAATTCCTTTGTTTGAAACAATTCTTGATATCATTTGTGTCCCGGGATTGTCTGATTGTTAGTTTAGTATCACCCGATCTGGTTCATTATTGTTTAGTAGAATGTCCTAGCATACCACCATTATATACATTAATTATCCTGCCTTGAACGTGTCACCTTAGCGGCGTTCACGTTATCATTGTCCTATTGAGTATAGAAAAGATTAAATAGCGAACAATTTTGCCTTAATTGTTCAATACGGAGAAAGAAATGGCGACATACAATAGCAACGAGTTCAAAAGTGGCATGAAAATCATGATCAATGGCGACCCTCATAACATCGTTGAAAACGAGTTTGTAAAGCCGGGTAAAGGACAAGCGTTCAGCCGTGTACGGGTACGCAATCTGAATACCGGCAGGGTGGTAGAAAAGACTTACAAGGCCGGTGAGAACGTGGAAGCTGCTGACGTGTTTGAAACTGACGCCACCTATTTATACAACGATGGTGAGTTCTGGCATTTTATGCATCCCGAGAGCTTCGAGCAGTATCAAATCAGCAAAGAAGGGATTGGAGATGCGGCCTATTGGATGCAGGAAGAGGGCGTATGCAGTGTGACTCTTTTTAACGGTTCTCCGATAACGATAACACCACCTAATTTTGTTGAAATGAAAATTGTTGAAACTGATCCGGGTTTGAAAGGCGACACATCCGGTGGCGGTGGTAAGCCGGCTTTGCTGGCGACTGGCGCGACTGTACGAGTACCTTTGTTTATACAGGAAGAAGAGGTTATCAAGGTTGATACACGCACCGGTGAATATGTATCCCGGGTGAAGACTTAATTGAAGTTGGTAGTGACTAAAGCATGACCCAAAGCACGCTCAATATAGATCCCGCCGAGCAAAAGAAATTTGATGCTATTGCGGCGTCGTGGTGGGACCCGGACGGCGAATCCCGTCCACTGCATGACCTGAATCCTGCCCGGCTGGCCTATATTCAGGAGCGCTTTGATTTGTCTGAAGTGAAGGCAATTGATGTTGGCTGTGGCGGCGGAATCCTGTCGGAGTCGATGGCAGCTTGTGGTGCGCAGGTTACAGGTCTTGATGTGGCCGAAAAAGCGTTGGCCGTGGCGCGTTTACATCTGCATGAATCAGGCTTGGCGGTAGACTATCAGTTATCGACTGCCGAAGCCTGGGCGCAGAAGCACCCTGGCACAGCCGCTGTGGTCACCTGCATGGAAATGTTGGAACACGTGCCCGATCCAGCTTCGGTTATCTCAGCTTGTGCACAGCTGCTGGATGACGGTGGCCACTTATTTCTAAGCACACTAAATCGAAACGCGTTTTCGTTTGCCATGGCCATCGTGGGTGGGGAACACATCGCTGGCGTTGTGCCCAAGGGCACCCATCAATATGACCGCTTTATCAAGCCGTCTGAGATATGCCATTGGCTCAGGCAGGCCGGAATGAAGCCGCTGGAGATAACCGGCATTCACTACAATCCGATTTTGAGAACTGCCCGCACAGGAAGTCATGTGCAGGTCAATTATCTGGTACATGCGTTCAAGCCGGCCGCGTTTAAGCTGGAAGGCGCTGCATGATTAAGGCAGTTCTATTTGATCTTGATGGCACATTGCTCGATTCTGCCCCTGACCTCGTTGCCACTTTGAACCATCTGCGTTCCGGTCGCGGACTTTCTGCTATGCCGGTGGATGAATTGCGCCATTTTGTCTCTCACGGTGCCCCGGGCTTGATCAAAGCCGGTATGCCGCCTTGTGATGAAGAAGCATTTCAGCAAAGTCGCAAAGCGTTTCTAGAGCACTATGCCGACAACAGTTTTATAAAGACACGACCTTTTGATGGAATTGAAGGCGTGTTGGAAAAGCTGAAAAATGCCGGCATCCCCTGGGGCATTGTCACCAACAAAGCAGAATTTCTGACCCTGCCCATTGTTGAAAAAGCAGGCTGGACTTCAACAGCAGCAGCAGTGATTTGTGGGGATTCGCTCGAGCACAGCAAACCGCATCCAGCGCCGGTAGTGGCTGCTTGCGAATTAATGGGAGTGCAACCTTCTGAAACGCTGATGGTCGGGGATGATAAGCGCGATATTGAAGCAGGCATACGGGCAGGTTGCCAGACTGCGTTGGTAACCTACGGCTATGCTACCGAACAGGATTGTTTGGAGATGCAGACGCAAACTATACTGATAGAGGCGCCTGAGGATTTGCTGGCGTTGCTGGATTTGTCAGTTGAGTGAGATTTCGACGGTAGAACTTGAGCACTGCAAAGAACTGGCCATGCCGCCAGGCAGCCTTTTTGAACTCAGCAGTCGCTTTGTCAGTGCAAAATTAACAGCACAATTATTGGCCGTATACGCGCTTATACAATCGATCAATTTAATTCCATTGAGCGTCGCAGATGACACTGTTAAATGGGCAAAATTAAAATGGTGGGCCGAGGAGTTGAGCGCGGAGCCGGCGGCGCCCGAGCGACACCCGGTATTGCGCGCCTTGCAACATTCCGGCGCGCGACAGCAACTGAGCAATGACTTGTTGCTTCGATTGGTGAGCGATGCGGTGGCGCAAATGGACGCGTTTCCTGATGCTGACAGCAATGACCTGATTGAGCGTCTGGCGAGCACCGGCGAAACCGATATCATGTTGGAATCGGCCTTGGGTGACGTTGCAGTCGGCGAAACCTTGATGAAACCGATGAGTCAAGCCACTGGCATATACGGGGTGGTCATGATGTTGCTTAGCGATTACCCGAACAGGATTCAACTGCTGCCGCTTGATTGGTTAGCGGAATTTGGGGCAAGGCCGGAAGACCTCAAAGGCCGCCCGCCCGTAGCCGGGTTGATTGGGATGGTTGGTCGCCTGGCAAATATCGGTGCGCAAGCCTATCGGACAGTGTTTGCCGCAGAGACAGAGGGACAGTTGTCACAAATCCCGAAGCACCTGCGTTTACGTTGGTCACTCGAAGCAAGGTTTCTTGACCGGGTTGCACGCAATGCTGAGCGTCATTTCAATCGGAAAAGCGCTTACGGGCTATCAGAGGTGTGGTTTGCATGGAGGTTTTGCCACAAGGCGTGAGTCAGGCAAAAGCCACTCATCGACGGATTGATTGAGTTGGCGGCATCCTGAATGCTTATTTGCCCACTGTCTATTCTTTGTCGACTATGAGGGCCGGTCCCTTGCCAGCTGTTTTTTCATAGACGCCTTTTTCCACTTTTTTGAACTGCGTAAAACCGTGTTTTTCAATATTGCTCTCATTCATTGAAGGGGTTTGTGCTGCCAGATTAGGTCTGGAGATTTTCCGTTCAATTGGATTGAAACAATGCGGACACATTTTTAGTGGCTCATCCGATATTTTCCTCATCACTTCAAAACTATTCTCACAATGCTCGCAGCTCAAAGGGCCGCAAGAGTGATATTCGTAAATAGGCATGTCTCTTTCCTGTGTTTCAGTTATCTGCAAGCATCGGGTTAATTATCTCACGAGTCAATATGGCTATCACCCTGAAGAACAAGCCGTTAAAATTATTGTTTTGCCAGTAGCAAGGATTTTCATGAGTTTGACCAATCGTACAATACTAATCACCGGGGCAGCCGGTGGCCTGGGTGCTGCGCTTGCAGTGAATTGCGCGAAACAGGGCGCCAAGTTAATTTTGCTGGATGTTAATCGACGCAAATTGACTGCACTAAGTGACAGCATGACAGATATGGGCTTGCCTGCCCCTGGTCTGTACCCCATGGATCTATCTGCGGTTGGGATAGATGATATGCAAACCATGGTCGAGGTCATTGAGTCTGAGTTCGGTGGTCTGGACTCGCTGGTACATTGCGCACTTTCATTTGAAGGCTTGCAGGTGTTGGAGCAAGTAGCACCTCATGAATGGTTAAAAAGCATGCAAGTCAATCTCAATGCACCCTGGTTGTTGAGTTGTGCCTGCTTGCCGATGTTAAGAAAGTCTGAAAAAGGCCGTCTGTTTTTCCTGTTGGACGATGCTGAAAACCAGACGGGTGCTTATTGGGGCGCATATGGCGCTGCCAAGGCTGGCCTGGTTGCATTGGTCGCTCAGTTTGACGCCTCATTGAGCAACACTGAAATAGAGGTTCGGGGAATTTACCCGGGCCCGATGAGGAGCGACTTCCGGGCCAAGGTATATCACTCGGAAGAGCCGATGTCGCAGCCGGACCCGGCCATTAATGCTGAGAGAATTGCTGCGCTGTTGGCGACTGATGGTGCTGCATCAGGCGGCGAAGGCACGGATATTTATCTGGATTTGCGTTAAGGACTGCTTGATTGCCGGCCCGTTACATACCGTTCGGATGTTCTCTTATGGCCGCTTCATAACCAATCATGGCCTGCTTGGTGTTAAGTCCCCACCGATAGCCACCCAGCGTACCGGCACTGTTGATAACGCGGTGACAGGGAATTAACCAGGAGACCGGATTGCGACCTATCGCTGAGCCGGTTGCCTGACTGGCACCGGATTTGCCGATATGCGCCGCTATTTGTCCGTACGTGCAATGTATTCCGGCAGGCAGTTTCAGCAAAGCTTCCCAGATACGCAATTGAAAAGGGCTGCCGCGAAGCCAGAGTTTTAGCTCTTGCTGCCTGGAACCATCAAAAACCAAAGCCAGTTTTTGCTGAGCTCCGTGGGAATCTTCCAGCAGGTTGGCATCCGGCCATTGCCGATTGAGGTGCTCCCAAACGTATTTTTTGCCAATTTCACGACTAAAACCCAGAAAACAAATTCCTTTGGACGTCCACGCTATCAACGCTTGCCCGAATGGCGTATCGCCATAACCAAAACTGATATCGACACCTGAGCCCTTGCGGCGGGCTTCGCCAGGTGTCATTGCTTCGGTTGTGATCAATAAATCGTGCAGCCTGCCAGGCCCTGAAAGGCCGCTTTCAATGGCTGTGTTCAACACGGTCTGGCCTTCCCCTAAACGTTTGAGCGCGTGAGTTTTGGTCAAATACTTCAAAAACTGCTTGGGTGTAACACCTGCCCAGTCTTGAAATAAGCGCTGCAAGTATTGCGGGCTCAGCCCGGCTTGTCTGGCCAGTTCCTCCAATCCGGGTTGTTCATCTTGATGTTCACATAACCAAAAAATAGAGTCTGCGATCAATTGATAGTGTTGGTTTGCTTTCATGCGTCCATTGTAAAAGTTTGACGATTGATCGCCACCCGATTCTTGCGATGTTTGCGTTTTTTTTCACAGGTCTTATTCTAGGCTACCTGCCCATAGGAGATCGTAATGTCTGAGGACCTGTTTCTGAAAATTGTAGCCCGGGAAATTCCCGCGGATATTGTCTATGAAAATGATGATGTGCTGGCGTTCAGGGATTTGAACCCTCAAGCACCTATACATCTGCTAATTATCCCCAAGAAAAAAACCCGCACCATTAATGACATGCAGGAGCAGGATGCGGCGTTGTTCGGGAAACTATTTCTTGCAGCAAAGGAAATAGCTGTCGGGATGGGAGTAGCCGAGGAGGGCTACAGAGTCGTTATGAATTGCAATGCAGCAGCAGGGCAAACCGTATTCCACGTCCACCTGCATTTTTTGGCCGGCCGACAGTTCAGCTGGCCACCTGGTTGACTTTAACGAAACGGCGCCCCCACGACGTGTGGGGGCACCGTATCTCGTTGGATCCGGCTTTCTAACGGTTAGCCAGTTTTCTACCTACCTACCAAACTGCACCGTCGTCACCGCTGCAAAGGCCGGTGTTACCCATGACCTGCACGTTTTCAAACATCACAACTTCTACACCGTTGGAATCAAGCACGAAAACCTGAGCTGAATTGCAGCCCAATATCAGTTCAAACTGCATATTAGTACCCAGCAAAATTGATTCATTGTCAGTTCCGTGTCCGACAACTAATGCTGCCACGCCAGTACCGCCACCGACTACTTGTGTGTCAGCCACGCCAGTGCCGCCACCGACTACTAGTGTGCCAGCTACGCCAGTACCACCACCGACTACAAGTGTGCCAGCAACGCCAGTGCCGCCACCGACTACTTGTGTGCCAGCTACGCCAGTACCGCCACCGACTACTTGTGTGCCAGCTACGCCAGTACCGCCACCGACTACAAGCGTGCCAGCTACGCCAGTACCACCACCGACTACTTGTGTATCAGCTACGCCAGTACCGCCACCGACTACAAGCGTGCCAGCTACGCCA
>Ga0105054_10005443_pt1 | contig 18307 bp, 15 predicted proteins | sample BON02_FD_78091 | JGI IMG/M metagenome (GOLD analysis project Ga0105054, IMG submission 78091) | Freshwater microbial communities from Lake Bonney liftoff mats and glacier meltwater in Antarctica - BON-02 (megahit assembly) | ecosystem: Environmental > Aquatic > Freshwater > Ice > Glacier...
AAAGGAGAATAAAAAGTTAGCAAATAGATGAAAGGTTCCTTCCAAGGATTTTTGGAAGGATGGAATACCTATGCTCATATTACAGTTTATTCCATTAATTTATTTTTAAGCTGAATTCCTGATTACTAGCTCAATCATGGGAAAAGTAAAATATTATTCAAGGGGGCCGAATTAGGGACCAGAAATATCCGCTATAAAGATTTCAATTTAATATATTTTCTATTTATCCCACGTGCTTTTGAATTATTTCAATTATCCCTTCCTTTAATTCAGGTTTCTCATATTCCTTTTGATTTTTGAAATGGATTTTTTTCCATTTTTCAATCGGAAAATTTCTGGGTTCCTTTAATCGTCTTAAAAGTGTAGTTTCATTTCCTGGACCGAAATCAATTACTGTAACATCTGCTTTTGCTAAACAGGCAAAATGCAACCCCGTCACTCTTGCTTTTTTGGAAAGGTTATTTCCGTCTAAAACAACGATTTTTCCTTCATTTAAATATCTTTCTAAATCTGCAAAAAGTTTTTTTTGTTTTTCATTAATACCCAAACCTTCCCACTCATCTGGACATATTATTACCTCACCAGAATTGAAATTATTGTTTCTATAAGTTGTTTTTCCTGTACCAACATTGCCCATCAATAACATTAAACTCATATTATGTTTTTAAATTATATATTTCGGTTAATTATAGAGTAGAAACTGATAGTGAACACCTATTAACACCTATAAAAGTAACAATAATAAGTAAACCATCTGCGCCCCTTCATCAAACCGTACCCTGTTAATACAGGAATGGCTTTGAAGTTTTCTCTCATACTGCTAACTTTGCCAAAACCTAACCCACCCCCTACCGGAAATCCAATGGTATTAAGTTAAGGATTTAGAGTTGATTTTAGAACGTTTGCATTATGGTTTTTCATGTCCGGATTGTTTTTTACTTATAGATGGGATATAGATTTCCCATCCTGCCTTTTTTGGTAGATTATTAACTTTGCCGATATGTAGGTTTTGTCCGGTTCCCCGGTTTCAGTTTAGTTGTTTATTTGTAGGTTTGGCATCTTGGGTTCTTCCTTTCGAGTCCTGCCCTGGAAAACGCCCTTCCTGGACGTATGGCCGTCAGGTAACTGCTGACTAGGGCAACTAGCTTGTCCAGCAGATTGCCCAGTTTGTCCGTACTGAACATTTCCACGATGGAGTCCCTTACGTATCTGAAGGCATTTATCCAGTTGTATTTGTATTTGCGTTTTCTGTGTTTCGTTTTTTTCTCAATCTGTTGAGCGGCAGCCAATCCTGTCAGGGCCACCATGTTCATGACAAGGATATGGGCGTAGAATTCCTGGAATACCCCTTGCGGCCTCCGGCATCCGAAGTGTTCGAGTTTCATCTTTGGCTTGAGGTTCTTTATCCCTTCTTCCACACCCCATCTCATGGAATAAAGTTTCACCATATCCTCAAGGCTTACCGCTTCCATGTCCGTCAGGCTGCTGACAAGAAGCTCTTCCACCCCGCTTTCAAGTACGGTTTTGGTTACCCTAACGGTGATGGGAGCTGCGCCGGGTGTGTTTTCCCGTTCCTTTTTGCTGGGCTCCCAGCAGGCGACATAATCCTCCCTGCTGTCGGCCATGGCCCTTTTGGCAAAACCCGAACCGGAAACTGACATCCGGATGCAGAAAGCCCGTTTGTGCGTAACAAGTTTGGATACCCTGTAGAAGTGTCCGAAATTTCTGTCCAGAACAAGAAGGTCCCCCGGATCCTGTGGAACGGACTCCAGGCAGTCGTCGAGCATGCCGCTTTCCCCCGTGCTCGTCCTGCCCAGCTGCGAACTGACAGTAAGGCAGGACAGTACGTCGTAAACAAGGAAAATCCGAGCAAGGGAGCGGTTGGTTTTACCCACACTGTTGGCCTCTACGCCGAAATGGGCCTTTATCTGCTTGCTTGCGGGGAGATTGACGGTACTGCCGTCACCGGCCAAAACGCAATAATTCTTCCAACGTGGTTGTTGAAGGCTGCCGGCGTACTCAAGGGTTAGTTTGGCGAGATCCCGGAAGAATTCGGGTTTGATCTTGCATCTGGCTTGACAGAACGCACTGCCGGTGACCTGGTTTTTGCAAAGCTCGGAAAGTACCCCCTGGTTTACAAATTCGACGGACTTCTTGAACAGCTTGAGGATGGAAAGAGCTACCGTGGGAAAGTCGAGGATTGATGTTCGGCTAAAGTCAGCAGTGGAGCTGCTGTAAACTGACTGGTTTTCAGGACAATGTAAAAATTTATAGATTTTTTTCCGGATATCCTCTAGGATTATCCGTGAATTGAGCTGTAGGTTTTGCCTTCATTTCTATATGTTTTATGAATTATGAATATAGGAAAAATAGACCGCATTTCATAAAATAATCAGCCATTTTATACACCATTTTTCTTAACTTAATAGCATTGACCGGAAATCTACCGGAGCTTGAGTCCAACACCCGATACAATGAACCGAAGCTTTACTTCGCATCATTGTATCTTAATTGTTAGCTACTGGGTTATTTTAGTTCTTTATATTCTTCAGGTATCTTTAATCCTTTTAAATAATTCTGAATATTCGAATGATTCCTGTACTTACCTAATAAGGTTTTAAGAGTTATACCAGAAAAAACGAATAAAGTCAGTGATACCAAACCGCTGACAATAATGTTTGAATTTAGGTTTTTAAAGTATTCTACTGCGTTGATATAATTCCAGTTGGAATGGTACAAAATATAAATAATACCTAAAACGAAAAGTAAAATAAAAACAGAAAACTCAATCCAACTCTTCTCTTTCCATTTTATTAGTTGCTTTTGAATCCATTTATCTCTTTTAATCTCTCTGTTTTTATTTTTTTCTATTAACAGTTTAGATTCAAGATCTGTTACTTTTGAGTCAGATTTATTTTTGTCATTGATTACAGTATCAATGTCTTTTGATTTATCTTCAAATTCCTTTTTTGTTTTTTCTAATTCATCAGTTCTTAGTGAAATATCCTTAAAAACACGTTCTAATTTTTTTATTCGAGTTTCTTCAAGATGTTTTTGTTTATTTGCTTCTTCTTCAAGTCTCTTAACAAACTGAGCTTTGTCTTTCTCTGCAAGGTTATTAAGCTCTTCTATATCTTTAAGTTGCTTGTTTGTAATACGAGTTGCAACTCTAATTATATCGGTGTCACTAACTTCCTCCTTAGCATATTTGTGAATATTGTCATCTAATTCACGAAGTATTTGTGATTTAGGGAGGTTTTTATTTAATGTTAATGAAATCGTGGAGGTTAAACCAATTTCTGCAAGATCACCTCCGTCAATTGATTCATTAATTTGAGGATTACTCAACCATAAAATATTTAGTAAGTCATCAGCTTTAATTGTCTCTGGCTGAAAACCATCCTTTAGGACAATACTATCACCCTCAACGGAAATAGAATTATTAACAAACCAAGCGTTAACTTTATCAAATTCCCTTATTCTTTTCTTTCTTTGTTTGTTAATATGTAGTAACGCAGTTGCATCATGCAAAGCAGATTTTTTTGAATTTCTAACTCGCTCAAATACCTTATATACTTCAGTGAATTTTGCTTCTTTATTTAATTTATCTGTTTGATGAATTAAGCTTATACCAAATTCTCCAATTGTTCTTTCTAAATTGTCAGCTATTCTTTCCAAATCAGATTTTGATAATCCTCTCCGATCACAAGCATTATATACATCTTCAGGATTAACTTTCTTTTGCAAGAATGATTGTTCAAAGAACCTTGCTTTTGTTTGAAGTAAATTTTCAGCCTCTTCAATTGTGTCTTTCAATACACGTAATTTAAACCCTTGCCTTTTTGATATTTCAATTAAGGTTTTACATGTATGAGTAGATTCGGGAGTATTTAGGTCTAAAAGCCCTACTAAAAAATTGGTGTCAAATAATAATTCTATTTCTCTTTTAGCTTCATCAGGAGAGTATTCAATATATCCAGCAATAATTGAACCTAGATAGATGCTCTTTATCCTTTCATATATTTGTGGAATACGTTTGAAAAAATCGATAAATTGAGCTTCTGAGGTGTAGTCCTCTCCATTCGTTACTTTCGAGTTTGAAATATACTTAGATAAAGTGAATTTATTTTTTTCTATGAATTTAAAAATTGAATCACTATTCGATATTATTAAATCCGACGTCTCGCAAAACTGTTTAAAAAGCTCTTCAAGCTCATTCACCTCATCTGTCTGAGTTGCTATAATGTCCTCATAATCTGTAAATGAATATTGTTTAATGCTGAACGCTCCGTCTTGGTACAAAACAAAATGAGTAGTGGATTCGGTATTTATTTCTTTACAAATTTCTTCTAATATCTTCTTTAAAACTGGTATGGGAAAGTCAATTTTATACAATTCATCAGTTGTCTTTTTTATTTCTAATAAACTTTTTCCTTCGAAAATTCCTGCAGAATTCATTTTAGACAAAGCTCTTTTAATCAACGGAATAAATATGTCGATTGGGCCTTTTGCTAAAGTACCACTATTTCTTATGTGTGCTAAAAGACTGTATGTTATTGCTCTTTCTTTGTTCATTAATTTGTATCTATTTTCCTTGTAGCTAACGTACAAATAAACCACACCGGGCACTTTATTCGCTTTATAATTCCCCACAAACCTAACTAAGTTTTTCTGATTTTGGAAGAATACGAGACAATAATTTGAATTTTAATTTTGAGCTACAAACTTATTAACAAATAAACTACCGAACAATAGGTTCTCATGTACAAATCAGTATATAAAATACTCATATACCACCTATTCTTTAAATAAAACCCTTCATATGTGGCATAAGCGAACAATGCAGTTCAATAATTAAGTATTTAGTGTTTTTTACATCATAAAATTTGCATTTTAAAACATTAAAAAGTATTTTCATTGCATTCATTAATGTATAACTAAAATTTATATATCATGAGCACAATGAACTCAGTTTCGATCGACATTCCTTTCCAATAGATAGGATTTTCAGCTTCAGAATTACTGCAATTTGGGGGTCTACTATTGACCCTAGCTTTGAATAGTGAGGTTTAGGGACATAAATTTATCAGCCGAGAACGAAGCATTATTTTGCATTATCAATATCATTTGACCTTGCCGGCCACATTATTTTTAACCTTTGCTGAACAGGTTTTATGAGGCTAGTTGATTACGCTCTTTAGGTGTCAAATCCACGGCTTCTGTTATTTTCAGGAGGGAAGGTGTTAACATTACCATAAAGAGAATAGCGATTAGTAATACCGCTAAGTTTAATAATGTCCCAGTGATGAGGCTAATAACTACCGCAAAGAATCCAGCAACCTCTAATATTGCCATTCGAATCAGATGTCCGGTTTGGTAAAGCCCAAGTTTATCACTTAATTTTGTGGGTTTTTTAGGCATGTTTTCTTTGATATGTTTTTTAAACACAATCATCGAAGTTGGAATTGCGATTACAAGGACAATTGCAGGTACATAAAGTAATATGTTATTGTCATCTGTTACTTCACCTGTTGGTTCTGAAATATTCAATAGAAAAACCACAACACCAAACCCAACAAGCATTAACACAAGGGACCAGTGAAGCATTTTAACAGTACTAAGCGATTTGGAATAATCTGGATTCCCCATAATTTCTTAAGAAGTTAAATGTGTTAAAACCCACGAATAAACCACATCCTGCCCTTTATTCGCCTTATAATCCCCTCTAAAATAACTAATTTTTTATGATTTCGGAAGTAATAGGGGAAATACACCGTGAAATTATTTTGTATTTTATGGGTTTTGATTTATTAAATACGGAGGATAGCATATTCATACATAAATCAGTTGTAAAATAAATCCGGATAAATCTTATCCTTTTAAAAAGTAGAATTTCATATGGTCAATCCTCCCTAGAAGATTTTGTCAGCATTGTTGCAGAAAAAAAGCAACAATACCGCCAAAATCACATTAAGTTCAATTACTGATCCACGGGCTAACACCCGTGGCTGTGGTATTGCACCCTTTTAGGGCTTGTGAAATAGAAAGCAGGTCGTTCATTCAGCTAAAGCAGGAGGCTATTGATAAATAGGAGGCTTCACCCTTCTCCCTGTTTTTAACCTGAGGCAATGGATCAAAGAAGACAATTCAATAGGAATGGGCGACAGTTCTTTCTCCCTGCAGTGTCCATCTCTGTTATCGTTAAATTTATCAGTCACCATCATTTTAGAAAAATTGAACACCACACCTATGGAGCCTTAAAGGGAATTATGCCATTGGATGCTTAGCAGATTGTCCCCATCTACAGATACACCTCCCGAAGCTACTATGGGTTTATGCTTGTGCAGTACTCTCTACTCATTGGAACATATCGAGCTTCAACGAAACCCTTTCGGGATAAACTTTCGGAAGCTCTTCTAAATGAACAGCAAATTATTTAGGTAGGATTTTCATCTACTTGATTGCCAAAGCTTAGTGGCATACTAACATTCCGTGCAATCTAAGGAAGAGAGGATTTCAGCAATGACTTTTTGGGTAATAGTTTTCTCAGTATTTTAGACTTTTTTTGACGATTTCCAAAATCCACTACTGATAACCAAGGAGTATCGCCCCCAATAATCCTTCCAATTGGTCGTTCCTTTTCTACTTTAACTAAATGTATAAAATTTCCTTTTATATGATTAAAATCAGGATCCTTAGTAAATAAAGTTGAATTAGTCACATGGGCTATGGCAGCAATCCACCTGTCATTCTGACCAATAGTATTTGATTTACCTGGTTTCAAAGTGGGATGATTGTTTTGACAATAGGCTTGGATTTCTGCATAGGCTTTCATCAATCTCTTGTCTTTGCCATCTATGTTCAGGATGATTGCCTTTTCCAAAAGCCTATTCCATCTCTCTGTTTGGGGAGCCCCATAATTTTTCCTAAGAAAAAACCCTTCTATTTCTCCAATGGTAATCGCACAAAACAATACAATTTTGCTTGGATCGCTAAGTAAATTATAGGTGACCTAGATTTCCCTTGCTAAATCATCATCCCGCATGTAGTGAAGAATCACCGAAGTATCTAAAAGCACCTTCTTCATTAACCCAGGTCATTAAGCAGTGCTTCAAACTCTTCATCAGTCTCTTCACCTGGCCAAGTACCCACAATCATATTCAAGGGATTATTTTCCTTGCCCTCCTGTAATTGTCTTTCAATTTGCTCCTCTAGGCTTTCATGTTTTTGTTTTTTGGAGAAAAATTCATCTCCCGGTTCAGATTTAAAAATCCTATCGATTTCAAAAATTGATTTTCTTCCTGGCTTGTAATGCATGGTACCCGCAATGGTGGCTCCTCTACCCCACCAGCCTTTGATTTCATCGGGATTCATGCTTTCCGATAAAAATCCATCTACAATGCCTTCATTTGTTTGAATTTTCACTTTCAGTTTACTATAGGTTAATTCTTCTATTGTACCATTTACAATAGCAGACTCAGGTTGTGGAATCTCCTCTTCAGCAATTTGAATTTTGCTAAAGTGAGATTTTGTGAGCGTTAGCTTTTGAAAAGAACCTTCATTTTGAATGGAAAATACTTCACCCTCCTTCAGAAAGGACTTCTTGAATTTCAATAATTCCTTTAGCAAAGGTTTGTCCAACAGCTCGCTGTCATTGGGATTATTCAAGGCTTCTTCGAAAGATTCAACGAACAAAGCAATTGGTGTTTTCTCAAGTAATTCTTGCTGATGTCCCAACATAAAAATATCGGTCTGATATCCTGAGAGTGTCTTTTCAAACTTTTCAGACTCAAGACAAAGGATGGTACTGCCTTTCTGGATTCCAGTCAATGAAATTTTCAACGCATCATTAAGTTTGATGGTTTTTTTGGCTTTACTCAATCCCTTTAACCTCAATTGAAGTGCACCTTCAGAAATCTTCCTCAAGCTATCTGCGATTGAAGTCAATCTTTGAAGGTCTATGCTGCCATTTTGATCATCAGCATGCTCAATTTTAAGTTCATATTTCATGTTGTCCTCCTTCCAAAATTAAAAATTGTGTACTCTTTATCAATTTCTTTCCTAAAATTAATACTTTTACAATAACTCGCTAATCAGATACTAATCTATTTTAAGTGTTAGAGGAGTTATTAATCGGTTTTAGTAAAGCTAAGCGGTTTTTGATTTTCATTTTATCAAATCCCTTTTACAGCTCAATCCCAATATTCCCCAAATTTTCTATAATCCTTTCTTATAACTGATTGGATTTCTCAAACTGCTCAGCTAAACGAGAAGTAATCACAACTACTTTTTCCTCAAATGGGATTCCATCATCCTCGATGTCTTCAGCACCTACGTAACTTCCTGAGGTAAGGACAAAGTTATTTGCCTCCACTTCGGCTAAGGTGGCAGACTTACAGAATCCAGCTACATCTCAATAGTCCCCATCCTTTGACATGAAAATTAACAGCCCTGAGAATCGTGACGACCCAGGAGCAAAAATGAACGGCAGAAATTTGATTAATTAAACCTATTCATAATTAAACGCTGTTAGGATGGTTTAAACAGCCATTGCAAATTACACATCCATCTGATAGTTAAGCGTTCATTTCTTTTCCCCTGACTTGCTACGCATCAGGACAGGCCCTGATCCGCTTCACTGCTCAGGACAGGCATTGATGAAAAAAAACGAATCAAAGACAAATCTAAACAAAACAAAGCTTCTGCCCGCAGACCCCTCGCCCCCTCGCTGTTTTGTCGGCCCACCGCTCCCTTCTTAGCCTGTCCTTTAATTTTTTCTGTGACCGTTTAAATACTGGCAAATTGAAAAAGAAAGATTTTGTCAGCATTGTTGCAGAAAAAAATGCAACAATACCGCCAAAATCAGATGACGTTAATTGCCTATCCACGGGCTTCACCCGTGGCTACAAAAATTCCACCCTTCCAGGGTTTTGTATTATCCTAGACTTAACGTGCGCTTACAATACCGAATAGGCAAGCTGTGATTATGACGTTGAATTACTCATCTACGGGCTCACACCCATTATTTTAAAATTGCGCCTTTAGGGAGTGTGATATTGTAAAATTCATCAGTAAAAATCGTTTTTGAAAATTATCTAGATAACGCCTTAAATTAAGAGATAAAATTGAATAACTGGCTGGTGCACCATTCTCATAAGCTCTTCCCGAAGCACTGTAGATAAGCATTCGCAAGCTTTTTTTTAAATCAAGGGGGAATTGGTTTGGTAGGAATTTTAGTTTTTGAGTTAGCGTGACTTCTTGGAATACAAAAGATTGAGCTTCATGCTGCAGGTCCTTTTTAAGGATTTTAACATTAAGACTCGAACACCTTCCATAAGCCCCCTTAACTATAGCAGTTGGCGATGTTAAGCTCAATTGATTACGGTGCTAATTGTATTCAATATGGTGGACAGCAAATGCATAGCCGGCCCAAGAAAAACTATAATGTGCGTAATAAACAGTCCTCTCTTGAAAAGTTTAGGAGCTAAATTGACACCTCTTTTATTGAATAGTTCTGCAACCCAACCCAAGGTATAGGCCAAATTGCATAGAATAGCAAATGCAGGAATTGCCATCGGCTCAAAAAGATTTTCTCCAGTCTCCAGATTAATATCATTCAATCCTGCGAAAAGGTAGAGAAGAAATATGCTTAATATCCCGGCAATAAGAACAATAAAATTATATAGAACCCTCCTAACTCCCACCAAAGAATAATTTTGAATGCGGTGGTACCTTTAGGTTCTACTTTGAGGAGTTTGTTTAACAAGTTCATTATAATTCTGACCAATTGCTAGGTTTGACCGGGGAGAATAAAAAGTACTAACTTTTCCAATTACTCAAAGCATTTTTTATGCGGCATTAGTCCTTGATTCTAAAGATTAGATTGTATTCTGATTTCACTTTTTCCCCTCATAAATTGCAGGCTCCCAATTTTTTAAAAGTTAATCTTTTGATCGAACAAAGTTCAAGAGTTTATTAGAGTTCATTGGATCGTTCACCCGAAAAGTAGCAGTTTCAAGTGGTCAGTTAGGAATTTTCCACCTACCAATAACCAATGTGTATGAGTCAAGCTTATTCGGCATGTAGTTTTGAGCTCCGTTTTTTCAAATATTCCTTGATCTCCGCAAAACTTTTTCCTTTCAAGTCCTTGGAAATCTTGTCCTTGATTTTACGGAAAGTCTGAACGGTATCAAACTCCTTTTTTTGATTTTCTTCTTTAGCTTTCATAATCGATAATTTCTTTGGGAGAACGTATTTCCAATGATGGATAATTCATTCGTAAATTTGTTGAATTGTACCCTCTGATTCTATAAACGTTCACTATATGCTTAAAATTCCAACTTTCTAGAATGTCCGCTCGGTGGTACGTCGCGGTCGCAATATGTATGCAATCATCTAGACTTGTTTCGCCAACTACTTTTTCCTCCACGTATTTGGTTGCAAGTGAGAGGATGTCATCATTTATTTCTACTTTTTCAAGACTTGCCTTGGGCAGTTGCTTAAAAAAGTTTTTTACCCGGTTCGGTGAATCAACAAGTTCCGTTTCCACCAGTTCCGAATAGACACAAATAACTTTTCCCAGTTTTATGCGCTCAAAGAGTTGTAAAGTGATTTCGTCGAATTCTTTATCGAACGCTCCTCCAAAAACCGATGTGTCCAAATAAAATCTCTGTTTCATTGATGTAATTTGATACTCAAATTTACGCAAATTAAATCATCGCTAAGCAGTTTGCTTTTAGACGGTTTTTTCTGCATTACACATATCGTTCGAATAAACTACACCATGCACTTTATTCGCCTTATTACTACCCCCTAAACTAACTACGTTTTTATGTTTTGGGAAGTGCCTTAGGAAGTATAGTGTAAATTTTATTTTTGTGGTTATTTATTCATAAAGTACTGATAAAATAATTTCTATTAGAATATAAAAAGTAAAATAAACACTGAAACAGGTTATTATTTTAAAAAGTAGCTATTCTTGTGGTTAACGCTCTCTTTCTCCTCCCCTGAGGATTTTGTCAGCATTGTTGCAGAAAAAAATGCAACAATACCGCCAAAATCACATTAAGTTCAATTACTGATCCACGGGCTAACACCCGTGGCTGTGATATTGCGCCCCTTTAGGGCTTGTGAAATAGAAAACAGGTCATTCATTCAGCTAAAGCAGGAGGCTATTGAAAAATAGGATGCTTCTCCTTTCTCCCTGAATCTAGCTTGAAACAATGAATCAAAAAAGGCAATTCAATAGGAATGGGCTTCAGCCCATTTATGGTACAGTAGATTAAAAATCCGGCTTTAGCCAAAAATTAGAGAACAAATCGTTTTTAAATCTTTATACCTATACCATTCGGTTTCAAATAATTCCGAAATCTGATATTGATCCAGCCAAAGAGTATCATCCACAAGAAGGACCTGAATACTGGGAGCGTCTTGTCCAGCCTGATAAATAATTATTTCACCAGATTGCTTCATGAGTTCAAATTGATTGCTGTCCCTCAAGATACATTATTTTGGCTTTTTTGAGTTCTTGAATCTCTTCATATTCAAGGTGTAATCCATTATAGGTAGCGATTAGAGCAATGATTAGGATTATAATGAACCCGCCATACATTAACCTGAAAGAATTAATTCTCCAATGGATTTCTTTTGAAGGAGTAAAAAAATTGCCCTAAATACTGGGTGGTTCATTAAGTTCTTAGAATTGCCCATAACGCACGTGACTATGTGCCGTTGGGAGTTAAAATTACAAAAGTTTTGAGAACCCAAAGAGGCAAAGATTTGATTAGGCAACAAATCAGGAAATAACATAAGAATCAATTCCTTCTTGTTCAATATACTTAAATGTTTGAGGGGTTATAATTGAGAATTTTAGAAGATCAATCTTGTGGGAGTTTTCAGTAACCTCAGTATATCTTCCACTTTCTCCACGGTTAAAGAAATCAGTTTCGATCATCACCATTCCAAACACCAAAGCAATAAGAATTGCCGCCATTGGAATTATAAAGTTCGATTGTCTATTTTCTCGCATATAAGATTATTGCCGATAACCTACGAATAAAGTGCACTGTGCACTTTATTTGCCTTATAACTCCGCTCTAAACTAACTAAGTTTTTATGATTTTGGAAGTGTTTTGGGATGTACGGATTAAAAAGGTTTTGCTTATTATGGTTTTTTATTCATAAAGTACTGATAAAAGTATTTTCATAAACAAATCAGTAGTCAAATAGACCCGGATACAGCTTATTATTTTAAAAAGAGCTACCCTGTTGTATACCCCTCTATTTTCCTCTCCTGAATGTTTTCGCTGCCAGAGATATTACTTGTGCTTATTGTTGATGAAGCCTCTCAGACTTCTTTGGAATAGAAAAATATTGATCAATGAATGGGGGATATATTCATCGATAATTGTAAGTTTTTTTTAGCGCATTGTTTATTGACCTGAGTTCTACCCAGTTTCATAAAAAAATCGTCATCGGTAGGCGTAAAGAGGACTTTGAGTGGAGAAAGCAGTGAGACCCTTTCGACAAGCTCAGGGCACAACATTAGGCGGGGCTTTTACCTGCACAGCAGGCCCAAAATGGGTTCGAAGTGACGATTTAGTCTATTTTAAGACGATCTTATCTCGAATTTAGGTGATTAGGTTTTACCGGCCTTCAACGCTTATCGTTTTTGGAGCAGGACGGAGGGCGTTAAAAAACAAAAAGAGGAAAACCCATTCCCCATAATAACCCTAATTCCCAGCACTCTTTAAATAATTCATTTAAGTGTACCCTGAGCTTGTCGAAGGGCACACATACTGCATTCAGACCTGGCTGTTCCAGCCGTCAGAAGGCTTAGTCATTAGGTACAGTTTTCAAAAATCAATTCAAATTTCGATAATCAGAAGGGCTAATTCCTGTCTTAGATTTGAATAGTTTACTAAAATGTTGAGGATAGTTAAAGCCCAATTCAAAAGCCACCTCACTTATTCTCGCTTCTGAACCTAGGAGGGCATTTTTTGCTTTTTCAATTAGATGGTTATGAATATGATCTAAGGCGCTTTTGCCCGTTTCAACTTTAAGCAAATCACTTAAGTATGCTCCGGACATATTGAGGCTTTCGCCACATTGCTTGATAGTTGGGATACCTTCTGTAGACAATTCATTTGAAGAGAAGTAGTTGTTCAAGAATTCCTCAAATTTGGAGACTACATCTTTATTTAAATTACTTCGCGTAAAAAATTGCCTGTCAAAATAGCGATTGCTGTATTTTAAGATTGTTTCTAGGTTCTGGATGATTAACTCTTGTGGGTGCTTATCCAAATTTTGGTTGATTTCTTGATCTATCTTTTCAACTAAACCAATTAAGAACTGTTTCTCTTTATCAGATAGATGCAAAGCTTCATTGGTTTCATAATTGAAGAAAGAAAATTCCTTTATGGTTCTTCCCAATTCTGATTTTCTAATCAAATCTGGATGAAAAAGAATTGACCAACCTGAATCATCTAACTCTTCTATTGGATCTGCAAATGATGCCACCTGATTTGGTGCTATAAATACCAAGGTTCCTTCTTCAAAATCATAGGAATTTCTTCCATATTGAAAAGTAGTCCGTTTCATTTTCTCATAATGAACGAGCCTTGTAGCTTTTCCATTTTGAATAGATTCAAAGATAAAGACATGTTTGGCGTTTAATAAGAAACCGAAACTAAAGCCTCAATTGAAAACCTCTTTATTATTTTCATATACTTTGGGGAAAACGGGTGCTGGTGCAGGATCTCCTTTTCTAACAAAATCTAAGGTTAGATCTATCTTAGGATTGGTTGATAAGTCATTTATGTCCCCACTTTTTACAGCTATTTTAGGAAGTACTTTGTTCCAAGTTCCCCATTTTTCAAAATCTAAAAATATTGTCCTTACCGCTTCGGGTGAAGCACTTATTACAATTTCTGTATAGACAGTCTGTTTCCCCGTAACTTCATTTATTTGTCTTATATAAGTATCGGTCTTCATGCTATCGACTTTGTGTTTTATTTTAGTATTTCACGCCAGTTAATTGTTCCGATAAATCCCAGAGTCTTTTTGCATTCTTTTTGCTGTTCGCCATTGCATTGGATTTCACTAAGATTGGATATCCGCGCATTTCCATAAATCCTTTTGGGCCAAAATAGTCACCAGACTTTGCTCTAGAATCAGTCGCTGCACGTAATGATGGTAAGGTGCCCATGTCTACTTTTTGCGCCAAAATATTTCCAAGAAAACTCGCTATTCCAGAATGTCTGTCCAATTCTGTTTTCGTCCAGCCCGGGTGTGCACAGGTAACCATTGGTGCATTGTGATCCGAGCTCAATCTGTTGACTAATTCATACATGAAATAGAGATTAGCCAACTTACTGTCCGAATAGGCTTTGTTGGTGTTGTATTTTCTAGATTCCCAATTTAGATCTTCAAAATTGATGTTACCAGTTTTATGAGCTATGCTACTTGTAGCCACAATTCGAGAGCCTTTGGTGCTTTTTAAGATGGGCATCAAAAGTCCAGTTAAGGCAAAGTGGCCAAGGTGATTGGTTCCCATTTGAATTTCAAACCCGTCTTTGGTTTTCGAATAGGGGCACATCATTACACCGGCATTGTTAATGAGAATATCTAATTGACTAAAATCTTTGTTAATGCCATTGGCAAAGGCTTTTATAGAATCTAAACTTCCTAAGTCTAAAGTTCTAATCTCGATTGATGCACCTGGAACTTCCTTTAAAATTTGCGCTACAACCTTCTTAGTTTTTTCAGCATTTCGAACAGCCATGATAATCTTAGCATTTTTTCCTGCTAAAACTTTTGCGGCTTCTTTTCCTAAGCCACTAGATGCCCCAGTTATTATTATTACGCTGTCTTTTTGATTGGGTATATCTGAGCTATTCCATTTTAAGTTTTTCATTTTTTTTGTTTTTACGATGAATTAATAACACAAATTTACTTTGATGTTTGCTTCTGCTTATATCTATTTCGCGGAAGAATGGATACATTTCGCAGAGGTTTAGCTTTTTACCTTGTGCCTAATGTAAGGATATCTAGCGTTCCTCAAAGCATTGAAGTTTCCAATCCTTGATCGTTATGCGCTGATACCCTTTGTTATGTGCTTTTGATAATTTCTTTGTATACCCCACTAAGATAGGAAATTATGTAGTCATTTGTTTTAAATTCCCCCGAGGAAACAAATGACCAAAGCCCCGCTATTTAGGTACTTAGCCCTTCTTGGATGGTGGCTAGATTTTTAAAGCAGCCTAAGGGTTATAAACCTAAAATGAGTATAGCCTGTCGGCTGGTTGTTGAGGTATCCTAACACATACAGTTCCCACTTAAAATAGCTATGCAGTTTGAGCGGGGTACAAGCCTTGACTTTTACCACAAAGCCTGCCATTACCTATACAAAATGTTGGCGTGTCGTTATTTTTTTGTCCTGTTCTTAGTGAGTTGCATGACTATAATTTTATTGTAATAGAAATCATATCATTTTTCACGAGCTCAACTCGATCAAAAAGAGCAATAGTAGTATTCCCCACTTTTTTGATTGTTGAATCCAGCGTTTGATCATTAACAGTAACCTTAATCGTTCTGGCAGTTTTTTCTATAGGTAATTCTACCGATACTTCTTGAACCGTTAATGTCCCATAAGCAATTTTCAGCATGTTGGTTTGAGAGGTTTCTGTTCTTATTTGCTGTAAGCTTCCCCAACCTTGAGCACTTGTAAAAGCTGCCCTGAAATTCTCGGGGTTTAATTTCGGCGCAAAACCAAGTTGACCTTTTGGACCATTATAGGTAAATCCACAAGCTGCAATATAGGCACCATAACTTGCCATAGCGCGAGAATAATGGTCGCTACATTCTATTTCATTGTAAGGGTTTCTTTTGTTAGCACCATATCGCTCGTGTATTGCTTTCTCTATAGAAAGACCATGATCTAATTGGTCTTCCCAAATCATGTGGCTAGCAGCCTGATGTTCAAAACCAGTCATGCACTCATTGAAATATCCAAACTGCCAATGTTTTTCCCAATCCTCTTTTTTACCGCCAAGAGGCCAGGTACACATAATCAGACCAGCATCACCTGCAATAGCATAAGGCCTTCCGTTTATTTGAGGCGATAAACTAGCTCTTAAAGGCCCCACATCGGGGACGAAATTATATTTCCACAATGCGTCTAATGCACTCTGAATCATTTCTTTGTTGTACAATCGACCTAGCCCAACCTGATATGCCCAACCTTGTCCGAATACTTGATCGATATAACATCCCGATCCAATACCAATGGCATCTTTGTGTTCAGGATCCTCATTTTGAACAAAATATTCTCCATTAAAAAGTTTCTCGATATTGTTTTTCCCTGCTTCAAGTATCGCCTTATACTCTTTTTCTGCGAAGGTATCATCCATCACTATTGCCATTTCTACGGAAGCAGCGAGTGCTGCCAAATATAGGGAGGTAATTACCGGGATATTTCCATACCATTCGGCATCTAATGTATTGTGTTGTTCTCCATATATAGTGCCGTTGGCACTCCCGTCTTCTTTATCCAGGTTTATCAGATACTGCAAGGCGAGTTTTATGTTGCCCCAATTCCTTTTTAAGAATGCATTGTCTGCTGACATCTGGTAATCGCGATAAGAGCGCAACACTATACCGGCCTGCCCATCGGCCGCATATTTATTAGCCAAAGCCCCTCTAAAGTCAATGCCTCCTGACGATTTGTTGATTACGGCAAAGTCTGTTTTTTCTCTTAAATTCTTTTCCAATTCTGGAAACAATCTCCCTAAGGCCTGCGCATAATGCCATACATGAGTGCATGTTCCAGGACAACACCCAATACCTTCCCATGCCCAAAATCGGCCATCTTCCAATAAATAACAGGTTTCAGTTGCCAGAATAGAGGTGTTGATGAAAGTTCGGTTTAAAAACCAATGGGGTAGGGTTGATTCTTCGTAAAAGGTATTCTTCCAGGAGGTAGTTTTATCATATAATTCTTGGTACTTGTTGGTAATATCCAAGGCTACTTCTTGCGAATTTTTGAAACGTTTTATGTAATGTCTCCCTTTATTCACTCCTATTGATTTTTCGTTTTGGGGAAGGGTAATGTTTGGGAAATACCAGCTTATGATGAACGTGATTTCCTGTGTTTCTTTAGGCTTTAATTTTATCGTTTTACTCAATGCTCCACACAATTGTTCTCCGTGGTTTGCAAAAGCTTCTGTTGTTTCATTTTCTGGAAAAAGGAGGTTGTTATTTATCTCAACTCCAGCGTCTGCTTTAGTCGTAATCCCCGAATCCATAAGCAATAAAGCCATGTTTCCAAAATCTCGTTGATTTTTTAGGGAATCAGAGTCGGTATGGGAAGCACATGTTAAAACAGTATTTTCTGCTGCTTTTTCAATAGTATTTAGTAAGGTCACACCATTATTGTTTTCCGTGTTATTTAAGACCGCATTTTCTAACCAGCCTGATAACTCAACGCTAACTTTTTTGTCACTTGTATTTGTGACTGTAAACTGCATAATGGTAGCTGGATAGCTGGAAGAATCTACGTCTAAGGGTACAAAGGGAGAAAAGGAATTCAGGTCGATTTGTTTTTTAATCCGCTTGACTAAACCTAGTTTTCTTTTCTGATCCAGGAACAGATACCCTTCGGGGTTGATGTAAATATTCTGAACGGGGTTATCCCGCAAATGCGGGACATCACCACTGAAGTAATCGCAAGCATCCCAACCAGGATTGCGCCCGTGCTTCCTGAGTAACCAGGAGCAACAGTTTAAAAATCGGCCTTACATAGAGCTTCACTAATATACAAAAAAGTTGGAATGGCACTGTCCCCCGTTAGCTTAAGAAGTAAATGTTTCAATATATTGGGGATTACCGATAACAATTCTACAAACGCAATTGCCTTTATCCACTAGTATTAAGTTAACTCCATCAAGTGGACTTTATGATGCAAAACACATATTATGTAGCCTGACTTAATCCTAGTCATTCAAGATAATAAAAACAAGCGTAATTCTTAATCCAGAATACTATATCATTCAAAATTAGACAACAAAACAATCTTAGCGAAGCTAGTGCTCTCAGGGTAAAACCAAAGGATATCTCGAACACACTGGCCAATCTCAAAATAGCATTACCAAAACATTCTTAATCAGCAGGTCTGAAAAGAGTAAGTGTATTAACCCACATTGCAGCTAACCGCTCAGAAGTGTCTGATTTTCTTTAGCTTCTGTTTTTTTAGCTTCAAGTTTGTGTACTACAGATTTTCGTTTTTTAAAAGGTTGGTGTTTGGTTTTCA
>Ga0105054_10005450_pt1 | contig 18296 bp, 12 predicted proteins | sample BON02_FD_78091 | JGI IMG/M metagenome (GOLD analysis project Ga0105054, IMG submission 78091) | Freshwater microbial communities from Lake Bonney liftoff mats and glacier meltwater in Antarctica - BON-02 (megahit assembly) | ecosystem: Environmental > Aquatic > Freshwater > Ice > Glacier...
TATCTGCAGAAACTGAGATCATGTTACTTACAAATTCAAGAGATTCCGCAATAACGTCAGGGCGGCCAGTTGTAGACTTTGATTGTAAATGAGAAACCTAGAGAATAATAACAGTTGCATAATTGTATCTATTTGTTTTGAGACAAATGCACTTCCAAATATTGTAAACTCACCAATGCTCTCAGTGGTCTGAGCTCTACGATCTCATTGTTGTAGAGTTTCCTAGATAAGAAAAGTATTCACTCGATCCGTTTGTTGTTTTACACCATTTAGACAGTGATAGAGCTTACAATGTAATCAGATTCATCAATCATGCCAATGGATTAAGTTCCGTAATTTTATTGTTATTGAGATACCTGTAATGACAAGCAATGAATTCCATCCGTTGGTTTTATACACAGTATTGTGGTGTTGCAGCTAACTCATAATTCTTTGATGCTTTTAAACCTTCCCAGGGGTTCAAGATTAACAATTCCATAGTCCTACATTAACAAGTATTCAGTTTGGTATTAGGTTTGAAATTCTTGTCTATTTTACTTAAAATATTCGTAAGTCCCTTATTATTCCTTGTATTCCTTCAAGTGACACGATGCCGTTTTTCGAAAGGTCCCTATCAATTTTAATTGTTATAGTATTTTAAAACAATACGGTATTACACTTCAAAAATCGGCATCATCGCGCTGCACGCGGACAAACTTGAAAGACTGCAGATGTTTTGGTTTTGGCAGTTTACTTTCAGTCCATTGCTTGCATGATTCGCCAGACGAGACAGTTCGATACTTCAACCTAGCGATTTAAAAGCGGCTAAACATATTTGGAACGATGCAGTGTCTTCTTTCTCCTCTGCTTCATCTACTGCTATGAGAGTGCCAGTGGTTAGTGTTATCAAAAGTAGCAAGACGACCTTCATTCGTATTTCGCTTTTGAATGTTGATTACTTGCTGAATATTTACTCCAAAATGTCTGCTGAAATTTGAATTTTAAACTTATATTTTAAAACAGTTCGTACAAGGTAAAAGTTTGGAGGCTTTTCAAATTAGAAATCTGAACCGTTGAAGCGGGGGGGGAATGAGTAGAACCATAACTTGAAAGGCAGTAGAGAACTTGAGATGAGCAACCAGGCAATTCTTGAAGGGAGAGACGAAGAGGCGCTATCAAAGGAAGCCACGAGGATGAGGCACTCCTGTTTCTGGTATTCGTCTCGGTCACATGGCTGTATGCAGGCTGTATGCAGCCTGATAATCACATATCCAACAAAGATGAGACAGGCTAGCCTTATTTTCCTTTGGCTATTTCCGCTGTTTAATATGTGGTACCACCAGTCATGGTCTATGGCGCTGGTGCTTGTGCTGTCGTCAATATGGACAAGTCGGTCTCTGTTCCTGATGCATGTGGCTAGAGCTAAACCACTGCATCCAAAGACACCTGAAAAGGTCTATGAATGGTTTCTTATGGTGCATAAGATATCGTATGCAATATTTATGAGCTCAATTTTCATGGTGCTGATATCTCCTGAGCATGTTTGGCTGATGCAATTCTTGTATTTTGGCACTCTCAATTCAGATCTTGCCGTTACTATCTCTGAAAAGATGTCCAGCACTATTGGGTACTTGAAATATTCCGTGGCACCATTTAATTTATGCGCTTTATGCTTCGACCGATGACACAATTGATTGCAGGTGCTTCAGGAGAAACGAAGGTAAAGACTTTTAAATTAAGTTGTGACCATGAATTTCACGAGAACTGCGTCCAGGGATGGTGCATCGTTGGCAAGAAAGACCTATGTCCATTCTGCTGTGAGAAAATTGATATGAAGCTTCTCATTTCTGAATCAGGGTGGAATCTAAAAAGAATGAGCATTCTTTGGACAAGTTTGTTATCGGTGCTTCAATGGTTCATTGTATGGATTCCTATCGTCGTCTTCGCTTCGATGCGTCTTCTTCGGGTATTTCACTTCGCTGATTTTCGAAGATCAGTTGACACAAATAGCACGAATGACTCAGCGGGACTGATTAGTGACCCTTGATTGGTAAAACGAAAACTCATTTTTTTATTTTTTTTTATTCCTGTGAGAATTGAGATGAGCAACGAATCACTGCTCATTGATATTGATGAGGAGGCGTTGTTAGAAGCCAAGCACCAACAGGAGATTAGCGCGGAGGTTTTCTTGTTTCTTGTTTTTTCCATGGTCATTGCAATATGCAAACTGAAAACCACTTATCCTGCACAGATGAGACAAGCAGGCCTCGTGTTCCTTTGGCTGTATCCACTGACTAGCTTCTGGTACCATCACTCATGGCATATAGCGTTGATGCTTGTATTGTGGACAATATGGACTAGTCGTACCTTATTCCTCATGAATTTAGCTAGAGCAAAACCACTGCATCCAACGACACCTGAAAAGGTCTATAAATGGTTTCTAATGTCACATAAGATATGTTATGTCATCGCCATGAACTCAATATATATGCTACTGATATTTCCTGGGCTTGGATTGCTGCTGCTGTTCTTTGCTTTGTATTTTGGCACTCTCAATTCAGATGTTGCCGTTACTATCTCTGAAAAGATGTCCAACACCGTTGGGTACTTGAAACATTCCGCCGCACCATTTAATTTATGCGCTTTATGTGGGGAGGAGCTTCGACCTTCAATGAAGTTGATGGCCGGAGAAGCTGATTCAGGAGAAGAGGAAACAAAGATTCTTAAGTTAAGTTGTGACCATGAATTTCATGAGAACTGCATTAGGGGATGGTGCATTGTAGGCAAGAAGGACATGTGTCCATTTTGCTGCGAGAAAATTGATATGAAGCATCTTATTCCTGAATCCGCGTGGAATTCAAAAAGATTGAGCATTATTTGGATCAGGATGTTATCGGTGCTTCGATGGCTAATTGTGTGGAACCCTATAATCGTCTACACTTCGCTCTTTTTTCTTCGGATACTTCATTTCGCTCCACCAAATGACTCATAAACAAAAATACTTTTATTATTATACTTTTTACTTATTAATTAATAGGATTCACAAGATTGAATTATCGCAACATTGCTAACACAGCCACACCGAACAAAGAAGCTACGAATGTGGAACCTTCGTTGGAGGAGAATTCTGGTGATTCATAAGATTTGGTAGGAGCGTAGGTTCCTCCATTATTTACTGTCACAGGAGCAAATGTCTTACTCTCATCAACACCTGGATCAGATACGAAACCGCTCCCATATGCAGCTGGAATCCCATTGGCATCGAAGTCTACAGTACCTCCATTAGGGATACTTGATTGCTGCCACTGGCAATTTGGATCACCGAGCTCTTCGCCATTCGTCTTCCCATCTTTATCAGAGTCTAGAGCACATAATTCTGGCCAGAAATCTCGTCCTGGGTTATTCTCCATCACAATTTGAAAGTCCTTCCCGAATGGATTTAACATTCCATCTTCCGCATCAAACATGTCGATGTGTCCGAAACTGAAAATGGATTGTTGCCCCTGTGAATTAGGTCTTTCCAACCATCCATTTGGAACCAGTGAACGGTATTGACTACGACTCTCGACGCCAGGGGCGAGAATTGCCAAGGAAGCAATAGTTAGAACAGCACCTTTCATTATTTATAAAAATTTAAACCGGTTTCAAGTTTGATATTTGCTTTATTGTACAAAAATTGCCACAAGCCATTTTCTAGATATCGACACAGGTCCCGAACAATTTCAGGCGCAAGCTTCGAATTTCTTATCAGTACTACTAGTATTTATCATAACAACGAGGTACCTCCTCCAATCCGTAGACCATATTAATACATTGTATTCAAATTTTCAACCTGGTTTCGAGTTTCAGCTAGTTTTCCGCTTCAACTTCAACCTTCTTCTTTCAAAAAGGGTTTTCTCTCATTCTCCGCGTTCTAAATGTTCGAATTTGAATTTTCGCTCAGATTCCAACCAAGCATGTGTGCACTTCAAGATTTTAAATCGATTAAATTTTGAATTCTATTAAAATTAGTTCTTAATAGGCGATTTTTTTCAAACGAGCAGTCGTGTGCTGCGCAACGGTTTCAATATTTTAACTGGCGGCTTTATTAATAGAATACTAAAAATAAAACCTGCCAATTTTTTATAGAAAAGAAAAGAGCTTGAGTCTATGTGCAACTGAACCGCTGACAGGAGGAAATAATTAATAGGAATGATTCATAATTAAATACAATATAATGATCATAAAATTACAAAAGCTCGTCATTAATTCACAAGGAGCTCGACAGCTTTAATCAGGTCGCGTATAGATTTACCTAGCTTCAACTTATTATTCACGTCCAAGGCAAGCACAGATGATGTTGACTCACTGATGGCTTTTCCACCATTTATATTCACTTGCAATCTATCTTTCCATGTACTCTTTTTAGGGACCCTGATTTTGAAGCTAGGCACCATCATAGTCTTCTCTGGCATCTTCCTGACTTCAAGGCACAGTTTCTTTGTCATTGGCTCAGTCTCCATTTCATCCATATTGATGGAGGTGTCACTACCGTGCGGAATTTCCAGTCTTCGTGGACCATCAATGCTAACGATGCCGGATAGTCGGCGCTTGGTCATTGTATTTGTGTGTGGTCACGTTGCGATATGTTGAAATGTTTGTAATTATGAATAGTGTGTGAGATTCGAAATTTGACTATTGTAGTTTAGTATATTTGGCCCTAGTCGTATCAACAAGGTGTGTTCTTTTTGAAATTTGCACAGATCTTCCACACGAAGAGCACGTGGTGGCATTTTACTATTAGGATTAGGGAAACAATAAATGGTATTAACGCTTATTAGGTCGCATGCATAATGACGTTCTTAAATCTTTTTTTTAAACCTTTTCATGATTAGTTTTGTCAAATACAAAAAGCCCCCCTTCCCTTTTTGTGTGCACTGGTCTGATGATTGTCACGGAGTCAGAAGCAGAGCCAGCTGAGGAGAAAGCACTGCCGATTCACACCAAAGTGATCTACAGTTCCCCTTCTGTTGTCTTAGCAGCAGTAGCTGTTATGGTGTCGACCTTCACTCCGAGGCTATAGTAAGTTTGTCGTTTCGCGTGGACGCTAAATTGTTAACTGGCTGTGCAGCTCGGACGAATACAATGTTCCGCTTCGAAGCATTGTTTTTATTTCAATTGCTGCTTTGGTTCTTGACGCGTTTTCCGATCCCGCAATCGGGTATCTATCGGATGTCACTCGAAGCTCCTATGGTAGGCGACGACCGTTTATTTTACTTGGGGGTGTTAGCATGGGAATTGTCACCTTTTGTTTACTATCTCCTCCTGTAGACATTCTAGAGACAACCTCCGGTGCAATTGGTAAGTGACTTCGGTTTATTTTATATATATTATCCTTGACTAATGATTTGTTTTAACGGAAGTGTGGGCAAGTGTTTTCATCATGCTTATAATGCTAACCACGACACTTGTGCGTGTTCCGTGGTTTGCCTTATCATACGAACTTACTGCTGGAACATACCAAGAAAAAAAAAACTTGTATGCTACACGCGAAATATTCTATATTGTTGGAACTATTGGAGCTGCTGCACTTCCGTTGATTATAGCTGTTGACGATGTTAAACTGCAATTTCAAATTATTGGGGCGATTCTTGCAACCGTCTCCATCTTCTTATCCTTTCTATGCTTTTGGTACGTGAAAGAACCTCGCTATGGGATGTTGGAGGAATCAGGTAATTCAGGTGGTCTGGTACAATTATTCAGCAATTACTGGAAGCTTTTTGGAATTATTCGAAAAAACACGATCGCATTTCCATTTTTGTTGGGGATAACTTTATTCTCCGGTGCAACCTGTAAGTTATCCAAATATGATATGCATGTTTGCGCGCTCTCATTTTTTGACACAAGATCTGAATTCTTTTTTCTTCGCGTACTATGTAACGTATGTGGTGGATGCCGAGGACCAATTGGAAGTAGCTCTGATTTTGTACATTGTAAGTGGAATCATGTGCATTCCCGTTTGGGTCCAAATATCTAAGCGAATAGAAAAGCACTATTTGATCAAATTTGCAATGGCAATGCAAAGTATACTATTATTAATTGCATATGTGGTCGGAAAAGATATATCGTTTACAACCTATGCAGTATTGGTGGCTTTCGCAGGCGTCAGTTTTGGTGCTTTCGGAGTTTTCAAATCCAGCATGCTTGCTGATATCGTAGACATTTTGGAAAATTCCCAGGAAGAAATGAGATGCGAAGGAGAAATACAAGGGATATTCGATTTGTGTGGTAAATGTACAAGTGCCCTTTTAGTAGGTCCTGCATTGATCACCTTGGACTATGTTGGCTATCAACCGAATGAACAACAACCTCAAGGGTCTATCACTGCCATTCTCATGTTCTACTCGCTCGTACCAGGTGCTCTAGGCATGATAGCTTTTTGGATCATCCTGCAATGCAAAATAACCAAATCGAACTTGGAGAACCTCCCATATTTCAAATAACGGATCCATCTACTACATCTGATTCATCTTGATAGTCGTCCATTGTAACGGATGCTTTTTAGTTTTTTTTGGGCTGGCTAAACAAACGTCAGCAGAGGATGGTGAATAAAAAACGGATAATTTCTTGGTGTTTAAATTAATTTATGTTTAATCCATCCATATTTGTAACATGCTTGCACGACATTTGAAAGGACGTAGTTGCCGTATGGCGACCAATCCCCTCATTCGCTGCTTTGCTACTGAGGCAGAGAAGAATGAAATCGAGATCGAGATGGGCTCTTCTCACCAACACTTTCGTGAAAGCTCCAGGAAGCATCCATTGTCCGTTTCCGAAACGACGAACCAAGAGCAGAAGCTCGGTGACCACACCGGTCGCCAACAGAATTACATATGGGATAAAAAGAGTCTCGATGACGCTCTCACCACCCACGCTTTTAAGCATATTCCAGTGACATTCAGTGATAAGGTCGCAAATAAGATCATGTACGGACTATATGTCTCTGCAAACAAGATCACCGGTTACAAACCTGAAGATCCATCACCCAGAAGCATCGAATGGAGACTCATTGTGCTCGAGAGTGTTGCGGGGGTCCCTGGATTTGTTGCTGCCGGGTTCCGCCATTTCAATAGCATTCGAAGGTTGAAGAAGGATTATGGTTGGATTTATACGTTGTAAGTAAGACGTTTTTGAATGATTGTGGTTGAATTCAAAATGCTAGATTGGAGGAAGCAGAAAATGAAAGGATGCATCTCCAAACGTGTCTCAAGATGTTCAGTGCGAACCCTGTCACTAGATTCTTCGTGGTAGCGGCCCAAATGACGATGACCCCTCTTTTAATGCTCCTATACGCGGTGAAACCGAAATCAATGCATCGATTTGTTGGTTATTTGGAGCAAACTGCTTGTGATACCTACTTCAATGTGATCACCAAGTGCGAAACTCCTGGGACCAAACTGCACGAGTCTTGGTCGAAACTTCCTGCCCCTCCAATAGCAATAGGTTATTGGAAACTAGACGAAGACGCTACGTGGATTGACACTTTGAAATGTATGTATGCTGATGAAACTCATCATCGAGATTGCAACCATACTTTTGCATCTATGGAGTCTGATGACCCAAATCCTTTCATTGCAGAGCACAAGGAAGCAGCTGGTAGAGCTTGGATCATTGAACAGGAGAAAAGGATTGCAAAGGAACAAAAATCTAATTAACAAAATTAATTGAAGTTGAAAAGAAGAGCGAGAGTTTCTTCTGATAAATTTAAACTCTTTGCATTGTTTCGTGAGTAGTAGACCACTCTGGAATGCAAATTCCACTTGTTGGTTTTTGAAAAATCCAGCGCGAATTTCAAATGTTCGACTGGAAGTCTCAGTACGATTGGATATGCTTGAGTTTCAAGTAGAGTGGCACATAACAACCACCCTTCAAAAAGAGTTGGATTCGTCCAAACTTCGCGCTCGAACAAATTCGCAAGTGCCTCCCCAATGAATGGTTTGATTTTTGGCTGGATATCCATGCTTTTGATGAGCACTCGCATCGTGAGAGGAGGGAGTTCTCCTTCTTGAATGAGCAATGAGGTTATCACTGACACAAGCACATCTTTTGTATATAGATCTTTTCTTTCAAAACAAATATCAGTCGCTTCTAGCAAGCAAGCAGTGGTGATGTCTTCCGATACTTTCTGGTTTACAAAAAACAACAACAATTTGTCGGGAGGAAGGAAATTGATTTCTTCTTCTTCATCTTCATCGTCTTCTTGATTCGCAAATCTCGATGCAAGTAAAACACTGGTTATCGCATCACGAATCGAGCCGGAATCCATAGCCAATATACCAATGAGATAAGATTCAACTTCCACCTTATCGAGACATCCAAGAACCGGTATCACAAATTTATCATTCACATCGAACAAATTATATTCGTTGCTCTCATCGTGCATCAGTTTAGCCTGGGTTACCAATTCGCTTCGCTTTTCCTTCGAATCACTGATAAGCTCAGAAACTAAAAGTTTCAATGCAGCTGTTACTAGTGGAACTGCGCCATCAGAGAATCCCTGGAATAACGCCAGTGCTGCAGCTGGGCCCAAAGTCTTTCCAAACATTTCGATTAATTTGGAAATCATTTCTTGCATCACTGTTTTCAAAACTTCATCTTTTGCTTTTGCAAATGTGTTCATGTAATCCTTTAGCAGGTTTTGATCTTGCGTACATAATGCAATAAATAATGACAACCGTCTTTTGAAATCAGCATCGGTTTCGACGGTATCCGTTTTCGTCTCTTCCTCTTCATCCTCCACGGCAGCGGAAACAAATTCAATCTCACCAAAGCGACCAAGAAATTCCTTCTTCCCTTCATTTAACTTGGTTTCAGATAATACGTCTGGATCTTTTGAATGGTCTTCTAATAAACAAGAATTTAACATTGCTTGCGCAAAAGATTGAATATCACCAACCAGCATAGGATTTGGATATAATTGATGTCTTACCAGCCGAACAGCCGAATCCCTTATCCATTCTTCCTTATGCACAGCAAAAAACAAAGCGTAATCCAAGCAAACATCTTTTGATGCTTGCCGATACAGAATTACATCGCGCAACGTGCTAAGACCAAGAACTCTATGAGTTTTATCAGTGCAAAACGAAGTTAAGATACTGATTGCATATGCCGGTAATCGAGGTGCGGACGTAAACAAACGGGATATTGCTTTCTGCGGTAATTGCTTCTCAGAACTGAATAGCAATCGAACAAGAGACATGAAAAATGCATCGTAATCATCAAAGAGTGACGTGGTGAGAACCGAATAGGAATAGATATGAGAAAATGTGGACAGCGCCAGTCCCAATCTTGAGCCCAGATCGCCGGCTATGTATTCTATGAGAGTAGGTCTAAGATCGAACTGCGCATCATCTTGCTGGTAATTACACGCAGTTCTGGCAATGATCACATCGCCACTGGAGGGAGTAAACGATAATGAAGAGAACAGTTCCAGAGAAGACGAGGCTGAATGACCAGCGTGAAGTTTAAGCATCTGTTCAAAAGCCATTTTCCGCGGTTCAATGGTGTCAAGAGGAGTCATTGCACTTGCAATGTCACCAGGGGCCTTCGATCTACCTTTAAGATGAATACTCGTTTTCGCAAACTTGCGTGAAGAAGGTACGGCAGCCATTGACGAGATCGCTCCATCGATTAATAATGCGAATTGCGCAAAAGTGCGAATAGGATTTCTATTCTCAATGACAGTTGTTCTGAAGGGAGGTGGACCAGGTAGGTTGTTCATGTTCATAACGACTAATTCAGCGACATCTTTCGAGGGTAAGTCATGAATGGTGGATATGAATTCCGGAGTCCATTGCGATTGATGAGGGGGGTAATCAAAATTCTGGCGTAAATGCTCGGCATCACAAGCTTCCAGTACTACATTGATATCAGTTCTTACAATGGTCGACATCTCTTCTCTCTCTTCGGCACGTTGTCTTTTCCGAGTTTCTTCGTTTTCTTTCTTGTCAACCTCACTGAGAAGCTTTGTTGCCTGATCACTTCCACCTACTAGCTCTAATGCATCGCATATAGCAGCTCTCCATTCTTGACGAATAACATCCTCTTTCAAAAGTTCCAAAAGATTGGTGGATAAACTTTGTTGAACCCCCAATTTATGCACATTTTCAGAGTCATCTTTCACAAGCTGAGCATTTTTGATCAAATTATCTATAACCAATTTTCGAACAGAAGGACGATATACTGCTAATATTTGTAGAGAATTGATAATCGGTCGTGAGTTCCGTGCTCCATTTGAATCAACTGTCACACCAGTGATTCCATCAAGTAACAAGCAAAGACTTTCTGCCAATCCAATTCCAATTGTTTCCAACTCCAACAGTTTTAAATCCGGATGATCGCGAGGGATGTTTCCTAAAGTAAACGAATCTGGACCGGTGTCTACTCGAGCTTCCGTCGGCATTCTCCTTTCTCTGTCCTTCCTGTTAGGGTCAGGCGATAGAAAAGAAAGCGCAATAGTCTTCACTGTTTCATATATAGGCATCACTTTATTGGAAGGGTCCTTCATCGCAGACAATGACAAGTCTTTCAAGGCGAAAAGATCGTCCCTCAACTTCAATGCCGTGTCCCGAGGTGCTTCATAAAACGCGGGATTGCAAAGATGTGCCAATGCCGGTCGATACAAATTCATTACCGTAACCCAGGCTTTAACCTGACAGTTTATCTTCTTGTCTTGAACCAAAAACACGAGGGACCCTAGGAGAAACGGAATCACTTCTTGGCAGGCCTTACATGCTGCCTCGATAAACTGAATCACAAACATCCTCACCTGCCACTTCTTATCCACATGGAACTCTGCCAGATCAGCCGCGAAAGCTAATAGCAACTCTTGAGTCTCATCTCGATGAAGTAAAATCTCTTGAACTTCAGTTAAATTTTGCAATTTATCCTTGCTCAAGGATGGATCTTTTGCGTTATTGATGGCTTCAATTACATCTTCTCTCAAATCCTCCTCCTCTCCCACTGATGCCGGTGAATCCATCATCTTCTAGATCTCAACCACTCCTCTCAAACAAATAAATAATAAAAAATATCTTCACATGGCTGGTGTGGAAGCTTTGAGTTGGGCCGACACCGAGGACGAACTTGTCAAGTCTGCCGTCGATCTGAGCCTGGATGTTGATGGTGCTCCTGATCTGCACTCTGGGGAGCTGGTTGTTCGTGAGGCAGGCTGTGCGGAGGGTCAACATAACGTCCAGGCTGTTACCAGTTTCGCAGCACTTCCCATCGACGAGTCAGTTAAGAACGCTATTGCAAAGGTGAAAGGATGGCAAACCATGTCCAAGATCCAACAGATTGGTTTACCTCTGATATTGCGTGACCCACCTGCCAATCTAATAGGACAAGCGCAAGCTGGAACCGGTAAGACAGGTACATTTGTCATCGGGTTGTTGTCTCGTATCACAGCTGAGAAAAAACCCAGTTCTCCTCAAGCCATTATTCTGGCAATTACCCAAGAATTGGTCTCTCAAATTGCCCAGGAACTCAACAGTCTGGGGTCTGAGAAGGGAATCTCCGCTCGTAGAGTCATGAGTGCTCACAACAAAGTGGCTCTCGAAGGCGCTGATCCGGCTCCATGGATGCTCAAAGAAGGAGAAGATTTTGATGAACAAGTTGTTGTTGGTACGCCTGGAATGGTGAAAAATTATTTAAAGAACGCGACGGGAAGGAAAAAACGTAAACCGTGCATTGAAACGGATGATGTCAAAGTACTCGTGTTAGACGAAGCTGATAAAATGCTTATGCAAATGGAATCGGATATCATTGAAATTCGAAACATGATTTCAAAAAAGAGGAAAGATCAAGTGTTCCAAATGTTGTTGTTCTCGGCCACGTATAGCGAAGAGATGAAACGCCTTGCACGTGATTTCGTAGGGACGACGACGAATGATTTGTCCAAGTACCATGAAATTACTCTGAATAAAAAGGATGTGACATTGGATAAAGTTGTCAACTTTTATATTCTTGTAGGTGATGAAAACGAGCGCGATGAAGAAAGGCTCTACACCCTCAAAGCTGAAAAGATATCTGATATATGGCGAGAATTAACCAATTACAACTTGGGTCAAACTGTGATATTTTGTGAAAGAAAGGACAGAGTTCAAAAGATCACAGAGCAACTGCGCTCGGAGGGATTTAATGTTGGCCAAATCCACGGAGACATGAACAAGACCAAACGCGACGAAGTGCTAAATGAGTTCAAAAAAGGTGAAAGAACTGCTCTAGTATCTACCAATCTAACATCTCGTGGTATTGATAATCCAAATGTTACTCTGGTAATCAATGTGGACTTACCAATTGACAGAAATGGAGACCCTGATCCATCCACTTTTGTCCATCGAATCGGTCGATCTGGTAGATGGACTAAAAAAGGGGCTTCAGTTTCATTGGTGGCACGATCGCCAAAGATTAAAGATCTTGCCATCATGAAAGGAATCGAACAAGCTCTTTTTGCAAACCAAGAAGTGAATAGGCCGCTGCTGAGAATCGACAAAGTCGAAGATTTAGGAGTCAAAATTCAAGAAGAATTAGGAAAAATAAACTAAATACGGAACTCTATCCTTGGCCAAGCAAAAAAACGTTATAAAAAATTGAAAATGCCATTCCAATAAAACATTTTTATTTTTGGTTAATTAGAGAATCCCCCAGGTAATTATCAAGGAAGAACCTATTCACAGATGCTCGCATAATAATTTATGTCAGCGCACCAATTACTGTTTTGAAGTGTGCATTTCAAAAAGTTGATGCATTTTGCTACCCGAACAAGTGTGTTTTTACAACGATATTTTATATAGTATGTAGGAGTCTAACCAAAACTATATGAGTGAGCCGACACAGCGTGTTGAATCTTCAAAAAGTGGCTTTTCGATGTCTGCTTGAGCGCTTCGGAGACGTTGGGGAGAAAGATGATTAGATGATCAAAGCAACGAAATTAGGGACACATCCAATGTATGGATACAGTTTTTGCTCTCAGTAGTGCATGATTGACAATACCTGTGGCAGACACGATTCACTTGGAACACTTGCGCTAGTTCAACTGATAAGATAGGATGAAAAATACAACGTCGTGTCTCTACCATACATCGTGGATATGGATTTTGCTGTTTTGGTGGTATACTTCGAAGCACTAAAGGCACAGGACAACGTCGCATTTGACACAATATTTGACAGTGCTCACTTTGCAAATATTGCCCATTCTGAATCTTTGCTTTGAAAAAGGAACCTTCAAAGAGTTTATTAAAAACATTAAATGCAACACGCAGAATCTATGGTTCTTCAGTGCCAGGATACCGTACCCAAGAAATTTCTTTCGGGTCGCATGGCGACTAATCGCTTTCGTGTACTTTTTGGCTTCAACAAAAATTTGTAGTCTCTCAACCAGGATATGCTAGCGGAAATATCAGACATGCCATACATGTTTTGCCGGGCATCTGCCTTTAGTGGAAATATCAGTGATTGGGATGTAGGTATCGTCACGAATATAGAGTCCATGTTTTGGTGGGCATCTGCTTTTAACGGAAGTATCAATGGTTGGGTAGAGATATGACATACTCTGTTTTATTAGAGCATGTAAATGCATACCGAGAATGAATCTTGATTGTCTCTGGACAGAGCATGTAGAATTGAATTTACTTAGATGTAGATATACAAGAGCCTTTGTCCATTATTAGACAAATTCTTGTTGTGGTTCCAAACAAGGCAGCTAGTACCAAGAGTATCTTGTGGAAATAAAAGAGCCTGATGACAATCCGCGAGGAAATCAGAAGCAGCAATCTACTGATGAAAAACAGATTCATTCAATCATTTCACACTGAATTGTATCTCATTATTAGCAGTTGGTCTCGTCAGCATTTTTGAACAACATGAGGGTGTCCTTAATAAAAGTATTTGGTGGAAATATCAATTTAGAAAAAAGAATGGATCTGCATGTTTCGAACCCAATTTCATGAAAGTGTCAATAGTTTTTTCACTAGTATTCAAAACAACATCGTATTCTAGGCGCGTCACGAAATCCAATTGCCATTTGCTTGTCGAAATTGGGTTTCAAATGAGCGAGAATAATCTTCAATGGGGATCCGTCATATTTTTTTCATCTTGAAGACGAAGAGTTTTTTCGTTTTGATGACCCGGCTCTTTCTCAACGACAGGCAATTTTTCAGCTTCGAGGTAGCGCGTGTAAGTGTGATGAGAGATGAACCTTTTGGGAAAGATTCTGATTCACTCGCATCACCCGTCTTGATTTCTAGGGCTTCAATTTTTTGTCCAGTTTTTAAATCGCAGCTCTGGTGTTAGCAATTTCAGATGCGGTCATATCGATCGCAGATCTGGTGGTAACAATTTCAGAGGTGGTCGTATCGGTATCAGCAGTAGTTGCAGCGATTGAAGCAACAAATGTTTCGAGGTCGGCCCTAACCTCATCAAGTTCATATGTTTCTGCCTATCTCGTCATGCCGTCTTTTCCTGATCCCCAAAACATGAAAAATGGGAGCGCTATCAATTTGTTAGTGAAAACTATAGTACAACTGTATGCTAGCGACATGACGATACGGTCCCCGCTACCTGAACCCTGTAACGGTCTTATTATTAATTGACAGATGGATCATGCTATCGACTTGGAGTCGTTGAGAAAGTTAAAAGATTTGTTTGGAAGTGATGGAGAACTTGATCAAAATGAGTTTGTAGAAGCATATGGTGCCATTCTAGGTGACAATTTATCTGATATTCAACTAACTCATCTGTTCATGAAAATCGATGCAAATTCCGATGGCTCGGTTGATTGGGAGGAATTTACGAATTATATGTTCTTAGGAAATGAAGACACCAGTGATGGACAGCAGGATGATGCTTCTGTTCAGTATCTACCTCCCAATTTCGACGTTTATCGTTTGAATAACGCAGACAAGCACTACCAGAAGGACCAGATAGTCTCCTTAGCATTTATGGAAAAATCCAATCAATTAGTTAGCGCTAGTCAAAATGGCGTGATAAGATTATGGCATCCAACCACATTAATGTTTCAAGGTTCGTTTCGAACTAACGGACTTGAAAAGAACTGGCTTACAGATATGGCTTTCCTGCAGCATTCAAACAGATTGGCGGTGAGCAGTCTTGACGATGGAGTTACAATTTATGATATGGTCACAGAAGGAAAGAAAGTAGCTGCACAATTGGAACCACGTGTATTTGGTCATTCCGTCCCACTTTGTCTAGCGTCTCATTGTGACGACAGCAAAGAATTACTTATGATAGGCGACGATTCTGGAGCAGCCCATATATACAAAATGAATGAACGATCTTGGACAGGCAAAAGAACTTGTTTTTTTAAGAAACATTCTGATCATATCACCAAAATAGGATACGTATCTGATTTATCATCTATGCTATCGAGCTCGCTGGACTCCACTGTTAATGTATACGATTTAGAACGGGATCAGCTAAAAAGGAAGTTTACGCAACACCAAAAAGAGGTCTATTCATTTATTTGGTGTCCAGGTTCGAAAGTCATTGCATCATGCGGTTTGGAACGAGATATAATATTATGGAGCCCTTATTCAAAATCTAGCGTTGGATTGCTTACTGGGCATACAGCAAGTGTTTTAAAAGTCCAAGTGAATAAGATCAACCATCAATTAATATCGTTGGGAAGTGACAACACAGTCAAGATATGGGACATTCGAAATCATAAGTGCATTCAAACCATATGCATGGAAAGTGACTCTGACAGACAAATAACTTGCTTGGAATACTTACCAAAACAAAAATGCCTCATTGGTGCTTCGAATAAATTGAAAATTTGTCCAATTAAAGTTTCATGCGGTACTATAGAAAAAAGCCACGATCGTAGTATTATTGCAGCATTATATAATTCCAGCTTCCATCAAATTGTCAGTGCTGATGAAAAAGCCAATCTGCGTATATGGAATGTCGACAATGGTCAAAGAATTTCAAATTTTCGATTACGAGCGACAGGATTAAATTCCGATTTCGTTGATACTTCGTCGAGGACTGAAGAAAACACCGATGTTGCCGCAGCTGCTAATTTTATACTACAGGAAGATGGAACAAGTCAACCTCTAGATGCTGTTGCCGCTGTCCACCATATGATGAGTTGTTTGAATAATGGCGAATCAGAAAGCGAACTAGTTGAGGATGCATCTTCAGAGATGAGTGTCACTGCCATCTGCTTCGACGACGGTGGGAGACGATTAATAACCGGATCTCATTATGGGGACGATCTCAAAGTATGGAATTTCAATAATGGATGTTTATTACAAACATTGACCAAAGTCCCAGCACGAGTTCCTGATCACAAAAATTTAAAATTCAAAGCCAAACAACGGAAAAAACTGTTTGAAAATTTCCACCAACAACATGACAAGCCCAAAAAATCCGCAGAAGTGACCAAGATAATATATGTAGTGCATCCACTACCTTTAATTCCTGGCCAGCCTTTTGTTAAAAACCGTTACATTATAAGTGTTGGTTGGGATAGACGAATCTACGTATGGGCGGATGCATCGAGTGCTAAATTTCAAGGGTATACACTTTGCATTCCACATCATGAATCTGACATGGAGCATACAGATGATATAATGACGATTTCATATGCCCCCCCGATACATTAATAACAGGAGGTTATGATGGGCTGTTACTGTTTTGGAGTTTAAGTTCAGGAAGGATGATTCGAATGATCAACGACAATGTGGGTATTGAAACGACACTCTATTTGGAAAATCGGGAAATGTTGTTAGCTAGTAGGAGCGATGGAACCTGCCTTATGGTGGACAAGGACCATACCGGAGGTTTCATTCTAGGTGAAATGGAAGGTGAACCATTGCTGTGCATGGTTTCCGACGACGCCAACGACATTCTTATTGCCGGAGATGTCAGGGGATGGATTCAAATCTGGGACATTTTGGAGTATCAATCATTCAACAATCGCTTACTACATCGTTGTGCCAAATGGAAGGCTCATGATGAACGTGTTACTTCAGTGGAATATGTCAAAGATAACCAATTACCTGAAACATTCTTAGTCAGCGGATGTTCTGACGGGGCCATATTTGTATGGACGATGACGGGCGTGCCAATTGGGATGTTTGGGCAGCATTCACCGTTCCAACTGGAAGAGTTTTCTGTTTTTGAAAAAGATTTATATCATACTGATTTTAAACATCAATCAATTGATGAATACACATCAGAAATAATGCAAGCGGTGGAAATCCCTGAACGTTGCAAACAGAAACTTTTATCAGTGGAGAATTTGAAAACGTATCGCAGATTGCCTAATGTAGGTGAAGTATGGATAAAACTTGATATCGACAAAGCTAAATTGATAGACATCTATCTCCCTCCATCGGATAATCATCCAATGCTGATAAATCCCCGAGTGGTTTTGGAGATGATAACAATCACTCGTCATGACGCTGTTCGCGAGGAAATGAAAGGATTTGGTCGAGTTGTTTGTAATAAGGAATCAAAAGTCGTCAGTGTGAGCGATTTTTTAACTCTCAAAGAGAACTATGTGTGGTATAAAGATGAATTTCTGAGTGACATGATTGGCAGAATCTACGAAGATGGCCAGATTCCATTCAAGATATTGTTTATTGGATGTGACTTGAAACAATGGAATGTTTTCGATACACAGCTATCACCCCGTCCTCTTCCCGATTTAACGGCTCTCTCGTTTCTTAAATTGAAACCTCCAAAATCCATTAGTTTGTTCCATCGTAGGCGAGAAATGGTAGAAGTTGCTTCTAGAAGTGGATCCGGAGAAACAGTAGCCGCTCCTGTTTCCCCACATCGACCTTCTTCTAGAGGTCTTGTTGGTAAGGAGCCTTCAATCAGACAAAGAGCCACTAAGCGACCTGTTCATATTTCAAAACAGCAAGTTCAGGGTATCGTTGATATTCCAAAAGACTTCAAACAGCTTCGAGCTACTTTATCCATATCAGCGACCATTAAAAAAATGTGAATTCAGTGATTCCACATAGTGTTCTTTCTTCTGATTACCTCACGGATTGCCTTCAGGCTCTTTTCTTTCAACAAGATACTCTCGTTTATTTAAAAACAACAGCTTATTAAGAAATTAGCATTTGATGGCTTTTATCCACTACTTGTAGCGCTTTAAAAGAATCGATTTTTGTTGTGTTTAAAAAAAATAGTTCAATATGTGGTTGATTTACAAGAACTTATAGTTTTTGAAGGTCGTTTATGGTCGTTGTACCATCTTTTGACAATAGTTTGTCTTTCAGGTTTGATGTGGTCTCGCTTCTCAA
>Ga0105054_10005451_pt1 | contig 18294 bp, 18 predicted proteins | sample BON02_FD_78091 | JGI IMG/M metagenome (GOLD analysis project Ga0105054, IMG submission 78091) | Freshwater microbial communities from Lake Bonney liftoff mats and glacier meltwater in Antarctica - BON-02 (megahit assembly) | ecosystem: Environmental > Aquatic > Freshwater > Ice > Glacier...
TAATTTCTTAATAAACAAGAGTATCTTGTTGAAAGAAAAGAGCCTGATGGCAATCCGTGAGGTAATCAGAAGCAAGAACATTATGTGGAATCACTGAATTCGCATTATATTTCTCCTTTTTTTTTACCAGCAAAGTAAAGTAGCCCCCACGATGAGATAGAGCGTGGTTTACTGATTTTACCAAAATTTGAAATTCAATTTGAAATATGAGCTTGACCGAGTCATCAAGGAAGTTCATATATAAGGCGATTAAGCAGGAACTAAAAAAAGCAGCCAGCCGTGTCTGACTTTAAGGTAGTCCATTCATGACAAACTCGAAACATAGATATTCCAACATGTCGTCTGCCTCATTGGAAATATGTGCTTGCTTTCAACTTGAGTTTTTAAAATGGTATAATAATAAATATTTAATGTACAACTAGATATCGGAAATTGAAATTTTCTATCGGACTAACTTTGTTTTTATGAACGTGTTCTTTTGATGAAATATGCAGAAGAACGATATTATTTTGAAAGCGAGAAAGAACTCTAATTTTGATACCCTACCAGGAATTTCTGTTTCATCATAAATGGAACATGAGCCACATGCTTGAAATTTGGATGGTGTTGATTTGAAATTTTGTGATTTGTTAAAAAGCTAGCTGTACAATTATTAGATGGATGGTGAATACGTTTTGGCATTTTTCATAATGATGGAAGTGAATAGTGGTTTGGCATCAACTCCGTCTTTCCAGACGAATTTATGTCCAAGGTATGAGTTCAAATTCATGGTTGATCCAGGAGACAGTGTTCCTTGATGCACATGTTCATTGTCATCCGACACCCAGAATAAGTCCAAAACCTTGTCATGGGTGTTCAAAAACTGTGCATTAGTTTCCAGGGGCGATCGTGGGGATGCAGTTGAATCGTGTCTCCACACAGACTCCTTGCCGTAGTCTTGAACCGTAAATACCGGAAACGATGGCTGAACAGATGGAGTGCTTCTGTAAGAAACCGTGTTGGAATGTGATCGCTGGTTTTGTCTAGCTTTTGTCACGAAGTTCTCCCATTTTGCAGTCGTCTCTTCGTTTATAAGTAACGGTTTGAAGTGGCAAAAAGCCCCTAGATGAATACCTTCTTTGTTTGGATAAGGTCGACCGTGAGGAAGCTTCGCACTTTCGTAGAGTACCATAGTACCAGCTGGATGTGAATACCTCACATGGTCTCCATTCCAATCAATAACTTCCAAAGGCCACTCCTCACTATTTTTACTTTGGTTGTACTTTCGTAATGAAAGTGTAACACTGAGCACATGTGTGTCGATGCGGTCTAAATGGTTCTTCAAGGCAATACCTTCAGGATATTCTCGAAGTCCGTAAAATGAAGTTAATTGCAAAGGTTTAATTCCTGACCATTCCTCTAGAAGTGGCTTCAAGTAAGTGTTGGCCAAGTCCTCCTTCATTTTGAATTCCTTGTCCATATCTATGAAGGATGTCGGGTGTTCGTGGAAATTGATTTGAGTTGACTCGGCATCCCAGAATTCTGTTTTGCGCTCAGGTAATCGTCTGTAGTAAAAGTCCATTAGCTTTTCGTTCATCTTTTCAGGAATTGGTATGGCTTTGAACCCGCGTTTCGAAAATGCTGGAAAATCCTGGGACAAGTAAATATTTCTCATGATGTTATCCGTCGATGTTGCTTCTCTTTGGCGGATCCATTTTCCTTGCCTTTCGTAGGTTCCAAAGTGAGGAATGATTTTAGGTTCTCTAAAACTTTCAATTTGAGTTTGCAGCCATGAAAGTAAATTCACAGTTCCGTCCCATTTCACTAGGTCTTTACAACTCTCCTCAAAGTTCTCACAACCAACCAACTCAATATTAGGATCTTTAGGATCACGTCCTTGGCTGCACCATTTGGTCATTCCTGTGCAAGTTGGGGGCGCGATGACAACCTCAGGACACGATTTTACTTGGAATCGCTTTTCTAGATCCATTTCCGGAGTGAATTTGAACCAAGCACGACGAGGTGCCGAGTAGGTGTCGTACCTTGAAATGAATAAACGTTCTCGAGCAGGCAGATCTCTTTCCGCCATGGAGTCAAGACGCAGTTTGTTAAACTCCTGCATGCACTTGGCGCTGTTGGAGTCGTAAAACACGACGACTGAAGGGGGTCTGATCTCATGCGGCGAGTCTTGGAGAATGTCGTCAAAGTGAATACCATTAATAAGATCAACCACTCTCGCCCCTATTCGAACATTAGGCAATCCTTTTTGAGATAGGTCCACCGCCTTGAGCAATGTACTTGGTTCCTTTGTCAGGTGGTTGGATTCTCTCGTGAAGAAGTATGCTCCAATAGCGACCAAAACCACGACAAGAGCAACTCCGATGGGAACTCTAGCCATTTTATTTATTAGGTGTTAAAGAATTGTTGGCAATTTGACAAGTTGAAACTAGAAATGGCTCCGATGTATAAATCTACAGACCAGGAATTATTGCCAGGAAATAGTCCTAATATTGAACATAGTCGTCCATCTAGTACCGAATGAAATCGAAGTTTGGGGCTCTGTAGTAAAATTTAAAGTAGTTAAACCTTAGTCATTATTTGGACCTCCTTTACATTTTGTTCCTGGATGCTCGTGTTTAAAAATCGAGGTCCTTAGAGATTAAAACTTTATAATTTCAAATTGAAAATACGATGTTTGATAGTAAACAAGCGGCCATATTACTTGGCACAGCTGCAGTTGTCTGGAAACTGAGCAGCAAGGATGATATAGTGACGTCACCATTGACTGTTTCCAGCGGCAACGTGCAGATTCGCTGGAATGGAAACGGCAGTGACATTGGGTTCCAGACGATGTTTACATCCACTAGCAACTTGGACGATTTAATTAAAACTGCATGTGCATCATCTCCAAATGTCCAAGAAATCGTGCAGCAAGATGAAAACAAAATGCACCGCATGTGTAATCCGGCGAACGGTGCCAAGTTATTTAGCGGTTCAGGTCGCCGCATCGTGTCCTCGAAAGAGCTTTTGGATGAAGCAATAGCTTACATCGTACCACAGGGACTTCAATTCGTGTACCCTCTAAACAAGGTGGGAGATGTTATTTTTCCTACCCATGTACAAAACCCGATTCCTGGCAAGCCGATAAAAATGACCCAATTAGCGATGGCTCCACGCGCATTTGCAATTGATAATTTTATTTCAGATCAAGAGATTGAAGAGATACTGGAACGGAACACGCCGTCTATTTCCCCTAGTGAAGTAGGATACGAAGGTACTAAAGACAATTCCCAACGTAACAGTTCTACAGCGTGGGACCATGGATCTTCAGTGGCAACAGCTATTCAAAAGCGAGCATTTCAATTGGCTGGCATCGATTACGACCCCAACATGGCTGATGCATTGCAAGTGCTACGTTACAAAGAAACGGAATGGTACAAGGCTCATCTAGACTCGTTCGACAACACTGGATACGATGCTTGGAATCCTGCAGTAGAAAATGGAACCAACAGATTCGCTACAGTGTTTATTTACTTGTCAGATGTGGAAGAAGGAGGCAACACTGTGTTTCCTCTTTCAACCACCCACCAAGGATATGACGGAGAAATGTTAGTACACGATGGCACTGTTAAAAGCCCAGGATACATCGCTGTAAAAGATAACATATGGGTTTGTAATAGCTCCTCAACTGCATTGCGATCACAGACTACTAAAGGTCATGTGGTATTGTTCTATTCGCAAGGACCAGACTCTAGCATAGATCCATACTCCCTACATGGTGGATGTCCTCCTGTTAAGGGTGTCAAATGGTCGGCGAATGTGTGGCTCTGGAATCGTCCCAAACCCAATATGAACGAGCGCGGTAAAGCAGGAGATCAGATTGCCATGTCTTTTCAGAATGACATGGCACATACGGTGGAGCTACTCTGGGATGATGGCACACCTGCAATGCTTTCATTGGGGGACATTGCTCCTGGAGAAAGCATGCCAATGAATACTTATGACGGACACAGATTCGTTGCTTTAATGAATGGAGTGCAAGTTTTGGATTTTAAGGCATCCAAAGCCCAACCACGAGGGAAACGAGTGGTCATTCAAACGCCGAGTGCCTCTCATAATGTAATGTAAATAATAATGAGATTTTAGTACGAAATGCTTAATACGTTGGTATGCACATCATTTGTGGTGAAAGTGAAAGATGAGTTTTATCACTATAGTAAACACTAGTAAAATTCTAAGCGGAATCCTCTGGCGAAATCAAATTATAAGGGGATTTTGTATGGGAAACAATGTCATAGTGAACTAGTAGAGTACCTTACTACGAATAGTACAAGTATTAAGAAACCCCAACACTAGGTACTAACTATTTTACTTCAAGGCAACATGATTTACCTATGAATTACTTAGGCAGCACACTTGACTTTTTTTTGCTGCAAGTTAGTTTTTTGGATTTTCTGGATAAACTTTCTCTCATTAAACATAGCTTTACTTGAGCAAGTGCAGCTGCTGCCCGAAGGAAAGCTAGCACAGACCATCCAACTGCCCAATTCTCACAAGTTTGAAAAATAATGAACGTGGGCTCTAATGCCAGAATCAGTACATTATAAACCACCATGGCTATAAACGCGATAAGCAACCAAAAACGCAGTTCTTTGGCGGAATATTTCAATTGGATAACAGATGTTCTTTGTGACCCGTCTTTTAATAAGGTCACTGCTGTGCCAAAATTTCTCTCTAATCTGTTGAGATACTTGTTCATAAAAAGGATTTGCTTGAAGAAGACCATTAAAACTAAGAGAGCAACGATTAGCAGGAAAGTGGGGATTGCTACCCCGACATAAAATGAATTGTGAGGGGACATATGAATAAAAAGATATGTATAGATCAAGTCTCCAAAGAAGAACGACACTCCGAATAATGCACCCAATTTTCGTTGACGCAGTACTTGCCAGTCATTGCTCGCAGGTAGATTACACGTGACTTCTTTATTCAACGATTTCCACCGTAAAGAAATGAGGATGTCGCAAGCGAGATTAGACCCAGAAAATAGAGTGATGTTTGAACTAGACACATAATGTGGCAATACTCCTGTTAGGAAATGAGACCCCAGTATCCATATAACCCCCATATACATACAGAGTATGGCATTCACACCTAATACAAATCTCCCTATCATCTGATCTGCATTAAATAATACAAAACCATGCATGGCGCACAAGGCGGTAGCAATAAGGAGACATCCAATAAAAATCCGTGAAAAAATCAATATATAAACGCTCTCAAATACGTGCTCACATTCTGGCTTGTCGACAGTTAAATTGCCCATTAGTTTCGTGTTTTGGAAGATATGTTCCATGAAGTCATCGCCCTTGGAATCTCCATAAAATAACCCACACTCCTCTAAAAGTTCTCCTCGGGTGTTGTACTTGTTGTACTCTATATTCGCTATACCTGATTTCAATAAAACCAAGGCACTATTAAGTTGACACCATTTTCGATATGTTTCAATGCTTTTATATTGTTGAGATAATTCTGGGAAACAGCCTTTGAACTCAAGAAAGGTGATGTTGAAGATTACCACTTTTTGTCCAAATTCTTCTATCATATTTTGAAATAAAGCATCTGTTTGAACATTACAGTAAATATCGGCAGCTACACTCCCGAATATTACCACTTCAGTCCTATTCTTCACCAAATGAGATGAGCCCTTGTTGCTGAACATCTGAAATACTTGTACGGATCCCAAATATGTTAAGGTTGAGTCATTCTCGATTGAACTAATTTCGAGTCTGCCATTTATAGCAACAACTACCCATGCGAGCACTGCCATATGGAATGCCTTGAACATCGTCTGAGAAGACAGCCCAAAGACTCAACGGATAAAAGTAATTTTACTAGTAGTTTTAAAAAAGAAATCGATTTTTGTTGTTGATAAAACAATTGATCGTTTCAAAATCAGCGAAGTGCGAGCCCCCCACAGCGTGCGTTTCAAAATCGATTTTTGAAACGTCGTCCCGAACGTTCATCCTTAAAATTGAAGAGCATGGGGGACGAAGACCAATGGTTAGATGACGTGATGCAAGCAGAGGAGGCTCTAATGAATAAAGAGAATGTGAACAGGTAAGGGAGTGTTTTATTAAAGACGAAATTCATAACAGCTGTGACAGCTTGTTGGTTTCCAACTGCGAGGTTGTTGGGATAACTTCGTCTGAACCAACTAAAGTGCTGCCTGAACCAGAGAGCATTTCAACCGAACCTAGCACAGCTGTGAAGAAGAAGAAAAACAGTAAACCAAAGCAAATTTCTTCACCTGGCTCGGAATTGACTTCAAATTGTGAAATAACTGAGGTTGCTTCGTCTAAACCAACCAAAATGCTGACTGAACCAGCAAGGAGTTCAATCGAACCTAACGTAGGTGTCAAGAAGAAGAAAAACAGTAAACCAAAGCAAATTTCTTCACCTGGCTCGGAATTGACTTCAAATTGTGAAATAACTGAGGTTGCTTCGTCTGAACCAACTAAAGTGCTACCTGAACCAGAGAGCATTTCAACCGAACCTAGCACAGGTGTTAAGAAGAAGAAAAACATTAAACCAAAGCAAGTTGCTTCACCTGGCTCGGAATTGACTTCAAATTGTGAAATAGCTGAGGTTGCTTCTTCTAAATCAACCAAAGTGCTGCCTGAACCAGCAAGCATTTCAACCGAACCTAGCACAGTTGTGAAGAAGAATAAAAACAGTAAACCAAAGCAAATTTCTTCACCTGGCTCGGAATCGACTTCAAATTGTGAAATAGCTGAGGTTGCTTCGTCTAAACCAACAAAAGTGCTGACTGAACCCGCAAGGAGTTCAATCGAACCTAACGTAGGTGTCAAGAAGAAGAAAAACAGTAAACCAAAGCAAATTTCTTCACCTGGCTCGGAATTGACTTCAAATTGTGAAATAGCTGAAGTTGCTTCGTCTAAACCAACCAAAGTGCTGACTGAACCAGCAAGCAGTTCAATCGAACCTAACGCAGGTGTCAAGAAAGAATCAAGTAGCAAAAATCAGGTTTCTTCACCTGGCTCGGAAGAGAATCGGAAGAGAAAGCCAGAAATCGATTCTTCGAAATGTTCCAAAAGTAAAAAGAAATCCAAAGTCGGTACGAATGAAGCGAAAGAAATGGTTCTTATGTACATGAAAGAGCAAAGTCGCCCGCACAACTCCACCAAGGTATACGAAAACCTCAACAAGGTAAGTTACATGTAGCATATGCCAGGAATGATTTTTCAAAATTTGAACAGATCGTGGGACATGCGGAGATTCAAAAAGTTCTCGTTGTTTTATCTGATGAAGGGAACCTGACAGTAAAAACGGAAGGAAAATCATCATTGTATTGGACTGTTCAAGCTTCGGAAGATATGTCCGCACTGCAAAATGCCATGGAGCTCTTAACTGCAACCAAAGCTGATTTGCGAAGTACTCTGGACACTTTAAACTTGCAAGTTCATCAAGGCGAATCTGCTAAACGAAGTGTTGCTATGGAGCCTACAGATACAGATTTACTATTGCGATTGGTGGAATTAAAATCACTGGTATCCTCATTATCCGATAGTTCAAATGAGATTGAAGGAAAATTGTTGATGCTGAAAGTAAGAGAGCAAGAAACAGAGGGGGTCCGAGACACGGATGCGCTTCAATGCGAATTCAAATTTTTCAAAAGGTGCTGGAATGAAAATAAACGAAACGTCAATCGTGTATTGGAATCAGTAATCGATGGTTGCGGCGAAACTAAAGAGTCCCTTATTGAGGTAATTGGACTTATTATGGACGAAGAAATAATATAATTTAATCATAAATGAATATCGATTAAGATATCTTAATCATTAATCAAACGTTGTACAGGTTCATTGTAGGAAGGTTTTGCCCGATCACTCAATGAGGTCCCAGATGCATCTTTCGTGATAGAGAAGTCGTGAAATTATCTTTGACCTCCACTATCTGGACAAAGCAAGCAGTTTACAATCTTTACCGCAAAAAAGTCTGTATCTCATAATTTGAACTCTCAAACCAAGTGCATACACATTATTTTAAAATTTTAGAGAGGCGGAAGTAGTCAGAATAAAAATATTTATTCGCTCCTGAACCAATCGACACGCTTAGCTTGCTTTCAGATGCCAGATGAATCTCCTTCCAGAAATCCATTCTAAACTTCGGTAAATATGAGGTACGGTCCGCTCCACACCCTTGTGCGCTTGACGCAATCACTATGGTCATTGTATCATTGCTTTGACTTCTTCTCATTATTGCACGCCGGTGAATTCGTCTTCTTTATTTTGTTTTTCAAACGCAGATGCATTCACAAAAAAAATGAAGCATGTTAATCAAGGCTTCTGTCGTCGTCCTCCAAATTGAATTCAAAGCTTAAGTCGATGACCTATGTATTACTGTCGCATGTTCTGCATTTGGAGTATTCGGTAAAACCTTTCTTATGGTCATATTGGTTCGGCAAATGCATAGTTTTACTTGGCTAAAGGCACTTGCGACTCTGAGCAGCGCAAAAAAGGACCAACAGCAAACCCAAGCCTCACAGCTCTGAAACATAGCCCCTGTTGGTTGAAGGAGCAGAGTGAATACCGCATAGGCAAACACTGATCCCGATGCTAGTAACAGCCATTTGTGCAGCTTCACGGCTACATGTCTCAATGCAGCTGCGTGATCACGTTGTGAACTTTGCTTAAGCAGAATGGCAGCAGTACATAGATCTACTTTCATCGATTGAAGATAATTGTTCATGAATAGAATCTGTTTGAAGAAATACGCAAATATCGACAACTCGAGAAGAATAAGAACTGCCGGTATTCCTGATGTTACTAAGAGGTCTGTGTCAGAGCTCATATTAATAAACAGATAACTGTAAACCCAGTCCCAGAAAAAGAGAAAGATGCTGAAAATCACCACCGGTTTCTTTGTGCTCAATAATTGAAAATCGCTGCTGGACGGTAATTTCTTGGTGACTTCGTTATTAAATGAGAGCCACCTCAACGAAAGCAGAATATCAACAGCTGAATTCGATGTGAAAAACAAAGCCATATTGGTAGTTTGCAGCTGTTGAGAAAGCGTTGGGGTGATATAATGTGACCCTAACAACCATACAACACTAATATATATGCACAAAAGAGCATTGACGCACAGAACTATTCTACCGATCCACTGGTTCGAATGTATGCAGATCAAAGCTACAAGCGCGTATATTCCTGTGAGCATGAAAAGACATGAAATAAATATCCTTGAGAATATCAGAACATAGATACTCGAAAAAACAGCTTCGCATTGAGGTTCGTCAGTTGTCAGGTTCACCATGAACTTCGAAATGGAATCGAGTTTACTCACAACGTCATTGGCCACAGCTGAGTAAATACCACAATGAGGAAATTCATGCTCTCTGGTGCCATATCTATTAAACTGGAAATCAGTCTTCCTCTTATTCAAAATAATAAGTGAGCTATTTAGGGAGCACCATTTCGAAAACAAATCAAAGGTCTTGTAGTGGTTGGGAAACTCAGGGAAGCAGCTGTGAAACGAGGCGAGACTGATGTTAATAAGAATGATTCGACCTCCAAACTCTTCCACCATATTTTCAAACAAGATATCCGTATGAGGTTTACAATATCTTTCAGATGCCATGTTGTCGAATAAAACCATTTCAGTGTTGTTTAATTGAGCATAAGAACGACCCAGGTTGCGGTACATCGGTCCGACTCGAAACGATCCCAGAAATTTTGATGAGGAGCTGACATCAACACCTGCATTGACAGCAAACACCAAGGAGGCCAGCCACAACACCCGACGTTTCATATAATCAACGGATATATTTTTAAAGATCATTTCAAAATAATCCTATTTCAAAACTATTCGATAAGTATGCTCCGAACACTCGTGAAGCTGTGTTTCGAATAAAGTGGATTTGTGGATGATGGCGTTACTTTCTTGGTAAGCCCTGAAATGTCATTCCTCGCGATGCAAAGTTTAATCTGACTGACTGAATTAAGGCACCGGAGAAATGCTAATATTGACCAGCCTATCACCCAGGACTCACAACTTCGTTCAATAAGACGTGTGGGCTGCAACATCAGCATCAGCAGTGTATATAGAAACATGGAACTAGACGCAATTCGAAGCCATCGGTTCAGTTGCCTAGCGGATGTTCTCATCTTTACAGCGATATTTCTGCTTGATCCTTCTGCCATTAATACCGATGCAGTTTCCAGACTGTCATCCATCTTACCGAGATAGCGGTTCATAAACAAGATTTGCTTGAAAAAGAATAGTATCATCATGAGCTGCAAAATGAGAAATACTCCAGGAGTAATAATCGTCAGAATATATTCACCAGATTCATACATGTTGATCCAAAAATAGGTATAGACCCAGTCAAAGATAAAAAGTGAAATTGCGAAACAAAATCCTATTTTTCTCGTTCGGATAACATGCGAATCGGGACTTGGAGGTAAATGGTTGGTCACTTCGTTATTGAGGGATTTCCAACGTAGAGTAATTAGAACATCACAGGCCATGTTTGACGATGATAATAGAGAGATATTAGAAGCAATGAAGTCGTGTGGCAAGATATCAGTTATGTAATGTGAACCACATATCCAAATGGTGCCAATATACAGGCAAGTCAATGAGTTCATTCCCAATACGATTTTACCAATCCACTGGTTTGAATTAAAAACGAGAAATCCTCTCAAAGCATAAATACCAGTAAATAGGAATAATCCTCCAACGCCAATTCTCGAAATGATCGTGACGAATATGCCGTTAAACAAGTTTTCACACTCTGGTTCGTCTAAAGTCATATTTCCAATAAGCTTCCTATCGGATGATGTCGATTTAAAAATCTCCATCGAAGAAGACGGGGTTTCGAAGATTCCGCAATCCGTTAATATATCTTCTCGATGGCCGCCCATGTTGTAATGGAACCCGACTATTTTAGAATTTAATAATATTATTGAACTGTTGAGTTGGCACCATTCTTTGTAATACTCTACAGATTTGAAGAGCTGTGGGGCTCCCGAGAAGCAGGTGTGAAATGTTTTGAGGTCCACATCCATTATAATAATTCTATTTCCGAATTCAGCGAGCATTTCAGGAAAAGCAGTCATATTATTGCAATACTTCTTTGATGCTTTATCGTCGAATATAGTGACTTGTGTGTTCAAAAGTTCAATGTCATGTCGTCCAATATGACTTTGAGATTGGGCCACTCGGAATGGACCAAGATAGTGAACATTCATTGCATCAACTTCAGTGCTTACATTGATGATGCCTTTGGAAAATCCCACCAAAGAACACAGCAACAAAAGCGAACCCTTCATGACAAATCTTTATTTACACAAAAACGGATAAAATTTCGGTGGGTAGATCATTGTATGAGTAGTTTCACTAGTTTGTCTCCAGGTTTGGAGCGGTTTCTCTAAACTTTAAGAGCTCCTCATCTTACATGTTTGAAGATTTTTTCAGAGATATTATGTCGCCAAATTCCGAATTTTAAAAGTTTAATACTAACTAGTGAATTGTCTTCCGATCCCAAAAAACTATTCGATAGTTTTGCTCTGAACACTTGTAAAGCTGTGTTTCGAAAAAAGAGGATTTGTAGATGATGGTGTCACTTTCTTGGTAAGCCCTGAAATTCCATTTCTCGCGATGCAAAGTTTAACCTGACCGAATGAATTAAGACACCGGAGAAATGCGAATATGGACCAACCAGTAACCCATGACTCACAACTTCGTTCAATCAGCCGCGTGGGTTGCAACACCAGTACCAACACTGTATAGAGAAACATGGAAATGGACGTGATGCGAAGCCATCGATTCAGTTGCCTAGCGGATGTTCTCATCTTTGCAGCGACACTTCTGTTTGATCCTTCTGCCATTAATACCGATGCAGTTTCCAGACTGATATCTATCTTGCCGAGATAGCGGTTCATAAACAAAATTTGCCTGAAGAAGAATACTAACATCATAAGCTGGAAACTGAGAAATACTCCAGGAATAATAGTCGTCAGAATAAATTCACCAGATTCATACATGTTGATCCAAAAGTAGTTATAGACCCAGTCAAAGATAAAAAGTGAAATTCCGAAACCAAATCCAAATTTTCTTCTTCGGATAACATTTGAATCTGGACTTGGTGGCAAACGGTTGGTCACTTCATTATTGAGAGATTTCCAGCGTAAAGTAATTAGAACATCACAAGCCAGATTTGACGATGATAATAGAGACATATTAGATGCAATGAAGTCGTGTGGCAAGATATCAGTTATGAAATGTGAACCACATATCCAAATGACGCCAATATACAGGCAAGTCAATGAGTTCATTCACAATACCATTTTACCAATCCACTGGTTTGAATTAAAGAAGAGAAATCCACTCAATGCATAAATACCAGTAAATACAAATAAGCCTCCAACGCCAATCCTGGAAATAATGGTGACAAATATGCTGTTAAATACTTTTTCACAATCTGGTTCATCTAAAGTCATATTTCCAATAAGCTTCGTATTGGGAGCTATTGAATTAAAAATCTCCATTGAAGTATAGGGAGTTTCGAAGATACCACAATCTGTTAATATATCTTCTTGATGGCCACCCATGTTGTAATGGAACCCTACTACTTTAGAATTCAATAATATTAACGAACTGTTGAGTTTACACCAATCTTCGAAATATTCCACAGAATTAAACAGCTGCGGGACTCCCGAGAAGCAGGTGTGAAATGTTTTGAGGTCCACATCCATCATAATAATTCTATTTCCGAATTCTGCAAACATATCAGGAAAATCAGCTTTATCGTTGCAATACTTTCTGGATGCTTTATCGTCGAATATAATGACCTGGGTGTTCAAAAGTTCAATGTCATGTCGTCCAATATGACTTTGAGATTGGGCCACTCGGAATGATCCGAGAAACTGAGCATTCATTGCATCGCCTTCAATGCTCACATTAAGGATGCCTTCGGAAAATCCCACCAAACAACAAAGCAACAAAAGCGAGCCCCGCATGAAAACAACGCTAACGGATAAATCAATTTATCCCGAATTGTAATAGTCCCCCACCACGAGATGAGTTCGAATGATAGTCCCCCTCGACTAAAGTGTATCAAATGAATGATGATGAAATTGACGCTCTTCTTATGCCTCTTGCAAGCCGATGCAAAGGCGTGGAGGAACTGCTGGATGTGTTTTTTGGATTTATGAACAGAAGAACAGATTTTTACGTCGTCATTCCTCCACATGAGAAAAACGCCTCGATGGGATTTTCGCCTGGGCAATCTGAAAAGATGGTTTTGAATCAGTTTCGAAAGCGACCCTTTCGACAACTGGAAACTTCGAAACAAAGTCCAATCGAGATATCTAAAAAACCGGATGTAGCAGGCACGAGGGAAAATTCGGCTTCCAAAGATCTAGTCACCTGCAATGAGAAAGGAGATCAGGTTCCAATAGGAAATGGCGGGATGACGGATCGTTATTGGTGGATTCAGAGTCTACAAGACGTTACAATCACTATATGTTTGTCCCCTAACACACCTGCCTCCGATATTAAATGTTTGATCAAACCGAACGAGATATCTATCAGTGTACCTTCGAGAGTGCTGCTGCATGGGACATACCCAGAGCGAGTGCGCCCAGGCGACTGTTTCTGGTCAGTTGATCGTGAATCTGATGCATTGGTAGTGACATTAGAGAAAGTAAGAGAGACCTGGTGGAACTGCGTCGTTGAAGGTGACCCATGCATCGACACTCAAAAAGTGGATTCAAGCAAACGAGTCGATGAGTATGATGAAAAAACGCAAGCCGCCATTCGCAAGGTGATGTTTGATCAGCATCGTAAATATCAAGGACTCCCAACTAGTGATGACATCATCCAACAAGAGACTTTCGAAAAAGTAAAGCGAGTCTAAGTTTAACATAACTCGTTTGTTTCGTTGTAAATATTAATTTCTTTTTGTTATTTTAGTTATATGATCAAACTGGTTCTGTCTTGATACCCGATCTATTTGAATAAAGACTGAAAACTTCCTGAGACATGCCTCGAAGTCTACCTGTAAGTTTTTGCATTGGTGACGCGAGAGCCCCCCTTTCGATCTCCTCCTGTTTGAGTCTTTCAGTGATGACCTCCCATTTGACATAGCAATAGTTTTCATACACCCCGTAAATAATTACCAACAGCTGAATACTGGACACAGCAATGAATGCCACGGATATAGGTCTCACATACTTGAACAACCATAAATAGAATGTGTATTGAAACACTTTTGCCAATCCAACACCACATCCTTCTTGATTCAACGGCTCTCCAACTGCATCATGTCAGAAAATGCACTTCAAGAATACAAATAGCAAACTTACCGACAGGGACCTCGTCAAGGTCGTAAAAGAAATTCAAATTCAATGTTGAGCCAGGAACACTCTCACTTTGACCTACTGCAACAGTTGCTTCAGTTTCAAGCACTTGACAAACATCGTAAGTTTGAATTAAATTCAAAAAGGTCGAGTATTCTTGATCTGACACGGGAGAGCAAGCCTATAATCGATGAATCAATTGTACTAGTATGGAAGTTTACTTACGCATAGTTGGTTGTTGAAGAGCGCATAGGTATCTGGTACGGTGCACCCCAAATCATCGCCAACCGCATATCCTGAAGAACATTGAGGGATGCTTCCTTGCGTGCTCCACCCTTTTTCAAAACAACATTTGTTGAAAATGGCGAGTTCGTAACCTATCAGAAGTGCAGAGGTAGATCCGTTGGTGAAATCGGTGGTGCCATATTGTCTAACTGTCTTGTCAAACGAATCCAACAATCCCAAGGCGATCACCATGCTGATGACTTGAATGATAGCTACAATCAAAGCAGTGACTCCAATACCATAGACAGCTCGACGGTATGTTGCTCCAAATTCAGAGTCGGGTTTTTTAGATAGAGGGCGCTTCAATTTGGAAACATCCGTTTCAAATTGAATCGCTTTATTTGTCTTTAAGTGAGACATGATTGCCATTGTAAGAGATAAAATACCAACAGTAACCCCGGTGATAACGGGAAAGAATATTAACGCATCCCCTGTATACTTCGTAAGTATCTTAATATTGAAACTAAGCATCGGACTTACAGGTAGTCAAATCTTGTCCAATTGCAATCATAAAGCTAAGCCCGATCTCATAGAACCCTCCGAAGTATTTACTATAAACGGTTATCCCACATTGAATTGCAGACATAAACGCCGTAAATAGAAATACATTTCGAAGCTTGCGCCCATATGTAACATCCGTTTGCTCTCCATACAAAACGAATGCATCATCTCGCATCGACATATTGGGAGTCGAGATTGCCTCCATTCCAATAGTTTTGAAAGGAATAATAGGTGCACACTTTCTAAGGTTGTACACAAATCTCGAAATACGAGGGGGGCGTATCGCTTTTAGAAACGAGATGTTGAGCCGAGGTCACACTGATGACCGTGTTTCAGTCACAAGTGACGAATATCACGAACGCATAGAGCAACGGCCTGTTGGATGGCGCCGCTTTTTAACTCCCACTGCCAAGGAGGCTAGACACATATCCTATGCCTCCATGGTATTCACGGTCATTTCAGCCACCATCGGAATCGTTGTTGCTGTGAACGATTTCTCGGCATCGATGTTAGGCTTTTCGCTAAACTCATTCTTAGACGTTTTGAGCTCGGTCGTCATTATCTGGAGGTTTTCAAATTCACTGGAAGAATCTGACATGGACCTAAGAGAAAATCGAGCCACAGTGTTGATTGGGCTGTCTTTTATATTGTTGGGAGTTTTGACATTTTTCGCGGCAGTGTATCACCTGGTTGCCAAGGAGCCCATGGAAAACGTAGGTGTCATCCTCGCCATCGCGATTCCATCCTTGTTGGTTCTCATCGCCTTTGGTGTCTTGAAAGTTCACATGGCTGCATTTTTACATTCGAACGCTCTGAAGGAAGATGCCTATTCTGATTTTGGTTCTGCTATTACCTGTATAGGGATTATTCTCTCGATTGCTATTTATGACGAAGATAATAATATTTGGTGGATTGACTCAGTCGTGGCTCTATTTATATCGGTGAGTACTATTCGTTTTGTTAGTTGCTTAACTCACTGTGACATATATTAGCTACTATTTGTACTTTATGGTATTTGGATCATCATTGCGCATCCATTCTACCAAAAATCTTTCTGGACTGCGCAAGCGGATGTCGAACCCGCTATTTCACTCTCTCGCCTCTCCAATGATTCCCTTCCAAAAACCTTAGACTTGGATACCATATAACCATTTGTTTTAGATAATCTCTGCGTTTAATTCAATTTATACGAAAGACAAAAGAAAAGGACTCGATTTTATCAGTTATTAATCACTTTTGATGGAAACAGCAATAAACCATCCATGTGGAGAGGGGGACTACTACCTATATTGTTTGAACTTTCTTTTTTTGGCATGGGTTGGCAAGTTTACTTGTTTGCGGGGTCATTGGTGGGTGCAGCGTCTTCTCCCCAGATTCGAAGCATCTTCGTTCACGATACAAATATCATCGCAACACTACCTATACTGGGCTGGGGGGGATCCAACCTAATTGCTGATTATGTCAGGTTAGCTATTCTGAGCTACGTGTTAATCTGGATGGAAGACGCTATTACAAGCAGAATGCTAGACTATGTGAAGGCGGTAGAGACAAACGCCAATGCCAAAAGGTCATTCACAGATTCAGAGCCCGTTAATAGATCCGACTGGCTACTCGTGAGGATCATTTTAGTATTTTTTCCAGAAGCCAAAGTTCAGCCGCTATCTTTCAAACAGGCTGCGAAGGCATCTATTCCCCGTGACTCCTCTTATCTCGACGCACTTCAAAGAACCGTTTCATCCAAGATTGAATCAGGAATTCAACTAATATCTTTTCATCGAGGTCTTGAGAGTTGCAAAACGCCGATATTGATCCTCCTGGTTCGGGTCTCTTCCAAAGTAATCATACTATGTATTTCGATTATTTCTGTATTGAATATCGACTCTCGACTTGAGACGTTCTTGCACCAATCTTTAACTTCCGCTATTCTCATCAGAGTTCTTGCACCTTTAACCTCCGGGACAGGTATCATTGTGGAGGAAGTTGTGTGTGCGATTTCTCCTCGGAGCACAATAGCTTCTTCGCTTCGCGTCATGGGAAGTGTAGTACAAGGTACTCTGGTGTTGACAACAATAGTTTGTGTCTTGTCCGCATTCGGTTTTGACATGAGTGGTGCGTTTACCGGACTTGGACTTGGTGGAATAGCCACTGCATTTGCAGCACAACGAACTTTGAATGAAATATTCGCTACGGTTTCCTTGCTGGCGCAACGACCATTCCAAAATGGTGATAGAATACGTTTTAAGGGTACCGAAGCAATCGTGGAAGAAGTTGGCTTCAGAGGGACGAGATTCAGGACCATATACAGTGGAGAATCCATGCTGGTTCCCAACACTGAGTTGGTCTCCTCAACAATATACAACCGGTCCGACATGCCCAGTCGAAGAGTTAAGTGTCAATTTAGAGTCACGTATGAGACTCAAGTGTTGCCGAAAATAGTAGGATGGATCGAAACAGCGGTAGAAAAAGCACCTCTGGCTGAATTTGTGTATGCACATTTGATGGATCTCACCATAGAAGGCGCTATGTTCGAGTATGTGTTTTTCATCCCTGGTAACAATGCCAAAGAGTACAAGGACGCACAACACGCCATCAATATGGATTTGATCACGGTTTTGTCCTATCACAATGTAAAGTTCTTCACGAGAACAAACAACATGTGACTCCAATAAAAAATATCAACCCATTCAATTTTTTGGGGGTCCTTTTGTTTTAGGGAATTGGTCTTAAAAATATGATTTTTGAAATGAGTGGTGGCAAATGATATTTTGCATTCATAATCGAAACTGATGGAAGGTATCTAAGGTATGTTTGTAGTTAACTGCGTAGTTCAAATGACGAGTGTTTTTGCCGCCCCAGTCCGAATACTGTGACGATAGGATGTACCCATATTTCTGAAACCGATGTTCTACGTTGTCGACGTTGTTTGAAATCACATTCTAACTTTGCTTTCAGATTTATAACGTGAGTACAATTTAGTGATGCATTTTGTATCTCCAGCGCTGCTACTTTTCTCGAGGTTTCGTTGGTCATTTTAGAATGCTACATATATTGAAAAGCTATAGTTAGTTCGTCGGCAGTTCTCACTTCGATGTTCTTGGAGCTTTTTCAAAAATTCATTCTTTTTTTATTTCCTTCTAATTAA
>Ga0105054_10005453_pt1 | contig 18289 bp, 31 predicted proteins | sample BON02_FD_78091 | JGI IMG/M metagenome (GOLD analysis project Ga0105054, IMG submission 78091) | Freshwater microbial communities from Lake Bonney liftoff mats and glacier meltwater in Antarctica - BON-02 (megahit assembly) | ecosystem: Environmental > Aquatic > Freshwater > Ice > Glacier...
AGATAACGTAGTATTTGTTCTTGTCAGTCATGGTTCTGCCCTTCTTCACAGAAGCAACAACCAGGTCAGTGCTGCAATAGGGTGCCCGAGACTCGAACTCGGAACTTGCGGATTAAAAATCCGCTACTCTGCCAATTGAGTTAGCACCCCTTATCTGTTTAGTGACGATGATTCTTGACGTATTCGATTGCTGTTCCGCTCTTTGCGAGGATACCAACCAATGAAGCCTTGTCAATGGTTCCCAACTCGATGAACTTTCCTAGCATACCAAGAAAATTGATACACGCTTCTTGGTTCATGTGAAAGAATGTGAGCGTGTTATTTGTGTAGTCTAGGAAAGGAATATCCCAAGGATAGTCAGGCACTTGTTTGATTCCGTGCAAGACTCTTTTGGCGGGTTCAATTTCATCTTTGTGCAGTCCGATTTCTGCGCTGCGCCAGTCATATTCTGGGATATTCATTCGGTTCATTGCTGTCCTTAGCAAAGGGCGATATACGAGAGGACTACAAGCATACGATAGTCATTGAACGTCAGTGCCCTCATTCGACTTTCCTTGTCGGGTTTATTTTTGGCGCGAAAAATTAGTCTCCTGCTGTTGTCTCTTTAGTTCCTTCGCTAGAGAGCCAAACTCGTTACAAGAAGAGCAGTACCCGACATTTGTGTCTGATTTGGTCATGCCTATATTTCCCTCAAAATGAGTCAGTGGACCAGCCTCTAAAGAGTCTTAGTCCCTTCTTTCTCTCTCATTTCAGTATTGAGGACAGCAAAGAAATACTCAGACTCAAAACCATCTCTCTCTGTCATGGAAGATTCATCATTCGCCATGTAGGGAAGCGAAGGAACAGCGATAGGCCCTAATGCCCCGCTAAGCATATCGTAAAAAACAGACAGAGCCTTATTGATCGTTACGCTGCTCTCATCCTCGCAAACATCGTAGAACGTAAGATTCTCAGTCCAGGCGTCCATCTCGTTATCATGGAAATCTTCGGAATGAAAATTTTGGCTACCAACCTCGAAAATATGGAAGTCAATAGAATCACGACCCTCGACAGACTTCTCAATTCTCTCGATGAAAATATCTGCGTAAACAGTATCTCCATTGACGTTGCAGACTTCAAAGTTTTTCAGAAATGCGATGCTTTTCATATTTTTCCTTTTCTTGAAAAGAGTCAGTGTTAGACGCAAGCCTCTAGACACTTGAGAATATGCTCAGGAGCGTGATAGCATTCTCTCATCACCGTGATCGTATTCTCCAAAAGATTTTGAGTGCAATAACAGAAATCTCCAATAGAAGAAAGGAGAGAACCATATTCATTACACTTCTTGATGATGTTGTCAATAAGAATCTTGCATCCATCTTCATTCAAATCATCAAACTTGCCAATAGAAACGACTGACAGAAGCATTGCATGAATCATCCGATCCTGCAAAACAAATTGCTCAGTAGTCAGGTAGGTATTACTCAGACAATCGTACATGATTTCGGGAAGTTTGGTACTCATGCTGTCTCCCTTATGATCGGCGCGTCAGTAATCATCTTCTCTAGACAATCCAACTGGTCCCACTCATCATCGTCAAAGGCATCGTTATCGGGTTCGTCCTCGACCCTCGCCTTATTCTTGGCGATCTGTGCGAGGCACTGTTCCCGATGGTACTCGGATTGGACCTTCAGACCGATCTCGTGGCTAAAACCGTACATACAGGCTCCAGGGTCTCCTGCTCGGTTATACGATCCCCAAGTAGCGGCATAGGCGACGGCTTCGTGTTCATTCATGCTAACATTCCTAGACAGTCTGGTCAGTGACAATGCTGTACCGAATAGCCTCATTCGCCATTTAGGTTAGACCTCAGTGTCACCTATCTTTGAGGAGAACAAACCTCTTGCGATGTTTTCGTTTAGTCAACTTCTTCATTCTCGTAGAGAGGCATCCACTCCACACCTCGCTCGATCAACTTTTCCTTGATCTGTTTGATATACTGTTCTATATCTCTCTGACCTGCATCTGTGATCTCTGCCTCTGTGACCAGATTGATACAGATTTCTTCTAGTCCTTCTGGGCTGGGGTCAATCTTTCTACAAGGGATGACCAAGGACATCGGACGATTATACCGATGGACCCAACTGCTTTCGGTCTTTTCGATGATTTCTCCGCAACTTCTACAGATTCGTTTTGCCATGATTATTCCTAGCGCGAAAATTGTCAGTGGTGTCTGCTAATAGTTCTCAGGAAACATAACAGTCCATCCGTTAGTCTCGTTATAAACGATCCAAAGTTTCTTGCCGGTCACGTTCCCGCTCATAAACTGCTCAAACACCTTCGTAAAAAGGAGCGCACCATCTTTACGCTTCAACTGAGCATAAGGAGAATTGATGAAATGAAGGGCATCGGACATCAGATTATAGAGTGCCTGCGCTGGCGTTCTTGTCGTTCCCTTTACTTTGTCCTCGATGGCGTGAAAGACGTTTCTGGTAACGCACCATTTTCCTTGGATGATCGAGTCGAAATGTATCAACTCTCCATCCTCGATGGCTTGTTCAACAGAATACTGGGAAATGACGGTTGGTTTTTCTTTCATGTTGTTGCCTTACCCAACTTCAGCCAGTGTCTCGGTTTTCTCATCGACCTCTGCTCCGCCAATAGTAACGCTCTGATAAGGGCGATGCAACCAAAGAGCGCAAGACATTGTATCGCATTCTCTGATTCGCAAAGTCATATCTTCAAAACCAACGCACTCAGCGCACTTGATCTTGATAGCAGACTTGATACTACCTTCTCTTGCTCTTTCGATTGTTCTCTGAAAACTGGTTGGAGCGATTGCTGCAAGAATATCAAAAATCTCAACAGCCTTGGGCTGCGCAAGTTTTGCTTTCTTGTTTCGACTTCTCGCCTCAGGGTCTACCGTCCCTCCAATCCGAGTGCCCGAAGCGATACCTCGGCGACCCTTGGGGGTTTGCGGCTCGATACCAAACTCTTTGATTCTCAAAGCAACAACAGAAGCCGTGATGGGCTTCTTTGCGTGAGTTTTAGCCCACTCAGTCGCCGCTACTGCATCATGCAGTTGAGCACGATTGGTAAAAGGACCAGATTCCTTTTCAACCTTTTCGATGATTTGCTTGAACCGCTCAGGATCGATATAAAGTTTGGTCTTTGCCATGATAATCCTTTACCATATTTGAGTCAGTGATAGGGCTCACCTATCTTTGAGCCGTTGCCGCCATCATCCCCAACAAGGGGGGAGAGGCGGATGAACAAACATAGAGATTGTTCCCTTGTTCTTTGTCTCGGTCATAGTTTCTCCTTGATTGAGATTCGTTTAACGATGATCCTCTGTCAAAGAATCGTCAGTGTCAAACGGTTTTCAGGTAGTCTCTCAGGGCCGACGTAATCGAACGGGCTCTGGAGCCTCGTCCCATCATATCAGTAGACTTGACATTGAGTTTCATGGCTGCGCTTTGCAGGAAGTCGAGTCCGTACATTCCCTTCATGCTCTCAACAGCACTTCCATCAGCAGTGATGGTTCCCTTATGGCTTCCATCGCTGTTATGGATATGAGACCAGGGATCGAAGATATTTTCGGGAAGTCCGATATGCTTGGCGAGTTCGCTGGGAGTGTAGATGGAGTGACCATCGTTCCCGATCTCATCGAGAATGGATGACAGTTGGCTTGCGGTAAACGGGAGATTCTTAAGCGTGCTCATGTGTGCTCCTTGAATAAGGTTTATTGTTATTCTTTTATTGGCTAAGAGTCAGTGGCTCGTTTTTGTCTCTTACCTATCTTTGGTGCGCGAAAAAACTCTTTCGTGCCCGTTATTCCACAAACTTAGAAGAGATGCTATGCTCTACAAATTCTCGAAACACTTTGTCTGTGAGTTTAGCGTTATTGACGTTTGCATGAATTCTTTTTAGCAGACAGATCGCCGAGTATCCTAACGCTGCTTCTTCTCGAATCAGTGCAGAAATATCAGCGCGAAGTCCTCCGAGTTTGTTGGTCGCAGACTTCGCCTGCTGGTCCAACTCATTGATAACAGATTCAATGTTTTCTTTTGCTTGGCTCATGCTATTCCTCCGCTACGGATGAGTCAGTGATAGACATTTTTCGAGCAATTCAAAGATTCAACGAGTATTCCCATGACTCAAGAAACAAGGACCAGAAAGAAGGATTGTCTGTCATCTTTCTTAGCCTTTTTCTATTAAGAACACGAATCTTGTAGTTAAACATATCTTTTTCAGTTTTCCAATGAAGACCTTTTCCTGTTGTGATAAGTAGGAGGTTGGAATGAGTGCCTGCGTCTACTCCATGCTGGTCAACAGCCTTCCAAGCGAAATTCGTAAGATGATCCTCATTCGCTGTTAGTTCGTAATCAGCATGTCTGTATTTTACCTGAACAGCGATAGGTAATTTATCGAGTCCTAGACCGGACCCATCAACTCCCATATCTGCATCTTCATCAATCAATTCGTAATTAAGAACTCCGATTTGAGGATGAAGCCCCATGCTACGAATAAGAAACTCTGCGAATATCTCAAGCGCATCGCCCTTGTATTTGTTAAGAGCGATCTCATACCTCTCTACTCTTTTATCATCGCCTTGAACATAAACAGCCTGCTTCGCCGCATGACTCTTGGCTTGCTTCTCCATTCGAGAACAGAACGTATTGAGTTTCCCCAGATTCTTTCCAAGCAACTCTTGCGGGTTGGCGCAGCGACGGAGAAAAAGATGGTTCAGTTCAATCGGCATAATCATTATCCTCTGAAAAGAGGTCAGGTTCCAATTCGATACTTGTCTCAATTGATTCTGCGGATACTGGCAACTCGACCGCTGCCAGCGTACCATCAGTAACCCAGCCCATCCATCGAGCAACGTCCCTCTTATTGCGCTTTGGCTTGAACGAAAAATCATATCCAAGGGAACCTTGAGGATGATACTTCAAACTAAGATGAACGATATTGGTCAGGACAGTTTTGATATGCTCTTCGTTAACAGTATCAAAAAGACTAATCATCTTTAGAAGCCGCAGACGACATTCTCTGATATTGTCTTGCATGATGTCAACGCCGTAAACAGACTCTAACGCTTCGGTCGGGTCTTGCTCATTCTCGGCAATCTTGCTCATTCTAGGCAATCTTGCGCCAAAGGACTTGAATCAAGAAGTTACCATCCCCGCAGGCTGGGTCACAGAACGTCTTTCCATCTTCCCAAACAGTGTCGGGAAGTTTGTCGAGCATATCGCTAACCAGTTTAGGCGGAGTAAAGACTTCGGCGGTTTGCTTCTTTCGTTCTGAGCGTCGTTCTTCGATAGTTTTACACATTAGATGAACTCCTTCCAAAAATCCTTGCGGAAACTTTCAAAGACTCTTCTGTTGAAAATCTGATCTGTAAAATGAGTTGCTTCCATGAAATCTGCAAATCCATTGATCTTCTGGTTTTTAAAGACCTCAGCAACCATGTCAAGATACTCCCGATCTCCGACGATTCCTACGCACCATTGTGTCATAGCATATTCACCATCGTAATCAACAAAGAAACCAATGGGTCTGTTTGGATTAAAAATGAACTTAGAGACACCATAATGACCATTATTATTTTGAGAAGACCAGTGCAAAGTAGGCCCTGCTACAGGAGTTGAATAGACAACTGGATAACAGTTCTTTTTACACTCGAATTTTGACATATGATCTTTGCCTGCTCGGTAAGCATTACTATTATAAAGTATTTCACACTTCTCTTCTCCCTTTTTTGCGACAAAAGAATTTACCATGTTTGATTTATAATTAGGAATGCACGGGAGAATAGAAATATCAGTATTTACAATATCCCCTGTTTCTTCTTTCATTTTTGTTAGTCCATGATAAAGACGCTTTTGACAAACATACCAATCAAATCTAGTGCTTGTGCCAAAAACTTTTTTACCTTCTTTTTCATTATGAACTGATAAAAATTGTAAATCATTTTCCCGAATAACATGAGCATCTTTAAAGGTAGTAGATGCATCTCTCCAGCCAGAGGGATGCACGGCAGAAACAAAACCTTCGTTCTTTGTAAGAGAGAAGGCTAATGGAACGAATTTATCCCAAAGACTTGTTCCCTTGTTTCCATCTTTTGTAGGGGCCTGGTACGGCGGGTTCATCAAAACAACATCGAATTGTTTGTTAAGTTTAGGCATGATATTTATCCTCTCTCCGTTTTTTTTCTTGCTGTCATACGTTACCCGAGGAATGTCAGTGACACCATACCAGTGACACGCCACATGCCCCTCAGTCGCAGAATCAGCAACAAAAGTGATGTTTTTGCCAGGCACTCCAAAATCCCTAACAAGAACATCGACAAATTCCAAGTTGAAAAGAACACAAATGCTAGAATTTTTCAGATCAATCCCAGAAGTTGATTCTAGTTTAGAAACAATGTCATAGCACAACTTGAATGAAGTATGAACGCCTTGAAGACCCGCATCCATATCGACCCCGCCAAGACCGTTATTTGTGAGAACTTTAACCAACGGCCTCCAACCTTCTTTTTCAAAAAGAGCAGACTTTACATACTTTCTTGCAAATTCTCTTTGTTCTTTCATTCTGTAACCTCATCTCAGAAAATAATACCTGCCTCTTCTCCCAGCATCTCAATCACAGAAAAATCACCATTCCTCAAGAACCTAAAAAAAGATGAGGCTTGAATGATCTCCTGCATCGTCATGCTTTCTTCTTCCCTCAAATGGTAGAAATCATCAATTGCATCTTTCGCAATTACTACCACTTCTGGGGGCTGACCGTCCTCGTCAGTGTCCACAGGATTAGGTGACTGCCTCTCATTTGATACGATCTCTCCAGATTTGAATTCATAGTCGCTCCTGAAAGCCTCAATGATATTCGCGTATTTCTCAATGAAATCTTCTTTATCTTGAAAACAACACGGAAGAATAACATGAGCATGAGGCTTGATGTAGTTATTTCTGTCCTTTGGACTTAACTCTTTATTTTCAATTCTTGATCTATCTACAGGATGAATTCTGACGGCGCGACCAAGGTTCTGTATGAACTTCGTTTTGCTCTCGATATTCCTTAGAGGAAGCAAACCAGTAATTCCAGGAACATCAATACCTTCTGAAATCATGTCATAATGAAAAATGATGGCATCGTCATTATCCAGAATATCATAAAGAGAATAAAGAAAATCTTCTTTATTAGAATTACTGACAGGAGACGAGTAGAATTTACCATCAATAAGAACTCCAAAATCTGTGCTTAGAGCATAGAGTTTAACTCTGGGGTATTTTTCTCTAAGCTCGTTAAGAGTTTTTGTATTATTGAAAAGTGTCTTTCTTTCTTCGTTGTATCCAAACAGACCTTTGAGTTCTTTTTGCCCCCTAACAATAACTAATAGTTTTGCTCCAAGTTTGTCAGGGTCAAAAGATTCCTCTTTAATAAATTCCTTGTGCTTTTGAAAAGCAGAATAAATCAATTCAGCAGTTGCTCCATAGTCATTTTCTTCAAGGATTTCTTCTACTCTTTCCGGCTTCCATTGCGTTCCACAAAAATGAATCTTAGGAGGAACGATAGCCCCAATATCAATGGCTCGCCGAGGACTCATTTCGTAGAGAACTGGTCCATATCGTTCCTCGTTATTCATTCCATTGCCGTTATCAGAAGGCGTCGCTTCAGGAGTAGCGGTAAAGAAGTACGAACGCTCACAATCAATTTCATGCACAACTTCAAATTTATCGTTGTTAACGATTGTGTGCGCCTCATCGCAAACCTTCATTGACAATGTTCCAATATCAGCGTCTCGCAAAACCTTTGTGGAATGATAGAGGCAAACGATAATAACGTGGTTTCCTTCTCCTTTTAGTTTATTTACCTGAAATTCTAATTCGTTTGAATCGGTTGTACTAATAACAGGAGAAACTTCTGGCCCAGAAATTTCATAAAGAGATTTTTCAATTTTCTCTTTTAATTCATTTGACAATCCGCCTGAATTGACATTGATGAAATTTACAGGTAGATTACTATCTTTAATTAGAGATTGATAGGCAGATTTGATCCACTGCGATGCTAGAAGAATTCTATGAGAAAAAACCGCAATGACAAGCGGCTCATCTGTAGTATTCCCGATAATGGCATCTTTGATTACTTCAATTGCAACAACAGTTTTACCCGTGCCTGTCGGTTCAATGATCTTGCCCTTCGGGTTTTCTTTGCAAATCTGGATGCAATCTTTCTGGTCTTTTCTGAGTTTCAAAAACATCTCCTTGTAAAAAGCAATTTGTTACTATCTTATTCCTCCGCTACGGATGAGTCAGTGATAGACATGTCCTCATATTCCGCTTCATCAATTTTTTCGCGCAATTCATAATACTTGTCTGTGAAGTCTGCGTCTTTAGCGGATTTCTACACGACTGGCACTTAGGCAAAGTAAGGTCTGCCATTCGTTGATATAAAGATATGCGTTTGTCTTCGCTCATATGGAAACCGCCTCAACCATCCTTCGATGATGGAGGCAGCGGAGTTGTCAAGGCTCCAAGCGGAATCTAGTATCGCTGACGAAGGACATCCATCAGTTTTGTTGCGTCAACCGTTTCCTGCCCATCTCCAAATGAAACCTCTACCTCGTAAGGCTCTTTGATTGCTTGCCTCAAATGAGTAGGAGACATCTTGATAAGATCATTGTTCTCATTGTAATGAAATACTTTGAGAACGAGATTATCGTCATTACCCTCCGCTCCAGCGAAGTCAATACAGATTCGTAAAGTTTTCATACCGCAGCCTCCGCAGCGTTCAATTCATCCTCAGCATCCTTATGCTCATTCTGATACTGCGCCATCATCTCAACAACAGCAGCATGAACAGCAGCATTATCAGCATTCGCAGCGGGCGGATGAACCTCGATACTCTCGCCGCCAATGTTCATAGCGCGGATACCATCGAGCTTCCAAACTTGCCTAGCAATCTTCTTGCGAAGTCCGGCGCGAGCCTGCTTGCCGTAACGAGTCTCAGCAGTAGGCAAGAAACGAGCAACCTCGTCATTCTCGACCCGCTCTCCATCTCGAATATCAACATAGATAGCAGTTGCGATGATCTTGAGATTGCGACCGCAAAGATACCGACTTCTGTTATTGATTCCAGTTGCGAACGGAAGCATAGTCCCATCCTCTCGCCTGTCTTGGGTGTACCAAGTTTCGCCAGGAACAAACGTATCAGGGTTCAGACCCTCTCGCTCCATCTGCCGCCGAACGCCATTATGATAATGCTCGTTGAGACAAACAAGGGTACGACTGATCTTGCGAAGGTGGCAAACTGCGCTCTTGCCGCTACCAACGATCCAAGGACAACGCTCTCCGCCTTCTCGGGCAGTCATACGAAGTCCGCTATGATGCGGGTTCGTTACGGTGATAAGAGAACAGAACGCTGCCCCTCGGATTCGCTCAAGAATCTCGACCAGTTGGTTCTTTCCAAGAATCTGCGACATTTTTATTCTCCGCTTGGGGTGACATTGACTTGACGCTTTTGTACTGCAAAGGATCAGTCAGTGGCTAGTCATCAAACCATGACGAGAAAAAATTGCAAATATCTGCAACAATTCCAGCAACCATTAAAATTGTCCACAACGAATTATCGAAATTGCCTTGATTGTAGACGTAGCAAAGTCCATAAACGCAAGTTGTGTATGGAGCAAGAACCCATCCAACAATAGGCCAAAATCTGGTATCCCAAGGATGAACCTCGGCAAAGAAACCAAGAATCCAGCCAAAGAACAGAAAAATTCTTGGCATAAAGATCACGATGACAGAAATAAAACATCCCATAACCGTATTCTACCTCAAATCTTGTTCACATTTTGCGAACAGGAAATTCCCAAATCCCTAGATCATTAACGCAGATATCCTGGAACGCATCAAGGAAGTTAATTACACCATCAAGATCATCAGTCTCATTGTGCCTACACAACTCTCCCTCGACTCTTGCGATAAGTTCTCCCTTCTGATTGTTCAGCAGGTCATAATCCATCTTAGACAGAAACTCTCGAATCGCTGCGCCAATTTGTTCATCGGTTTTGTTGATCTTCATGCTAACGCCCTTTCAGTGTACCGTCAGTGAGAGTATCTTCGTCCCCCAAAAATTGATCGCTGAGATGCGGACGATGAGTGTTAAGCCATTTCATCGCATCCTCGACATCAACGTAACACTCGAACCCACATTTACTACGATCCCGCTGCTTGAACATATTAGCAACTTCAACATTTCGATCAGCCATGAAAAATGCGATGTTGTCCGAAGCATCATCGCCGCCCCAACGACAAGCCGCCAACTCTCGAATTTCCTCATCTGACGCTTGCTTGAACCAAGGCTCTGCATCAAAGAGAACTTCGACAACGTGCCCGTCATCATAAGTCCTTGCTAAGATAACAGGGTAGCCAATCTGAATGATCTCGCCATCCTCGAACACATCAGAGTCCCCCTTATGGTTGTAAACGATAGTCGGCCCATCCTCGCAGAAGCGAGAAACCATGTCTGCTAGACCATCGACATCCGCAGATTCAAGGAATCTACGAATTATCTCGCAGGCTTCATTGTCAGTAAATCGGGTTACTTTTGTTTCAGTATTAGTCATAATATTCAGACACCTTTCTTCCGTTTTCTAGGCACCAATCTGTGATATAACGCTCATAGACAAGCAAGTTGCCAATGATTCGTCAAACATTATTTGCAATTCCTTCTATGGACGCAAAAAAAGCGTCAATGATAGGCTCCTCATGGATGTCTACATTATTTCCTGCCAATGCCATAAGGAACGCTTCTGCTCCATCAACAGCATTATTGAAACGACACCGATCATTGACATCTTCTCGATAATCTTGCGCAGCATCTTGATCGCCATTTAACGATTCTTTCGAGTCAACGCAATCAAAATAGCAGTCTGTAAATCCGCAGCAATCGCATACTTCTTTGATATTACTCTCCGAACTTACGCAGCCGTCAAGTCCAATGATAACTTCAATGAACGTATCTCCGTCGATTAAACAATAAACAACGCCATCCAAGTCAATATTAATTTTGCTTCCTGATAGGTTCATGCTGATACGCCGCCTTCAACCAGTCAGTGCGACGGTTGGGTGTTCGGCCTATTGCTCTTGGCAAAAGTTTCGAGTTTCTTGGCGAAGGCAAAGACTGCGGGATGATCTTCTTCCTCGAAAGTATCAAGCAGAATATCAGAGATAATATATGCCATCGCTGGGTTGAGTTCAATGACCAGATTTGCGGAAGGCATAAATCGGAAAAAAGGAGTACCCTCATTCCTGATTTCCGACTCGATCATCGCGCGGACGGGCGAATCGATGGCCGTCTTGATTGCCATTTGCGTCATTTTCTTCCTTTCGATATTTCAGTATCAGGTTAATTGCTCTGAGACACATCTCAGGGATATTTTGTGTAAGCAGAATGTTGTTAAGGTGGTCAGTGGTACAATCTCCAAGCGTTACCCATTTTAGCGGACCTGGGCCTAACTTGTGAATGTCACCATCTTCTCTGGGGCCATATGTCCCCCATCTAATTCGTGAAAGTAGTTCAAGCGTCGGAGTTTTCAAATCATCGGGAAATTGGTCCTCAGTTGACAGTAAAACGATAGCACCATTTGAGCCAGTGTCAAGCGAAATTCCTTGAAAAGTTTGATATTGTTCCTCAAACCGGCAGAGTCCTATCGTCGTTTCCATCCCTTGCGGCTAGTTCCAGACATTCAATGGCTTCTTTGATATTCACGAGATCATTCTTCCGCAGTTAACGCAGCGTCCCCCGTTGATTGAATCTTCGCTATAGGGAGTTTCGCAATTTTCGCATTTCTGATCGGCGGTTAATTCTTTTCGCGGAAAAGAGATTTCCTGATACCTGTCGCCGTTCTTATCTGTCTTGCAACGCTCGTCGTCCTCGTCCCAGTCTCTCGGGACATCATAGTCTCTCGATGCCTTCGTTGTTGATTTCGGAAGCATTGAGACTGGGACGAGGACGATGTCATCAAGCGCAGAACCATATTTTCCAGCGAATTCGTCTTGCAGTCTAGCGATGACTCCATGAGCACGCTTAGGAAGCAACTGCTCATATCTCTCGTCATACATAATTGACGAAGTTCCAACACTCTCTCCATCCTCACTGAAGGCATCGGAGATAATGCCTTCGCCAGTAAAGACGAAAATAAGACTTCTGTTATCGGGAAATGAGATATTAATACGAACATCTCCTAAAGGAACGCACTCAGCACCATCAATCCTTACCGTTAGACCAGGAGACATCTCAGAAAGAGCCCGTCGAGCAATATTCCTTGCCGAGACAACCATCAAACCGCGTTGTCGAGCATCGTTTGGACCAGTCTTACCTGTAATGCTATCATCATTCAAGTTTCCTGCAATTCGTGTAATGGCTTCAAGGGCTTCTTTGGCAGTCATATTAAATACCTTCCTTTTCTGCTACTTCGTACAACATTTCTGCAACGCTTACCATCTCAAGAACCTCGTCAATTGATTTGCGCCATGATTTCCTTAATACTTTGTTGCGACAAATTGCTTAGAACGAATATTCCCGCCGCCCATGTCCCAATCATATTCAAAAACTGAAACAACCTCCATCGCATCAAGAATAAGATCAAAGTCATCTGATCCTACAATTTTTGCGAGAGATGTATGACCATCGGCATAAAAAATGCTGGACAGTTCAGTAGTTAATTGAACCATTTTTACTCCGCCAGAATTAAGGCTCAAACATGATACGACCGCTTCTTGAATAGCGATCTTGTCGGTTGGGGTCTTTGCCATACTCTTACCTCGGGGGTTTTTAGTCAGTGTCAGATATTTTAGGCGCGAAAAATACCGCTGCCTTTTGAGACAACGGCATCAGTTTTACTTTCGAGGACGCATCGGCTCTCCATAACCAGGGCTGTCCAGCAAGCGGTCATCATTCCACCCCAACTCTCGCATACGCTGGCTCGTGGCCCCGCCGCCATCGCCAGGTTCCGAGACCGTTACGGAATTGTATGCGGCTTGCATCCCTCGCACAGCCCCTTTTCCGTCAAGCCAAGCGCCTCTCATGGTATTGCAACCAGAGAGGACAATAACCAAACTTCCGAACGAAACAGTGAAAAACATTCGTGCAGACTTCTGGAATCGCATGTCAGACCTCCGAACATAGGGTCTGGCTCCGCCTCAGTTATACCCGAATCCTCCGAGTCTCAAGGCAAACATAAACCTTGATATGCTTTTCTCCTGCTCAGAAATCGTCAGTGGCTCAGATCGGCAACTGACTAATCAAATCGTGCCTGACCATCATCTTCGCGCTCTCGCCGTTTACGCTCATCAACTTCGTCGCCGCATTTTTCAGGTTCGCAACGTTATTGGGCAAAGAACAGGCTAAATGACAAACAGAGAATTCATCCAAGCCATCAACGTCATTTCTGAGATAAAGTTCCATAGCATGATCGAAGTCTTTTGCTTCGACCTTGACCCCCCACAGCTTCCTCCACGACCAAATATAAAAGACCTTATTAGCCTCGAACCATTCATCTTTGTTCTTCTCTGTACGCTCCGCATATCTCTTTTCAAGCAAAGCAATACCTTCAAGGATTACCTTAGCAGAAACTCTGCCGAATGCGCCAGGCTCCTGTTTCGATTCCCAACCGCAAAACATTAGTCATCCTCCCATGCTTCGCCAGTCTCAGGATCAAAGTCAATTCGAGTTGACCAATCATCAACCTGAGCGTAATCCAACATCTCTTCGATTGTCCAATCAGACATTACGTCCAGAGATTGTTCAACAGTCTGCTGATTATCTCCGCCGTCACCAGCAGCCATAATGTCAGCAGTTATTTCTCGAATCTTGCTGCGCTGAGCATCATCAAGATGAGCATACTTGTCATCGTTCATGTTATAATCCTTAAAAAGTTGTGCCCATTCGTCGTAGTTCGCATCGCTGTATTCATGCCTCTGCCTCTCCGCAAACGAGTCAGTGGTTCAGCCTATCGCCTCAATGACTTCTACCTCATAATCATCGCAAACCTGTCGGGTCCAATTACTGGTATAATCCCCACCATCGCTTGCCTCTTGCGCCAAGTCCATCGCCTCTCGATCGCTTCCAGCATCAACTTTTACGATGATCCGCTTCGTTGACCTCATCTCTAAATGCACTTTGTATTCCGGCATGATCTGTTTCCTTTTTTAATAGAAGCAACCTTGTTTTATTAGATCATTTCTCTTGAAAGAATAAATGCTTCAACCTCAGACAACGTATCAAGGACGGCAACCTTGCAATTATCGCCTTCGTTCTTATCGCAGTGAGTATTGAAGTTCTTGATATTGGTTGGACCGATACCAAAAAAGTCCCTATGACTCATTGGATCGATAACAAACTCGATCTTGAGTTTTAGTTTTTTGGCGCGAGAGGTTAACGTTTCAAACCTCTTTGTTTCATCTTGAAAACTCATGTTTTTCCTTATATTTGATTTTACTTTGCGCGAAAAATACGGCTGAATTTACCTTGGAACAGCATCTCCAACAAACATCCCCTCAATTCGTTTCATATGATAGCGAGATCCGTCTTCTTTGACCAAAACACTAGCAAAAGAGTTAGCCAACTGCCAACGATCGCCATGAGACTGCCTTCTCCAATGAGCCCTGCGCCAATGAGAATGCGGAGATGAGTGGGTTCCGCCAAGATCAACTCTGTCGCTTTCATCAACTATCTGTCTAACTGATTTCTTTGCGGACCTGCCAAGGATTACTGTTTCACCAACATCCTTCTTCGTATTCATTCTAGACCGCCGCCCGCTCGAAACTGCTTTTTTATACAAAGGTAAACATTGCATTGAAAGAAAAAGACTAACAATCATATTGTTAATATCTCTGAATACCTCTGCCTTTGTTGATGACAACTTCTGAAGAACATCGTTGTGTTCATTAATAGTAATATCCCTGCCAAGACAAAAAGCTGTCTTATAATATCCTTTATTATCGCTAAAACAAACGCACGAGAGTTCCGTTTCAATTTCAGAAATATCATCATTGGGTTCCCAAATCAAACCGCAATCACGATCTAAATTATGTTGCTCAGGAGTTCTGGTCGAAAAGAAAATATAACGAATATTCATATCATTAATATAACAATCAATATTGTCCGGTAAAACAAAACAACCAGATTGGTAAACAGGACGAACATCAGTACAACGAACAGTGTCCCCTACATCTGTATTCATGCAAAATTCTGCCAACTCAGGTTCAACAAACATAGTTGGGCCATTGTCCTCAAGCCAATCTCGCAAAGTAACACAACTCTTTTGAACCATAATGACATAATCTTCCATTTGGCTTTTCGTAATAAAATCAGTAAATTCTTCAAACTCTCTTGGCGTTCGATTTGAAGATGAAAACGCCATAAAAATTTTTGCAAGATTGTTAGGGAAAGAATACCCCTCAGGAGGAGAGGCAAACCATTGCATCCCTAATCTTGCAAGAATCTTCATGTTTATGAAAGTATTAGACATCAATAACTGCTTTCATAGAATTGACTGACATCTTAATTTTTCACGTTTTTCAGATAAAACTTGAGAGCCTTGCGAAATTCCTTGTAACGAGTATTGTGGGCAATTCGATTATTCTCATCGGCCCATACATTCTTATGCTTATCGGAAGATTTTTCAATCTCTTTTTCCAGGTCTTCCAACGCATCGTTCGCCAATTCTTCTAAACCTTCGACATACGCAAAGGCATTTTTATTCTTGCGAAGAGCAGGAACAACATAAGTTTCACAGAACATACCGATGTTAACTGCGCCAGAAGTGTTGTATTCGTTGGTATGTCGCTCTTCTTTGAAAGACTTACGCAGCTCCTCGACCATCTTCTCTAGAGCATTGCTAGCCATACAATCAGCCGTGTCAGAACCAACGATAGTCAGATCCATGTATCCCATTATGATTTCCTTCCAGGTTCAGTTCTGATTATTTTCCCTATATTTCTGTGCCTGCATTGTCTTGTCAGTGGTGCAAAAAAATCCCTCGCCGTTGACGACGAGGGAGATTGATTCAATGGAGTCGAGCATGACTGATTACTTGTTGGAAGCCATATGCTTCGAGATGCGATCAATGAAGGCAGGTACGCTCTCGTTGGCACCCTTGGGAGACAGACCATCAACAGCGGCGACATTTGAGTAAGCATCCAACTTGGCCGTATCAGACGCCTGCGACTTAGCAGACTTGGTAAACTGCGTAATCGTGCCAATGGCCTCATTCGCAGCGGCGGCATTAGAATCCAACGCAATGCTGAGAACCAGCGAAGCAACCATATGCACACGAGACTTGATCGGTACGGTATCAATGCCGCCAGCCGACTTGAACCCGCCCCTTGTGAACATGCGAGAATTGTCAGCAGCCGTAGTCGAACGATGACTCTGAATAAGAATCGTCAGTTCGTCAACGTCAGCAAACTCGGGAGCGGTGGACTGAGGACCACGAACACGAGATTTCTTCTCCGTGGGAGCAGCGGCGGGAGCAGCGGCGGGAGCAGCGGGGGGAGCAGCGGCGGGAGCAGCGGCGGGATCGGCGTCGGTACTGTTCTTCGACATAAGGCATTCTCCGTTAAAAAGGGTTTTCAAACGATTCTTCGACAGCAGTAAATCCTTTGTACCGTACTCCAGAACTTTGTACCGTACTCCAGACCTTTGTATCGTACTCCAGATACACCTGCAAGGCAAACACGTTTATTTTTGAAATTCGTCAGTGGCAAAATTCTAGGCGGCATTTTTCTCCAAATCAAACAAAAAACCGCCATCCCGTAAAAGATGACGGTTTAAGGGCTTTTGGACGTGACTGATTAAGCAGAAGCCTCAGATTTGTTTTGCAACGACTTTTCTCCGTCAAGGTCAATCGCAGCCTTGTAAATCTGCTTCTTCTTCGTGTCCTTGATGACCTGAGGACGGCTTCCGATCAGAGAAACAAGACCTCGGAGGAAGTTTGCAGCAGCAACGCACTCTGCCTTATCAACATCGGAAGTAACCATACCAACCATCGCGGCTCGCTGAGAGAGAATCTCAACGAAACAAACAGCGTTCATGGCGATTCCCTCAGACGACAGACGATCAACAGCAGAAGTGTGCATGGGACCAAACTTCGTAAAGTGCTGGTTCCCATAACCCTTGTCCGTACTCCAACGGCTCGAAACAATCTGCCAAGTCTGAGCATGCGCAGCCATGCTCGCAGCAATGTCAACGACCTTGCCGTCATCAAGAAGTCGCAGACCAGTCTCATTGACAGTCAACTTACGATCGATACATTTGCAAACGGTCTCGCCGTTGTAGAACCCGCCGTTATGCTTCCCCTTGCCGCTTTCGCTGCGCCAAGGGCCATGAATCTCAGGATCGTAAGCCATGACGACATCATGGATGCTCGTCTCTTGCTCGACTCCCTCGGCATCCTTCCAACTCAGGAGGGACGGGACGGCCCCAGGAGCGGTTTTCGCCTTGGGAAGGTTGGTAGGGTCGAGTACGGCGATGGGGTTCTTAGCCATGATTCTGTTCTCCGTAAAAGGAAAAGATTTTATGCCCAATCATGGGCTTTTTGGGTTCAGTTAAGATTGAGCCTCTGGTCGTCAGTGGCAACCAGATGATACCCCCATCAATAGGGATAGTCAACCCAAGCAGGTAGATGCGTCAGTGGAAATCGTCACCTATCTTTGACAGATTAATTTTGCGCATAAAAAAACTCCGACCTTTGACAGTCGGAGTCTTGCAATTCCCGGAAAGAGTCGCCCGGCATTTCAACCGGGTCGCCTCTAGCCCATTTTTGTGCCCGTCTCGGTATATTCCGCCTCTCGGAGCAGTTACAAACTAACTCAGGTACGGAATTTCGTACAGACAAAGGGATGAACTCCCTATCCCTTTTAGTTTAGCCGGGATCAGCCAGAGCCCCAAGTCTCCCTTATCATCAGGATAACTCGGCGTTCGATAAATCCTACCAGACTTTTGAAGTTCTGATAGAATACGAATCTCAAGTTGCCTACCCTACCGCTGGAAGAGAGCAACTCTTGACTCATACTGATTCAACCCTTATCCGCGGCGGACAGGTCTTATCAGTCCGTTCTCTCTTTCGAGAAAACTTAAATGCGGCAAGGAGGACTTGAACCTCCAACCTTTCTCTCCGATAGGATACAAGTATTTAGTCAACTCAACAATTACTTGTCTTGTCTTTCAATCCATGTACCCCATCGGAGAGAACGCTCCTTAAGAACCAACAAGCTGATTCCGTCTTCTTTGAGCTATCGCCGCG
>Ga0105054_10005455_pt1 | contig 18283 bp, 10 predicted proteins | sample BON02_FD_78091 | JGI IMG/M metagenome (GOLD analysis project Ga0105054, IMG submission 78091) | Freshwater microbial communities from Lake Bonney liftoff mats and glacier meltwater in Antarctica - BON-02 (megahit assembly) | ecosystem: Environmental > Aquatic > Freshwater > Ice > Glacier...
TGAATTCAAATCCCAGGAAGATGAAGTTTTAGTACTAGTGAAAGCGTATGAAGATGGCATTATGACCAAGCATCTTCGAATTTGTGAAGTAGGCACATCCTTCAAGTATCAAGTACGGGTTCCAACCTGGCATATGAAGGACGAACAACGCACTTTGATGTTGCATGTAAAAGGTGCTGCAGGATTCAGAAAACGTGTTGGAGATGGGATTCAATTTGTTTGCATGATAGCTGCTGGAACGGGAATTATGCCAATGATTCAAGTGATGGGTTTTCTCAGTCGCAAGCAAGCCGATCTTGATGTCTTGCCTAGAGTTAGTCTCTTGTTCATCAATCGCACCAATAACGATATTATCTTAAAATCGGCTATCGAAAACTTTCAGAAGAACCACAGTGATTCGCTGGTGAAAACAAATTTTTTGACCACTGAATCGAAGGGCAGAATTGACAAAAATGAGATTGCGAAATTCGTCAACGAGTCATTTGGCGTGGTCCCAGTAGAAGAAGGCCTTCCAGAGCCAGTCCGATTCATGGTTTGTGGTTCAGCTGCATTTAATCGACATATCACAGACTCTATTAAAGAACTGGGATGGTCACCAGATGCTTGCTTCTCCTTGTAAAGAATGTTCAACAAAAAGTATTATTTAGTATCAGCAAGGTATATTTTGAGGACAAAAAGCAGGAGATTTCTCAGATGAGCATATTGCCTCAGTCTCTGATCCAAAAAACTCTTTCCATATTTGTATCATCTCGTCGTCGGTTCCGTCTAGAGACACTATTGCTGCTCCACTATTGAAAGCCGCCTTTGCTGTTTCTGTGTACTGATCTATTGTTTCGAACTCCTTGTTTGCTCTCGTCCTCACCATATATCCAGTTTTACTGAGGTCTAATAAAAATTGCTCCTTTCCTAAAGGGTTGTTGGACATTAAAAAAGCAGCGGATGCCTTAAGTCTTTCAGGGAGAGGATGGTCTTCGTCAACTGGATACATCATGAACATAGCCTTTTGTTCAGACTGTGAGTTGCCATAATAGATGTCACCAAGAGGATAATCCTTATCGTCCATCATTACGAACATGGTTTTACCGCGCATTGAATCGACTGTAGGCCATCCCTTTGTAGTGAGAATATCCGTGAGGGAAGTCAAACCAGCAGCTTTCTTAATGTCATCTGGAGTTACAACCTTGTCCCTAGCATCTCGCCAAGCAGATATAACCTGCTTTTCAAGAAGATCTAGTGCCTCAGCATCAATGGGACGAGATTGCTCTCGCCAGGCTTCAAGCCAATGTTTGTACTTGACTTCGAACATTATAGTTATTGGCAAATGTAGTGGATTCGCTAAAGACCAATCACGAATTTGACCTAAACACTCTGATATACAGTAGCATACTGTTTGCTGGTCTACTAAATTCAAATGAAACACCATTTGATGTTCGCGGTCTTCCCCGAAGTGCACATCTATTTCAAAATGTCGAAATCCGGCATCCAACTGACTCGTAAGAGTCTGTTGCTCGTATTTCCACGGACCAACAAGGGTGTTGAGTCCCCATAAAGTAGGCTCGGATTTAGGCTTCAGCTTGTAAGAGTTGTGCGTACCTCTGAATGACAACATCGACAACGGAATGGAGGAGCAATTCGTAAACTCTAGGACAGGCTGTACATTGGAATTGAATTTAGCCATCGTTAGTGAGTCAAAATCAACTTGACATTCTGTCCCTGGATTACTGTTGCTCAGTTTAATAAAAAATGCCATAATGGACAGAGCCCATGCGAAGAAAAACAACCCGCAAAAACCGAGGGGATACCGATATCGTTTTAAACAGGTCTTGCAACTGGAGCTAGGAGACTGAAAATTGTCAGTTAGTGTTGGATGGGGTTCATCAACGTAGTATTCTGGAGAGACTACTTTGATCTCCATGCTATATCCCTTTTTGAATACCATTTTTCAAAATGCACACTCCTATTATAGGAGTCTCTTAGTCTTAATACTAAAAGTAGGAATTAGCAGCCAAGAGGAGGTATTAACACACGTGACTGGCATTGTCCACATTATTAAACATCATAAAACTGGCATTTGAAAAATAATTAAACTATCAATTGAACGATTAAATCAACAATTCTATCATCCTCCAAGAGTGGATTCTCGAATACCAATTGCAAGTGGTTGTCAAGGGCATGCTTTATGGTCTCATATATGCAACACACCTTAGGATGTGCTCTAAAATGAATCCAATTATCAACAACTACATGTCGATCTTGATGGAATATTTGCAAAGGGCCTCCGAATAGAACAAGAGAGGATACATGCACTAGTGTGGAATCTCGCAACGTGACCTTTCCCACTTTGAGTTTCGACAAAAAAGCCAACCACATAATTTCACCATTCTTCAATGAACGATCATTTACAGACCCTTTAAAAAGCACAGCCTCGTGTTCTCTGCACTTGTAAACCACACGAGAATGCCCTTTAGATGATTTGACGATGGATGCCTGACATACATTCGGGTACAGTCCTGAGAGCAACACCGAGCTTATGAGCCGATCATTCATTGAATTGATGTTCATGTTATCACTATAACTGCCATCATTGAACGAATCTAATGGGGTATTCTTGGGAGAGAATCCCATCGAAATCAGAGCTTGAAGCAGTTCTTTTTTCGTTTTTCGCAGTTCGCTTAAGGCTTTCACGGACAGAAAGTGTTTTCTAGCAAAAGCTTCTCCAGTGCTGCCTGAGTGTCGTTGAAAAGCCCAGGCTCTATACGCGTTGTGAATAGATATTAAATCAGATGATTCGTGGAGAAACCGTTTTTGCATTTCAGAGGCTTGCATTTCTTTTCCAGTGGGCTTTAGAAAGATATCTTTATTACCTGCACTTGCAGCAATAGTCAATACGGGATCCAGACACTTAAAAATAGCTCCATAAATAAGCATTTTCCCCACTCTGAGATCTAAAGGAAAATTAGCCAGATGAGTCCCGAGATGAGTGAGATGCACGACTTCCTCGGAAACAGAATAAGCTGCACCAATATCGTGAAGTTTAGCTACGGCTGCATTAATGGCTTTTTCTGATGGACAATCCAAAGCTTCTCCTAAGAAATGCCATACGCTCATTTCACGCAAAGCCATGATTTGAATACACACATTCTCCAGAGGAACACGAAGGATCTCGGGGGGAGTAAACTCACGGGAAGAATGAGAGATCCAGTGGGAAGATACCAGTTGGAAGGCGATTCCAGGCCTGACTCGACCTGCACGCCCTGATCGCTGTTTTAGACTTGCTCGGGATACGAATGTTTCCTCCAGACATTGCATCTGAGTAGAAACGGTGAACCCCGTCTGTTTCACTCTCCCACTGTCTATCACATACACCACATCTGGAATCGTTACTCCTGTTTCAGCTATGTTGGTTGCCAGGACAATCTTAACTACGCCACCTGCAGGTACCTCGAATACAAGTCTTTGTTCCGCAGCTGAGACTGTGAGTGCCGAGTGAAGCCGAACCAACAAGAACTTTGATGTGTCTGAGAAGAGACGATGGTGAGATAGAAGGTTGAAGAGCTTCTGAATGTGCGAAAGACCAGGGAGAAAAATCAAGATTGCACTTGCAGACGATGACGGGTCTTGTTGAAGAGAGTCAAGCGCAGCTGCATATCGTCTCAATGGGTGATCTGCATTCAACGCGGTAGGAGGCGTATTTCGAACAATAAGCAGCAACAGAGCCTCTATGAGATCCAAGTTCACTCTACTTTCGTCCAAACGTACTATGGTGTCAATGGTTGATGGCGAGTAGAAGGCTGGATCTAGATCTTGTATTTTTGCATATGCAGCATCACTGAGTGTCCCGTCCTCCCATTGCAGCGTCCCTCTTCCGTGTTTCTGTGTGCGACTCAATTTGTAGTCTGAGCGGCAAAGAGCATACTCGGACTCTGCTTCACAACTATATTGAGTGAGCTCCACGCAATCCTCTAACGGGAATAGAGTCACCGGGAAAGTCCGACCCCCCGCTTCCAGGACAGGGGCACCATCGAAATATGCTGATAACTTATTCACGTCAATGGTCGCTGACATGACGATCACCTTCAAGGATGTCTCTCTAAGAATCTGACGCAGATGTATCAGCAACAAATCGGACTCCACACTCCGTTCGTGAACCTCATCGACCACAATATGGGAGTACTGCTTTAACGTAGGTTCGCTCTGAAGAACTCTTAATAATACACCTGTGGTGCAATATGTGATTCGGGTGGTTTTTGTAGTTTTCTTCTCTCCTCTGATTTGGTATCCGACAAGTGAATCTTTGCTAGTACAATAAGGGAATGGATCGTCCATTTCCTCGCTTACTCGTTCTGCAACACTTATGGCTGAAATCCGGCGCGGTTCCGTACATACCACATTACAATGCATTCCGTGCTTACTCTGATACTCCAATATCATCCGAGGAACTATCTCTGAATAAGTATCTAGTTAAACATCTACCACAGTAAAACTTACCTTGAGTGGTTTTCCCACTACCAGTTTGTCCTGAAACTACAACGACATTACTAGCTTCCAAGCAATGCATTAATTCCTCTTCAATGGCCATAATGGGAAGCTGCGCTCTGTCTTGCTGAAATTTCAGAAACCGCTGGTTGTCTTTTCTAGAGTCTAATATTGAATGTACCGAGGTCAAGTCATTAAACGATCTTGCCGACGGCACTGGGCCAGATGATGCAGTCATTCTTGATTCCAGTGTAACAGACGAAGTCAACTGATCGTTTTCCGCACATACAGACTTGCAAGTTTCAAAAATATAGTTTACAGAGGAGATTTTTCGAAGGTTCTCCGCCTCCGAATTCTGTTTCTTTTCATCCTCGTCTCGTTTAGCCCATTCCTTCCACATATGTTTGAAAACAATTGGCATTTGGAGATAGTATGAATATTGTGATGCAATGGCATAGAGAGCCTTGACAGCCAGGTAGTTCTGTGCTTCTTCTTTTGTTTCACACATGAATGCCTCCATATTGTAAACAGTATCCAGTATCAACGTGTACGCATGCATCTTGGCAGTAATGGTAGGAACCCGCTTATACTCAACTATCATCTTGGAGGAGACGCTTTTAATATGCTGCTCCAAAAGCTTGAAAGGTGGGTTGCCGCTATTCCTGGCATATTTTAAATCCAATTTCTGCCTTGTTTCCACAACACAAATACTTGAAGTAGCATCTCTTGCCTCGGCTGCATCTTCAAAAAAGCTACCGAAAATATCGTCGTCTTGTAAAACCTCTTCGACTACAACGGCTTGCTGTAAATCGGGGCCATCCTCGTCAGTAGCAAGTACTGGTTCATCCTGTTGCATTTCTGCTAAATAAAGAATGCTTCGTTTTAAATCTTCATCCATGGATGATTTTTTCGCAGGTACAATCGATGATGGGCCTCCTATAAGTGGTGCTTCGATACAACTTTGAGAAAACGATGCGTTAAGCAATTTAGCCGTATTATCGTCTTGCAAAGTCTGTTCAATTACAGCATCTTGCTGCAAATCAGGGCTATTCTCGTCACTTGCATGCAGCGGTTCATCCTGTTGCATTTCTGCTAAATAAAGAATGCTTCGTTTTAAATCTTCATCCATGGATGATTTTTTCGCAGGTACATCTGGAATGAAAGGCAATCCTATTTCTGTAGCTGGTATTTTGTTAACTTCTGGGGCTAACGGTGTATTGGACAATTTCACAACGGTGACAGCGGAGGACTTGGAAGTGTTTTGACGCTGCCATAATGAAGGAAGATCAGGTTCTGGGACGCTAAGAACCAACCAACTGAGATTCTTTTTAAATTCAACACCATTAATAAGCAGTGCATACTGGATAAGTTCTGCATTGAAGCCAAGTCGCTCTAATTTGAGGAATGTTCCTAGAATTTTCTGCTTTAGCTTCATCTCTGAGGGGATATCGTCGAATAACTGCATCCATGCATTGGGAATTGCTGGAATTTGCATAAAATCTTTCTTTTGAATCAAGGATATCAAATGGCTCAAACTTGTGACGAACTCCAATTCTTGCAAAAGTGCAATTGCGTTTGTTTCCGCTTCATTTTCGATATCAACGAATAAACTATTTTCAGGAGCAGGTTTAGACACATATTGTTTAAGAGTCTCCATCACTGACAAGAGTTCTTTAGGAATTTCAGGCTCAGCTTTGCAAATGGGTGCTTCTGTGCAAATTGGATTATTTTTGACCGGTACGATGACATCCTCTAGCGATTTTTCCCGGTCAGTTTTAATTCCTAGCTCCACAGTCTTAGATACAACTGAGGTGGTGGCAAATCCTCGATTACCTTTACATATTTTCTTTTTCTTCCCCATCAAAGCCAATGAACCTTGTTTCCAATGCCAACAAAGGCGATACGGTCCCCGCAGCACTTTGTAGTGACAATGGGCAATTCTACGAGTGGTGACTCGGATGAATCGAATGATGATATTCGTGAAAACCCAGCTAAAGAGAAAGATGATGATTCAATAGTGGTTCACTTTGCATTGTCAAACTTAGCAGAGGATATTCGTTGGGTTCGAGTGGATTCATTTCGCCCAAAGATGATAGGACTTCTAATCGATGATCGTGGGATGCTCGTGGAGCCCTCTGGATATCCAGATTCATGGTGCAATATATTGGTACAAGGACTTTGCTCAAGGTCGAAGCAGATGGAGTCACTTGAATGCATGATTCTACTGCTTGTGGCGTTAACACCACGGGATAACTTCATGTATCTCGGGTTGACGAATAGTGAGCTCGAAGGTTTCTGTGATAGCTATAATCAATACCATGAATCTTTATGGGACTCTGTCCTGTCAAGCCTTCCTGATGTTTGTGTCGAATCTTTGCTTAATTCTTGTTTGGGGAATGATAGACAGCTAACCGAAATCAGCTTGGCGGCTCTTAGCTTGCTATTTTTCCACCCGTCCACGAGATCTGCTGTACATGCGGTACCTGTGATCATGGACATACTTCGCGATGAACGGTACCCTTATTTTGCTCTTCAATGTTTGAAAAGTCTCTGTCATGAAAATGTGAGTGACCAAGTGTGGCCTGAGTTAATAGCCCGCACTTTGAGAATTCTAGCTGATCCTACTATTGCAAGAGGTGAGTTCGTGGCCATCTTGCAATTGTATGCATCGTGCGCTATACGAAGCATCGCATTCGTCAATGCGCTTTGTAAGTTCTCCATAGACGATCAAGGGTCCTTTGAATTTTGTTCTTCCGCAAAAGGTACTCCGGCAATTGTTTTCTTGAGTTTTATTATAGGAACGACAGGATCAAAATTAGATTGTTTAATGCCGGGTTATTTGCAATTTGGTCATCTTATAGCTCACAGTGCGCCTGCATTGGGCCCCACTCTGTATTGTAGATTAACAAGTGAAGATTCGGTACAAAAACTCCTGGTGAACAGAATTGAAATGTTCGATCACCTCATTCGAGTCATAATCAAATCCAATTCAAACGAATATCCTTCGATGTGTCTAGCTTACGCGGCCCTCCATTTGAATAGTAATTGGGAAGATTCCGATATCTTGTCTCTTCCTAATCTGGCCGACTTGCTTTATGGTATTTATTACCCTAATTTATCGAGTTGTTTCGGTTTTGTGAATGAAATCGCAGGATTGCGAGTGCCACGTCTCAATAGAATATGGCAAGAAGACATATCTTCGATTGTAAAATCGAATTCTGGGGTACCTCATGGATTGGCTCTCCTACAATTGATTCGATTTCAATTTGAAAAAGTTATAATTCGAATTTTGCAAAAACGTGTTGCTTTGGTCTATAAAAGAGACCATTTTTCCGACATACTACTGGAACTCTTACTGCGGGAAATTTTGAGTACTTTTTCCGCTGAAATATTGCGTATACGCTTTTCAATCATATCTGAGATTGCTTTTTCGAATTTTGAATGTGCTTTGTATTTAGTGAGTGCCAATATGCTGTCATTGTTTGAAAATCTTATGTTCGTTTGTCTTGAATCGAGCACTCAGTGGATAAAAGTACAAGATGGACCAGATAGGGAAAAAAACTTACTGTTCACCTATGGCCTGGAATCTAACCAAAACGTCTTCTTCGGGCTCGACCCTCCATTAGCGAGTCAAGAGATTACATTGACGACGATTCCCGATGAAGAATATGCATTGCTGGTGAAAATTGTGGGCTACTTTGATCCTGGTATTGCATTGTCCATGACTTTGTACCGTCTTAGTTCTTTTTTAAAGCATTCTGCACTTCATCGTCATTGTCATCCGCATCTAAAATTAGTATTGTGGAAATTGCATCTCGTGTCCGTTGAAGCGACCGCCACTCCAGGTCTTGTAAGATTGTTGCAATTAAATACATCTCTGAGTCTGGGGCCATTGCTTCCAACGCGGCAAAGAAGGATGCTGCACCAAGATTTTGTTTTGATGCCACATATAAACAGATTACTGGAAGATGTTGCGTACCTACTAGATCTTGATTCTGCTCGACTATTAGGTACTTTAGTATCAACTTCCTCAGTAGACAAAGTATGTCTGATGTCTCTTGCATCCCACACATCTGGAAAATGTCTCCAGATAATTAAAATGTTGTGTCTCTCGAAACAAATGAAACTTCTTTTAGTGTCTTTGACTGGCATGATAGCTGGTATATGCAGCAAGTTGGCTGATGACACAGATGAAGCGAGTTTGGCATTGATCTTGGAAATTTTGAATTTGTTGGTGGCCAATCCACACGGTATGGTATTATGGCTTAAATTCGAACATCGTCGACTCATTGTAGATAGTTCTGGAACCAATCTTCCAGTTGGTTCAACAACCACTGGTTCAACAGTAAACAATTTTGCATGTATTACAAGAAAGCTACATGCAGAAACAAAAAATCTTTTGAGTCACCGTCCTGTACATCGTGGAGCATACTTCCAAAACGAAGATTGTGTTTTCGTAGCAGATATTACATTGGGAATTGAATGGACCATTTCAGCATGGGTTACTTTCGATTGGATTGCCAATAGAGAGAATCAAGATGTCTTCGTATTAGTTCAAGGATCACATGGTGATTTTCCCGTCGCCCTTTTCAGAAGAACAAATCCGAAAGAATCTGATATATACGAGCTGGGTTGTTATCATGCATCAACGAAAACATGGTACACATCAGGTATACGAGTGAATCATCTGCAACTCGGATGGCACCATATAGCAGTGGTGGGAAACGAGGGCTACACGGCGTTTCATCTAGACGGAGGGTCTCAAACAACGGTTATACCTTTTGTCTGCACAGGCAGTGTGTACACGATAGGAAACAGCAACAATGGTGCTCACCCATGGGGGCAAGTTGCTGACATGAGAGTGTATCCGATTGCCATGCCCAGACGACCTGATCAATGGGATTTATTCTTTGATTCCCGATGCGGTTGGGGGGCTGAGTCTTTTCCTGATGTATCCGCGTTTCCACTCGCCAAATACACCGCTGATGATTACGAATCAACAATGGAATCATTGAGTCAATTGCCTTGGTATGTTCGTCCTCCAGGGTTCATCAGATACTCGATAGGATCTCACAATCGGGGTTTTGTTATCCGGATGCTCTTTCAGTTAATAAATAAAACCGAGTTGAGTGACGAGATTAAATACATAGCCATCAGGATTATGGGTGATTTGATGTTGGAACCCGGAATGAGAGATATGTTTATAGCTTTAGGTCTTCTTGATCGATGTTTCGAACTCTTCAAAAACATGAAGAATAAGATGAGTGTAGGGACTGATCCTGTGTACAGTGTTCTTATGAGACTTATATCCTATCTCAGTTAGTTTCGTTGCCTGTCGCGTGTACCTACAGTGACTGTTGTTGCAGCAATGAATGAGAATTTTTAAATTTCAAAACTCGCGCGAGGTACTAAGAGTACTAATATATTGATACCAGGTTTAGAATATCTCAAGAGGACAAGCGTCGAAGTTGCTTGGCCTTTTTTCAGGAACAGCGCTACTTTGGCCAGAACAAATAATCAGACTACCCGTCCTGAGATGGGAGGAATCGAGAGTTGTGTTGGTGATCGAGATGTTGAACCGTCAGAATTTCAAACGAATCCCAAGTTATCGGCACGCACAATTGCAGCGAATCAAACGGTGTTGAGGGGGTCGTTTAAAATCGCATATGTCAGGTACGACCAAGTTGAAGTCGGCAAACAATTCTTATGTGAATTAAAGACGCAGAAAAGCTGGGAAGAAGTGAAGATAGTGAAGTGTACGGTGGAAAAGTTCAAAGTCCACTTTATACGACATAGTGATGTATACGACGAGTGGATATATTTCAACAACATTCGTCGATTAAGACCAATTAAATCTGTTGCAAAGAAGAAACTCACCTTCTTTGATCGGCACTCAGGTGAATGTTGCATTTGTCTCACTGAAAAAGTCTACTCATCATGGTTGGGATGCTCTCATCTGTATTGCGAGGGCTGTAAACGTCAATTTCTACTTCATGCGCTAGGTGACGCCTCACAGTTTCCTCTCAAGTGTCCTCAGCATATTGATGGGTGCAAGGCAGTGGTTTTACAAGAACATGTACAATGCATCCTTAATCCTCGACAATTGATTGTTTTTCAAATGAGGAATGTCCAAGTCGCCATTCAAGATGCAGAAATGGTAGAATGCCCCTTCTGCCACGTGTCTCAATTAGCTGATGGCGAAAATAAGTTAATGCGATTCGTTTATTGCCCGCAATGCTTGCGCATGTTTCAAAATCCTCTTACAATATCCGTTGTTGAAAACAGAATGCTAGATGATGTGGCGAAGGAGCAAGGATTTCAAAAATGCCCAACGTGCAATCTTTGGATCGAGAAGATTGAAGGAGGTTGTAATCATATGACTCATACTGCTGCTTCAGGATGTTCAAAACCTAGAACTGATTTTTGCTATTTGTGCGGAATAGAACTTGGTGGGAATTTCTACGCTTTTGAAAAAGACAGACCCACTGTTATGCATTTCCCTTCCTCATTAGGGGTCTTTGGAACCTGTTCTAGTGGCACATAATTCGAATTTGAAACTTGGAAGCTAGCCCCCCTCATTATTGTGCACACATCGCAAATTATTGCAAAATTGAAAATACGGTGCAATAAAGATGTGTGACGTTGATGGACAGTGTCCAACAGGGGAAGTATGTTTCGTTAACCAGACATGGATGGAAGTGCCTACGTCGTTTTGCGATTGTTACAACACTGCTGGGTTTGTTCGTGATGGAAATGGAGATTGTTTTGGCTACGGGTCCCTCACGAAATATCTGATATCTACTCGGTCGATCAGTATAATTTTAGGATTTTTACTGAGCATGGTTGCCATTTATGATCTCTTTGCTTTCTGTTTAACTCACAAGCGAAAGGTGCGTTTCAATGCACATTTAATATCGTTGGCGGCACTAAGTGTTGCCATTACCACATTCTGGATTCAGCGTCTTTTAGCATTATTAGGTGTTGTTTTCCCCCAAGATTTTGACGCATTTTCCTCTGAAAAATTCGATGCAAGAAAGCAAGACCATTATGTAACTGCGTTCGCAGTTATGTTCCTCTTGAACGAGTACTTTGCAGTTGTAGCTGCTCTGAATACGAGTGTAATGTGGCTTGAAATAGCAGTGAATTCAAAGCACTTGCATAGAGGATCAGATAAGCTCCAAATGTATCACAATGCGGTCTTGATTTTCGAAATTTTGTTTTTCGTCGTTTCAGCAGTTCTAGCTGGCTTGTCTGAATGGGCATTAGCAGCAGTAGTGACTATCCCATTTTTGGTAGTTATCGCGGGTTTATTTCTGGTCGGTCGATATAAGATGGCTGCAATCGTAAATTCTGCATTAGCAGGAATTTCAGACCGAGAATTGCCCTCGAAACGAAGTTTAAAAAACATTTTCGTTCCTCAAGGGAAGAAAGACCCGAATAACAGGTACGAGAAAACTCATAGAACAATGCTAGCGATGAATCGTACCTCTTTTCATGTCACCTTTGCCCTTTGCAACTTAATTTTCTGGTGCATTCTCTTCGCCTTCTCTGGGAGTTCACGAGATATGCCTCCATCACCGAACGGCACTATATATTTTACACTTGTTGCGAATGATATGATTCATTGGTGTATATTCTACTTGTTGGCGTCTCTTTTGTTCTTCGTCAACCGGGCTGCTTGGAAATCCATTAGGGCAGCAAAATCAAGTCAAGTTCTCGTGGCTCAGAATGAGGAAACTTCAACAGAGAACCCTGTCTTTGAAAAATCTTCAAAGTAGTTCAATGATATCCGTAATCTATAAATTGAAATAATACAAACTTGTTTTCAAATTTAATATTATTTGTAGGCCCAACTTGTTTCAAATGAATTTGAACTCTGAAGGCGACTTGTTTCAGAAGAATGGCTCTTTTCATCGGAAGTAACTGCCTCGATTGCAGGTATAGAAAACCTTAGGGAGTGACTAGTTGAATTTCGAGTGGGAATTTTCGAAATATGCCAACCTAGGAGTTTATTGTTTGAAGATTCATCATCAATCGATCTCGATGCACTTGAAATCCCCTCACAAGATACACTTGTCGCTACAACTGAAAGGCGCAGCTTCAAAAGCCTTCCGATTGTTCGCCAGGGATCATTCTGAAGGCAAAAGGACCGACAGACAGCTCAAGTTGTTGAAGCGACAGGAACACAAGCAAATGAACATGATCAGACGTAAGCGTGCAAAAGCATTAGAGGAGGTGTTGAGAATTCCAGCTCCAAAATGGATACCAGACACTGCGAACCACTGCAGTCAAAAAGCATTCATCATACTAGGTGATGAAGCTCTGGAGCATGAAGTTAAACGTCGAGTGAAAGGGTCTTCGTTGAACCGAGTAAAGGTCCTTTCGATAGTTGGTCATGACAATCATTTGCTTTGTTCAAAAACAGTTAAGCGTCTAGGTTCTGAGCCAATGAGCACAAAAGCTACAGAAAAGCAGCGACGCCAAGAAGCTATTGAATCGATTCAAGCTGCGGAAATTCATCTTGTTCGAGCCCTGAGCGAGTCACCTGATGTTAAAGTGACCAAACCTGTCTGTGAAAAGGCTCTGATATTGCTAGGCGATGACGGTTTGTGCTTGGCAAGCAAAGGAATTGTAGATTTATCTCAAATAACAATCACGCCGAAGATATTGAAACGAGTAGGCATGAGTTCTTCATTGATCCCAGAAAAAGCTGCAAAAATTATAGGGGAATGTAATTGATTAATAAAACATAGGTTTTCCAATTATGGGGTTAAAGTTATGAATAATAATTTCAAACTTGTTTGACGAAACAAACCAAACACAAACAAAACAAAACATTTTTTTTTAGCATCGGTAGAAACGCTCAAGCTCCATACTATTAATATTTTGCTTAGAAGACTCTAGTGTTTGCATTTAACCATGCCAAGAACATACTTCTTTCCCTCAAATAAATAAATATCTTGCAAGGAGTCACCATGTCAGAGGAACAAGATATCGCCACCCATGCTGAGCAATCCACTGCAGTAAAGGAACAACTCGTAAGAAAGAGCAGTCAGCGCCGTGCTTCGTTGGAGATGGACGCTGAACAAGCTCGTCGTGTAGCAGAGGCAGCATCGCATGACAAAGACACCGCAGACGAGCGATCTAAGAACCAAGTTAAAGCCGATGTAGCGGCTGATACAGAGAAGCTAAGAAGGGTGCATGAGGACAAGAATGAGGAGCGGGCCAATCAAGCTGCAAGAAGACAGAGTGGGGCAAGTGCCGCGCTAGCGGCTACTGAAGAACAGCTCAGACGAATGGAGGTTGAACAAGAACATGACATCAGTGAAGATCTTGAACGTGCGAAGAACAAATTAACGGCAGAACTTCTACAGGACGAGGAGCAGCTACGTCGGTTTGAAGAAGCCAAGCTAGAGGACTGGGCAGATGACAAGGCACGGAGGTTGGCTCAGGCTCAAGCTGATTTTGAAATGGAGATGGAGCAAGTGCGCAGAATTATCGAGGATGAAAAGGATAACGTAAAGGAGAGAAGTTTCCGAAGAAAGAGTATCACACAGGCTATGGCTCTGTCCGACGCAGAGCAGTCCCTGCGAGTGGCCAATGCTGCCATTGACGATCAGCACTCTGAGGAAGACAGATGCGCACATGCAACCCTTGCTAAAGAGCTCGTCAACCTTGAGCAGCAACGTAGGGTCGAAAGTGAACAGTCTGACAAAAGACGAGAGACTGAGGCGCGGGTAGAGCAAGGGAAACAGTCTTCCCTGTTGGCAGAAGGTGAGAGACAGAGAAGGATGTCGGCGTCCCAAGATACATTGACTCGTGAAGAATCGTTCAAGGCTGGCGGTGGCGGTGTAGCAGCTTCAGAAAAATCTGTGGAAACAGAAGCTGATTCCATGATCCAGGAGAGTGCGGATAGGGCTTCAAGTACCAAGATTGCCTCTGATGCGTTTGATGATGAAAAGCAGCGTGTTATGACCGAGTCGGTGACCGACAAACGTCGAGCCTCTTTGGAAAGGAACGCGTCCATCAAGATTGCCAAGTCCGCAACCACAGAGGAGCAACTAAATCGTATGGCGCAGGAAAAGATCATTGTTGGTGTTGAGAAGATTGATCGTGAGGAAGCACAGGAGATTGTGAAGTTGGGAACAAAAGCAGAAATCACCCGCTATGAAGCAGAAGCTCGTCTGGAAGCCCGTCAATCAGCCATCGAGCGCGAGTTCAACCAAAAAGCTGCTGATTTAGCTGCAGATTTGGAGCAAAAACGTCGAGATAAGGAACGAATAAGCTTGGAGAAAAAAGACAAAGCGGAGAATGTTGCAGCTGGTAAGGCCGCCACTGTTGCGGTGGAAAATGAGAGAACCAGAAGAGCTTCTGCAATTAAAATCCAACAAGTTGCTGAGCATCAGGAGCGATTGGACAATCAATCCGATGCAGCTGTTTCGTCGGCTATTGAGAAGCAGGAGAAAATAGCTAGTGACCAAGCAAAACAGGCGAACGAGGATTCTTCCCGTGAGAAGAATAGGAGGAGTTCAATTGATCAAGCGAACGAAGAACAAAGTCGTCGTGTGGCCGAAAGTGAATCAACGCAGCAACACAGACCTTCACTGGAAGATGTTCACAAGTCGATTAAGGAAGTTGAACCGAAGAAAGCACCTGAACCAACTAGTTCGAAATCAACTCCTGCATCTAAGACGAATTCTCCTCCGAAGAAAACTGCATCACCATCAAAGAAGAAGGAAGGAGGAGGATGCCTTCTTATGTAATGTTTTTTTTTAAAAGGATTCCATTACAAATAAAAGTGAAAAGATTGTTATTCTACGTGTTTTTCTTGAGGCATAAAACATTTACTCGGATGCAGGAGCAGTAGGAGGTTCTACAGCAGCACCATCTTGTCCTAACGACAACTTCTTCGTTTGAAAGTCATTTGTTAGATATTCTACCATGTCCAAACCTTTCTCATAGGCAAGTTGAACAAGAGGAGAAACTCTACCACCGGTAAAACGGGAGTCCAATTCTTGCCCCTTTTCAAGAGCCTGTTGTGCCTTCTGTTGTAAGTGATACTTCTCGTCTAATTCCTTGGCCTTATCTTCCACCTTGTATTTTTCGTTAATTCCTTTGGCAGCTTCGACAGTTCGACCCCCAATGTTGTATTTGGCATCTAGTCCAGCCGCAGTTGCAACCAAAAACGAAGTGGTATCAAGCGTCAACTGGGTTACTTTGTTCCGAATTCCGTCATTAACTCCTTGAAGCTGAGCGTTTGCTTGAGCTGAAGCATCAGCAGTGATCTCACTTATTTGAGCAAGAGCTTCCATGCACTTCTCCTGCGCTGGTGTTACGTACACAAGTACCTTCGCTTGAACTTGGTACTTTTCATCATATGATTTAGCCAAGTTTTTTACTTGCTCCAGAGCTTGTCCGAGACTGGCATATGCGTTAGAGAGCGCTCTAACAGGTATGTCCTGTGCTGTGTCAGTGATGATCTTGACCTTCGAAACGATTTCCTCCAATGACGCCTTTGCCTTCTCAACTGCTGGGTCCAAGTAGGAGGACGCAGACTCCTTGACTTGCTGAGATGTCTCCGCAGCATCGAATTCCGCAAGCTTCTTCTGAAGCTCACCAATGGATTCCTTCACTCGAGAAACTGCCGCTTGAATTCTTCCTGCTTCATCTTGTGTAGACATGTTGCTAGTAGCTAGATCGTGTTTTGATTCACGATATCACGTGGCAAGCGTCATGTACCATACTACTATTTACCGTAGTACATGCTCTAGTCGTTAAAAAACAAGTGAAGTGAAATTGGATTTCAAATCGAAACGAAAATAGGTATAATTCAAAGACTTAATTCGTGGATGGTTTCAGCTTGAATCGCAAGTTGCTGACCGAGAGTTTGTATTTCATAGGCACTTGAAGCTAGAATGTCTTCAATCTCGTTTTCATACCTATCTGCATGCCCTAAAGTATCTTCAATGGCCATTTGATAAGTATCATTAAACCGTTTTAACTCTTGAAAGTGCGATTCGTGCGCCAGAATTAAGACCCGCTTAATTCTTTCGCATTCCAAATGAAGTGAATTCGTAAGTCTAGCATGTTCATGCTTTATAGTGTTCTTGTCAAGCTGGTGTTTTTGTTCTAAATGAATTTTAACGTCTTCCATTTCATTGACAGCCATGAGAACTCGCTCTTGTAGATTGTTATTTTCAAATTCCTGTTTTTGTATAACATTTCTCATGGCTTCAAATTGTTTTTCTACATCAAGCAGCCCTTCTGCCCCATGGGCTAGCAACTCAATTGCTGCCGACGAACGAGGTCCCCCACCCAAGACCTTCTTTCTTTGCGACATGAACAACTCCGTCGTGACGAATTTGACTGCATTAAAGGCAGCTTCAACTTTATGCAATTGTTGCTCACCTATTAACCTGTCTCGCACGGCTTGATTTTTCTCATCCCGAAACATAATTAGTTGCTTGTCCGTTTTCGATGCTTGGTCGGTTATCACCTCGTGCTGTTTCCGGAGTCTAACAAGCTGATCCTCCATCACTGCAAGACTGCTTTTCATATTCACATTCTCAGTCTCAGTCGCAGCCAGAGATCTCTCTAAGCTGCTAGTATGGGATTTGTATTTCTGGTTCTCATGGTTCGCGGCATCTAATTTAAACTTGACCGAATCAACCGTTCTGGATAGAGATTGTCTTTCGTCATTGCTTCCTTGGAGCTCCGTTTGCAAACGAGATATCTCGCTGATAAACCTTTTCCGAATCACCACCAACTGGTTATCTGCTTGATGGGCTTTCAGTGTTGACAAATCGTTGGATTCTTGGAAGGTGCTCAATTCTGACACAGAGTAGTGTAAATCAGATTCTAATCTGCGGATGGTATTCTCCAGCTTTAGATTTTGCTGTTGAAGTTCCGCCCGTGCTACCATAGCATCCTGGTATTTGAGTTCAATACGATCACCTTCGAAACGAACATCTGCTAACTTCATTCTGAAATCATTTTCCCTCTCCTTTAGTTGATTTCGAAGCCACGCGTTTTGATCGGTGCTTTCTTCATAGGAGCTTTTTGAGTCTACAAGTTCCATCTGAAGAGACTTCATTTGGCTGTTCAGAAGTTTAAACTCCGTTTCTCGGCCTTTCACGTTATGCCTTTCATCCTTCATCTGATCGTTCAGATTTTGTTGTGAAATCACCAAATCTTTCCGCAAAGCTATTTCCTTGTGAAGTCTGCTTTCCAGTTTTCTTATCTCGTGAATTAATCCATCGCGTTCTTCTTGAAATACTTTGTCGACATTTGCTAATAATAAATTCTTCTTTTCTGGTTTGGTGCTGCCGTGTTTTAGTTCCGGTTTTTGGTTTTCATGAACAAGGGAAAGCTCCTTTTGATGCATCCTGTGCAATCCTTTCGACATCATCATGGACCGAGACACACTCTTTGATAAATCATCCTCAAAGGAGCGATCTAACACAGATTCAGACATCAATCCCGTTTACTATTGTACTGTTAAAAACGTTTTTTTTTTGTATTGTAATTTGGGAATTGGGATTCGAAAATAAAATGTTGATTCGAAGATTAACTTCATGTTGAGAACGACGCCAACAAGGATTACAGAGGATTATGCTGAAGAATTCTCAACGCTCCTGTATAATAGCTTTTCAGAGATATCGGTTACTTCCAGTTTCATACAGACGAAAACTGAAAACTTATCAGCTGGCATGAAATTTTTGGTTCTATCCCCGTTCAAATTTGGAGGTATGGGTTTACCCAACTATCGGCTATTATCGCATTTTGTGTATGTTTGTTCAGTGATGAA
>Ga0105054_10005456_pt1 | contig 18282 bp, 10 predicted proteins | sample BON02_FD_78091 | JGI IMG/M metagenome (GOLD analysis project Ga0105054, IMG submission 78091) | Freshwater microbial communities from Lake Bonney liftoff mats and glacier meltwater in Antarctica - BON-02 (megahit assembly) | ecosystem: Environmental > Aquatic > Freshwater > Ice > Glacier...
CGCCCCGCGTTCTCCACGTAATCTGTACACTAGGATTGCCATTCCGTTAATTGATGTGGCATCTTGATGTCGCTTTCCTTTATCTTTGTGAATGATTTTAGTTCTATCTCGAAGATCCAATTCAGAAAACAAACTAGGAATACCATCAGAGAATCTAAACTGGCCGTCCGGATAGTGGCCAAAGAATCTCTGTCCCTGAGGCAGAGAGCCAAGACTAAATGCATCTAGATCTGGTTTTAACACAAAGAAGAGCGTCGATTCGGGCTCCAATTTTGCGTCAGAATTTTCCAATGCACAATGGAACTTAATCATAGAAATACCGTCAAAATTTTCAAGCTCTGGTCCTTCGCTACTATGTTCACTCTGTCCTAGAGTATTGTGCGCACCGGAAGATGTTGGTAAAAACACGTACTGGTTCCGTGACTTATCTGTCCATGAACGAACCTCACCTTTTGTTCCGGTGGAAACACCACTGTGAGCATCGAGCCATAACAGAACTTTTGAAATTTCAAGGGTTACATTCATATTTGAATCAAACTGTAACGCGGGTTCGGTCTTTAATGGAGAATCTTTTTCTTCCCCTGGTTGCCTCCCTGTCAACACGTTTTTCAAAACTTTAGTATCCTTTTCTAGCTCAGCAGCATTTGCTGACATTTCAATTTTTGTTGCTTTCTTTTCTAACTTTGTTGCTTGTACCTTCATTTCTTGTGCAGCCATCTCAATTTTCTTTGCTTTAGTTTCCTTTTCTAGTATTGAAGTAGTTGTCTTTATAACTTTCCTGTCCAATTCGTTTGTTACATTGTTTTCATCTGCTTTTATTTCCCTTTCAAGAGCGCTATTCCGTTTTGATTTAAATTGGATTTTTTTCTCCAATTTGGCTACTTGGGCATTTTCGCGTACCTTTATTTCTTGCATGGCTATTTCAATTTTCTTCGCTTTGGTTTCCTTTTCTAACAAAGTAGTAGCGGTACTAGGCGTCTGTATAACTTTCCTGTCCGATTTGGTTGTTGCATCTTTTTCCTGTGCTTTCACTTCCATTTCAAGAGGGATATTCTGTTTCGCTGTTTGTGCATTTTCACGTGGTACTTTCTTTAATCTCTGTGTTCTGTTCTCAATTTTTTCTAGTTGTTTTTCATTAACCAATAAGTTAAAGCTGAAAGTGGTTTCTTCCTTTTTAGTATCTTCTTCCGATTTGGTCGCTCCTCTGGTTCTGGTTTCGTCGTGACTTGAACTGCTGTTATTTTCAGATGTATTAATAATTTTCAAGTCACACATATTTTGACAAAATTGCAAAGGGTTCTTGATAATCAAAGTTTCCTTTTCCAAAGACTCCACACATTTCATGACACATCCTCCAATTGTCCCTGCAAGTTCATGTTCTTGATATGTACTCGCCAACTTCAACCACGTCAAAGTGTATAGTAAGCAAATCAACAAACAAACTGTCACCAACCATGGTTTCCTCGACCCTCGCTTTGGTCGCTCTTCTTCTTTTATGCTGCCGTCTTGCATCGGAAATACAGTCCTCCTCATCATCAACTACAAAACCGTTACAGCAAATGAGGGGACCGCACCGTAAACGAGGATGTGGAGACGAGCTTTTAAGCCGCTGTTGGATAAGAACGCACGCGTGTATCAATGGATCAACAAAACTTCGTTGAAACAGTTGGAAAAGCACGGGCATTCACTGGTGCCTAAAGGGGTCACTGCCAACGATATTACCACCGCGAGGACCTCACTAGTATTTCCTACTCTCTTTCTCTTCTCTAATGGATACACAGTACTGCCAGCCCTATGCGTCGTTGTCAATGTAACTTTCGATTATGTTGATGGCGCAGTTGCTCGCTGGCAAAAAGGAACATCGCCTTCTAAATCAAACGGAACTATGCTCTCTGCAAGGTCAAAACGCACTCAAGAGACCTGGGGTGCGTATTATGACGCAATTGCCGATAAAGCATTTGCCATTCCTGTATGGTTGTGTGCTTTTCAACAATTCAATGACAGTCCTATTCTTCAAGCTGCGTTATTATCCCACGCTGCAGTCGAAGGCTATAGCTGTTTCGTCAGAACTAAGTCATATTTTGACGAACCAAGCCCCGCAACATGGATATCCGGCAAAGAATCAAATTCAGCCGTGATTGCAGGAATTACGGGAAAAACAAAACAATTCTTAGCCATGTTGGGTACTTCGTTCATTATGGTACCATTAACACACACGCTCGGAACTGCGTTACTCGTTGTATCTGTCCCTTTGGCAATCATGAGCGTCACTCAGAAAATCAACGAGATTGTTGTGTATTCAGAAATACCGTCTTCTTGTATTGTTGATTCTAAACTGCTAAACTATATAGAACATAGTCGCTCTTTGGGATCCATGCTTATTGTTGGTGTGAGGGAATCGGATGATTCGAATATGGATATTCTGCATTCTTTGAGGCTTTTATCGTCGGTCCACTCAGTTGTACAAGTACCAAAAGATGCAAAAATAGATGATCTAGTTAAAGGGTTGAATATATCAGTTAAAGCACCTATATTTTAGTAATTCATTGCTAATGCCTCCTCATACTAACCATCTTTTTCTCGTGTTCTTCCTCTATGAGTCTTAAGGCGTCGTGAAAAGGAGTGTTTACAGAAGCTTTTAGCCAAGGAGGAGGTTGCTCTTTCAGTGTGTCAAACACCTTAGAGTTTGCGTATGGTAGATGGCTCTCAGGGTCAGTATACCTTGCCAAGACCCCAGAGACGACACAAAGAGTTGCACAAGGATATCGAGAAGGGGCCGCGCTAGCTTTCATATAAGGCAATTCTTCGAATGCACCGGATTCAGTTTTCCGGAAGTATTCATCCATCAGAATTTGACCTAAAGAACGAATTTGCTTGTTTACAAGAGTCTTTTTCCGCTTTAATTTAGCAGCACCTATTCGTTTATCTTTCTTCTTCGTTTTACCTTTTCCATTTGTAGCTTTTCGCTTCACCTTCTCGGTTTTTACTTTTTCTTCGTCACTTATATCCTCATCACTACTGCTGCTATTTTTTACGAATTCGTCACTATCAGATTCGTTTCCACCATCTTGAAAATCTCCATCAAAAACAACATCTGTTGCGTTCGTGCATTCCAGACGTTCCAGCCTGGTTTCTTTTTTCTTTTGGAGAGCCTCTGTTCCTGTATACACTGTCCACCGTCGGGCATTTTGCCTCCTGCTTTTCTTGGAGGCATCCGCTCGAGTTTCACGTTTTCGAACCACTTTCTGCCCCGGCAAAAACTGAACCCCCAATTCTTCCTAAAACCAAGTGTCAACTATTTAAAACTGGTTCAAATACGGGGAAAACGCACCTTCAGCGTGGCATCCCACGCATCTCGTCCCATGTTTGCGCTTCTCCCAGTATGGTACTTCTGCAATGTATCCAATCTGTAGAATAGCCCCCCACCATCGTTTTCCTCTTACGTGTGTACTACTTCGCATGAACTATAGAACTATTCTGTTGTTGCTCTGGCATGCGCTGCTAGTAAATTGTTCTCCGCTAAAACAGCGGATGGAGGAAATGAAACGCCATATTCCAGAGAATGAGCTTGAAAGAGGGTCGTTTGAACTGTGTGTGCCGAAGGAGGGCTGCTCTCACTGTGAGCTCATAGAGGGTCATCATCGGGATATGATTAGACTCCAAGACCTTCAGCTTCAATGCGAACCTGTAACTTCAAAGTGCATGTTAGGAAATCGTCCGTGCTTCAAGAGAAAAATTCTATGTGAATCTTTCGATTGACAACCTCGATACAATTCACCAAATAAATCCCTAGTCGTGGCTTTTTTATTAAATTGATGATTTACAACTCCTCGGCATTAGTCGGCCTTTAAATCGAGTTTAAACAACAAAATACTGAGTAAGGCTTCTCTTCGATTCACAGAGTATTACACTGATTCAATAGAGCGATCAATATTTATATTGAATATATTATGTTATTATTTATTTTATGTACCAAGGTATCACATTATTCTCCAATTAAACAAATGTAGAAAATGAAAAGAGGAATACCGCGTATGTTCAACTACCTCTCAAAGAAAGGGACCCTCGGTCGTGTCAGGAAAGCATCACATATTGAGCTATTCTTGGAGGAGGATGAATTGATACTAGTATGAATTCATTCATTTGCTGAGTTGATAGAGAATTGGTACTCGAACAACTTCGGGGATCACCAACGAGTTTTAAAAAGCGGTCCCCGCAGCTTCCTACCAGTGTGGGTTTTTACTAACAAAGTGCACACCTTTAAATTTTACACGTGAGTAGGACATACATCTTATTTTCTTGATTAACTACGATGCGTCGACTCACTCGATCGAACAGTCTCCCGGCCTTCATGGTCCTCCGCAACAATGACCACACGCCTTTAGTGAAACGACCATTTTTCTGGATGTTGATATTTGTTTATGGCATGCTCTTTTGTGTTGGTGCAGCGTTCTCTATTTCGATGGTAACGAAGGAAGACAAGCACATAGAGAGTACTGTTGCTAATATCATGGACACCAAAGGTGATTCTTGTGGATATCTCTACGAAGGCTGCCAGATAGAGTGGGCTGATGCTCCCTCAAGAGCTCCAACAATGATTCCGACAATTCTCACCCCCACTCGAGAACCTACGGTGCCTAGGACGTATAACCCAACAGTACCTACTAGACAGCCTACGCTTGAACCTACTCGAAATCCTACAAATGCGCCGACTACCGGGACCCCTACCACGTTACAGCCGACCAGGCAACCTACCACGATCGCACCAACTGGTGCACCTACTACTCTCGCACCCAGCACTTCATCACCTACTTCATCACCCACTATGGCTTATCCATGCAACACATACGGATACGAGAACGATGGCTTTACTTGCAGGACTTCATGTAGCGATGACAACCAATGCCAGCAGTTTAACGGTGTTTCTGAACTGGTTTTCTGTGTTTCAAATGAATGTCTTGTTACTTGCTCTACCAATCCGTCAACAATTTGTGATTCAGTGAATGCCGCATATGGAGGCAGAACTAGTTATGTGTGCGATAACGCAGCGCCCGACCCATACTGTCGTTAACTTTTTATTTCTAATTTTAATAATAAGGATACAATTTCATCTTCGACGTTTGTAATAAAGAACATAAGCGGATGTGGTTTGAACATCATTCGGAGCAACTTCCGTCACAGAACTATCATCAAATTCAAACCATCTTACAGGCCCTGGTATTTCCATTTGGCGTGCTGCGAAAGCTGTGTAATGACCAAACCCCATCGCGCCATGATGATTAGTAACAGCGAATAAATCGAACAATGTATCCTGTTTTTCAACATCTCCACCATATTCTGCTAAATACGGAGCCATATCTAATCCTTCAAATGGAAAATCAACAAACGCATTCAGTTTGTTTCGAAATAACGAATCACCGTTTTCGAACCTTTTTAGGCTGAGAATTAAAACTTCTGGAAGCCGAATGATATTCATCCTTTTGAACGCCCGCTGGGACGATTTGCAACTTGTACAAAACCAAGAGTCGCCTGATCCCAATTGTTCCTTGTTGGAAAAGAAATTCAAACATTCTCGCAAAGTATAGGCTTCGTCTTGATACTTGTTGCGCAATGCTGCTTTTCGTTTTAGTTTCTCCTGATACTTCAAAACGGATTCATGATGGACTAATGCAAACGAACTAGATGCTTCATTGAAAGTCCAACTGCCTTGACTTATGTTGCCAAGTGCTGTCCAATCAAGTGCCAGGAAGATAATTTTATCTTCCTTCAATTGTTTCGGCATTTCTTCCAAGCATGGAAATTCGCTATTGTCCAATTTCGAGCCATCGAAATTCACAAGAAACAAAGGCAAGTTTTGCGCTCGTCCTAGTAGATCATCCTCATCGCACACGTCGTGGCCATTCTTCATTTGACTCAAACTAAGCGCAATCTGCTTGCGAATACTGCAAGTAGTTGACGATTCTGCATCGAATCGAAGGATCACAGGTACTCCATGGTACTTAAAACTAGTATCTTCATCGCTGTGTCGATGCAGCAGGACAATTTCTCGGCCCGATTGCTCCTGATCCAATTGATTCAGTTCGTAGCAAACGACCTCACCCGCTCCTCGAAGAATCTTATTGATACTAGAATGGTCAAGATACTCTTCGCTAATGAGAGAATCTTTCACTCTGACTATCCATTGTTTTTCTGGAACAAGTCCACAGCTATCGAATATTCTTTCTTTCAAGCTGATACACTTGGCACCTTTATGCATGGATAGCGCGAAACGAGTTCTTTGATATGAAAAACATGCTTGACCAAACATCAATGCTTGCTGCGATCTCATAACAGTGACTACCACGACTCTGTCAATATCAACGGGAATAGCCAAAGGCAGAAACAAAAAAGGAGAAAAGGTATGAGAACAATACTTGCATTTGGGGCACTCCACACTGTTATGAAGCTGACCTTGAAAGATGTTAGTAATCATTGAGTGCTCGCGTTTTAAATGCATCATCCATGATTCAGCGGCAAGTCTGGGAATAGGGGTAGTGCTGGAAGTATCTTCATCGTCAGTAGCGAAATAAGGCTTTACTTGAACCAAATTTAAATCCTCGTGCAATGTATCCAGCAAAAACACCAATAGTTCCTGAGCATCGTGTTGCTGGTAACCACTAAACTGGTTGCCAGACCCTGGTAATGTTCCTATAGCCCTTTTCATATTCAGCGGAGATACGAAGGATGAGGATCCGAGCCAGCTCTCTTTCAGAAGCATATCCCATGACAATGCAAATCGACCTCCAGTTCCTAGTTTACTAATCGAATTTCTGTCTTGCTTGAACCTGTTGGTCAGAAAATATCGCGTCAATGGCCAGCAATGAGACAAACAATGAATTGTTGCGTTCATATAACAGGTGTTTCCGAGGTTGGTCAAGCCTGTCAATCCTCTGTTACTACGTTTTGGAATAGATCGAAGACATTGTTCCTTATGAATCATCCAATCTGCTCGTTGACATTCGACATCACAATAATACACAGTTTTACACGCACCACAGCAAAAGGACACCGGTGATGCGAAACATACATGACAACAATTTGAGCCAGAAGCCGTACCAGAACCAATACTACGCCAAGTTATATCCCAATAAACAGGCGGAATGGGAATATCATAGTCTTCATAAATGCTTGTTGACCTTGATTTTGATCGAATTCGAGTGAATTTCACATCTTCTCGTCGTATTGGTGGGGCGTTAGAGGAATACCAATGATTCAATGCCACCCACGTTTCTGCACATATCCATTTCACCATGCCTACCTTATTCATGGAGAATCCTCCATATTCATCCAAAAGTGATTTATTGTCTATAATCCCCGGTCTGATACTAGTATGGTGCTTCCATTCGTTATACCAACATATAGGGATACCAACAGTATCAGAGAGGACCGGATTAACTAACTGCATACATTGGTTCTCAAGTATATCCACTATTTCCCTTCGTGAACATTCCTCACTCATCATCACAGGTGGATTTTTTTCTTCAAAATAGAAAATTTGAACTTTATTATTTACATTGTAGTTATTGTTCTTTGAGTAATTATGAGAAATCGTTCTTCCAGTTCAGCAACCATCTTTTCTCGCTAAATTTAGTTAGTTAGTAAATGTGAGATTCAAATGTATGCATCAGATTCTATGGGTGGTTAGACTGTTATAAAGGGCCTCATTACCTGTACCATATCGTTGGAATACAGCACAAGCGAATAGGTGTTTCAAAAGAAACTCAGTTTTCATCTTCATTTGCAATATGCACCTCATATAACTTACCTATACATATTATACACCATGTTCCCATTGAAGGACTCTATCAGCTGCCTGTATCCCACTAAGAACAGCACTTTCTAAATTGGCGTTTTTACCAATGTAATCTCCAGCAACGGCTAGTCTCCAAGGCTCAAACGACAAACAATGTTCATTAAGAGCCAACGGATTTGAAGTTACAGCTTGACTCCAACGTTGTGTCTTGCAATATACTGGCTTGACCTTCAATTTCAAACATTTTTCAAAATCAGCCAACATCTTCGTCTGCGGATTATCACCTAAACTCTCGTTTTCAAACGTCGTTTTTGAGAAATCAGCAGTTGCAATGGCAGTCCAACATGAAAAATCTTCCGAATTTTGGAACTGATTTTTTGAAATCCATTGAATAGACTCACATCCATCAACTACAGCTGAATTGAAAGAAACATCTTCAATGTCTTTATTGTGATATGCAACCATCATTGAATACAACGGACTTCGCTGAATGCCTCCGATCTTCAACGCAAGATCATTTAGGGGAGTCACAAAATCTTTGGTGGAATCTTGCGAGTGTGTCATCTCACTTAGTACTTGAGACACACAAACGGTATCATGGACAGCAAGAACCACTGCATCATAACCTTCTCCAAGCAACGAGTTTGAACCGTGAACTGCCCAACCTGCTTCCGTTTTACTAAGATTGCTCACTAGTGAATTTCCTTTTACTCCCAAGTCTGATTGTTCACACATTGTAGACCATATACTTCCCATAGTAGGATGTCCAGTGTACATGTACCCCCCTTTCAACTTCATTGCTCCAAAAAAATCACGTCCAGTTATTGAAATCACATCGTCGACATTGCTTCCAACTTGCTGAGCAGACACAAACCCCCCTTTCGGACCAACGAGCCCAAATTCTTTAGACATCGGAAGAAGCTTTCCCTCAAACCCAGGCAACGTGTTCAATATCAATTGCAGTCCTGGATCATCGATGGTGAAAGGCATAAATTGAGCACCATGGTCGAAGGAAAAGAGTCCCTCCGCCAACCGTGATGATGCTCGACCACCTGGTCGCTGTGCACGATCGAATAGATCCACGTTGCATCCCGATCTCTTCAAGAGACAACCGCATACAGTACCTGCAGAACCGGCTCCAACGACAGCTACACGCATTACTTGCAGGATCGATGATCAAACACTACTTGATAATCATTTGAATCTAAAAATGTCATCGATTGTTGAGAGCCACACATTCCTAACAATACTATTAGCCCCCCCGCAACCAAACCAATTTTGAATTTTGAATCTCTTGGTTTATGTTATTCGCTGACCAGTGGTAGATATTGAACGGTACCAAAAGTACACACCACTGAGATTGCTTTACGATGTTTCTTAAGAATATCTCTGTTGGGATGAAGGCCGCATTTGAGACACAAGCTTTGAGTTCTGAATACACTACCGTCGATGGCGGGGCCTAGAAACTTATAAGCAGTGATTTTGAAAGTGGTTCATGTCCTTCCTCAAGCAAAACACTTATTGATTGAAAAGGCAACCCAAGATTTCACTATTCAATTTAGTAAGAACACCCACACAAAATTTTCCTTAAATCGTTTACATATTCGTTTCTGATCACTTATTGGTCGCAACATGAATGGAAAGATTTGAAAACAAAGGCCATCACGAGTATCAGTAGTTTACATACGTAGTACACAAAGTAGAAGAAGAAAATTCGCGGGTTTCATTCACCTCATAATTTGAGCTGCACACAAACAGTATCGTTTCTTTAGTATAAACTTAATTATTCTTCGATCCTGTATCTTAATTTGAGAAAAGTGTTTTTTGTAGCAAGTTGCCAAATTCAATGTGGCTTTGAATTTAAACAAGTTAATTTGTATTTGAAATCCCGATTTGTCAATTTCACCAATTCCTGCTTACAATATACATGGCCAAAGTATAAGCATGTGTACCCGCTTCATCTTATGATTTGAATTTAAATTTAATTAACAGTTACTTTTTTAAAAGTGGATGAGTTTGTAAGGTATCGAGAGTTGGCCAGTGAAATAAAGGTCTTTTCAACTTTACTTGGCGTTGTCGTTCCTCCTCAATTTGCAATCGGCATAAGTCTTTGATCAACTTGCGTTTCTCCATCTCGAATTTGTCCATGCTGTCAGCCTCTTCGATCCTTCGATGCTGTTCATTTGTGGCAAGCTTGTCCACCAACAAAACTGCCATCTTCTTATCGAGTTCTCCAAACATGTCCGACTTCAGATTTTGGTGAACCCGACGAATTCTCTCCAGCTCACTGGCGTTATCGGCTGATCTTTGATTCATTCTTCTTTCAATTGCCTCTTGCCATGCAACCATTAGGTCCTCCTTCAATCTCCTCTCTTGCTCCACCAGAAAAGCCTCTCTAAAAGCAACATCAGCTTCTGTAAATTCCTTTATGCGAGGCCGAGGAGAGCTTACTTCAGCTTGGGTTACTAAAGTGTACTCTCCATCAGGTCCAAGAAGCTCTGCCAAATACGATGGACGTTCACGAGGTGGTGCATTCTCCATGACTCTCGCGTCTCGTTCAACATCAGCAATAAAATCCGCAACTTTTTGATTGAAGAACCTTTCATCATCCTCACGATGTTTCCCTTCAACATCCTCCATCATCCTTCGGTGCTTCTCTTCGTCAACGGCGAACTTGACATCGATTTGAGATTTTTTGCGAGATAATTCACCCGTAGCTTGCTCCTCCAAAATATCAAACACTCGATCTCGTTGCTCCTCGTTCATCTGCATGGAAACGGTCACTTTGTTCTTCAATATGTCACATGCTTGATCAAAATCTTCCTGCAAATAAAGTCTTTTGTTCAACACAAGTTTTGGTGATGCAGTTGCAATATCGTTCAAATATCCTTTAGATGCTTTAGCAAAACGCATAGCGTTGGTTGCTGCATTGAGAACTCGTTCAGTTTTTTCAAGAGTGATCTGAGAAAGAAGTGAACGAAGGCTGTCTTTGCTAATCAATTCTTCGTGCAATCGACGTGATAACGTCACGTGTTTCATTCGAGCTTGTTCAACCTCAATGGCCTCAGTAACGCGTTGAATATTTGCGCTCCTGACCAGCTGTTCATGCATACTTGATGCAACATCCACTTGCTTCCAATATACTTTTTCAAATTTCAAAAGTCGTTCTGAAGCTTGCCAATTCAATTTACGAAGGAACTCTTCATTCATTAGACTATGTTCGTCTGAATAAATCTGAGATATATGCTGGATACGGTCGAGCCTTTCTTGGTCCGCTAGACGCGCCACTAGTTCAACATTTACCCGGCGATCCAGCTCTTGTCTCACTTGTTCAAACAACCCCTGAACAATCCGTCGGGCCTTTTCAACATCCATCAATAGATCAGCTGCTTTCTGATTGGATTTCCTTTCCAATTGTTCCATCGTCGCAGCGAACGAGACTTTTAAAACACGATATTGACGTTCCAATTCTGACGAGTTGTCGGCACTCTTCTGATTGTAACGCCGTTCAACTTGTGTGAGCACCTGAAAGAAATCTGAAAATTCCTCACGCCGTTGAATCTCGTTAACTTGCATGCGCCCTTGCCTCTCGGTTTCACATTGATCGATCACCATCAACTTACGATGATGAAGGAGAAGTTGGTCCATTACAACAGTAGCTTTCTCAATCGTAACTCTTCGAACTCGCTCATCTTCAGCATCATTGTCTGCTCGTAAACAATTGATCTTCCGCACGAGATCAATAAGAACCCTGTTCAGCCTGTCATGCAGGACCCTATTCTCTTGCTCTTCGTCTGCTTGTGCATCGACAGTCTTCTGATTCCCTCGACGCTCAATCGTACTCAGTAGTTCATCTCTCCCACTATCAAGTACGTCTCGAACATCTTCGTGAATCCGTCGTTGTTGTTCAGTGTCAGCTTGCGAATCTGCCATCTTTTGGTTCATGTACCTCTCTAGCGCCTGAATAGTCTTGTTGGTATTCTCCACAGCGATTCGTCGTACTTGCTCCATCGATACTTCTTTTGATGCGTTGGTTTGGGCCACTTTCCTCACAACCGAGTCATGCACTTTTGCCGCTCGTTGCATCAGGATTCTGCGTTCTTGCTCAAGATTGGATTGCTCATTGACATTCTTTTGGTTTCCCAATCGTATCACCTGTTCTAAAATGTCCACAAAAGATTCCGGCGCTTCCATACGTTGTTGTTCCATGCGTTCAGCGCGTTCCTTCTCAGTCTTGGCCACGACAATTAAAATTCTCTTGCGCAACAACAATTGCTCCAGAACACGATTTTGAATCATGCCATGGTTCACCAGGGCCATCTGGTCTGCTGTTCCTCGATCTGCTTTCTTCCCAGCCGCATATCTCTCCAATTGAATCATGACATCGCTTTTCTTTCTTTCCATCACTCGAACCTTTTGCTCTTCATCCATCATCTGATTCGCCAGCTTTTGGTTTCCTAAGCGCTCAACTGCCGACAATGTATCCAATAGTGCTTGATTAGAACTGCGTCGGATTAAATCACTCTGTGATGAGTCAATGCATTCTTGACGGCAAGCTTCCTGAGACTTGATGTTTTCACGCAGCCTGCCTGCAGCGCCTACATCAGGCACGACTTTGTTCTCGTACCATGCAGACATTAAGCGTCGCTGTTGCTCCGAATCCATGTCACGATCCGCATTGCGCTGATTTACTGTACGATTCAGACAAAAGAGAACATCTCGAAATCTTTCCACATTTACTTGCGTCTCTTGCTCGTTTAAAAACATTTTCTCAGACACTTTTCGGTTGAAATACGAAATCACTGCACGGTTTAGTAATGATCTCTCTTCAATCGAACGACCTAGTGGATAATCCTCATCAGCTAATGATCGTCGACGTTGCTCTATATGCTCCTCTTCTAGAACTTGCAATTTTACAAAGCAGCGATTCAATTCATTCATCACCTGCTTTTGTTTCTCGGTAGTCATTCGACATTCAAACTCGTTCATCCAATCTTCACTGGCGGTTTTCTGATTCACAAAGCGTTCCAATTGTTCCATCACTGAAAGTTTTACATCTTGAATCACTCGATAGTATTTTTCATCGTCCACTAATTTATCGGCAGACTTTTGATTCTGACTTCGAAGTAACTCATTAGCGATTCTACACACACTTTCAAAAAGTGGCTCATCAGTAGGAATTCCTCTTTCCACCCTCCTTTGTCGCTCATTTTCAACATCCACGTTCACTTGTAGACGAACTGTCTCTCTAGAAGCCTTTTCTTGATCCTCCAATTGTTTGTCCTCATCGAGTCTTCGTTGTCGTTCTGATTCCACCATTGAATTCACCATCTTGCGACTAGACACTCTAGATAATTGTTCTACAACAGCTTCATGGCGGTCATCGGTTTGATGCTCCATCATTGCGATCTTTTCTGCTTCCTTCGCACTCTTAATGGAGAATTTGCGTTCGAGCTCTGCTTTGACAACCCAGGATTTATCTTGAGCGTTGAGATCCTTTCGAAGATTCTCAGTGTCGGCTTGGGTTTGCTTCCACGAGTGTGTTCTTGCAAGCTCTTCCTTGACAGTAGTCGCAATATCGATGACATCGCGGTCTTCTTCCCATCGTCTTTCATAGTCGTCATCCATTTTGATTCGCAATTTAAGAATTACTTGTTAATCTTGATATATTTTGAACTTGTTTTTACTTATGATTCAAAATCTCGCACTATCCTCTTATTAGTAGTAGCGTTTAAAATTCCTTCTTTTTTCCAGCCGTTGCTAGGTGTTCATTATTCAGAAGAAATATCCACTCGTTTCAAAAGCTACTAGCCTTTTTAACTACCATAAACGATAGGACTTGAACGAGGAACTACTTTGCTAACCTGAAGGTTGAATATTTTCTGGACAATAAAATTTATAACATAAGTTTGATCATTCAGTACGAGCCTCCTCGCTTTCGAAACTCTCCATCTAGCATGCAGAAATAACCAGATTCAATTGAGAAACCGCGTTATTAATTATACGGTAAAAAAAAAATGCAACGAAAACCAAAGTCGTTCCATTGCCAATTTAGACGGATTGATGGAGTATCTAGAACTTCCCTAAACACTTGATCATTCAGTACGAGCCTCCTCGCTTTCGAAACTCTCCATCTAGCACGCAGAAAAAACCAGATTCAATTGAGAAACCGCGTTATTAATTATACCGGTAAAAATAAAATGCAGCGAAAACCAAAGTCGTTCCATTGCCAATTTAGACGGATTAGTATCTAGAACTTCCTTAAAAAGATTGATTAATCTAAGATTTAGATATGCAGAAAGAGGAACTTCATATTTTCATCATTTTTTTTTAATAATGAAATTCTGTCAAATTCAGCTATTAATCAAGAAAGACGACTGCGGAGATATTGCTATCAAGCCGAAGGACTAATCAGAAGTGCTATAATAGAAGTTCTCTCTCAAGTAGCTTCTTCTATGGGACATCATCAAGCCCTCGTCTTTCACCACTTGAGATACTCGTTCTCTTCCGTTTTCAAAAATGGCTTTTATCAACTACTCTTAGTATTTTAAAACAAATTGTTTTGAGCTCTATTTTTAAACTTGAAAGAGGGAGGGAGAAATCATTCAAAAGAACAATTCAAATTCGCTGGTGCAATCCAAGAAATATTTTGTGATTCCGACCTTGATTGTTTCAGCTTTTGAACAAACAGCATTTACCATGGAAGCTGGCGCATTCGAGGATCTGAAGACTCGCCTATGGACGTTTATGAAGAGCGACATCTATCCAAACGAGGAGTTGTTTCGACGACAGAACCACGAAATGGCCTCCCATACAGAGTGGATACACTCCCCAATCCTCATGGAACTCCAACAAAAAGCCAAGAGCTTGAAGCTTTGGAACATGTTTCTCCCCGTGGACTCTGCTATAGCTGCTGGGGAGCAAGGAGCTCTGGGAGGCGGACTTACCAACAGACAGTATGCCGAGATTTGTGAAATACTGGGGACATCCACTCCAACTGAGTTCGCATCCGAAGTGACGAATTGTACTAGTCCTGATACAGGCAACATGGAAGTATTAGCACGATATGGCACACCCGCTCAACGTGCGCAATGGCTTGTACCTCTGCTTCAAGGGAAGATACGCTCATGTTATGCCATGACGGAGCCTCAGGTGGCTTCATCAGACGCTACCAATATATCCATCAACATCGCCCGAGATGAAGCGCGTCAAGAATATGTTATTAACGGACGCAAGTGGTGGATCACCGGTGCCGCGAGTCTGCATTGCAAGATAATGATTCTCATGGGTAGGACTGACTCCAGCAGTGACGGTCCAATATACCAATCTCAATCTCAAATACTTGTTCCGATGGATACACCTGGGATAACTCTGTTAAGACCAATGGACACATTTGGAGATGACGATTCTCCAAAGGGCCATATGGAAATTCTATTTGAAGATGTTCGAGTCTCATTTGCGAATGTTTTATTAGGCGAGGGACGTGGATTTGAAATATCTCAAGGAAGACTAGGACCAGGGAGGATACATGTAAGTTTATTATTAGCATTTCAAAGTAACCTAGTTTCTAAATATGATGACAAGCACTGTATGAGAGCAATTGGACAGGCTGAAAGAGCTTTGAGTTTGACTTGTCAACGTGTGCAAGAACGAAAGGCATTTGGTAAGAAATTTTCACAGTTGGACACTGTTCTTCAAGACATTTCAAATTGCAGAGTGGAAATTGAAATGTGTCGCATGCTGGTCCACAGAGCGGCTGTCTTGATGGATGAAAGAGGGAACAAGGACATCGAAACCCGACAATTACTATCTCTTGTCAAAGCTCACGTTCCTAGAACAGTGCAAACCATTGCCGATCGATGCATACAGATCCACGGAGGGATGGGAGTATCTCAAGACACCCCCCTCGCACTCATCTTCCTAGGTGCACGGGTGCTTCGAATTGCTGATGGACCTGACGAAGTGCACATGCGAACTGCCGCTAAGCTGGAATTACAAAGACAGAAATCTTCTCCTTTAAGGGATATAGGATATTATAAACCTGACAGAACCAAAATATTCCGAAAATCAGATGAACCTGTCTCTCCCGAAACCCAACTAAAATTGGATGCATTTAGTAAACTATAATAGGGTCTTAAAAATAATATGATTTGGAGCGTGATTTTTGTTCAACGGACAAATAGTATTCAGTAGATGGCGACGAACTTTGCGACGTGGGTGACAGAGCAGGAATCGAGGAGAGAACCAGAAGACACTTTTGAAATCAAGAGTGTAGAACCGATCCAAGATTTTGAACAAGAATTGAAGCTTTTGAAATGGCATAAACTGGCTAATGAAGCTGCACTCAAAGCAGCTATTATAAAAACGAAACGACTCAAACGTAAAGAAACAGTGGAAATAGGAGGCTCTAGACAGGACGAGAAATCTGCATGGATGCATCAAGTGATACAAGAAGAGCAAGTAAAGCCGCTGGAGGTTAGCGAGGAATTTATTAAAGACTTCAAGAAGAAAGAATCTCGCGACGACCATAGGGTGGAAGACGAGATGAAGAGACATATAAAGAATTTGAATAGAGTCAAAGATGATATTGCCCAAAAAGAGGAACAGCGATTTCGGAATGAAAGATATAGAGAGAAGAAACGAGAACTTGCGAACCAAGCGAAAGCTGTGCAAGAGGCCTCTTTACGCAGTGGAAAGATTCCTTCAATCAACATGTTGACGAAGACTGATATTCAAACTCAAAATTCTCAAAGCACAACTAAAAAGGTGGTAAGTCATTTGGATAAACTGGTGGAGCTAGAAAGACGAATATCTCTTCTTGAAAGAACTGACGGAGGAACCACCAGGAAAAAACTCTCTTTTGAAAAACATCGCACTGCAGGAAATAACATCGCCCCAGCTAAAAATAAATTTCACGTTAGGGTCAAATCGAAAAATCCAAGTTCTTTGAATACTAACCAAGAAGAAGACGATGATGGTGGGACGTTTTTAACTACGTTGCCAAAGATTAGGACCCCTTCAACTGCTCTCACAACAACTAAAAGAAGCGCAAACAGTAGAGTAAGAGATCGATTAACCGGTGCGAAAAAGCAAGATCAACAAGTGGAATCCTGGCTGAATAAACGCTCATCTCGACCTATTTCAAAAATTTCAACTCCCGCGGAAAAACGCAGAGAAGCATTACGGGTATCTGCTGCTGCTAGAAGTGCTAAGAAGGGAAACACAACATTAGCATTGTCAAAGAAAACTACAGTGTCGACAAAAGACCGAATGAAAGAATTTCGCGATGTTCGAAAACAGTTCGACCGTAGAAAACAGAACCTCGCAAGAAATATTCACGGTAAATATGATGGTTCAATTCGTAAAGACAAAGCAGCACCTATAAGAAATATTAAACCAATTCGAAAACCAACGAGCCTAACAGCGGTTCCAAAAGCTTCTAGAGGAATCGTTGTTAGGAACCAATCAGTAAAAGTAGCGAAACGACAAGAAGTGTCTTCAAGAGTAAATGCTCGCAAGCAACTTGTAGGAAAAAATGGAAACTCGTTAAGACGATCCGTCCCAAAAACGAATGCAATGAAGACCCCAGTTTTCGGAGTGATAGGAAATAGCAACCAGTTGCCTCGTTTGCGTTGAGAACTTATTTAAATACTATTTCAAATCGAGTTTGTAGAAACTAGAGTTTTATCAAAGAAACAGATATATAATATCTTATTAAAAACGGTTTAGAAGCGAAGTTTCTGGTAAAAGTATTGAACACCCTCCTCTGCCTTAGCATTCTTTCTCTTGTCCTGTGCAAAGTATCCTTCTTCGAATACCTTCTTTACCGCTTTTCTTGCGTTCAGACGAGTGGCAGGGTCCTTAATAGCAGCTTCATCAAAGTTGACGGAAAAAGCTTCACCAACTTCCTCGCCATCTTTCTTAGTCGCAGCTAATTCCAGCTTCTTGAGGTCTAAATCAACCTGGTATCTTGTTGCCATAACGTGGTTCATGTTCAAAACCTTGATGAATGGCGTGATTCGAGATCTCTTAGCGATGATCTTTTCGCTCTTGGCAGCCATAGCTTTTGTAATGCGTTTTGGTCCTTTGGAAATGCCTGCAACAAGAACGTGTCCGAATTTGTGCGAATTAGTTCCATCTTCAAAGGTCTTTACGATCACTGCCTTGCGTCCAGCGAATCGTCCATTCAGAACGATGACTACTTTACCTGGCTTAAGAAACTTTCCCATGCTGACTATGTAATAGCTAAATTGAAGAATAGATGGATGCACGATAACCACACAATGGAAAAATGATTTATTTTTTAAATGCATTATTTGAAGGAATTTCATAGTATGTATTTTAAAACATATGTATTCACATCGTTTTCGAACCCTTTTTTTTTCAAAAATGGATTCTCTCTCAACGTTATGTCGGTCTGCCTCGATTCTTCAACTGGAAACGGTGGATGATGTATGTTTTGTGAAATCATGGATAGCAAAGAACCAGCA
>Ga0105054_10005461_pt1 | contig 18272 bp, 11 predicted proteins | sample BON02_FD_78091 | JGI IMG/M metagenome (GOLD analysis project Ga0105054, IMG submission 78091) | Freshwater microbial communities from Lake Bonney liftoff mats and glacier meltwater in Antarctica - BON-02 (megahit assembly) | ecosystem: Environmental > Aquatic > Freshwater > Ice > Glacier...
AAGCCTCTCGCCTTTCATCACAACCTACTTCTTGCTGCTGCTTCGTGTGCTATTTTTTAGTGGTGATGTCTGAGAAACTTCGAGATGATAACTCTCGCTTGGTTTCAGCAATGTCTAATCTGCGAGAGTTTATACAAGAAGCGCTGGAAGAGAAGAAACTGTCAGATGCAAAGTTACAAGTCCTGACAGATTACTCACTCAGCCTGGAGAAAGAAAATGCACGATTAAAAGCTATGCTCAAGAATGTAGATATGAATTACGAGGAGTGCTTTGAAGAGGGGCTAGTTGAGGGTAATGAAGAGGAGGAGTATATCGGAGAGTATGATGAAGAGTATAATGAAGAGTATAATGAAGAGGCATATTCGGGCGATTTCCTATTTGATGATTCGAGGCAATATGAAGATCTTGATCCATCTCCCATTCTCCAGCTTTGAATCATTTGTAAATTAATGTAGCCATTTAATAAAAAAATGTATTTTAAAATATCATAACTCCCCCATACAAGCAAGCGCGTGATCAACAAGGAAAGAATCTTTGACCAATTTGTCTAGTCTTTGAAAATGCCTCTCACTGTAAGCCAAGAAAGGCTCGATTATCCCTTTGACGTTTTCAGCAGCAGACAAAGGAATATCTACCAGCATTAAATTCTGCACCAGCTGCTGGGCAACAACTGAATTTCGAGCATAAGTGTTCCAGTCACGTGCAAGTTCCCAACAATAAAAGAGTTGTTCGTGATCTAAAGCACGAACCAAAGTACCAATATCTTGACCAGGCAATTTCTGACTTATCATCATTTCAAGGATGGTTTTGAAGCGATGCGGTCGTTGAAGAGAAATGGCTCTCATTGAAGCACGCACGTAATCCTTCTTACGAACGCAAGAAAAAAGTTCTTCCTCAAGGAGGATCTCCTCTTCGGATTGTCTAGCCTTTTGTGCATTCAGTTCTTCCGTCATATCTTTCCACACTAATAATCTACCATCACCTCCACCAGAAACGATTTCTTTAATCGGAGCATCTGGCGAATACGGTGGAGCAGCCAGAGCCCATATTCTGTCATTGTGGTCGTCCATCGTACCAATACATTGTGAATCTCGCAGGGACCACACTTTCATCACACCATCAGACGATCCACTAATTATCTGCGTGCCGTTCCCGACGTATTGAACTCTTAAACAAGATGTTGAATGGCCTTCTAAAACTGTAATACAACTCATATCGGATATCGACCAAATTCGAATGGTTTTATCGGCTGATGCGGATGCAAGGCATCTTTCAACAGGCGAGAATTGCACATTCCAAACACCCCTTCTATGGCCTTTTAACACGCCTTTCAAGGTGTAGTCACTCGTCTCCCATAATTTGATGGTTTTATCTTGTGAACCTGTTGCCACTAAAGCTTTGTTCGGGGATGAGGCAATCGTATTAATAACTTTCTCATGGGCGACCTTCGTATGTCTACAAGCCATTATTAATGTTTCATGATCATCTTCTGAATTACCGGAAGCAAAGGACCAGAATTTAAGAGTTTTATCGGAACTGGCAGATACCACACAAGGAGGAGACAGTTTGCCGATGCCGCTACCATTGGATCGTTTCTTATTCTGTAGTTTAGAAATCATCGATTCGTTAATATCCAATATGCAAACTGCTGATACACCTTCTGTGTGACCTCGACATAACGCAATACATTCCAAATTAGAGGCATCCCAAACACGAGCTGTATTATCTTTAGAACCTGAAACAATATACTTGCCAGATACATCGAGTGACATGATAATAGCCGAATGCCCGCTTAATACCTCATGATTGAAGGTTTCGAGATCAACAATCGCAAGATGATTTGTGCTATTGGCCATCACTACTTTATTTTGCTCCCCTGGGAGATATTTGAGATCAATGATCTCATCATTGAATCCGACGATTTGCTTTGTTCTATTGAGCGATTTGGGGTCAATGAATTTAATAATGTTATCAAATGTAATACCCACGAGATATGTATCCGTTTGCAGCAGATCTGTGTAATGATTGGTTTGAGCCTTCGCGCTGGAATATTGGGTATGAACGCATGACATTTTACCAGAATTACCGGTAAGTGTAAAATTCCAAGTGCGGATAATGCCCTTGTCACCAGCGGTCGCTAAAACATAGTGTTGCTTGGTATCGATTTCAGGAAACAACGAGTTGGGTAACAACTGCATACCTTCTATACTTTCCATGACAGGAAATGTGGTTAATAATGTATCCCCTTTCCACGCACATATCACTTTATCTCTCCCAGCAGTAAATACTAAATCATGATCTGCAAAACAAACTGCTGTAACAGCGCTAGAATGATTTTTCAGTGCTAAGTGCCCGTGAGACGACTGACCAGCTTTGCTCGACGAATGAACCTTGTTCGTTTGTATCATCATGTCCCAGATGAAAACATCACCTCCAAAGTCAGATGATGCCAGCGTAAAACATTTAGGATCCTTGTTGAAAACGACGGAAGAAACAACAGAAGCATGACCTCGGAAGTTATGGGTACAATACCCCCCCTTTAGATTCCACACCTTGACTGTTCTGTCACTGCTTCCAGTGACTAGAAGGTCACCCGAATGATGGAAATCAGCACAGCTAATAGGACCATCATGGCCTTTCCATGACCGCATCATTATTGGGAATATCTCTTCTTCCTCGTGGCAACGTTCCAACGCCTCCTTGATGTTCCACCTTCGAATCAGCTGATTGCTGCTGGCAGTGACAATCTCAAGATTATTGGGATGGAGGCAGAACGTTGTGATCCGTTCTGCACCCTCCTCCTCCTCCTCCTCCTCTTTATTCAATTTAAACATTAAAGCACCGGTGTCGGAATTTACAAAGTTGATGTTTCCTTCAAACACGCATGCAAAGAACTTGCCATCGGAATTGAATTGCAATTTTCCACCGGCATACATTGCAGAATGACTCTGATGCACTCGCCATCCACTTTTCTCTTCATCTTCCGTCATCGATTTATTAATGACTGGTGGTACTAGTACGGAAAGCCCCCCCCCCGCACACAGCGAACTTATGGTACACTTTCTTCACAAAATAACAAATATTTCGCAAAAAGTGATCGTTTTACGATGGTGGTGATGTTGTCGTCGAGGTAACCCACGTTTATCTTTTGTGCAAATTACGAAATATTTACCAAAGCGAACGACAAGATTCCGGTGACAAGTATTCCTTTCACTCCCCTGTGTAATGAGGTTAAACAATATTCGTTGGTTCCCAATTCCACTCCATTAAAGAAATTTAACTTGCCTGAAATGGTATCGATTGACAGAAGAAGCTAATAAGTTGATACGAAATTTCAAATTTTTAAATTATTAAACAAAACAAAAATAGGTTTGAAAGATGAAGAACATCTTGAGCGGAAGAAGAGGCGAGAAGAGGCAGTGCAGAAAGCTTACACCATTGGATATTGTTGGTACTTCCTGCTTCTCTGAATATACAAAACTGTTGTTTGGCATCTTAATTGAATCGAAAGTTCTCTAAAGCTATCGAATGTTCTTGTAAGTGGAATGTGGATTCATTAAAAAGAGTGGAAGAGGAAGCACGCAAGCTGGGTATTCGATTTGTACAATCTGTATTTGAAGCTGATGCTCAAGTAGTATGGGTGCAACGACTCATTCAAAAACGATTAGATGACAAACAAACCGCTCTCAGTTCTAGTTGCCAGGTCATTATTTGTGATGAGCACTACACCAGCAAGACATGCGGATCATGTGGAGAACTTCGCCACAAATTTGGAAAAAATAAAGCCTTCCTCTGCCCTCAAGGTCACTATGAGGCAGATCGAGAATTTAACGCAGCGAGGAACATCCTCCTCGGTGATTTAACCTTGAACAACATAATGTTTAAGAGAGGTTCACTTGGAGAAGCAAGGGTGTCCTATGCCCCTACAGCCAGCCATTCAGTTCCCGTAAGGGAAATGGTGTGTCGTCAAAAGTAGATCTAACAAATTTGGGAGATTTTTGTTAATTTGGCGAATTAATACTAGTGTGAACGTGGATGGAGGCGCTTGATATGTACATTGCTAGATATGAGTTAGAGCAATCAAGTCAATCATCCACTTTGGTATATGCTTTGAAAGATGAGAGTTCAGATGATGATTCATTAGCAGGATATTTAGACGGGGAACAGACTATTTCGTTTGTTGATGATGTTTCCATTTCAGATTCCATTCCAATGTATGACGATGACACTTTTTTAAATCGTGATTCTTCTTCGTCGTTGCATGCAAGTGAATCTATTTCGGAATTGTTAGTTGACTACAGAAAGGGACTTCAACTCGCCGGAATAAAACGCAAGTCACCGAGAAAGCCTACTTTTATTGATTCGCCCTCAAAAATTGATTCGCCCTCATTATTAATAAATAAAGCGACTATGAAGAACTCCAGCTCTCAAACTCCAAATGAAGAATATTCGACATTAGATACTGTTTGCGTGTTAATGGGAAAATGGAAGCTCGTCCTGGGGAGGGATACAGCACCTGTTTTTACAAATACATTTTCAGGGGTGTTAACATCCACCGTTCCTCGACATGATCTTCAGGAATACCAATTGTCGATCATTGAGCAATTGATGGACTTGACGTTGAATATTCCGAACGAACTCAGAGAGCGAACGAACTCGTTGGCGATAGAGCAGTGTTTGCAGCATGTAAGAAAATTAAAGCAACAAGTTGACAGTTGCGATCAAACTGCTTTTCATGCAGGTTTGCCTTCACCATTATGGGATCGAAAATAGCTCTTCTCATTTCTTTGTATTTAAAGTTATATCTCATCAGTTAGAAATCAACATCTTTATTATTAAAATTTCTTACACGATAAAGTAGCCACTAATAAGTAAATGAAGCTCCACGAAAGTATTGAAAGTATGATATACCTCGTGACACCATACATTAAAGAAAATTAAGATTTAACAGATTTAGAAAATTGATTTTTTGTTGTGTTTAAGAAAATGACGCGCTACTTCTAAACTAGAAACGTAGTGGGGGGCTACCTCGCACATTGTTTGTGAAAACGTTTGACATTTTTACTTTTTTTTCGAGCGAGGGCAAGGAGCAATGCAAACCGACTTCATCAATTTTTTTTCTTCGTCGTCCCCGTTCTCATCGCCAGTCCACAGATCCGTTCAAGGCTCCAAGTTAAGGCCGTCCTCTCCCACAAAGAAAAAACCTATCCCGTCGAAACTACGCAGACGTGGTAGTGCATGGATCTCGCTGGCTCAGCAGCACTCTCACATAAGTAGAACTCCAAAGGTGCTAGAAGCATTAGAAACATCTCCAATAGATGCCGATTTAATCGTTGATTGTATCATTGATCTAAACCGTTGTACTGTTGAAACATTAGATCAAATTGATCGCGATTTACCGCGCACATATCCAGATGTTGAATTTTTTGCAAATACTGATATCAGAGAAGGACTTGGTCGGGTTCTTCGAGCTATAGCCATTGAATACCCCGATGTAGGCTACGTTCAAGGGATGAACTTTCTGTTGGCAAATATATTACTCCACACAAACCGTAGTGAAAGCGACGCGTTTTATCTATTCAGAATGATGATGGAAAGTCCGAAATACGGATTGCATCATATATTTGTACACGGTCTGCCCAATTTAAGAACTTTCAGTGATATTTTGGATTGGTTAATTATGACAAGGCATCCTGATTTGCATCAACATTTTGAAGAGATTGGATTCGAGCCGCTGTTCTATTCCCAAAATTGGATCATGACATTGTTTTCTTATATGGTGCCTTTCGTAGAACTTGCTGCAATTTGGGACAATTTTTTCGAGTATGGCTGGGAATCCATTTTTCAATACTCGTTGGCTCTTTTCGAGCTTCATCACAATACTCTTTTGATTTCAGACTTTGAAAATTGTGCTGTGACACTTCGAAAAGCCGCAGAGGAACCCTCCAGCTCGATTGAAGCTGTTTTACTGGATATCGTTTTTTCGGATGTTGAGTCAGACCTAATTCGTAAGGCTGTTATGAGGGAACCATTCAAATTGCCTCGTGTTTATCCTAGAGAGAGCTTTAAAAACGTGGACAATAGGCGACTTTCTGGAATATCAACAGCTTCTACTGTTTGCACTGAAGTTTCGATGATTTCACCTCCAATGTTTCCTTTCAGAAAATTACTCAGTCCATCGTCAACACCGCTTTACTTGCCTGCTGTTCATCTTGCATACGGAGGATAATCCAATAGATTTTTTTAAGTAATAACAATTATTTGGAAGAATAAAAGAACATAGAATAACATTATTTGAAAAGTCAGGTTTTTAAATGTATAGCGGAGCTGTTTATAGGAACGTATTTGCGTTTTGTTCCTGGAACACTAAGTTGTTGCTCCTGATTGCCTCATGGATTGTCATCAGCCTCTTTTCTTTCAACAAGATACTCTTGTTTTTTAATAAGAAATTAGCATTTGAAGGCTTCTATTCACTACTTGTAGTGCTTAAAAAAAATCGTGTTTCACATTACATATCTCCTGATGTGATTAAATTGAATCCCTCGATTTGACAACGTCGCCTTCAAACGCCTTCCACGAAGTAGTCACTCAAGCATTTGAAAATATTTAATAGATTGACGTCCCTTTGTCTGCATCCCCAAAATCATCACTCCAATATCAACTTAGAATCCATAACCCATCCAGCACCAATACCAATAATCAAAGGAATCAAAACATGACCAGAACCTGTCGCAAAATCTTGATACGGACTTCAACTTCCTGAACGTGGTCTCGTCAGGTGAAAATAAAAAACGATTGAAAAAATGCTCGAGTCGCTCGAGTCAGACGACGACAAATCCCAAGAGAGCGATGACGATGAAGAATCATTCAGGATGCAAGATCTTCTTGTGTGGAGCGAGGCACCCATCGCATCAGTTGATCCTCATGAAACCGTTGAACTGCATGTAAGTGGCTTATCGAAGAAAACGACAATTGCTGACTTGAGATTCTTTGTTATTAGTTTAGCGTGATTCCCATATTCAACTCATTCTGTCTAATTATAGCTCTTGTTCTTGCTGAACATCTGATGCGATCTCACTTGGAACGCACAGGTGTTAAGCTCATCGAGGAAGTACAGCGATATGAAAGTGCAGAATCGATGTCTTGGTATTTTGAAAACATACTGGATTTCCCTCCGGATATTTGGGCCTTTTATCCAGGTATACTCTTTGGATGCACGCGATTTGGTTATTCTACTGGCAGTCGAGTAATTTTTTTGAATGGGGTTGGTAGGTTGATGAAGTGGAGTTTGATCCTCCTGTTTCGACAAGGACGTCCGTTTTGGGTGAGTGATAAGATCCATATGTGGCATTGTCCCACTCAATATGGATTTCCATCAGGACATGCGATGCTCAATCTTCTCTGTGTGGGATCCATTTTGGACTTTCTTGACCGGAGGATTCGCCGTGGTGGTAAAGCTACTGTGTTGCTCTTGCTTGTTGCTCGGAATATTATCTTGGGGATTTATATCGTATGCGTGTTTGGCAGACTTGTTCTTGGCACTCATTTTTTGCATAGTCTGTTAATGGGAGCAGCCTGTGCTTCGTTGTTGTTGCAGTTATTCACCTCGCAGAATGTGAACATCATTCGAAAGCGAAGTATTAGAGCAGTGGCAGACAAGTACCAAGGTGGTATTTGGTTTTGGTTGGATATACTGGTAGGTATTATGGTGACATTCGCGGCTCTTGGTTTGTTTGTGGTACTGATTCGCTTCATACATGATAATACCGGTAGTAGCGATCCGTTGGTGTGGAATGCTCGTTCAATTGTTGGATGCGGCCAGCCATTAGATACTAGTTCAATATCTCCTGGTATTGACGGTATAATTATATTAATGGGGTGTTTAGTATCGAATATCATCAATGGGATTCTTCAAGGGAAAGAGTCTATTCTAAATAATGATGAATTCAGCCAGTTGTATGGAACTTTCTCTACTAGAGTTCGGAAGAGTACTTATTATACCGATGGCTATTTCTATGCCAGTTCAAGAATGTGTTTTGCGTTTGGGTTGTTGCTTTGGTGTCCTTATAGGCAGATTAGTTTAGGACTGAGCGCTGTGATAGCCTTAAGCTGTCATGGCCCGGATTTAAAATGTAAAATATAAGTATTCCCCCCGAAAGTTGGATTTCACAGCCATCTTTCTTTCAGCAAGATACTCCGTCATACATGTTTTTTAGAAAATTATCAATTGATGGCTTCTACGCTTGGAGTATCTTAAAATAATTGATTTTGGTCGGTGTTCATAATCAGAAATGCAATTTTTGTATCAACCACTCGCAATACTATTAGAGGAATGTTATTTGGTCCCAAAGAAAGTTATTTTAGGTAGACCATACAATATCGAATCATGGCACACAACGGTTTACCATCGGGATGGGAGATGCAAGTTGATCCGAATACCGGAAGATCTTTCTACGTGAACCATGAGACGCTGGTCACCAGTTGGACCCCCCCTGTCGAATCCCCCTTGCCTTCAGGATGGTCCCAAGAGCGTGACGGAGAGGGAAGATTATTCTTCATCAACCATAATACCCATGAAACTCAATGGGAAGATCCAAGATTAGCAGCGGATAATGTTTCCTATCCTTCATTAGATCAGCAACAGCAGCAACATCAGGATCCACCTGCTCAATGGACATGCTCGGCTTGCACCTTTGCTGAAAATTCGATGGATGCTCAGACTTGTGTTGTATGCGAAACCCCTCGCAATGGCAGTGCAATTCAAGAGGAAATCGATCCTGCGACTGCTGCTGCTATTGCCCAAGCGAGAGCGGAATTTGACGACAGTGACGATGAATCAACTCATGAGCTGGTCACCGAACCAAGTCAACTTGCTCCTTATCATGTACCTGATGAGCACTCAGGAATTTGCACTTTGTGTGGAAAGTCTTTCGACTGGAAAAACCGTCGGCATCATTGCAAATGCTGCGGGGGACTTCTATGTGCTGGTTGTTCGGCCAGGAAAGTGCCATTGACTTTCGTGTCCTCGAAGGAGTCTCGAGTTTGCGATTTGTGTTTTGACCATCAATGCGCAGGAGATAGTAACTGTTACTTACGGTATATTGGCATATTACGTGACGCTGGGGCATCTAGAAAAGATGATAGAATGATGGCTCTCAGAGGTATCGCTACTATGCTGGAGAAACTGCCTGACGCGATGCATGAGAACTCAAGTGTCGAGGACCAAGCAGGTGCACTGCGTACATTGGATGTAGTGGCTAGATGCGGGGGGACTAGTACGCTATGTCTACTATTGAACCCAAAAGACTCCCCCGAAATTCAAATTCAAAGTAGTAGAGTGATTGCAAGTGTAGCAGGTGCAGCGGCATGTTCCACATTTGATAGTCAGGCTGCTTTGTCGAGGGCTCAAGTATGCAACGAATTGTCAGCTGGTTCGCTGGGTATGAATGCAATTGCTTCAATGCTATCCGGTAGAAAAGCCCCTTGGGAAGCACACATGCATCTCTGTCATGCACTGTATTTACTAGGGGACATGTTTGAAATACAAGAAGCAGTAAGGGAGTCTTCTATCCTACCTCCACTCTGTGATCACCTACTTGCACCGCAGGAATACTTGCAGAATTGGTCCACCATGGCCGTTTCAAAACTCATCACTGGTAATGGGAGCAACGTAGAAGCTATGCTGGCTTCGAATGGCATGCAAGCACTGGTGCTTTTGCTGGGCTCCGAAAGTCAAATAGTCCAAGAGCACGCAGCAAGAGCCATAGTGTCTGGTTTGAAGCTCAGTGATACAGATCCATCTGGAAGGGGTCAGATCAGGTCACAACGAGTACTCGATGCGCTGGTTGATCTTGGAGGAGCGCATGCCGTAATGCAGTTGCTCTCATCTAATGTACCTGCTATTGCAGATGCCGGTCTTTCTTTAATGCTTCATGTGTCAGAGGGAAGGCCAGAAGTAGTCACGGGTTCAGTTCCAATGCTGGTCTCCATGATCTCCTCTCAAGATGTCAGCAATCGCAGTTCTGTTGTTCAAATTCTAGCCAACATTTCAAAAGTCGCTCCAAAGCAGATTATTGACAGTGGCGCATTGGCTTTGTGTGTAAATTTGCTCAGAGACCCCCAGTCGCAACCATCTGTAGCATCTATTTGCAAGGATTGCGCAGAAGATGGTGCAAACGTCATCGTGGATAGTGGAGGTGTGCCATTATTAGTGGATCTTGCGAGGAAGCAATCTCCCTATGTGAGTAGCAATGCTGCAGGTACATTGGCAACATTGATGGAGCAAGGTAAGAAGGAAGCTGTGGTTAGTGCAGGAGGTGTTGAGGCCTTATTGGCGTTGCAGAATAGTTCTGATCCATCAGCTATGAAAGCAGTTATTGCAGGTGTGTATTCAATGGTTGGTGAAGAAGATTTATTGAATCTCCTAACCAGTCGCATTGCTCCACCCACCTTGTCAGTTCGGTTATTGGAGATGCTTGGCAATCAGAATTCAGGATTGGATGATGTATCCATTGAAATGTTACTCTTAATCGTTGCAATACTTTGTGGTGCATCGAACACGAATGCTCTAATTGAACAACAACAGCAAAACACCCGGGATATTGTTGCCTCTAATGGAGTGCCACTAATAATGCCGTTCCTTTTGAGTGGATACAACAAGCCTGCAATTGTATTGGCGGTTTTTCGCATCCTCTTGGCCGTGGCTCAGTCTCCAACTTGTATTCCTAAACTTGCTGCGGGGGTTCCTTCTGTTGTAGCTGCGCTTGATGACTCCATGACCGCGCAAGGGTCTACAGCGGCAGGTTTGGAATTGCTCTTGGATCTTCGGTTGCATGGAATTTCACTATTTTCAGCCATTTGCGGGAATACAAACATCAAATCTGAAGATGTTCGATCAGGGATTCGCGTGATGACCAAAGTGCTGGAAGGAAGCAATGATCAAATTAAAACAGCTATTGTTGAAGCGTTGCGAGATTTGTCAAAGGCGAAATCTAATTGGACTCCAATTGCAGAACTTGCTTTGCCACAATTGGTCGAAATTCTCTTAGCACAGCATCCTGCTGTTGAGATGCTGGTGAATATATCAATGGTTTTTGGTAATATATCAGGAGAAGAAAAACATGCAGATACAATTCTTGATGCGGGTGCTGTATACGCGTTAACTGTGTTGCTAGACGAACATGATCCAGGCGCAGTCGATGCTGGAGTAAGTGCTTTGACTCGATTGGCAGCAAATTCGAAGCGATGCAGAAGTGCAATGGTTGATCACGGCGTGGCTGCAAAGCTTTTATCCCTCGCGGAACAAATTCAGGAGCCGATCGATGCGATGAGGTGTTTAAAGTCCTTATGTCAGGATCCTGCAAATTGTCCTAAAGTTGCAAGTGAACCAGGTGCAATGGAATCTCTACTGAGAATGATGAAGAGCCAAAATGAGAAGCTGGTAGATGAAGCCATGCAAATCCTTCTTCTAGTAGCTAAAGATAGTGACAACATATGGGAGAAGCTGGTAGTGAATGCGGATGTGGACACGGCTATTTCGCTGCTTCGATTAGGACCCCCGCGCGTGCAAGGTCAGGCGTGTAGTACGATCGCAGCATTATGTGGAGATTCGCCTGGATATTCTCTTGCTGCATCTACAGCTGTGCTAGAAGTGGTACCGCTGATCGTGGCGCTGTTACGACCTAACGACCATCTGGGGTCTGATAAATGCGAGTCACCTGGAATGGAAGCAGCTGCTGCTTGTGGAATGCTGAGCCATTCTTCTGTCGCCCGTGAAGCCATGAAGGCGGCAGGTGCAGTTGAAGGACTGATTGGGGTATTACTAAGGGAAAGGAGGCTCGGTAGACCCAAGTCTGGATCCAGTCAACATGCGCTGCTAGGGCTGTATTCGTTTCATGAACAAGATTCCTTTTGGGTCACGCACAGTGAGAAGCGACGTGATGCGTTAGATGCATTGGTTCTAGTTCTAGATGCTCATGTAAGAGACGTGGCAATAATTATGCCTAGTGGTTTGGACAGAATGGATGTTTGTAAATGCGCTGTGGCTCTGTTGGGAGAGTTGCCTGAACTTACCCCCAATGAAATCACTTTATTAGGAAGAGCTGCGCGACCACTCAATATGCTAATGGAAGATAGTGGATTGGTGGACGCGTGTCTAGCAACAATGGCACGATTGAGCCGGGAGAGTTCGTTAGTGTCTGTTTTGGTAGCTACAGGCTCCATACGAAGCGTGTCTCGTCTGCTTGAACCGATCATGGAAGAGCGCGAAGGTGTGATGCTCAGCACTGACATCATACTGAGGTCTGCTTCTCTGTTATCTTCACTGGTAAAACTCTCCAACGAACGTACGGTGGATGATGCTGTGATTGGTACCAAGGCCATTCCAGCATTATGCGCCCTGATTACCAGAACAGAAGAGTTGTTCCCTAGATCTGATACTGCTGCTTGTTTGACAGCAGGGTTGGAATCGATCTCTTCGCTTGCGATGGGAGGCATTGCAGTACAGAAGGCTATCATGAGCTGCAATGTTGTGGATGCGCTATTGACAGTGGCAAATCAGTTTGGAGACTGCAAGGAACACATGGCATTGACTCGGGCAACGAATGCATTGATGACTCTCTCGCGTCTAGCTGGTGTGGATGAACACAGAATTCGAATAGCGGAAGGTATTCCTAGTGTGCTAGATATTTGCACGGATGTTTTAGTTCATGCCTCTGAGGAAGAATATGAAACACTGATTCAAGCTACGGTTCATATTCTGTGTCATCTAGGCCCAGCCGTGATCAATGACATACCTGATCTTCTCTCTCCGATCATCAAGGGTGTGATCGTGAACTCCAATAGTACATGTCAAGCTGAAGCGCTTGTAGCACTAGGTATATGGTCCATGAGCAACGTGATATGCGAAGAGTTGCTTAACAGCAGTGAATACAACGTAATTGATATCCTTAGTAAATTGGAGACTAGCGCACAAGATGTCTCATTCTCTCTTGTGAATTTATCTGCCAGTTTAAGGGTGCGATCCTCCAAAGCGCACGTGGATCAGTTGTTGGTTTACTGTACCAATATTCTGAGCAACAGCGAAGATCCAGGTTTAAATACCAACTCATTGATGGTGTTGTGTAACTTGTCTCTGGATGGAGACGCGCGAGCGATGATAAGAAAGTCTTCCAATCTGGTTAAATCAATACGCGCAAAAGGCACTAGTGAGAAAAGTGACATGTTTTTGTCTATCTATGCATCGAGATTATTTCTTCTGCTTGGAAATGGCGAAACCATTGTCCAAAGAAAGGTCGTCACGGCGCCGTCGAAAATAGATAGCTTACTTCCTGTCCCCGCTGATTTGCCGATTCAATCTATACCTAGTCAGTATCTCTCAACTCAATCTACGCCAAGTCGATCTTTACCAAGTCAATCTTTACCAATTGAGCCTTTACCAAATAAGTCTTCGTCGAGTCAAGGTGCCCCTCCTGTTAAGGCACCAGCAAATCCTGCTGCAGCTAAAAATTTTGCTCTTCCCACCTACAGCAGTGTTATTTCGTCATTTCAACCTGTAGCTACTTCAGACCGAGCATCTTATGAGCTAGCAAAGAAACTGCAAAGCCAAGAAACACCTAGAGTTATGAATTTACGTCCTAGCAGTGGATCGTTTAGCTCATTGGTTCCACCTACTCCCCCGGCCAATGTGTGGTCTTGCGGGGACTGCACCTATGAAAATAGTTCTACAGCCACACAATGTGACATGTGCGGAGGTTCGAAACGGGCCGTTATTCCTCCAACCTACTCAAAACCTTCTGGGCGACCTTCCCCTCCTGCTTCTGGGGTGTCAGTGAAGTGCAATGGGTGTGGGGTGACTCTTCAAGGGCCGACTGGAGCTGAGAACATTTCATGCCCACAGTGCCAGACGCTTAACTCGGTGGGAACGAAACTCTATGTAAGATGCCCCAAATGCCACACTACTCTAGCAGCAGCCCCGGGTGCACAAATGTTTCAATGTATGGCATGTGGAACAACTCATGCAACCCAAAACAACCGAATATAGATTATTTTACAATATTGCTATTTTAAGAATGATCTCAACCCCAACAAATCGATTTTGATTCAGTGTTATTTTAAATGTTCTAAAAGAATAAGTGTTCTAGGATGATTGGGGCCACAGCAAATCGATCGAATCTTGTGACATTTTCGAAACGCTTCTATTGACTTTTTGGATTCGCCTTTCTTGTTTAGAATATCCCCCAGAACAAAATAATAGTCGGCTAGTTCAAAATGGTTGGTTGGAAGCACTTGACGCATGGTTCTAATGACTTGAACGCAAGATGTAGTAGCTTTTCTCCAATCACCAATATCTCTATAGCATTGTACCAACCAGCAATGTGCTTTCAGCATCAGGGCATGGTGCTGGTGAAGTTTTTTTTTGAATTTGTCCACAAACAGCGTTAATAATTCCAGCACATCGAAAGCGGAACAGGCATTGCCATTGAGGAGAATTTGAATATTGTCAACTGTTTCTTGAGCACCTTTGGATATCTCTTGAATCCATTGATTTGAACATGTAAGGCAACAAATCTGACAGGAAGGCGATTGAAGATCAACAGCAACAGTCGCCCCTGAGAGTACGGCTTGCATCACATTAGTACTGGTACCAGAATCATCCAACAAACCAGGAGGTAGGACCACACCTGCTGCTGCTATATTCTTCTGGCAGAAATCAGATTGACATAAAAGCCCGTCGATGTAACGATCAAAAGATGCTGGAAACGGTTCAATGCATCTCTCGCAATTGCAGGAGAAATGTTTTGTTCTTTCAAGTTCCTCTTGTCGGCTCTCCCGCCCTTGGTACAAATCAATATACGAGAAGCACAATTCTTCATTCTGATGTACTGAGTGCAATACGCGGATGCTCATCTTTCCATTGACATCACCTGTGAACATGCAGTTTGGTCGACAACTGTGATTGAACAAGGAGGCAAACGGAAACACTCCAAAACCAATATCTCGGTTTTTCCCAGCTATATCACCTAAACCGTATGCATTCGAATTCACAATAAGAGCTAACCGCACAACGGTATCGGCTTCAATAAGGCAATTGTTTGACTCTTTAGCCAGCTTGATGAGGCTTTCGCTGGCATTAAACACAGCACGTATCCATTGAGCAGTAGCTGACGATCGATGGGATTCCAATTGCATTATCCCAGTGCATTGCTGATTTATTAACTCCCAGTTCTTTGTGCTTTTGAAATTCTCAATTTTTTGTTCGTTTTCGAATTCTGACGTTGCATCTCGTAGAATAACTGAGGTGTCCGGGTCAGAAATAGCCTTTGCGAGAAAAAGTAGCAAGTCAATATCCACGGAATACTGATTGGCAATTTCAGGTATAAAAGTTGCGAGATAGCAGAAATTGCCGTGGTCCTTTTTTGCATCCTGGCAGCTGTCACAAAACGAAACCAAGTCGCATTTTGAACATGGTGATGACTTCTGATCCAATTCAAGAGTACACGAAAAGCAATGGGACTTGCAGTATATGGTTCTTACTACAAAGCACGAAGGTTTTTCCAACATTATTTCCTCTCCAGGTTCTAAATCTCTTGCGGCTTTCACAGCTCTTCCCTTGCCCACGACAGTGGATATATACGTACTCACAGTATTTAAATTTGAAATTCAAATATAAAATTCAAAAATATATGTAGATTTTATACTTGACAAGAGAATTCCACAGATGCAGTCAGAAGTGAAATGCTTGTTGTAGTTTCAAACAGAAGACACAAAGATATGCTCCGATCCTGGCCACTCGTCGTCCTGGTATGCGGAAAGCCCCCCGCGGTGTATTCGATGATGTTCGGAAAGTGGGCGTTGCTGTTGGTCAGTCTGTTGTGTGCTGAAGTGAATGGTGGTGATATCGTGTCTCTGTCTCATCACAATGAGGTTGTGACTTCTAATGCTACCTTCGGTGCTGACATCAAGGATATCTCCTCGCTACCCGGATGTTCTCATTGGGCACTTCAGCTCTCGAGTGAGTTCAAGAAGAAGTCCTTTAGTGATTCATTCAGAGTGATATTCATTCAGGGTATTGAGGGATCTGGTCATCACATGTTTAAATCTTTTGTAATACATGTTAATAACATGGGTCAGCACTTTTTCACGTTACCCAACGCCGAAGACAGATTTTGGAAGATGCATGTTCTCCAAATCAAAAAGCCGTTATCTAAGTTCCTCAAAATAGGACAGCTTGGAGTTGAAGTGTTGCGTAAACTTGAAAAATCGTATAAAGCTTCAGATTCCAGTCCGGCCACGCATTTTATCCATCCGTTATTGTCGTATCCCGCTTTTTGGGGCAAATGCAAAATATATAGATATCCTGATATGAGAATATTTGCCAAGATTTTTGAAGATGCGGGTATTGATTTCCGAATAGTAACTCTGCTTCGCGATCCAGTGAAGACCATCAGTTCTAATATTAGGAGAGGCTTTCACAAGCAGTTTTACCAATATGAAAAGGGGGCAATGAGATACTATACGTCTATCTTAAAAGACATGGCCCTTCAAACAGAGCAGTTAGATCCGAAGTTTTACCATTGCTTTGATTTTGATAGCCATACGATTCCTGATTCTTTAGGGAAATTCCTTAATTTTAAAGGAGATATTCAAAAAGCGTTTGACGATATTAAGATCGCCAGTAAAGAAAAATCAGCGAGTGTAAATGCAAAAGCTGTGGCTGCAGGTCAAAAGAGGTGGGAAAAATTTCTTGGTTCTCCTAGTGAAAAAGCTGAATTTGATGAATATGTTCGTGAGTGGAATAAACTAAAAGACCGCTGTAAACGTAACAAGGCAATATCCGGCTATGACATGTAACTCTTAAAAACACATTTTCTAATTTAACTTAAGTACGGATAATAAGTTCAAATTTGACAATGACGATGCGGCCCCCGCACCTCTAGAATGGTGAATCTTTATAGCGGTACGGTCCCCCGTCTGTGGCGAGTTTGACAAGATGCCTCGAGAGTCGCGTGAGACTTTTCGACCATCGTGTGATGCGTTTGAACCCTTGAGTAACTTGAATGATTCGAATATCAAGTACAAAGCTCCAGCTGATAGAAAACAGGAAAACTTAGCTTCACAACGGGGTTCTGTTTCAAACTTGAACTCAGATGATTCGTTGCGGAGAGTGAGCGTGGTCATTCATAGGCATATATTAATATGCGAGAGTAGGATAAACAATAACTACCATAAGCAGCGATCACCAATGTCTGATGGCGATTCTCAACAGCTTTCTCCCGTGATGTCTGATGTCAGCGTCCATTCCTTTCAAAGGCGAGCTAGCAGCATCTCTGGTGGAGGAATCAAACCACCGCCGAGATATAGAGGTCAGCTAGGTATCGATAATCGTACCTTGGAAAATACTAGTGAAATGCTTCATGAAGACATATATATCAAAGCTGAATGGAAGTACACCTTCATCCGACTTCCTCGCTTACCGCTGTGGACGTCTTATAGAATGGTTCAGGTGCAGAACACCCCAACTACACCAAGTGTAGAGATGATATATTCATTTATTAGACATCTCTTTGTGGAGGCGCAGCTCAGTAGTGAATGTTCCGTGGTATGTTTGGTGTACATTGAACGACTGATGGAGAAAGCCAATGTGGAGCTGATGCCTTACAATTGGCGGCCTATTACTTTATGCGGTATGCTATTGGCCTCCAAAGTCTGGCAGGATTTATCCTCATGGAATATTGAGTTTGCACGGGTCTATCCGCAGTTTTCATTGAAAAGTATTAATAACTTGGAACGGACTGTTCTGCGACTGCTTCAATGGGATCTTTACATCTCTGGTGCTGTTTATGCAAAATATTATTTTGCTCTTCGGTCTTTGAATGAGAGTAGTAATTTTAGAAAGCGGTACAATTATATAATGAGAGTAAATAACGTAGAAGCGAAGCTCATCGAGCAACGTTCTTCAGCGGCAGCAGGCAATGCCATGTATTCAAAAAGCATGTAAAATACTGCTTGAACTAACCTTTAGTTAAATATCTAATCAACTAATTCGGTGTAACAAATAGAAGTGACTCTGAGTCTAGGGGAAGGGAATATGTATAATTCATCCTGGTAGACACCATTCGAATATTAGGTAAGCGTAGGTTACCTACACCAAGGGGAACCAGAAGCAATTGAAACATTCGATGACCTCCAGGAGCCAATGACATGGAAAAAGCCTGAGAACCATGAAAAACGAAATTCAATGATTCTTCAATACTCACATCAAGTTCTTGAAA
>Ga0105054_10005463_pt1 | contig 18262 bp, 13 predicted proteins | sample BON02_FD_78091 | JGI IMG/M metagenome (GOLD analysis project Ga0105054, IMG submission 78091) | Freshwater microbial communities from Lake Bonney liftoff mats and glacier meltwater in Antarctica - BON-02 (megahit assembly) | ecosystem: Environmental > Aquatic > Freshwater > Ice > Glacier...
GAATGGTTCTGGATGTTGGAACCATTCATTTAGAATTCACATTTGTCTAGTTTAATATTAATTCATACTTGAAATAGTTAATCCTTTGTACACGTGAGTATCTGATTGATACTTACATCTTAAAAAAGTACCTAGTCAATAAGTATTTAGTTTAAACCAAAGAGCCTGATGACTATTCGTGAGGTAATCAGAAGCAGCAACATAGCAGCAACATTATGAGAAATCGTTGATAAATACATCATTTGCAAACGACAAACTTTTGGAGAACCAATTTACCATTAGCAAAACAGATAAAAATCCCTTTTAGTTTTATTCTCTAATTATGGCATTCCAATGATACTGGATGAAAAAAGCTTGCAATCAAATTTTTCCTTGATTTGGGCTCACGATTGGAACCCAATTTTTTTTATTAATTTTAATACTTGAATTTTCACGGATATACATTGTGTTAGTAACAAGTGCACTTTTCACTTTCTGTCATACGCCACAAACAAAAAGGTGGTAAATAGGAAAGATGAAAAGTTCATATCATTCATCTGCGGATTGCCATTCCCGTGCAGTTCCAAAAAATACTTAGGGATCGCTATGCGAAACAATAGTAGTATACTAACAGTCCGATTTATTCACACACGTTCAAAAACTGATTTCCGTCCGTGCAATTTAAACTGGTTTGGTAACAAATAATTCAAGCTGATGAGAACTTGAGAACATTGTTTTTTATTATTTTGATTCAAAGCTGGAACTCTTGGGTGAGCACTCATATAAGCTCGAACAAACACTCCAAATGATTGTTGATATCCCAGATGCGTTTGGATACTACGGGGACGAAGACAACTTCATGATCATTTCTGAAGAATCAAACTACGATTCAGAAACCACAACTCATCATGAAGACACCTATTATTCTCAACCACACGATTACTCAGACTACTTTTATGATATTTCAAGTCCAAAGCAACGTTCGTTTCCTTTCATTGAAGAATCAAGAATGTTTCCTGAAGATAAACTTATGAGTCGTAAGCGCACTTGGTCGAATACCCTTGACTTTAATGAACCTGCCACTGGATTGTTTAACGAATCCAAAAAACTAAAGACCAGAACTGAAACTAAAACATCATCGAATCGACAACTCACCTCGCAGTTCAAAGGTGTGTGCTGGTACAAACGAACCCAAAAATGGGTGGTACAGATTAAAGTTAAAGGGGTTAGAAAACATGTTGGATACTTTAACGATGAACACGTTGCAGGAGAAGCTTATCTAATGGCAGTGGCTAAAGTTGAGTCTGGTGATATCTATTAAAAGATGTAGCAAAGTAGATGTACACAGTCATACGCAGTTGTAATAATTAAATCAAAACATTCACCTAGTTGAAAATGGTGGATCCATCAAAATTTTCTTAAATCAATAGAACGAGTACACACCTTGTTGATGGGCTACTAATTGGGAAAATAGTATGGGGGCTATTCGTATTTGTGCGTTACAAAATTGATCGAGGATATAGAATGTTTCCCAAGTCGCAGGCGTCCAGGGCAGTCAACTACAAGAGCAAGAAAGGGCAGGAAGAAGATTCTCTAACTGACTTATCAGATAGACTGGCCTTGAATTTGAAAACTAAAGTGCGAGAAATAAATCCAGCAGCCTTGTTTTCTGCTCCATGGGAAAATCTGGTTCATGTGCTTGCGAGTATTGCCAGTCTTCTAGGTATGGAAGCACACTTGGCAGAATCGAAAGAAGAACCGTTTTGGGAAGGGGAACAAATTGCGTTGAAGTACCTCATGGAAGATTTGAAATTAAATATTTGTTTGAAGCTGCTCGATGAATATAAAATTGAGCAATTAAGCATTATGCAACGCGAAGAAACTCCTGAAAACAAAAACTTGTGCGAACAGTACGAAAAAAGCTTGTGCAAAATCGTTGAGATATCCGTTTCCCATACAGAGATCGTGCAAGTTCTAGAGCTGACATTGCTCCTGAGTTTTATCAAAGAAGTTCTTTCTGCTGCTGTATCTCAACCAGAAACATTAGGAGATGATTTGAATGGATTTGCAGAATCATCATGTATTGTTATGTTAGAAATGGTCATGCAGAACTGTGAAGAAATTGGTGAATCGAAAATAGTATCGAAGATTCGTCAACACGATATATTTTCACTGCTGATTCAACATGTTAACACAAATCATTCAAAATTGTCACAGAGGCACCTTGAAAGTGCCTTGAAAACTTTATCTTATATTGTGGACACTGAAGACTTCGCAATCCATCAAGAATCATACGTGAAAGATGATGACGATGTCGTAGGTTTACTTCTATTGAATCCGCTGGTGCAAACTTTGCAAGATATCAAATTGAAATCCAAATGCAGACCCATAGTTGACCTAATCAAGCACCACGAAAGGAGATCGAAGAAATAATATATTTAAAAAATTTAAATTAATCCACCAACAATTTCGCCACTCTATCTAAAACTTGTTTAAGATGTGGATGACCGCCTTCAATGAGCTTGACAGTTTGAAGTATATTCTGGATTTGATCCTGCGATTCGTCCAGTTGAATATCAGCTTCTTCTTGACACATTGGAATTTGAGTGGCAGGGTTCTTGGAAAACTCGATATACTTTTCAATCAAAGCTTGAGTTCTGTTGATTCTCTCAGCGTTTCTTTGTTTCAAATACATTCCCTCGTTCAATTCATCTTTCGTATCTTTGATACGTTCTTCTGTTTTAGAGAAAACGTTGGTTGCTTTTTCAAGTTCCATTGCGATGTTTTCAGAATCGAGAATTCTTTCTCGAATTCCATTTTCAAATCGGCCGCACTCATCTTGTAGCTTTTTAACTTCTTTTTTCTCCAGCTTGATACCTCGTTTTAAATCCGCTTGAGTCATTTCTGAGAGTGCTTCATCTGATGATCTATTTTTTTTTGCCGCAGGGCTTTTGAAAATTTTCTTTCTAGAAGTGAGCGTTTCTCTTTTCAAAATAGCAACTTCCATCTCCTTAATCATCTTTTCTTGCTCACGAGTAAGATTGTCAAAACGAATTTTCATTCGATGAATTTCTTTTTCCATGGCTTTGACTTCAGATTGACCAACAGTTGGATCTAATGCGGCTTGAGTTTCTTTTTCAAGTTGGATTTTCTTTTCCCACAGTTTTATTTGACGTTCATATTCCATGATTTCATCCAACAGGGTTTTCTTCTCCATTTTAGTCTTTTCAATCTTTCCTTCAAATTGAACCGACTGTTGCTCCAATTCTTTCAGCTCGTTAACAAACTCAGATTGCATGGACTCATTGACATTTAGGAGCTGATCGTATTTACCGGAATGGTCAGCGATCAATTCATTCAATTTGTGCATTTCGTTGTGCATTTTGCGGATGTTATTTTCAAGGTCTTTCAGTTCCTGGGTCTGTGCATGTATTTGATTATCCAGCCTTTTCTTTTTCTGTTCCAAAATAGTTTCTGTACTCGCGAGTTCATGTACGTGCGAACTCTCTTGTTCTTTCTCGTTCACCACTTGTACAAATGAAGTTTGAATTTTGAGCCATTGTCGTTCTAGTTCTCTGTTTTGCTGATTAAGAGATGCAGTTTCTTTGGTAAGACTGTTGATGGTTGCCTCAAGCGGCCCCAAGTTTTCTGGTTCGTCTTGATTTGCAACCATGGTTTCATACTTCCGGTTGAGTCGATCCACGACATACATCTTCTTCTCCACCTCATCGTTTCGCTGCCTGATCTCCAACTTATACTTTTCAATAAGTCTGTCTTGATCTTGTAAAAGTTGAAGCTTTTTCTCCAGCTCCTTTTCTAGCTGCTGTGCATGGGCTTTTGTGTTTAACTTATCAATCGTCACTCGAGAATGCTCATTTTCGAGATTAGCATGTTCCATCTCCTTGTTATGAATCTGTTTTTGAACACCTAAGGCGCTTTGTGATAAATTCTTTGCTGCTTTACTCATGGTGGTCTTGTCATTGAAATGTTGGCTTGTCTCTTCTTCCATTGCGAATCGCTGTCGATCAATAACTTGAATTTGAGATTGTAGACTCTGAACTTGGTTCGTGCAGGATATTAAAATACCTTTCAATGATCTACTTTCACGTTCTTGTTGCTCGAGCGATTTTTTCATCATGCTATATCGCTCACTAAGTTTCGCGTAGTCCTTTTCAATTAAGGACAAGTTGTCATCTACTTGTTTTAATCCGTGTTCTTGGCGGATCTTTCGTTCTACCAACATTTCGCTTTCACCTTGAACTTTTAACACACTTGATCTATATCCTTGGATCTCTGAACGGATCGCCAATTGCTCTTCCTGTTTTGACTTGATGGAATCCTGCATAGATTGAAATGCTTCGTCACGTCTCTGCAGTGAAATAATGGTACTGTTCCATGACTGAACCACATGTTTCTTTTCAAATTGGGTAGCTTGCATTTCATCATTGGCTTCCCGAAGAGTATCTTCCGCTGCTTTCGTTTCAAGAGCTTGAGATTTCAATTGAGCTGCAATGAGTCCAATTTCTTGTTGAAGTTGTTTAATGCGCTCTACTCTGGAATCGATGTAGAGATCTTGCTTTTCTTTTTCTTTTTCAAGACTGTTTACATTGGCTTCGGTTTTGTGGGTCGCTCGTCGTAACACGGCAATTTCACTTTTAGTTTCTTCAAGAAAGGCCTCAACTTGTTTCACGGCGGCTTTTGCAGAGTTTTCTTCCTCTTTTGCCATTCGAAGTTTCGATTCCATGTCTTTGGTTTCAGCTAGAATGTCCTCCAAGATGCTCTTTCTTTTTCTGGCATCCTCCTGAGCACTACCCCCCAGGTGAGACGCGTCAATGATCTCTTCCTGAGTTTGCTCCAATTTAATCTGACTGTTTGCAAGTTGTTGCTGCAGATTGTACAACTGTACACCCAATGTCTCCCGCTCGTTACTTGTTCGCTTCAAGTCCTCTTCCAAATCATCAAGAGCTAACGACTTTTCACGCAGTTCTTTCAACTGCTGCTTCTTCAGCATCTCTTGCACAGAGTCAAGCATAGGAGTTTGTCCTATACTACGTACTGCTTCTTCCGCCTCTTCATTACTCTCGAAGTTGTCCATCGTCAAATATAACGGCTCTGTGAAAAAAAAATCAGTTGAATTGTTGAGGGGGGCACTGACTAGACCTGTTGCTCAGAGAATCTACTTTTAAAATGACTTCCACTTCCTATTCTGATTATTATTAATTGTAATAATCAGGCAATGGCTTTAAATTGTCGGATTGTAGATAGTGGATCCGATTTGACTGAATTATAGTAGGCCTTAGGCCTTAGCTGTACAAAACACAGTCTACTAGGTACTTGGTCGGTACAGAACAAGGAGAAGTTCTTACAAGTAACTTCTGATTTCAAAATCAAAATTGTTTTGTTAAAATTGAAATATATATATGAGTCTCATCTTAACTTTGATATTCTGCATCACTGTCGTGGTGCATGGCGATGCTCTTCGATTTCGTCAAGAGCTCGCAATGATTGGAGGGAGAAACGACTGCAGCTTCGTGCCAGGACACAGAATTTTGGAAGGAGTATATGAATGAAGGATTCATTGAAGCCTCTGAAAGTGTCGCGACAAAATACTTCGGAAGAAATGTGATGGTAAGCCACACCATTGAAGAAAACACTACCCATTATACAATTCGAGCTGCAGAAACGATAAACTTTGAATCTTTGCGGACTTGCGTGAAATTCCTGGTGAAGGATTTGAAAACAGGCAAGCTCCAGGTGAATGTGTGGGCACTCCGAATGTCATTGGATCGCAGTTCTTTAACCAGCCGTGATTTTATTTTCCAAGTTCGAAACCATGTATTTGCAACCTGCCATGTGCAATGCGATATGCCAACCAATTTTGATATGGCATTGGATCCAAGAGTGATTTTAAATGTATGCGCTTCTACATTTGTGTCTCCATGGACAGCTGCTGAAGGCGATGTAATCAAGGATCAAGTGACCCATCAATGGGAAACAGTTCAGAGAAAATACCGGTCAGATCCAGAATTCTATTTGTCCGTGCCAACAGGAGATGTGACAATAACAACTGGAAACTCCAACGGTTCTGGTGGGCCTTACCAGCAACCTTCGGGAAGGATGGCATTGGATTTTGCTCGTATCGAGGGATCCCTAAATATGATAGCGTCTCCTTTGTTGAGCCCCCGTTCGTGTAAGATTCTTAAGTGCGATGACGGATTTCACAACACAATTCTTCGAATTGGCTCCAAGATGAACCAGTCAAAACATGTATTACTACATGTTGACACTGCTGATACTCTTGGGTACGTGCTTCATTTTGCATGGGCTCGTTCATTTGCTGGGTTTGATTTTAGATCCGTGCCATCGAATCAGTTGCAGTTTGCGGCTGACATCGCTTCAGAGATTGCGATTCGCCTGGCTGATATGAGTCAAAGTTCATCAACCACAGATCGGTATATGATTCTAGCTCAGAACTTGGCAAGCAAAATCGGGCATGGCAAATATGTGAATGTAATGGTTCCGAAATGGAGTGTTACTAAATTACAAGAAAGATTGCAAGCCATAGAGCAACCTGCATTACGATTTGCCAATGGTTTGAAAGAAGGTCTGGCACCAAACGCAGAAGATGCAATCCGATTAGACGCGCTTGAACTCATGGGTGAATCTGCGGCTCATTTATCAATGGCTAGCAGCTTCAATCTTGAGCAATCAATCCAGCAATGTAACGAGTACGCTCTCCGATTTTGAACCCAGTTTATCCATCAAACGTGTCGCCAAGTGAGTGTTGTATCAATGGAGAAACAAGCAGCTCTGGTTCAATCCGCGGCCAAAACTGCAAACTCCAAATTCAAACAAGGGATTGAAACGTATAAGAGTGCAAAAACAGCAGGAGGCGTTTTTTCACTTTTCTACGATCTTATCTTGTGTGCTGTGGACGCTGTAACGCTTGACATTGGGAGCACGATAAGCGATGCCAAAAACTTCTTTGGGGAGATTGAAGAACTTGGTCAGCTTGAGACTGAAATGAAAGAAATAAACAAGCTACAAGCTAGTTTGGCCATCTCCATCGAGTCAGCATCATTCCTACCTGAAAACAGATTGGATATGGATAAATTTGTGGTACAATCATCCGAAGAAGGATTCTCTGAAGAATTGTTTTCAGGAAAAACCCTCCAAGCTTTCTTGAATCTCACTGTTTTTAACAGATCTGAGGCTATACAACTGATTGAAAAGTACGATTCGTTGACATCTACTGTTGAGTTACTGATGAAGGCCTCAATTGACAATGAAATTGATGGTGCATTAGAGGTCACTATAGCCATCAAGAAACTGTGTGTGGTAGGAAAAACAGTTACCAATGCTAGAATTGGCCGAGTGAGCGCGTTGTCCGGATTTGCGAAGAGGATGTATCAGATGATCACCGATAGACGACTCTCCAAAATGCTTGAAGATTCAGAATCATCAGTTGTCGCTAAATTTTTTTCTAAAAGAAGGGCATTCGTTGATAAGTCCATCCCGGCTTCATATCACGATGCAATCATCGTTGCTGGACAATCCAAGCAAACTGTGCACGGCGTTCTCGTATATTGAAGCCAAACCTTGCAACACCTACGTACAAAATTCATTTTCGATTGTGTCGCTAGATAATTTTATCGAGAGCATGCGAGTTGCTGCAGAACAACTAGAAGACACTAAACCTATGGGGCGACAAGCGTGGACGATGGAAGATACTCCTTTCCAAATCCGCGATGCTTCAAATATTGCAAGTTTCAAAACGAACGGTATCCTCACAATTCCACAGTCTGCGTTTGCGCATACGCGTTTGGACAAAATGTGGGGCGTGTGTTTGTTAAGTACATCAGTTCAGTTAATAGGAGCTCCAGTTGATACCGATATAACCGTTCTAATTTAAAACCCTGGTTCTCCTGCTATGCAACGCAACGAGCAAGGCGAAATGATGCAATTCCAAACACCATCCATTTCAATTTCAAACACCATCCATTTCAATTCCGTCATTATATCATAGTGATGATGCACCGATGAGTGACGAAACACCTAATTGGGCAATTGAAGGTCGGCTTTACGACGCCGACGATCGGTTTTGGAGGACTTCATTTCAAGACATGGTCTTAAAAGCCGACCCGAATTTAGACATTAGTAATGTTACGGAAATACTGATTTACATGCATGGTCATGCCAACGTCCAATTTCCAAACTTAAATGTTTTGATTTCTTTGCCACAAGCACGAAGAACTCCTATACCGATACTCGGGTAAACAATCTTTTCACTATTATTAACAAAACCAAATACTTTAATTACAATATAAAAATAGTGGATAGAAGCCATCAATTTCTAAAAATACAACGAGTATCTTGAAAAACAAGCCTGATGGATATGTGTGAGGTATATCCTATGTACACGGAGTTCCCTTTTTTCCAATCCCCGAGATGATCTCGCATCCCTACGAAAAGCTCCTGCAAGAACACCTAAGTACCTGGACTCCATTTGGCACCACCATCAATGATAAAGGGAATGATAGTTTAGCTTCTTTCCTCGACAACCAAACACTAACAATAAACTAATCACATCAGCAGAAATATAATGCTAATTCAGTGATTCCACATAATGTTCTTGCTTCTGATTACCTCACGGATTGCCATCCGGCTCTTTGAACTTTTCTTTCAACAAGATACTCTCGTTTATTATTTACTGGTATTGATAAATTAGCATGGCCCACTACTTGTAGTAGTTTTGCAAAATTTTAACGGCATTTTTTTTGAAACGTGCTTGATTCAGCGGTGATGGATAGACACCTATGCGACGAGAATGTGTTGGCTAAGGAATTGGCATCTGCGGTGATTGACGACAGACGTAGGAAGGCAGTCGATGAGATGAAGAAGCGCTCGGTAATGACTGCAAGGTCCTACGATGAGTTTCGACTTTTGGTCGAATGTGCAGAAACGGGTCAAAAACCGGTGTCTAGAAAAGAGATGGAGTTTCTGGGTAAACCTACCAGACCAGAAGGATATCTTAATGCCAACCAAAGAACTGGAACAAAATTTGGAAGCCAGAATAACATAAATTCCAAGCTTCGATCTCAATCTTGGAACCAGGTCGAAAAGAAGTCAAACCAAACAGTGATCAACTCTTCAGAGGTGGTCATTCCAAAATCGAGTCATGAATTTGAAAAATTCTGGAGGCGTAAGGATATTACTAACTCTGTAAGGTTCAATATCTTACTAGGTATTGACGTTGTTGCTGTTTTTAAAGTAGAGATAAATAATCTCGATGGAATTCTAAAGTGTCTTCGCGAAGGATTGGAAGACGGTTCTATTGAAACAGAAGTGAAAGTGATTAATTTTTTGAAAAACTTGAGCTCCTGTGGTGGCGTTTCTCTGGCAGTGGATTTTTTAAGCCCATCCCAATTATCTCAAGCTCAACAGTTGGCGACCAAGTTAAATGATACAAGTATTAAAACGACTTTTAAAATTTGAAGCGATTAAATATATTCTGTACATTTGTGCACTTTTTGAATACAAAAATTGGAGAGCCACCTTGATTTTCGTCATGCTTATTCCATTTAGTTCGTCATACTAGTACCTGTTTACCGAATATTATAGTACGAAAAAATGCATTTTTTTGTTTTTCATTGGAGTCGGTATCAGCAAATCAGCAATGTATTGTACGGTACTAAACTCGGCTGTGGTATTGACAGTTGTCTGTGTCTCTGTACTACTAGGTGCTTTGTTGGAACGATTTGGCTGGACCACTTTTGCAATTGCCCAATGCACCAAGTTTAAGTCTCGAAAACCTCGTTGTCGTCTTGTTGGTGCAGGACCAGGCGATCCGTCTCTTCTTACTCGAGCGGCACTTCAAGCCCTACAAGAGGCAGATTTAGTTATTGCAGATCGACTGATTTCTGAGGATATTCTCTCGCTGATCAGAGGTCGTATTATTCTCAGTCGAAAGTTCAAAGGTTGTGCGAATGCAGCTCAGAATGAACTTCACGATTGGACTCTAGACGCATTGCATAAGGGTATTGATGTTGTTCGTCTCAAGGGAGGAGATCCGTTTGTATATGGTCGTGGAGCTGAAGAAATTGAAATATTTCGTAATCATGGTTTTGATGTCGAAGTGATTCCTGGGGTTTCTAGTTCTCTCTGTGCCCCGTTAGCAGCTGGCATTGCCGTGACAACTCGTGGTGTTGCAGATCAGTTATTGATTGCAACAGGGCATGGAATGAATGACTCTATACCTAGAGAAGTGGCCCCTTATTATATAGGAAGGACCACGGTATTTTTAATGTCAGTATCCCGTATGCATCAGCTCATGCATCGTCTAAGTGAAAGTGGATATCCAGATGGAACACCGGTAGCCGTGATTGAAAAAGCCGCGACAAAAGATCAGCGCGTAGTAAAAGGTGTTTTGGCCCAAATTGCTGATACTTGTGTTTCATTGAACGTCGCTTCTCCAGCAACGATCGTTGTCGGGAAGGCAGTGTATGCTTTGTGTCAGAACGATGGAACTAGCCATTATCAATACGGTAAAGGATCAGTACTCTTCTCATCTGTATCAAATTTATAAGATCCTTGTACAAATTATGTGTTGTTAACTACTACTAAAACGAATCCTGGTATATTATTATTATAAAAACAGTTTTTATTAAAGAGAATGAATTCCATGAATGATCCGTATAAATGAAAAAACAAAGTAGCGTTTATGGCAGACTAGGCAATCCCAGATCTTGCTTTGGCACTCGGAGAACATGTCCTTTCTTTAAATCTCCGAGCTTATAGGGGCCAAAACCAATTCGAATTAACCTATCCACAATCATCCCTAGCGACCCTAGCGCTTTCCTAACCTCTCGATACTGACCTTCTGTTACTGACACATCGAGCCATTGCTTAAGATTCCCATCAGATGATCTTTGAGAGTGGGCCAGCTGAGCAAAAATGGGTTTATACGCACGATTGGTTCCAGAATCAGCAAGTCGAATGCCTTTATCCAGTTTTTTCTTTGCTATCTCGTCAAATTCTCCTCGTCGAATTCTTGCACGATATGTTCTTATAATTTCATTGGACGGAAGTTCCAATTGACGAGCATAATTACCATCAGTGGTAAGAACAAGAAGACCTTCACTTTGAAAATCTAATCTCCCTGCCGAGATCAAATTTCTAGGAAGTCCCATTTGCGCCAAACGGTCAAATATACAAGGGCGATTTTCAGGGTCAGAATAAGTCACAAGTTCTCCCCTCATTTTGTAGCAAAGAAATACTTGGTCTTCATATTTTTTAATTTCCTTGAATGAAAGTTTCTTGCCGTTGACCATGATGGTGTCGTTAGTGGTTACGGGGGTTGTCACCAGTGCAACAAGTCCATTAACAGTCACTTTTCGTTGGACTATTAATTCTTCTGCTCCTCGACGCGAAACCAATCTAGATTGTGCAATCAGTTTAGCTAGTCGCATTGAATGGTCCTTTCGAAAACCAATACCTCGAGAATACAAGGTATCAAGAAATAAATACATTTTTTTCAAACACTTCAAGATTGTCCTTCCTTGCTAAATCCTTTTATGAAATACATGTATATAATAATAATATTAAATAGTTTCAAGATCTTCGTTGTGCTTTTACAAAAGTACGTGATGTAATTTTAATAAAATAGTTAAATAACTCGAGTATAAATGAATTTTGACACGAGAACAGAAAACGCGACATAGCACTTTAGTATTATTCTGTTTCTAAAGTATTCATTATATTGGCACAATGTGGCAACCTAATGTCCCTCTTCCTTCCCATTGCTTTGGTTGCAGCGTAATTTCAAGTCGTGTGCCATTTCTCAAAACCCCAACACGGATATCCCGGTTTACATTTTGATTGGCGACTGTAGCAAGATCAGATAATAATGGTTGCTTAGATCCGGTGACATGGCAAATAGTTCCGAATCGAACAAGTTTGTCGCCGATTAAAAGCCCTGCTGCAGCAGCTGGCGAATTTTCTGACACCAGGTCAATTATCGCAAATGGATTCAAATCATCATTGTAAATTGATTTTGGTATTTCCGAGGGTGCGTGTAATGAAGGATTCCCTAGCATTTCCTGTTTTTGAAATAAAGGATTTGTATCCTCCTTTTGAAATGATGGATTTGCAATCACTTCCTCTTTTTCCATCTCATGAATTTTAATTAATAGTTCATGAATCTGTTTTTCTGCCATTTTTCGATCAGTGCGTAAACATGCCAGTCTATTTCGATGGGTTCTTATTAGCATAATGTCGATGTCTGCTCGCGGAAAACCCTCGCAATCTACTAATGGTCCAGATATTCCCACTGAACCATTGGAAGGCGAGTTCAACACTTCCAACAAAATTTCTGCTTCTGATATGTTCGCTTCTTTTGTTGCCTGTAATTTCAGCAGTCCATTACGCAGCTCCATGTACGACATGTTCTTTAAATTCTTCTTCAATGATATAATACACGTCTGGTACAATGTATTAATACCGCGCATAACGGACCTTTCGGATGATGAATGATTTGTCTTACGCAATTGCCAGTAACGATTTTGTCAAGATGTGCAACTGCATTATCATGGGCGCCGATCCTAATTTTGAAACGAGTGCAGGTTCCACATGTTTGACCACTGTGATATTTGATGGACAAGTCAATCAAGTACAGAGATTGATTGAACTTGGAGCAGGAGTTAACTTCCTGTCAAAGCGAAATCCAACACGACCTTTAATCTCAAGTTGTTGCAAAGGCGATTTTCTCATCATCGATTGTCTTATTTCGAATGGAGCTATTGTGGACCTGGAGCTACCAGACGGAAGAACTGCGCTAACAGCCAGTTTGAAACTTGGGAGGATCCACACTGTGGCAAGGCACTTGGTGTCAAAAGGGGCAGATGTAAACAGAATCAACAGTGATGGTAAATCTCCGTTGATGGAATGCTTGCATTTTGACTTGGTAATGGAATGTTGCAAGTTCCTCCTGGCGCATAACGCTCAGATTGTTGGCACGAATGTTCTAGCAGAAGCGACGAAGGCAAGGAAATGGTCTGTACTTGAATACTTGGAAAAGTTGGCTTTATTTGATGTTACAATAAAAAAAAGCGATGTAATGTGTGACACAATTGAAAAACCGCAGGACATTTCGAAATTGCTGCAACTTGTATGTCAAGGTCATTGTAAACCAGACTATGAGAGCAATGACGGGCAAACTCCCCTTGGATATTATGTTAAATTCAATAAGTTTGAAAAGGTTGTGGAGCTGGTAATCTCATTGGGGGCTTCGATCAATTTTCAAAATAGGCGAAAACAAACCGCGTTGATGTCGGCATGTGCAACGGGAAATCCTCGAATGGTTCGATTGTTAGTCCATAATTTTAATGCAGATATTCATTTAACGGACAATAATGAATGGAATTGTTTGATGTATGGATCTTTCAAAGGTCATAAAGAAGTCGTGCAAATACTGTTAGGGAAGAATGCTAATCTTGGGCACGAAACATCCACAGGCTTAAACGCCTATATTCTAGCAGTTGCAGGAAAACATTTCGATATTGTTGAACTATTAGACGCAGCAAAATGCAAGCAAGTGGTTCTAAAGGCAGACATGATCGTTCGAATTGACGATGACACTTTTGATGAGTACGAAACGAACAAAGAACTCGAATGGATCAGAAACCTTAATCATGTTTCTCCTTCTTACTCTCACACATGCAGTACCGCAATTAAAGAACCTGGTTATCTTCCTACCTTGATTGAAAGTACCAGAAGCACATCATTATCACTGTCGAGGAGTCTAAACATGCACAAGGAAGTTATTCAGAACTTACCTCCAATTTCCATTATTAAAAACGAAGATGCAAAACAGGTCCAAATAAGAGCTTCCATCAATACATTTCATACTTTTCGAAAGCACTTGGATCAAATTAGAATGTCTCAACTGGAAATAGCAGATATCGAAATAGACAAGTGCAGCTCTTCCAGGCAGATAGATGAAATATTTCAAGCGGCCTTTATTGACAATACTTTGATAGTAGACAGTGTCTATCTACGGCCCTCAGATTTATTATTAGGTGAACAATACGTTTCTAATAGTGAAATACATGTAAAAGAATGCGTCGTTTTAGCTGGTAATGTGCTTGAAATGCAAGAGAAAAGGTTCGGTGACAATCACGTTATATTAATATTTGCTTTGATCCTTCTATCAAAAGCATATTCAAAAATGGGAAAGATTCAATCTGCCGTAGACAATATCCAACGGGCCTTTGTTATTTCCAAACGATGCTTTGATCCAACAGATGGTTTTTTTACATCCATGGCCAAAGATTTCGCACAGCTTTTATTAGACTACGATCGGTTTGAACAAGCTTCCAAACTATGGCAGGAAATTGCCTTACTACGGAAAACGGCCTACGGTCGCAAACATTTTTCTATCTCGCTAGCCATTGTGGAGTCCAAGGAAGTTTTTAAAGTTAAAAGAAAGAAACAACAAAGAATCGTTATTGAAATCGAACCTGAAAAAAGACGACCAGTTCAAAGAGTCTCGTGGTATGACCATGTGAAATCCATTTCCACATTCCAACAAGTTCTAGCAGACGATTCTAAAGGATGGCCATTGTTGAAGAACTTTTGCTGTTCGCTTGCCCAAGAACAGATCGGATTTTTTTATCAAGCTGTTAAAAAATTCAAACAATGCTCTCCTGGATTGAAAATGACATGCTTGCATTGTGAAATCAATGTTCCAGAACCACGAGCTACGAAATGTCCTGAATGTGGATCTTTAATGGATGATCAGTATTCTATCCAAATAAAAGCGTTGTATCGTCGATTCTTAAGAACGAATATACTTGGATGTATCCCAGGTATCATTCGTCAAGATATAACGAAAGGATTGAATGAGCCTCGGCCAGATATTTTTGACCCGGCTATAGAAATCGTTGAAGGATTCTTGCATAGAAATGTTTATATCCCTTTTTTGTCTGCATCCTGGAAAAAATACGCTGGTTTTAAATACCTAATTAACAACTTCATGCCGAAAGAATTCATATTGGATATTACCAAAATTCAAAGATGGTTTGTCCGAATGAAGTAGACCCCCGCATGCAAGCCTACAAAGGTGTGTACTTGTATCCTATAGATTCGGGTGATTGAATTCTACATTCAAATTAACTGTGTATTTGCACACACCCACTTCTTGAACTTGTAATGGACTATGTGAAAGCACTGTACGATTTCAAGGGCGGTGAATCAGACGATCTCCCTTTCTCTGAAGGGGATGTGCTCGTGGTGCTGGAGAAAGATGGCAGTGGATGGTGGACTGGTGAACACACTCAATCAGGTAAAAAGGGAGACTTCCCAAGTAACTACGTTGAACAAGTAACCGAGAAGGAGGCTATTTCGATCATTAAACAAAAGGCCTCCAAAAAGAAAGCTCCTAAGAAGAAGCCTGAGACTTTTAAGGGAGATCCAGTTGATGGAGTCAGAGTCACCGGCACCGAAGTGAATCGAAACAAGATGTTGATGGTGAAAATCGAAGCAAAAACAAGAAGTGGCAAATCAAGATTGGTGAAAAAGTCGATGTTTCAGTTTCGTGGTCTTGATGAAGAGCTTCGTAAACTGAATCCTTCGTTTGAAAGGGAACTTCCTGCCTCATGGAGTGACTCTGCCAGTCTTGGAGTTCTCGACAGTAAGAAGCGAGAAAAGGCGCTTGAATTATACTTGTCTAAATTTATTGGCAATGAAATATCTGACTACTTGTTACTGATGTGGTTATTTCCAGGTGATAAAGTGCAGTTCGATACTTCAAACGAAAGTCTCCTTGAAGCTGGGTCTTACGTTCGCAGTATTCCTGAAGATGGGGTATCCAAGGCTTCTATACCTGTGCTTGCATTAGTAGAGTTTACCTGGGTACCTCAAGATGACGCAGAGCTATCAATGGAAGAAACCCAGATTATTGCGATTTTAAGTCAAGATACAGGCTCACCTGGATGGTGGGAAGGTTGTACAGTGGATAACAAGGTAGGGATTCTTCCATATAACCACGTGGAACTGTTAGATCCACGAGTAGGTAGAGCTGTAGCACTTGGAACGCCGCTTGAAAAGGCAACTACCATGAATTTTTCTGATGAAGAAGAAAAAGACCGCAAATCCAAAAGCAGAATTAGTTTGAGTTTGTTCAGCAGCAAGCGAACATCAAAGAAAAAAGCGCAAGCTGTTAAAGCTGTGGTAAGACCGAAGAAATATGAAACTGAATTTACCACTTGCAGTTTAGATTCTTTTGATAGACTTATCGATCAAGGATTTGTGATGGAATCCAAAGGACGAATGCTTGGTATGGAAAAGCCTAGCGATGGGCCAAAGACAGGTGACTTTGTGCAGCTTTCTTATGTAGCCTATTTGTGGGATGCACAGAAACAATCTATCATTGAATTTGCTGCCAGCGATATGGACTCCAAGTTGGCGAAAGCAGGAAGAATGGAATTTTTTGTAGGTAAAGGAGAAGTCATTAAGGGAATCGATCATGCCGTGGCAAGAATGAGAAAAGGTCAAAGTGTAAGACTTATTGTTACACCACAACTAGCATATGGTATTGTAGGAAACCCTCCTGACGTGCCTCCAGATAGCCATGTCGTATATGACTTGACTCTGGACAACTATGGAAATGAAGTCTCTTTGGAGGACGACGACGATTTTCTTCCGCCTCCACCACCAGAAGAAGCTAACTTTCGAATCCCCTCAACTAGACCTGCCGCAAAGATGAGTTCAAAACACAGCCCTAAAAACGGAAAGCCGCCACTGCCTTCAGCGAGCTCAAAACCAAAAATGTTCCAACCCTCTGACTTGGATGTTGTTCTCTCTCCAACAAGCAGCGCTCTATTTTCCAAACCAACTGCTGCTCCAGTACAACAACAGAAACGCAGTTCGCTTCAAGAAGCTATAGCTAGAAGACGTGCTAAGGTTGATCAGCAACCTCAGGTGATTGCCCAAAGAGCCCCACCACAACAAGCCAAGGCAAACTTTCCAGCTAGAGAGAGAATGCAATTGGGGGCAGCACCACCTGAACACACAGCTCTAAAGCAAAATAAGATGCCTTTGCAAAAGTTTACAGTGAAAGAATTACAAGCATTGATACAATTCAGGCAGCTTGAAAAGTTTAATATAGATCCAGGTGCTGTGGAAGATGCATTGAACGATGCTGAGTTTAAAAAAGCCTTTGAAATGAGCAGGACGGATTTCTTACTGAAACCTAGATGGCGACAACAAGCTCTCAAACGAGGGGTCGGATTGTTTTAGCTTTAACAAAAAAGATATGATGCAAAACGATTACAATCATTCCGCATTTTGGATATTTTTTATAAATGGAAAGCTTCTAATAGGTTTCAGAAATAGCCTCATCAAACAATCAAATATCAATCAAATGAGATTCATTTTTAAAACTATGATATTATGCAGAATTTTATTGCATCATTTTCCACAGCGAGTTGTTTCTTATGGAGAGATACGAAATATTGCACCATTTCTTCTTGAAAAGCTGTTGGGGAAAGGTAATACCAGTCTTCCCATTCCGGGGAAGATTTATCTCTAGGTAATTTTTGAAGGGTTTGAATTCCACGTTTGTTGATTGTTTTGATGGGTTCGGTGTTTGTTCCTGAAGCCGATGGTACAAATGGAGGTTGGAGAATTTTGTCCTCAATATCATTCCATACAAAAGAGTCAGTGAACCATTTGTGATCGATGAGTTTCTTGAATAAGATACTGTTGCTTCCATAACGCAACTGACTATCCCGTTGCAATAAATTCCTGATCAAGTCTTCTGCCTGCTTTCCCTCGGTGGTATCAAACACTGATATCTCATATGAAACTTCCATTGAACACGTAGCATGCCTATATGATAAAACGTTCCCTCCAGGCGAAGGAACACCAAAGGTTTTTTCATAGTACTGCTTTGCAGTAGAAGTTCGAAAAGGAGATTTACCAACTAACATCTCATAAATGACACATCCGAATGACCACCAATCGACTGATTCAAAATAGGAGCTGCGAGTACCATGAGGATCAAAGTGTCCGTTGTCATCCCGTCGCAGCATTTTTGGTGCCATGTACCCAACCGTACCAGCAGCTCTGTTCATATGCGATACCAACGGCACTGCTAAGCCGAGATCAGATATTTTACAATGTCCGTCCAATCCAATCAATATGTTATCAGGTTTTATATCACGGTTTACAAATCCTGCTTCATGCATATGCCGAATGCCTAGTAGGACTTCAGCAGCATGGAATC
>Ga0105054_10005465_pt1 | contig 18261 bp, 16 predicted proteins | sample BON02_FD_78091 | JGI IMG/M metagenome (GOLD analysis project Ga0105054, IMG submission 78091) | Freshwater microbial communities from Lake Bonney liftoff mats and glacier meltwater in Antarctica - BON-02 (megahit assembly) | ecosystem: Environmental > Aquatic > Freshwater > Ice > Glacier...
CAGGAACACGAGCAGCGCCATCAGATAAACGAAACGCAGGGCCGCGCCCTCGGGCACGCGCAACCACAGCCAGGCCGCCGTGGCTGCTGCCAGAAGCAGGACAAACGTCACGATCCAGCCGCCCCGTTTGCGTCGGTTGCCCTTGTTTTCGGCCATTTACCCTCGCGCTCTTTTCCCTGACAGAACTGTCATCGTCGGCTAGAACGGTCAATCATCCTAGCCCGCTCCGGGAGTTCCCTTGGCAGATTCGACCCTTTCGCTGGCGACAATGCCGTGGCGCATCGCCGTGGCGACGCTCGGCAGCTACGGTCAGATCGCCAACGGCATGTTCGCCTTCCAGCGTTCCCTGCTCTACCAGGTCGGCAGCGATGTGCCCGATCTGGCGCGCGCCGGCATCGAGGGATTCAGGGCGGTCACGGTCAAGACGCCCGACAAGCTGGCGCTGATTTCCTGGTATCGCCCCGCCGCGCCCGGCATGGCGACCCTGCTGGTGACCCACGGCAACGCCGGGCACATCGGCCACAGGGTCGGCAAACTCGCCGCCTTCGCCGATGAGGGGTATGGCCTGTTCCTGGTCGGTTACCGCGGCTTCGGCGGCAATCCCGGTTCGCCCAGCGAGGACGGTCTCTACATCGACGGGCGCGCCGGCCTGGCCTGGCTCGACCGCAACGGCGTACCCGCCGAACAGGTCGTCGCCTATGGCGAATCCCTGGGCATCGCCGTGGCCATCGAGATCGCCAGTGCCGCGCCGGTCGCTGCCGTGGTGCTGGAATCGCCCTACACCTCGCTCGCCGACGTCGCCTCCAGCTACTGCTGGTACATGCCGTTCGCGGCCAGCCTGGTCACCGACCGCTTCGAGGCGCGCAAGATCATCGGCAAGGTCGAAGCCCCGGTGCTTCTGCTACACGGTAAACGCGACACCATCATCCCCGCACGCCAGGCCGAGGAACTGTTTGCCGCGGCCAACGAACCACGCGAACTGCAGATCATCCCCCAGGCCGGCCACATGGACCTCTACGAACATGGCGCGGCAGGCATTGTGAAGGCCTTCCTGGCCGAGCAGCTCAAGCCCGCCAAGGGCCGCTGAGACCCCGCAATCAGGGACTTGTTCGCGTTCAGGCGTTCCTCGCGGAACATGTCGTCTCCGCGGTGTAGAGCACGAGACTGAACAGGATCAGGAACAGCAGGAACCAGTTGACCGGCGTCAGGCCCCTGCGGACTGCACCATCAACCGCAAGCTGCTCGCAAACGAACCGTCTGACCGACTTGCCTCGCGCCATTGCCATCCCCCGCCAAAGACGATCGCGATCTTATTGCCTCGCGGCGGGACATCGCGAGAGGGATGGAAACAGCCTCAGCCTTTCGGTGCGTCGTGGGCCGCGCGGGCGGCCTCCTCCAGGGCGACCATGGCGCGCCGCCAGGGGCCGGGGCCGTGGCTGATGCGGGCGATACCCAGTTCGGCCAGGCGCGGCGCCGGCGGCGTCGCCGGAAACACCAGCACGTTGACCGGCAGGGTCGCCTTTTCGCACAGCTTGCCGATCAGGGTTTCATCGACCAGGCCGGGCGCGAAAAAGCCGTCGGCGCCGGCGACGGCGTAGGCGGCAGCGCGCTCGAGGACCTGATCGAGCATGGCCTCGTCATGCTCCTCGGCCTTCGACTTGAGGAACATGTCGCAGCGCGCGTTGACGAAAAAGGCGGGGTGGCCCGCACCGTCGGCGATGGCGCGGCAGGCCGCGATGCGGCTGGCCTGTTCCTTGGCGCTGTAGAAACCGTCGCCGCCGATCATCTGATCCTCGATGTTGATGCCGATGGCGCCGGCCTCGATGACACGGGCAAGATTGGCGCCGACATCCTGGGGGGCACGACCGTAACCGCCCTCGAAATCGAGACTGACCGGCAGGTCAACCGCCGCGGCGATGCGCGCGATGCTTTCGACCACGAGATCAATCGGCATCTTCTCGCCATCGCCGTAACCGTGGGCGCCCGCGACCGACCAGCTTCCGGTGGCGATGGCCGCCGCCCCGCCGCGCGCCACGGCCTGGGCCGAGCCGGCGTCCCAGGCATTGAACAGGACCAGCGGCTGGCCCTTCACATGCAGGCGGCGGAAGGTCTCGGCGCGGTCGTTTTGCTTGGCCATGCTGCTCTCCTTATTTTTCCCCATGGGAACCCGTATGGCCGCCAAGGGCAAGGGCCACCCGGTCAGGCGCGGCGGGTCCAGAAGGAATCAGGCCCGGATGCGGCGGTTCTCCGGGTCATAGAGCGCGTCCATGTGGAGCCTTGCCGGCACGCGCCGTGTCGCAATCTCGAGCTCGTAGCTGCCTCCGGCCAGGAAGGCATCGTCGACGCCGCTGCTGCGGCGCACGTAGCCGTAGCCGATGGGCTTGCCGATGGTGTGCCCGAAACCGCCTGATGTCAGCCAGCCGACCTGCTCACCGTTCCGGAAGATCGTCTCGCGCCCCAGGATCGGCACGTCGGGATCGTCGACCGTGAAACAGGCCAGCCGTTTGGCCACGCCTTCGCGCTGCTGTGCCTCGATCGCGCCGCGGCCGATGAAATCGATATTGGATTTCGTCTTCACGGCCCAGCCCAGCCCCGCCTCGAGCGGTGTGTGGTCCGGCCCGATGTCGCTGCCCCAGGCGCGGTAGCCCTTCTCCAGGCGCAGGCTCTCGATGGCACGGTAACCCGCCAAGGCCAGGCCATGAGGTTTGCCGGCCTCGACCAGGGCATCGAAGACCGCACCGGCACTGTCGGATGGCAAATGCAGTTCGAACCCCAGCTCGCCGACATAGGTGATGCGCAGGACCCGCACCGGCGCGCCCGCGACCATGACCGTGCGGCAGGTGGCGAATTTGATCGCGTCACCCGACACATCGTCCTCGGTGACGGCGGCCAGGATGTCGCGCGCCCGGGGACCCATCAGCGTGAGCACCGCGTTGGCGGCGGTGACGTCGAGCAGGCGGGCATCGCCTGTCGCAGGCAGATGGCGACGGATCCAGTCAGCGTCATGGGTGGCAAAACCGGTGCCGGTGACGATGTAGTAGGTCTCCTCGTCCAGGCGCGTGACCGTGAGGTCGCACTCGATGCCGCCCTTGCCGTTGAGCATCTGGGTATAGGTGATGCGGCCGGGCGCACGCGCGACATTGCCCGCGCAGATATGGGAAAGCGCCTGTTCGGCATCGCGCCCGGTCACCAGGTACTTGGCGAAGCTGGACTGGTCGAACAGCGCGGCGGCCTCGCGGCAGGCCTTGTGTTCGCGCGCCACGGCATCGAACCAGTTGGGTTTGCCGAAGCTGGGTTCGTCGCGGCGCGGCTCGTCGCCGCGGGCGAACCAGTTGGCCCGCTCCCAGCCCAGCTTGGCGCCGAACACGGCTCCGGCGCGATCGAGACGGCCGTAGAGCGGCGAGACCCGCAGCGGCCTTCCGGTTTCCTGCTCGGCATGGGGGTAACCGACATCGTAATGGCGGGCGCAGGCCTCGACCGTGAGCTTGCGGACATAGGCGGCATCGCCGTGAGGCTGGCCGAAGCGGCGGATGTCGACGGCCCAGAGGTCCATGGGCGGTTCGCCGCCCGCGACCCATTCGGCCAGCGCCTTGCCCGCACCGCCGCCGCTGGCAATGCCGAAGGCGTTGAAACCGGCGCCGACATAGAAGTTCGCCACCTCGGGCGCCTCGCCCAGGATGAACCAGCCGTCGGGCGTGAAACTCTCCGGGCCGTTGAGGAGCTGCTTGACCCCGGCGGTTTCCAGCGCGGGGACACGCGCGACGGCGTTTTCCATGTGCTGCTCGAAACGGTCCCAGACCGAATCCAGCAGGGAGAAGTGGAAACCCTGCGGAATGCCGCCGACAGCCCAGGGTTCCGGGTCCGGCTCGTAGCCGCCCATGACCAGACCGCCGACCTCTTCCTTGTAGTAGGTGCGACGGTCGGGATCGCGCATGGTCGGCAGATCCTTGGGCAGGCCCGGGATCGCCTCGGTGATGAGGTACTGGTGCTCCATGGAGGCGAGCGGCACGCTGACCCCGGCCAGACGGCCGAACTCCCGCGCCCATTGGCCGGCGCAGTTGACCACGACCTCGCAGGCGATGGTGCCCTGCTCGGTGGTCACCGACGTGACGCGGCCCTTCTCGACCGTGACGCCGGTGACGGCGCAATCCTCGATGATCCGCACCCCGCCCTTGCGCGCGCCCGAGGCCAGCGCCATCGCCGTATCGGACGGGTTGGTCTGGCCGTCGCTGGGGATGAAGGAAGCACCGACCAGATCGTCGATGCGCATGGCCGGCCACAGCTCCAGCGCCTCGGCTGGTGTCAGCATGTGCGTCTCCAGGCCGAAGCTGTGGGCGACGGTCGCCTGACGCTCCAGCTCGGTCAGCCGGTCGCGGTTGCAGGCAAGACGCAACCCGCCGGTCTGGCGCCAGCCGGTCGCCTGACCGGTCTCGGCCTCGAGCCGCTTGTAGAGATCGACGCTGTGGCCCAGCAGCCGGGTGATGTTGGCGCTGCTGCGCAACTGGCCGACCAGGCCAGCGGCATGCCAGGTCGAGCCGCTGGTGAGTTTGGCGCGTTCGAGCACGACGACCTCGCTCCAGCCCTCGCGCGCCAGATGATAGGCGGTCGACAGGCCGATGATGCCGCCGCCGACGATGACCGCACGAGCCTGGGTCGGGAACACGCTCATGCCTGGCTCCGCCATGCGGAAAGTGCGCGCTCGAAGCGGTCGAGGTTCTCGGCCGTATAGGCCAGGTAATCGAAATCGAGGCTGGAATAACGTTCCTGGATCATGCTCCACATCGCTTCGCGCAGGAGGGAGGCGCATTTCATTGCGCCGTAACGGTTCAGCAATTCGTCGTCGGGCGGCTGCTCGAAATAGGTCTCCAGCAGCCAGTGTTCCTGTTCCGGGGAAAGCTGGTTGTTGGAGGCAAGGCCGCCGAGGTCGAAGAGCGGGCTGTTGAAACCCGCATAGTCCCAGTCGATCAGCCAGATGCGTTTGCCGTCGTCGATGATGTTGGCCGGCAGCAGGTCGTTGTGGCCAAAGACCAGGCGGATCGGACCAACCGCATCCTCCAGCTCCTGCGCGATTGCCATCAGGCGCGGCAGGGAGGCGGCCAGGCGGTGGTTGTCGTCGGCCATGCGCCCGGCGTAGTCGCGCAGGACATGGAAGACCCAGAACAACGGCGCAGCGCCGCGCAGGTGTCGGGGCGCTTCGACGTGGAGTTGCTTGAGCACTGGCACGATGCGCTCCAGATTGGCCTGCTCGCGCACGTCGGCCTCGCCATAGGTGCGCCCCTCGATGAAGCGCGAGACCTGGATGCCCGGTTCGAGATGGATCAGTTCGGGCGCCACGCCCGCACCGATGGCGGCGCGGCAGCTTGCGATTTCCGACCGGCGCGAGATGCCGTGTTCGGGAATGTCGCCGCCGATGCGCACGACATAAGCCTGGGCCCCATCGACGACCTTGAAGTTGATGTTGGTGATGCCGGCGCCCAGCAGCTCGGGCTCCACCGGCCCGTTCCAGAGATCCAGCGCCTGCGCCCGGCGTCGCGCTTCTTCGTGCAGACCGCTCATGGTCAGGCAACTCCCAGCTGCGCCTTGCGCCGCCGGCTCCAGGCCTGGATCAGGCGGTCGGCGGTGATGGCGATGAAGGCGACACAGAGACCCGCCACGATGCCCTTGCCGGTGTCGGCCTTGGCCAGCGCGGAGAAGACCTCCTGTCCCAGGTCGCGGGTGCCCACCAGCGCCGTGATCACCAGCATCGACAGCGCCATCATGATGGTCTGGTTGATGCCCAGCATGATCTCGGGCAGGGCCAGCGGCATGCGGATCTTCCACAGCATCTGGGTGCGGCTGCAGCCCTGGGCGCGGCCGGCTTCCACGAGATGCTCGGGCACCTGGTTGAGGCCGTGGATGGTGTATCGCACGGCCGGCGCCAGCGCGAAGGCGACCACGGCGATCATGGCCGAGAAGTCACCGACGCTGAACAGCATGATGACCGGGATCAGATAGACGAAGGAGGGCAGCGTCTGCAGCGTGTCGATCACCGCCAGCGTGCCGCGCGTGCGCCGGCGGTCGCCCGCCGCCCAGATGCCCAGCGGAATGCCGATCATCGCGGCGATCACCACGGAAAGACCGCACAGGTAAACCGTGATCATCGCCTTTTCCCAGTTGCCCGTGAGCAGGACAAAGGCGCCCAGCACAACCGGCAGCAGGGCCAGGCGCCAGCCGCCCAGACGCCAGCCCGCAAAGGCGAGCACGCCCAGCAGCACCGGCCAGGGCAGGCCGACCATGAAACCCTTGATCGGCAGCATGACGTTCACGAGCAGCCAGGTCTTCACGATCGTGATCGTGTCGAACAGGTTGATGTTGAGCCATTCCACGACATGGTCCCAGAACTTGCCCGTGGTCAGGGTCCAGGCCTCGGGATAGGCCGTGATCGCCGGAACCAGAACGCCCGCGGCCATGGAGACGGCGAGCAGGGCGACGGCCGCGGCCACGAGGCGGTTGCGGACAAACCAGCTACCTGCGCGCACGCTGCCATGGGCCGGCGGCGGCCGGGTCGCGGCGGCCTGGCTCAGCCGATCGAGCGCGATGGCGAGCAGGGTGATCGCGATGCCGGCCTCCAGGCCCTCGCCAATGGCCAGACGGCGCAAGGCGTGCAGGACGTCGAAGCCCAGGCCGCCGGCGCCGATCATCGAGGCGATGATGACCATGTTGAGCGAGAGCATGACGACCTGGTTGAGGCCGACCAGCAGGCCCGACTTGGCCGCCGGCACCATCACCTTCCACATGTGCTGGCGCGGCGAGCATCCCGCCATCCGCCCGTATTCCTTGATTTCCTCGGGCACCCCCCGCAGCGCCAGCACGGTGAGCCGCACCATGGGCGGGGCGGCATAGATCATGGTCGCGATCATGGCCGCGACCGGACCGAAGCCGAACAGGAAGAGGATGGGCACCAGATAGGCAAACACCGGCACCGTCTGCATCAGGTCGAGGACCGGCGTGATCGCCTTTTCGAACCAGGAATTGCGGTATGCGGCGATGCCGACCAGTAAGCCGGCGAGCACCCCGAACGGCACCGAGATGACGATGGAGGCCAGCGTCACCATGGCGCTCGACCACTGGCCGAAGACCGCGAGGTAGACGAAACAGAAGGCGACAAAAAGCGCCAGTCCACGGTCGCCGACACGCCGCGCGAACAGCACCAGCACGACGATCAGCGCAATCCACGAAACATGCGGGATGTGCAGCGCATCCTCGCCCTTGCCGAAGGTGAAACCAGAGGCCAGCAGGCCATAGGCCGCCTCGAGCAACCAGTCGAAGAGCCAGGAGATCGAGCGCGTGAACTCCTTGAAGGTGAAGAGCCCGAAGGTCGCGTCGTTGATCAGCCATTTCATCGCCGCGCTGATCCAGGGTTCGATCGGCAGACGCCATCCCCTGGGGTATTCCACCGCCCATTCGGGCAGGCGCTCGGAGAATGCACTGGAGACCGCGGCGAGCAAGGCAGCCGCAAGCCAGAACGGCGCGGCGCCCAGGGACCGCCGGCGCGGCCTTGCGACCTCGAGCGAGGCCGCGGTCACTTCTGGGGCTCCCGCCCGAGCAGGATGTCGAGCACGTCCTGGCGGTGCAGCACGCCCATGGGCGCACCATCGGCACCGTCGACGCCGACCGGCAGTTCCTCGTCGAAGACACGGCCGGCGACCTCGCCGATGCGGGCCGCTGCGGGCACGCGTATGGGCCCCGCTGTCCCGGGCCTGGCCAGCACACCGGCCGAAACGACCTTGGCGCGCGGCACGTCGCGGGTGAATTCGGCGACATAGGGCGTGGCCGGATGGGTCACGACCTCTTCGGGCGTGCCGGTCTGGATGATGGCGCCGTCCTGCATGATGGCGATGCGGTCGGCCAGCCGGATCGCCTCGTCGAAATCATGGGTGATGAAGACAATGGTCTTTTTCAGCACGCTCTGCAGACGCAGGAATTCGTCCTGCATCTCGCGGCGGATCAGCGGATCAAGCGCCGAGAAGGGTTCATCGAGGAACCAGATGTCGGGGCCGACAGCGAGGCTGCGGGCGATGCCGACACGCTGCTGCTGGCCGCCCGAAAGCTCGCGCGGATAGTAGTCCTCGCGGCCCTTGAGGCCGACCAGATCGATCATCTCGGCGGCGCGCGCTTCGCGGGTCGCACGGTCGACACCCTGGATTTCCAGCGGGAAGGCGACGTTGCCGAGCACGGAGAGATGGGGCAGCAGCGCGAAGTGCTGGAAGACCATGCCCATCTTGTGGCGGCGGATGTCCATCAGTTCGCGCTCGTTGGCCTTGAGCAGGTCCTGGCCCTCGAACAGGACCTCGCCCGCGGTCGGCTCGATCAGGCGCGACAGGCAGCGCACCAGGGTCGACTTGCCCGAGCCCGAGAGCCCCATGATGATAAAGATCTCGCCCTCGTGGACCTCCAGGCTGGCGTCGCGCACGGCGCCGATGACACCGGCCTCGCGCAGCGCCGCGTCATCGGGCGCGCCGCCGGTCGCGGCGAGCACACGTTCGGCGTGGTCGCCGAACAGCTTCCAGACGCCCCTGCAGGCGAGCTTGATCGTTCCGTTCGAGGCGGTCATGGCATCGGCCCGTGGTCCAATGACCCGTGGTCAGGAAAAGGAAGGGGCCCCGGCGCACCTTGGCGCACCGGAGCCCCCGTCACGTCAGGCCTCAGCCGCCGCAAGCGGTCCAGGACTGCCAGGTTGCCTCGTTGGCACCCATCCAGGCATCGACGGCCTCGTCGACCGAGACGCCGTCGAGATCGACCTCGGCGACAAGCTCGCCCATGGTGGCGTTGTCGATGCGGAAAGCGCGGATCGCCTGGTAGGCGCAGGGCCAGATGGCTTCGCCACCAGCCCAGCCGGCCTTGCGGACCAGACCGCTCGGCTTGCCGCAGTCATAGGCCATGTCGGGGTTCAGGCCGACCGAGGGATCGTTGTAGCACTCGGCCGAATAGGGCGGGAATTCGACCCACTCACCCTCGTACTTGGCCGGCGCCCAATGCGGCGCATAGACCCAGCCCAGGAACGGCGCCTTGCGCTGGTAAGCCGATTCCAGTTCGGCAAACAGCGCCGCGTCGGTGCCTGCGTGGATCACCTCGAAGTCCATGTCCAGGGCCTCGACACGTTCGTCGTCATAACCGCCCCAGGTGACGGGGCCGCCGAGGTAACGGCCCTTCGAGCCGGTCTCGGGCGTGGCGAAGAGTTCGGCGCAGGCATTCAGCGCCTGCCAGTCGGGCAGGCCCGGGCACTGTTCCTTCATGTAGATCGGGTACCACCACTCCTCCTTGGCCTGCATCCCGGTCTCACCCAGATCGATGGTGTTGCCGGTGGCGACCGAGGCCGCCAGGGCTTCGGCGGCGGTGGTGTCCCACAGCTCCATGGCGACGGTCAGGTCGCCCGTCTCGATGCCGGCGAACTGCGCCAGATAGTCGGCCTGGACGTATTCGACGTTGTAACCCATCGACTTCAGCACATTGCCCATGATCGTCGTGGTGATGTACTGGCCCGACCAGTCGTGCAGCGTCAGGATGATCGGCTCGTCGCTTTCCGGCGCCTGGGCGGCGGCCGGAGCCGCCGCGATCAGGGCGAGCGCGCCCGCCGCGACCGCCGTGCGAATAAGATTCTTCATGTGGTTCCTCCCATGGTCCCTGCGGCGCCGACCAGTGCCCGACCGGCGCCCTGCGACAATCAGAGCGCCAACCGTGCCCCAAGACAAGCCGAAACAACAGATCCCAACAACAAACCATGTTGTGAGAAGTGAAAACCACATAAACTCACACACTTCTCAGCCAAGGAACGGCATGCACGCGACCGAACGACAAAGCGCCATCGTGGCGACCGTGGAGCACAAGGGCATCGCCGCGATCGGCGAGCTTGCCGAGACGCTGCAGGTTTCCGACGAGACGATCCGGCGCGACGTGCGCCGTCTGGCCGCGCGCGGTCTGGTGCGCAAGGTCCATGGCGGCGTCGCCCTGCCCGATCCGCTGCGCGAGACCGCCTTCCGCCAGCGCATGGGCGAACGCCAGGCCGCCAAACGCGCCATCGCACGTGCCACCGCCGGGCTGGTCGCCGCGGGCGAAAGCCTGATTCTCGACACCGGCACGACCACGGCCTTTGTCGCCCAGGCTCTGGTCGACCACCGCGACCTGATGGTCGTCACCAATTGCACCGACATCGCCCGAACCCTGGCGGCCGGCCAGGGCAACCGGGTCTACATGGCCGGCGGTGAACTGCGCGCCGACGACGGCGCCGTGCTGGGCCACGAGGCGATCCGCTCGATCGAACGCTTTCACGCCCATACCGCGATCCTTTCGGTCGGCGCGCTCGATCCCGCGATCGGCCTGATGGACCACCACGTCGCCGAGGGCGAGTTCTCCGCCGCGGTGATCGCCCATGCCGACCGCGCCATCGTGGTCGCCGACCACAGCAAGTTCACCCGGCGCGCACCGGTGCGGTTTGCCGCCTTCGCCGACATCGACATCGTGGTCACCGACCGGCAGCCGCCGCGGGCCGCGGTCGAGGCCCTGGAGGCTGCCGGCGTGACCCTTGTCGTGGCGTCCTGACGCCCTGCCCGGGCGACAGGGATCAGGCAGCCAGCTTCACCCCCTCGAGCATCGCCACGGTGGCCAGGCAGGCCGTTGCCGCTTCATGCCCCTTGGTCAGGAAATGTTCGGCAAAGAAGGCCCGATGGGTGTCGTGTTCGTGGAAGGCGTGCGGCGTCAGCACCGCCGAGATCACCGGCACCTGGCTGTCGAGCTGGACGCGCATCAGGCCGGAGATCACGGCTTCGGCAACGAACTCGTGGCGATAGATGCCACCGTCGACGACAAACCCGGCAGCGACGACGGCATCCCAGCGCCCGCTTGCGGTGAGGTGCTGGGCAAGCAGGGGAATCTCGAAACTTCCCGGCACCTCGTAGAGTACGACTTCGGCGGCATCCCTGCCGCGGGCACGCCACTGCGCCAGAAAGCCCTCGCGGCAGCACTCGACGATGTCGCGATGCCAGCAGGCCTGGATGAAGGCGATACGCAGGCGCGGCACCGTGTCTGTGCCTTCTGCAATGGTGTCGTGGGTGGTCGGCTTGTGGTCAGTCTGATCCATGGTGTTGTCCCGTGTGAGGGTTGCCAAGATCAGGGCGACGGCACGCGCAGCGACGGACGCAATGGTCCACCTTGCCCGTTTCCGTTCTCTCTCATCCGGACTGTGACCGTCGGCTTCGGAATCGCACCGAAATCTGCTGACCCCGTCACGCTGAGTAACGGGCGCTCGCGGGCTTGTGCCATCGCTGGCCATCACCGCCGGTGGGGAGTTGCACCCCGCCCCGAGAACGCGGCCGCCCATGCGGGGCGACCAGCCCGAGACTAGGACGACGCAGCCCCCCGGTGCAATCGCGCATGACCGCGTACGCGGACCGCAACGGTCCGGCAGCGCCCCGATTGGTCTGCAATTGGTGCGAAACAGGTCCACTGCGCAAGTTGCGCACCGCTGCCGGCAGGTCTAGTTTTTGGCCCAAGCCATGCAGCATCAGAGCATGCGCAACGGGACAGCACGCACGGGAGACCTGGCCATGAGCGACGACGTCAAGATGTGGGGCGATGAGGAATACTGGGGCATCGGTTACGAATACGATCCGCAGTTCTTCCTGACCGAGAACCAGAAGAAAATTCAGAAGGACCTGATCGAGCTCTGCCGCACGACGCTGAGCGTCAACGCGATCGAGTCCGACAAGGGCTACATCTTTCCGCGCAAGAACTTCGAGGCTCTGGCCTCGATGGGTCTGCTCGGCATCGTGGTGCCCAAGGAACTGGGCGGCATGGGCGAGAGCCACGTCGCCATGGCGATGGTGGTCGAGACCGTGGCGCGTTACGGCTGCCCCTCGACCGCGATGTGCCTGACCATGCACTATGGCGCCTGTTCAGCAGCGCTGCTGCGCTACCACGAGAACGACGCCATCCGCGACATCCTCTCGCGCCTCGACAAGGACGTGCTGATCGGCACGCTCTCCTATTCGGATCCCGAGACCGGCTCGCATTTCTGGTACCCGATCTCCTCGGGCGCCGAGGCGACCGACGACGGCTGGAAGGTGACCAAGAAGGCCTCCTGGACGACCTCGGGAGGTTTTGCCGACTGGTACATCGTGCAGACCACCAGCCCCGATTTCGGCGGCGACTTCTCCGACCTGTCGGTCTGGCTGATCCTGGCCGACGAAGTCCAGGCCGACGTCACCGGCTGGGACGGCATGGGCATGCGCGGCAACCAGTCGGGCGCCCTGCTGGTCGACGGTGTGAGCATTCCCTCCAACCGCCTGGTCGGCCCCAAGGGCGACGGCGCGCTGTCGAACGACGAGACAGTCGATCCCTTCTTCCTGACCAACTCGTCCTGCGCCTGGAACGGCATCGCCATGGCGATGATCGATCTGGCCAAGAAACACACCACGCGCAAGAAACATGTCGATGTCGGCCTGCGGGTCTGCGACTACCCGACCATCCAGGACTATGTCGGCGAGGCGATCATCGGCACCAATGCCAGCCGCATGATGACCCTGGGCATGGCCAAGGCGCTCGACGATCTGACCAACAACTGCGACTGGTCTATCCACAAGGATCTGGCCGCCGCCCCGCGCTCGGCGCTCCTGAACCAGCTCTGGCAGGTCAAGTTCCAGGCCGCCAAGAACGTCCACCAGGTCTCCGACAAGATGCTGCATGCCTGCGGCGGCACCGCCTACAAGGCGGGCCTGGGCATGGAGCGCCTGCTGCGCGACGCCAAGGCCGGCTGGGTCATGGGCCCGACCAACGAGGTGCTGCGCCAGTTCGTCGGCAAGCACGCCCTGCTCGGTTTCGAATCGCTCGATTACTGGAATACCGCGATCAACGAGCGGGCGATCGACAACGAGGTCAAGAAGATGGACCCTGCCCAGAAGAAAGCCCTGGCCGAACGTCTGCTGGCCGAAGCCGCCAAGTAGCAACTGGCTGATCGATTGCGACAAGGGGCTGGTCCACAGGGGCCGGCCCCTTTTTGCATGGCTTTTCGGCCCGGCCGTTGTCGTGGCGGCTGACGCGCCCGAGCAGGGTTGACCTCGCTATTGGCGCCGCAGGCCGCCCGGAACGCAGACCGCGACGCAGCACAGGGCCATGGCCCAGAGCAACGTCGCGGTGCCGTTCGTTTCAGCGATGACAGCGCTCAAGGCGCGGTCATCAGCACGATGTTCAGGTGGCGTCGTCGGCCTTCTTCTCGATGTATTCGCCGGTATCCTCGACGTCCTGGCCAAAACCCGAAGCGGTGCTGCAGGCGTTTAGGCTGCCCAGCGCAAAGGTGCCGAGCAGAAGGGCAAACAACGTTTTCTTCAACATGGCGCGTCTCCGTGGTCTCGCACATTGCTGCGGACAACAACGTCCGCTTCGAGATCAACAACGCGCGCGATCACAGAGTGTTGCGTCGCCTGGCGCAGGCGATCGGGCGTCAGGAGCGCGGGCGCTCCTTCTTGGGATCGTAGAAGGGGACGGGCACGACGACCGCGGGAATGCGCTTCTGGTGGCCGTCGAGCTTGCCGACTTCCACTTCCGTGCCGACTTCGGCATGGGTCACGTCCATGCGGCAGAGCGCGATGTTCTTTTTCAACACCGGAGATTTCATGCCCGAGGTGACGACGCCGACCTGGGCGCGCCCGACATGGACGCAGTCGCCGTGGCCGGCCGCTTCGCCGCCGGCCAGTTCCAGGCCGACCAGCTTGTGGCGCGGATGGGCCTTGCGCTCGATCAGCGCGTCGCGCCCCACGAAATCCTCGTCCTTGGACTTGAGCGGCACGGTGAAACCGACGCCGGCCTCGAAGGGGTCGGTTGAATCGTCGAACTCGTAACCGGCAAAGATGAGGCCCGATTCGATGCGCAGCATGTCGAGCGCCTCCAGCCCCAGCGGCACGATGCCGAGCGGTTCGCCGGCCTCGAAGACCGCGTCCCAGACCTCAGGCGCGTGGCGGGGATGGCACCAGACCTCGTAACCCAGTTCGCCCGTGTAACCGGTGCGCGAGACGACGATGGGCACGCCGTTGTGATCGCCGATGCGTCCGTTGGTGAAGCGGAACCAGTCGATCTCCTCCAGGCTGGCCGAGGCCGGCGGCGTCCAGACGATGCCCTTCAGCAGCTCGCGGCTCCTGGGACCCTGGACCGCGAGGTTGTGGAGCTGGTCGCTCGAACTCCTCACCCAGGCGCGCAGGCCCCATTCGGCGGCCTTCTCGCGCAGCCACTGGCCGCCGAAGTCGCTGCCGCCGACCCAGCGGAAGTTGGTGTCGGACATGCGCAGCAGGGTACCGTCGTCGATCATGCCGCCGTGTTCGTAGCACATGGCCGAATAGACCACCTGGCCGACACCCAGCTTGCGGATGTTGCGCGTCAGCGTGCGCTGCATCAGTTCCTCGGCGTCCGGCCCGGTCACCTCGAACTTGCGCAGGGCCGAAAGGTCCATGGCGATGACGCCTTCGCGTGCGGCCCAGTACTCGTCGATCTTGCCGTGTTTGGGATAGGACGCGGCCATCCAGTAGCCGTTGTATTCGACGAAGTTGCGGGTCAGCGCGGAGGTCCGGGGATGGAACCCGGTCTCCTTGGTCATCTGGGGATCGGAGTCGGGCATGGCTCTGAACGCAATCGATCTGGAGAAAAGGTTTTCGGGGCGATAGACGCGCACCAGGATGTCGCTGGGATCCCAGCCGTTGGCCGCACTGATGTCATCGGGGCAGGCCGAACTGACCGCGACCATGTTCGACAGCGCCCGCACCAGTACATGGTCGCCCGGGCGCGACCAGGGTTCATCGAGATAGAGCTGGTTATGGGCGTCCAGATTGGTGTTGTAGAAGAAGTTGATCGCCTGCCAGCCGCCGCGCGGTTTGACGCCAAAAGGCGCCAGCGCGGCATTGAAGTTGGTCGAGCAGTTGACGTGGCCGGGATAACCGATGTCGTCGTAGTACTTGGCGGTGCAGGCAAACCCGAAGGTGTCGTGGCGCCCGACCATGTCCTGGATCACCTCCAGGGTCGGCTGCAGGTCGGTGTCCCAGTATTTGGCGTGCAGACCGGGCATGGGATAGGCAGCACCCATCAGGGTGCGTGTTGCCGTGGCGTCGATGTCGCGCTCGATGCCCTTCTCGAGCTGGTCGGCATTGAAGGCCTGGAAATCCGAACACTCGCGCCCGTCGATGTCGACGACCTGAATGTATTCGCCCGCCGCGACCTCGAAGGCATGGGCCGTGCCCGCGGCGATGCGGAACTCGTAGCGCGGCTCGGCCAGCGGCACCGGCAGGGGCGAACGTTCGGCCGCGGCGACCGGGTCGGCACGCGTGACGAACACCTCCAGCGGCGTCAGCGTCTCATGGGCGCCAACGTCCATGGCCTGCCCCGGCGCGGCGACGATGAGGACGCCGTCGCCCTCGACCGTGAACTCGGCGCGCGATCCGGCGGGCGAGTCCGGGCCGAAACAACGCGCCGCGTGTTCGAACCGTGACGGCAGTTGGCGATGGGCGAGCGCGGCAAGCAGGCGCTGGGCCTCGACCCCGCCCTGGGCGAGCAGGACCCGCAGGCCTGCGGCGGGTCCGGCGTCGGCGGCGCCGATCAGGCCCGGCGCCTCGCGGCCCTCGGCAGTCATGGCGACGATCTCGCAGGGCTGGCGGCCCTCGCGGTCGATCACCGCCAGACGGTCGCCGGCAAACACCGACAGGGTCAGCGAACCCCCGCCCGTCACGACATAACGCTCCACACCCGGCGGCAGGGCGCGCAGGCCCGGCTGCAGCACGCGAGGACGGTTGGCGAGAATGGTGGCGGCGTCAGGCGCCATGGATACGGACCTCTCTGGCGATCTGGAAACAAGACCCTAAAGAGGACCGCAAGTGCCAGCAAGTGCGGCGGGTCTGAACAGCAGCGCTGTTTCGCATAAGAAAAACTAATCGATCGGCTAGGATTTCTAGCTTGCCGCAGCCGGACACGCCCCGCATATACTCCCTCGAAGCGCCGATTTGACCCTCAGCTTGCGGGCGCTATAAAAATGCGGCTAAAGCGATGGGCAAGCCGCCCATCCTCGTGATCGGGCGGCTGTTTTGTAGGCCCTCGTTCATTCCGCATCCCCGCAGCCAGGTTCGATCCGGTGTCTTCCGCGACGTCCGACCCTGCGGAGGCTGCCATGTTGACGACCCTGCCTTGCCCCCAATTCCATTATGGTCTTCCCGGCCTTTCCAGCCGGCGCGCCCGGCGGCTGGCCTGCAGGCTGGCGCTGGCCCGCCGCATCGCGGAGTGGCTGTGATGCTTCCCGTTCAGCTCGACACGGCGCGCCTGAAGATCCTGGTAGCTGGCCGCGGCGCGGCCGCCGCGCGCAAGATCAAGACGCTGGAAGCCGCCGGCGCGATCCATGTCAGCGTCTTCTCCGATAACCCCGGCCCGGTGCTGGCCACCGCAGCGGGCGCGCATCTCACACTCCGCCTGCCCAATAACAGCGAACTGGCCGCCGCCGACCTGGTGCTGGCCGCAGGTCTGAAGCCCGCCGAGGAGCAGGCGATCGCGCAGCGCTGCCGTGCGCTCAAGGTGCTGGTCAACGTCGAGGACCGCCCGGCCTTGTGCGATTTCCATCTGCCCGCGGTGCTGCGGCGGGGCGACCTGAGCGTGGCCATCTCGACGGGCGGGCGCGCGCCGGGCCTGGCCGGTCTGCTGCGCCGTCATCTCGAGCGTCTGTTCGGCCCGGAATGGGGCGGGCGGATCGAGGAAATCGCCGATGTCCGCGCCGGCTGGCGCCAGGACGGCGCCGACATGGCAACCGTCAAACAGCGCACCGACCGTTACGTGGAGGATCGCAAGTGGCTGAGTTGAACGACTGGCGCCACCGGCGCAGCGTGCGCGCCCGTGCCCGGGCCGCCGAACTGGCCGCGGCCTACAGCCATCTCGATGCCGCGGAACTTCTGGCGGTGATGATCGAGCAGGAATTCGCCGGCGACATCGCCATTGCCTCCTCCTTCGGCGCCGAGGCGGTGGCGCTGCTGGCGCTGGCCGCCGAGATCGACCGCAACCTGCCGGTGATCTTCCTCGATACCGGCAAGCTGTTTCCCGAAACCGTGGCCTACCGCGACACGGTGGCCGGGCATCTGGGCCTGACCAACGTCCGCATCGCCCGCCCCGATATCCTGGAGCTGGCCGCAGCCGACACCGGCGGCGACCTCTGGTCACACCAGCCCGACGCCTGCTGTTTCGTGCGCAAGGTGGTGCCGCTGGTCCAGGCGGTGACGCCCTATGGCGCCTGGATCACGGGACGCAAGCGCTACCAGGGCGGCCTGCGCGATGCCCTGCAGCCGATCGAGGCCTCCGGCGGCTGGGTCAAGATCAACCCTCTGGCGGCCTGGACCAAGCAGGACGTCTTCGGTTTCATCGCACGGCGCGGTCTGCCCAAACATCCGCTGCTGGCACAGGGTTATCTCTCGATCGGCTGCCGGCCCTGCACCCGTCCGGTCGCAGAACTGGAGGACGAACGCGACGGCCGCTGGGCCGGCACGGGCAAGGCGGAATGCGGCATCCACACCCTGGAGAGCGACCCGGAACCGCCGGCTCCCTCGCCTGCCCCGGTTGTCACCTCCCCTTGATCGGCTATAACGCCGCGGCCCCGGTCGTGACGGCGCCCCGCGTTATCATTGGCCCGCGTTACCATTGGATTGCCATGTCCGAACTTTCCCTGGCCCACGGCCTCTCCTTCGAGGACCTGTACCGCCGTGACGGCCTGATGCGCCTCGATGCGATCTTCGTCGATCACCTCAAGGCCGCCGATGCCGAGCTCTTCAACCGGCTGATGGCCGGGCGCGCCGACCCGGCAGCGCTGGAGGACAAGGCCCATTCCGAACTGCTGACCGAGCTTGGCCCCGTGGTCGAGGGGTTCGTCGCCGAACTCTTCGGCGTCGAGGATGACATCGCGGCCCGCCGGTCCGAGCGTGACCGGCTCAATCCGATCTATGTCTGCAAGCTGCAGTTCGTGCGCCGTCGCGCCGCCAAGGCCTTCAAGCCCGACGAACTGGCCACTGCCGACGGCCCCGCCCTGCGCCGCGAGGTCGAGGCGCTGATCGGCTCGACGCTCAACGAACTGTCGTTTGCCCGCGCCGTGATGGCCTGGCTCGAGGACGAGGCGGCCCACGCCGACAAGCTGGACGCCGCGGCGCGTTTTGCCGCCTGGGCGACCCTCTCGGACGAAGGCAGACAACGCTACCGCAAGAGCCCGCTGTTTCACCTGCC
>Ga0105054_10005474_pt1 | contig 18244 bp, 9 predicted proteins | sample BON02_FD_78091 | JGI IMG/M metagenome (GOLD analysis project Ga0105054, IMG submission 78091) | Freshwater microbial communities from Lake Bonney liftoff mats and glacier meltwater in Antarctica - BON-02 (megahit assembly) | ecosystem: Environmental > Aquatic > Freshwater > Ice > Glacier...
CCCCACACCCCCACCCAACACCCCCCCCCAGCCCTCCAACCCCCCCCCCCCCCCCCCCCCCCCGCCCCCTTTCCCCGCGCCCCCCCCCCCCCTACTTTATTTTTTTTTTTTCGGGGGGCGGGGGGTGTTTTCAATTCAAACTATCATGATTCGCCGTCGTCGCCCTACTCCTCCTCGTCCTCGTCCTCGTCCACCTCCTCCTCCTTCAGGAACCCCGCCCCTAGCTCCGCTGGCGCCCCGCCATGGCGCACCCCTTCTTGCACAGCTTGTTCGGGCGGTCGACCGCCGGCGCGTTTCCCTGGAGAATTTGTCGCACGCGCCGCACAGGCGGTGGCCGTTGTTGCCGCACCGCCACTGCCCGGTGTCGCTGCGGGCGCACCACCAGCAGGTGCGGGTCTTTCAGCCCCGCGAAGGCGGCGGCCTGGGCGCGCGCGCGCGCGTTGGCCATCGCGCGTCCCGACACGGAGGCCTCGGTCATAAAGAAATCGTAGATCTTGGTGTTGGGTGCGCGTGGTGTTTTTGCCCTGGGCGAGGGCCAGGTCGACCGAGACCGTGAGGCCCGTCCCGAACCGCCCGTGGAAGACGTTGGAGCAGCGGCCGGACCCGGCGGACGGCCGGTCCATCACGACCAGGCCGGCGTCCGTGCGGAAGACCTCGTCCAGGTCACTCTCCTTGGGCTTGCCGCTGCGGCGGCCGACGCGCTTGTCGATCGCAAACCGCATGTGGCGCCGCTTCGCGCCGGCGCCGACGCTGGCCTTCCACAGCAAGCGCAGGCCGCGCACACCGCCCTTGTTTTGGTGGTTTTTCTTTTTTCTTTTTGTGTTTATGGGTTTTTCGGAGGGGCGGGGTCGAGAGGGTGAGCTAGAGGATGCATATGTGCGTGTGTGTGTGTGTGTGTCGACGAAAGGGGGGAAGCACAAAAAAGAGCACGGCAGCGCGAGGGCGGCGCTTTTGTGAGGAATGGCGAGGGGGGAGGGGGGGCGGCGAGACGAGGAGGGAAGGGGCAACCTGCAAGAGTTCCTTTCTCACCCGCATGAGGGCGAACACGCCCGTCTTGACATCCTAGTGGTAGGGCCCTTTGTTGCCGACGCTCACAACAAAGAACACCTCGATGACGTGGTAGACCTTGAGCCACCCCATGAGCCGCATGTGGCGTTTCATCACCTCCAGCGCCGCCGTGCCGCCGTTGGTCCCGAAGGCTTGCGCGAAGGAGATGCGCTTGAAGCCCTTCTTGATCTCCTGTGGGGGATCGGGGCAATTTTGATGGGGGGGCGGAGAATGGCGTGGCGGTTTTTAGCGTCGGCGCGGAAACAGAGACGGCGGAGAGAGGGGGAACGCGCGCGCGCCGGCTCTTGGTTTTCCCCCCCCCTCGCCTCCCACGAGGGGGTCGTTGGCCGGTTCTTTGTCTTCCCCCCCCCCTCGCCTCCCACGAGGGGGTCGTTGGCCGGTTCTTTGTTTTCTCCCCCCCCTCGCCTCCCACGAGGGGGTCGTTGGCCGGCGGGAGCTTGCCCTTGCCCTTGCCCACGACCCCTGCCATGACCGACTCGCGGTCGGCCTGCGGCAGGCCCGGGCCCCAGCGCACGACCGCGGGCGTGTCGCTGCTGCGCAAAAGCTCCTCGATGTGCGGTGCTTCCCTTGTCGAGCAAACACGCCCCTCGGCAAAGCCTTGCGCTTGCCTCGCGGCGCTTTGACCCGCACGGCCTCTCAGTCGGCACATTTTCGGCCCTGGCGAGTCGCCGGCACGGAGCCCAGCGCGCCCATGGCGTCCGCCTGCAAGTCGGCGAACGTCTCCCCCGACCCGCACGTGCGCTTGGGCCGCGCGGCCTACTTCTTGCTGGGGGCCTTGGCGCTCCTTCTTGCCGGCCGCCGCCGTGGGCGTGCCCGCGAGCGCGCGCTTGGCCGGCGCCGTTTTCGCGGCCGGCGTCTTTTTCGCCGGCGCCGCGACGGCCTTTTTCGGGCCCGTGGACTTGGTCTTGGCCAGGGCGTGGGTGGTGGTCTAGGCGGCCGCCTAAGGGCCCTTGGTCTTGCTGAGGGTAGGCATGGTTGCTGTTTCGGTGTTTTGTTGTTTTTTGGTTTGTTGGGCGGCGGCGGCGGTTTGTTTTGAATTGAACGAACGATTGGCAGCTGTCGGCGACCGACCGGGCAACCCTTTGCCTCTCTCCTCTCGGAGGCGCGCGCGCCGATCGCCCCCACCGCGGCCATCGACGCGCGTACTGCGCGATACTAGGCGCGCACACCAAGCCTAGGCGACTCACCTAAAGAGGGCGGGTGGCCGGGCAAAGGGGGGAACGGCGCGCGCGCGAGGGCGGGGCGATCGGAGAAGGGCACGGTGCGACGTGTTTGTTTTGCGCGCGCGTTGCGGACTTTTGCGCGAGGTTGCACGAGTGGCGCGGGTGTGAGGTCGGTAGACGGAGCGGTAGTTTGGTTGGTTGTGATGAGGGGGGCGATCGCGATCGCGGGGTGTGATTGTGAGTCGTCCTTTTTCTCTTTGAGTTGTCCGTGCTCGGCTCGTCCTCGCGCCTTTGCCGCCGCAGTCCGTGCCGCCGCCGCCGTCCCCCTCGCTCGACGGGCCGCCGCCGCCGCCCCCTTGCGCCGCTGCTTCCCGGCCCCTCGCTCCTCGGCCTTAGCCTCGCCCGCGGTCTCGCCGCCGCCGCCCAGCTGCCACCCGAACCGCGCCGTCAGCGCCGCGCGCCGCCGTCGTGCGCCAGCGCCAGGCGCCGCGCGACGGGCATGGCCGCGCCGCCGCCGCCGCCGCCGCCGCCGCCGCCGCCGCCGCCGTCGTCGTCCGCCGCTGCTGCTGCTGTCGCCGCGGCCGCCGGCCGCGACGAACGGCGCCTGCCTCCGTCGCCGTCGGTCGCGCCCGCGTCGACAAAGCCCTTGTCCTCGTCGCCGAAGCCGCCGGCGGCGGGGGCGGCCTCGCGCTCGACCGCGAGCGGCGCCGGCGACCGGCGCGCGCGCAACTCTGCCAGGAGCAAATCCCGCGGAGGCCGCCGCCCCGGCCGCGCGCGGAGCGCTGCGGACAGATGGGGCGGAGGGCAGCCAGGGGCTCGCCGCCGCCGCCGCCGCCGTCGTCCGCTGCTGCTGCTGTCGCCGCGGCCGCCCGCCGCGACGAGCGGCGCCTGCCTACGCCTAGTCGCCATTGCGGCGTCGGCGGTCACGCCCAATCCGCTCCAGCGCCTCGCTGCAACACAAATGGGCCGTACCCGCGGGCTATCCTCCTGCTGCTCCTCCTTGTTCTTTTTTTCCGGATATCCGCCCTCGTTTTGGCCTCGCGATGTACCGGTAATCAAGTGCGACCGGGAAAACAGGCCCTCCCCCGTTTCTCTCTGCGCCCCCCCCTTTCTATCCGTCTCTCTCCGACCGATCACTCGGTTCCATCGCCACCGACGGCTACCCGGCTGCCGCGCGCCCTCGGGGCAGCGCGCTCCTGCGTTCAGGGACGGGAGGTGACTATTGCACCGTTTGCTGCGCTTCTCACCCAAACAGGGGGAGTCTGCGCGCCCCCCCCAAAGAGGCTCTGGGGCGACCATTTCCATGGTCGAGGGCGGGAAGGCGACGGCCGCGCGCGCCAGCATGGCGTGTCTTCTGCAGCCGCAAGCGCCGCCGCCGCCGCTCCCCAAGCCCCCGCCGGCGGCGTCCCGCGCGTCCTGGGGCTGCGTGACGGCGAGCCGCCGCCGCGAGCTCGCCGAGCTCGAGCGCCAGGCCGAGCGCCTCTCCCGCGCGGCCGCCGCGCTCGCCGCCGAGAACGCCGCGTTGCGCGGGCGCGTCAACCTGCGGGCCGCCTACGTCGAGGCGGCGGCCATGCTGGCGGGCGCGGCGGGCGCGACGCTGGCGACGGGCGCGGGCGCGGGCGCGGGCGCGGGCGCGAGCGCGGGCGCGGGCGCGGGCGCGGGCGCGGGCGCGGGCAAACGGGCGGGGGCGGGGGCGGGGGCGGGGCGGGCGCCCCTGCCGGGCGCCGCCGCCGCCACCGCCCGCCGCCCCGTCCCCATTGCCTACGGCGACGGCTACGCCGGCCCCGACGCCTTTGCCGACGACGACGAAGACGCCGACGGCGGCGACGAACGGGGGCGGTGGCTGCTGTGCGACCCACGCGCGCGGCCGTCGCCGCCGCCGCCGTCCGGCGACCGCTGCCGCGACCGCCGCGGGACCGAGTTTTCGGCGGCGCAGTGGCCGTCGTCCTCGCCCTCGAGCGGCAGCCTGGGCGACGGCGGCGGCGCTGGCAGCCCGGGCGAAACCCGCGCCGCACCGAGCGCCCGGAGCGGACGCGCGACAATGGCGGCAGCCAAAGTTACGCCCCCGGGGGACGGGGCGCCAGCGCCGCCCGCCAGCCAGGGGGCCGTCGCGCCCAGGGTGGCGCGGGCCACATTCTACCGCCTGCAAGAGAGCCTCGGGCGCCTGCTGCTGCTGGATCCGCCCTTGCCGCCGCCGCCGCCGCCGGGCGCGGGCGCGTTCGTGTCGCCGTCGCTCCTCGCGCAGGCGCGGCGGGACTGCATCGCGGCCCCTCGCAGGCGCGGCCGCCCGCGCAAGCGCCACGGGTTCCCGGACATCGCGGTCGTCGTCGCCCGCGCCCTTGGGCAGGACCTGGGGGCGGCGGCGGCGGCGGCGCCGGCGCCGGCGCCGGCCGAGTCGGCGGGAACGTCGCCAAACGGGGGGCAGGGGGGTCCGCTTGCCCTGCCCGGAGCGGCTGCGCAGGGCGGGTCTGCGCTAGGCACCGCGGATCAGATGCGCGTCTTTGAAGCGTCGGTGGTGGGCCGCTGCATGCGCCTGGCGGACGAGGGCGACGGCGACGGCGACGACGGCCGCGACGGCGGGGCCACGTCCCTGTGCCCCGCCGCCGCCCGCCCCGCCCCCGCCAGCGCCGGCGCCGTCGGCATCGCGCACGTGACGGCCCGCGCCGCCGTGGCGTTGCGCGCGCTGGTCGATGCGCGGCGCGACGCCGTGATGGTCATGTCGAGCGGGGCCTACCGCGACATCGCGCTGCGGTACAACGCCATCGCGTCGCTGGCGCTGCGGCAGCTGCCGCCGCCGCCGCTCAACGGCAACGGCCGCAGCGGCGGCGGCGGCCACGGCGGCAACGGCAGCGGCCATGGGGGCGGCGGCGGCGGCGACGACGCGACGAGCGAGTCGACGCTGGGCGGCGCCGAGGCCGAGGCGCACGCCCGCCGCACGCTGGCCGAGGCCGCCCGCGAGTGGGTGGCGTGGCAGGCCGTCGCCAACAGCGACAACCACCTGCTGCTCAACGCGCTCGAGGGCTTCAGCCTGCTGCAGCGGGCGGGCGGCGGGGGCGGCGGGCAGCCCGACGCACGCCAGGCCGACGACGCGGTCGTGTGGCGCGCGGCGCGGCGCGCGCTGCGCGAGGCGCGGATGACGCCCGGCACCCGCGCCCTGCTGGCCGACGCGTACGCGCTCTACCGGCGCGAGACCGAGGCGCCGCTGCGCGCGTGGCGCGAGGCGGCGCGCGCTCTCTCGTGCGGCGTGGGGCAGGGCGCGGACGACGGCGGCGCGAGTGGCGGCGCAAACGACGGCGGCGCGAATGGCGGCGGCGTTTGCGGCGGCGACCCGCGCGCGGCGGCGGCGGCGCTCGAGCGCGCGATGGGCGCGTGCTCGCTGGCGCGCGCCGTGCATGCGGCGCTGGTCTACCGCGTCATCTCGCCCGAGCAGATGGCGCGGGCGGCGCTGGCGCTGCACCCGATGATCTTCCGGCCCGTGCTGCTGTCGCACGCGGCTTGGGCCGAGCGCGAGCAGCAGCTGCAGCAGCAGCAGCAGCAGCAGCAGGAGCCGCAGCAGCCGCAGCCGCAGTAGCGGCGGCGGCAACGGCGGCGGCGGCCGCTGAGGGTCAACAGGCAAGCTTGCCGATCACTTGCCGCCTGGGTTGGTGGCTGCCCGATGGACGGGGGTTGTTGCGACTCCTCTTTTGTATTTCTCTCTCTTTTTTCCACGCCAGGACACCAACAGGACGGGGGGGGCAAGAGTGGCCGATTCTCTTCTCAGGGCACCAACGCTTACACCAACGCTCCCTCTTTATTATTTTCCGACGCCCCCCCCCCCGGCTCCCGCCCCCCCGCCCCCCCACACTCTCCTCCTCCCCCTCTCCCTCCACAAATCTGCTTTTCTCCCCGGAAACTTGTCGCACTCCATCCCTTTTCGCCAAAGCCGCGCGGTGCATCTTTAAAAAGCCCCATCTCCGAGTCCTGCGGCCCGCATCCTTTGGTCGTCGTGGGCCGTGCGCGTGGCGCGGCGAGGGGCGGCGAGGGGATCGCCGCCGGCGTCGTCCGACAGCCCCGCCAGGGAAAAAAAGAAGAGTTGGAAAAAAGGAGATGGGGGAACGCCGAGGGGAATGTAGCGGTCGGCCAATCCTCTCGATTGGCCGACGGGAGGGTCCCGTGCGCATACACCCGCCAAAGCATAGCAAGGACGCACGCTGCGGGCCCTCGAGCGCGCGGACTGAAACCCCTCGCTCGCGCAGCGTCGCCGAAACGGCGCTACGCGCGAGAAGAGCGAGACCCGGCCGGCGGTCTCTTCGCGCCGGCAAGTTCCCGCGGCGGCAACAAAGGCGCGCGCAGGGCGCTTGGCTCCATCACAGTCCCCCGGAATCAACTTCTTTTCGATCTTTCTTCAACCGTCAACCCACCACTTCACTCTGAGTCGTTCGTGCGCGCGCCCCTCATCGTTGAGCGTTGCCCTTCCCTCCGCCCCCCCCACGCACAGGAAAAAAGAAACCTAATCGCGAGACGGCGCCCCCAACATTGGCGCCCCTCGCAGAGACTCGCCTTTGCCAACGTCATCATCATCTGCAGCGGTGGCGCGCGCTGACCCGCGCGCCGCGACGGCTTGCCAACGCAATCAGAGAGAGAAACAGAGACATGGCCGCCGCCGCCGCCGCCGCCGCTGCCGCCGCCGCCGCCGCCGCCGCCGCCGATGCCGCCGCCGCCGCTGCCGCTGCCGCTGCCGACGCCGGCCCGTGGGAGAAAAACCAATGGCCCCTTGACGGCGGCGGCGGCGGCGGCGGCGGCGCGGGGGACCTGCTGATGTCCGACGTCGAGTGGGGCGCGGGCGACGGCGACGCGGCGCCGGGCGTCGCGGGCGGGACCGTTGGCATGGAGGCGGGCGGCGGCGACGGCGGCGACGTGAACGGCGGCGGCGGGAACGGCGGCGGCGCGAACGACCGGCGGGGGCGACCCGCCCCGCCGCCGCCGCCGGTCCGATTCGCCGGCCGGCCCGGCTCCCCCGTTGACCAGCCGGTCGCCCGCCGGTCGCGCCGCTGCCGCGCAAGCGTCGAGCACTTCGTCGGGCCGCCCGCCGCCGCCGCCGCCCTCGCCGCCAACGCCGACACCAACGCCAACGCCAACGCCAACGCCGGCGCCGCCAACGCCGCCAACGCTGCCCCCGCCCCCGCCGCCGCCGCGCCCGCCGGCCGGCCGCCCCGCCGCGACGCGCGCAGCATGAGCGAGCGGCGGCGCGCCAGCCTGGGCGAGCTCGGGGCGCGCGCCGCCGCGCTCGCGCGCCTGCTCGAGGGCCTGGACTTGCGCAACGAGGAGCTGCGGGACGCGCACGAGGCGCGCACCAAGACGCTCGAGGTGGTCGTCAAGCTGGCGCACCTGGGCAGCGGCGTCGGGCTGCCCGGGGGGGCGGTCGGGGGCACTGGGGCCGCCGCGCCGCCGCCCCCTCCTGATGCCCCGGACCCGGCCGCCGCCGCCGCCGCCGACGCCGACGCCGACGCCGACGCCGCGCCGGCGGCGGCGGCCGCGCGCGGCGGCGGCGGCGGCGCCTGGGGGAGTGGCGAGCTCGCTTTGCAGGAGGCGGTCGGGGCGCCGCCGTCGGCCGGGCCGCGCCCGGAGACGGCCCCGGCAGCGGCCGAGGTTGCCTTCGCCGCGGCAGCAGACGGGGCGGGCGCGAGCGGAGCGGCGGCGGCGGCGGAGGACGGCGGCGGCGGCGGCGGCCAGCGGCAGGCCGCGGGCGGCGGGGCAGGCGTCAGCGACAGGGGCTCGGCGGCGGCGGCAGTCGCGGCGGCGGCGGTGGACGGCGGCGGCGGAGCAGCCGGCCGCCGCGCGCCGGCCGCGAGCGCGCGCGACCCGTCCCACAAGAAGACCATCTTTGCGCTGTACGACCGCGCGGCGCGCGCCGTGACCGAGCCCACGGCGGCGGCGGCGGCAGCAGCGTCAGCACCCGGCGCCGGCGGCGGGGGGCCGGCGGCGGCGGCCGGCGAGGCCGCGGGCGGGGCCGGGGGCGCCGTCGCTGGGCCTCACGCGTCTGCAGGGCTCGAGGCGACCGCGTCGCTCCGGCCCCTGCCGCAACAACAGGAGCAGCAGCAGCAGCACCCGACTCCGTTTGCGCCGCTCACTTTGGTGCCGCCGCCGCCGCTCGCGCCGCCGCCGCCGCCGCCGCACGCACCGTCGACGCCGCCGGCCACGGCGGCTGCGACCGCCGCCGCCGCCGCGGGCAGCGCCTCCTCCGGCACCACGACCCTGTCGTCGATGAACGACGACCAGCTGCGCGTGTTCCTGGCGTCCTGCTCGGGCATGTACCTGGACGCAGCGGACGAGGAGGAGGAGCCGGCGGGCGGCACGGCGCGGGGCGGCGAGGGCGGCGGCGGCGCAGAGCGGAACGGCAGCGGGGCGGGCGGGAGCGGCGGCGGCGCGGGCGCCTCTTCCCGCGGGAGCGGCGGCGGCGGCGGCGGCGGCGGCGGCGACGGCGCGCTGCCGCCCCCCCCCGCCCTCCCGCCCGGCATGGAGATCCACCCGCTCGTGGCCCTGGCCCTGCGCGGGTGCATGCGCGAGGTCAACGCCCACGCGCGCGCGTCCGCGTCGTGGTGGGTCGAGGACCACGTGGACTTCATGCACGGCGTGTGCGCGCGGGCGGCGCTCCTTGTGGGGTGGATGGATCGGGCGGTGGCAGAGGCGGCGGCGGCAGGGGCGGTGAGCGCGGGCGGGGGGGCGGGGGCGGGGGCGGGGGCGGGGAGGGGTTTCGGCGGGGGCGGGGCTCTTGAAGAGGAGGAGGCGGACAGCGCGCGCTGCGGGTGGGGCGTAGCGGGCGGGGCGCGGGCGGGCGGCCGGGGGGTTGGTGCCGACGGGAGCGGGGGCGGGAGAAACGGCGGCGGCGGCGGGAGCAATGGCGGCGGCGGCGGGAGCGGCGGCGGCGGCGACCTCGCGGCGGTGGCGACAGCAGCAGCAGCGGCCGCGCCGCAGGCGGACGACCTCGACGCCCTCGTCGCCGCCGCGCTCGCCCCCTCGGCGTCGGAGTCGGCACTGTCCCGGGGCCACCCGCTCGCCTCCGCCTCGGCCTCCACCGCCCTGACGACGCCGTCGGCCTCGGCCGGCACGCACGCCGCCGGCGCCGGGCGGCGCGCCGCCGACGCCGCCGCCGAGGCCGAGGGCGCCACGCGGGCGGTGCGGGCGCTGGCGCGCGAGTTCTGCTCGCGCCACCTGGCCGTCACGCGCTTCAAGCCGCAGATCAACGACGAGATCTACGACTGGAACCTGCTGGAGCGGCGGCCCGACCCCCGCCTGCTCGAGGACCACGCCGCATCGAGCGAGCGCGGTGAGTTGTTTTGTTTTTGCAAAGCGGGGGGGGGGGGAGGGGGCGGGACGCCTCCCCCTGTTCTTTTTGTTCTTTGTCACTCCCTTTTTTTTCTTTGCCACACACGAACAACAACACCTCACGACACGCATCCACACACATCCACAACACAACCCGCGCCACCGCGCTACAGCCGAGCGCATCCTGCGCGCCGCCCGCCTGTCGGACGAGCAGCTGGCCACCCTCGCCGCCACCGCCGCGCACGCCGACGCGTCCAAGCGCGCGCAGGCGCCCGCCTGGCGCGCCGCGGCCGCGTCCATCGACGCGTGGGCCTGTTTCGGTACGAAAGTCGAGGCGCTCGAGCCCGCCATCGCGAGGCTGGAGCGCTGCCTCGAGGCGGCCTACCTGGCCCGCTCGATGCAGTCTTGCGCGCTTTATGGGACCATCACGCCCGTCCAATCGGCGCGCATGCTGGCAGAGGCCCCTCCCGGCGTGATCCAGAACGACGCGGTCATGGCGCACTGCGCGGCGCTGCTCAGGGAGCGGCGGGCGCGGGCGCGCGGGCGCGGGGGCGGGGGCGGCGCGCGGGGGGGCGCCGGCGCGGGCGGGGGCTGGCGGGGGTCTTGAGACTCGAACGGACTCTCGATTGAGTACAATGGTCGGACGATCAACCTATTGACACGACGAGTGAGAAGGAGGGCGGCGGCGACGTGAAGCGGGGGCGGCGGCGTCGGCGGCGGCAGCGGCGCGGCCGAGCAGCTCGAGGAGGGCGACGGGGCGCGCCTCGGCCGCCGCGACCGCCTCATCCTCCTCGTGGTAGCCGGGAAGGGGGCAGAGAGAGGGGGCGCAAGTGATAACCGATATTGCCGGCGGCGGTGCCGGCGGGGGCTCGCGTCCCCGGTACACAGGCGCGCGCGCGCCGCGCGACACCTTCATCTTTTTCCTCGTCGTTTTCGGGCGCGCTCTGCTTTTCCCCCCCTCCCTTCTACCTCTCGCGTCCTGATCTTCTTGCAACGTCTGTTATCCCACGCGGCCTGACTGGTGCTCCCACTGGGAAAAACAAAACCCTCGCTCGCTCTGCCCCCCTCGTTCCCCCCGCCGCCCGCCGAACGCCGAACCACTTGGACAGCTGCGCGCGCATCGCTGACCCCTCATCTGTCTCGGGACATCGTCCCGCGTCAAAGGCACGCTCCCTTCGCGCAACCAAGAGGGAGGAGGAGGAGGCAGCGGATCAAACAAAGATTTGCATCTCGAACCGCGCGCGCGCGCCGACGCCGACGCCGACGCCGACGCCGACGCCGACGCCGGGCGTGGCGATGGAGGGGGGGGTGCTCGCGGCGACGACGACAGATAGCGGCGGCGGAGGGGGCGGCGGCGGCCGGGGCAGCGCGGCGGCGGCGGCGACGGCCACGGCGGCCGCGCCCCTGGCCGGGCGCGCGCGCTCCCGCGTGCGCCCGGCGCCGGGCCGGAACAGCGGCGGCGGCGGCGGCGGCGGCGCCGACGACGGCCTGTCTGGCGCCGCCGCCGCCCGGCGCCGGCCCGCGCGCGCGCCGCGGCCCGGGCCCTCGGCCTCGGCGAGCGCGCTGCAGTCGCAGGCCGCGGCGCTCGCCGGGCGGGCCGCCGCGCTCGCGGGCGCCAACCGCGCGCTCCGGCGCACCGTGGCGGCGCGCTCGGCGGCGCTCGACGCGGCCGCCGTGCTCGCGTCGATCCACCTGGGCGTGGGCGGCGGCGGCGGCGGCTGGGGCGGCGGCGGCGGCGGCTGGGGCGGCGGCGGCGGCGGCGGCGACTCGGGCGGCGGCCAGGTTTCCGGGGCGCCGCCGGCGGCGCGGCCGCCCTGCTCCCCCCCCGTCCAGGCTCGGACCGCCCGCTTGCGGGCGGCGGTGGTGGCAGGAGGCGAGGGCGAGGCGAGGCCGTGGCGGGGCGCCAAAACGGGCGCCTGCGCCGCCGCCGCCGCCGACGCAGACGACGCCGCCGCCGCCGACGCCGCCGCCGCCGCTGCCAAGGACGAGGACGAGGACGAGGACGACACCGACGCCGTCGACGACGCCGGGACCGCGCGGCGGCCGGCGCCGCCCCTGCCGCCGCTCGCGCCGCCGTCGCCGCCGCTGCGGCCGCCGCGTGCCGCGGCCGCCGCCGCCGCCGCCGCCGCGCCCTCGTTCGTGGGCGCGGCCCCTTACCGGGCCGTGCTGCAGCGCGCCGTGGCGGCGGCGGCGGCGGCGGCGGCGGCGGCGTCTGCGTCGGCGGCGGCGTCCTCGGCGGCGGCGGCGGCGGCGGCCGAGGGCGGGCGGGGAGCGGCGACCCCGGCGCGCGCCTGCGGGGCCACGGCGACAGCGAACGCGGCGGCATATGATCGCGGCGAGAGCCTGGCGATGATGACGGGCGCGGCTGATATGGCGGCGGCGGGGTCGCGACGGCCGCCGCCGTCGTCATCCGACGCCGCCGCCTCGGCCGCCGGGGGCGTGGCGCCGGCCTCGGCCTCGGCCGCCACCGCCGCCGCCGAGGACGACGGCCGCCTGGAGATCTTGCGCGAGCAGCGGCGCATGTTTGCGAGCAGCGTCCTCGGCATGTTTGTCGAAGGGTCGTCGGGAGCAGCATCGGGAGCAGGTGCGGCGGCAGGCGACGGCGGCGGCCGCTTTGGCGGCGGCGGAGGCGGAGAGGCCGAGGCTGCCGCCTTTCGCGCCGCCGAGGCGGCCGCCGTCGGCGGGCTCCTGCGCCGGGCCGCCGTCCTCGCGGACCGCGCGCGCCGCGCCACGCTGGCCGAGTACGCCTCGATCACGTGCGGCCGCAACGCGCGCTTCGCGCTGCTGCTGCGCGAGCTGGACGCGCACGAGGAGGGGGGGCCGCAGGGGCAGCAGGGGGACGGCGGGGGGCGGGGGCGGGCCGGCGGCGGCGGCGGCGGCGGCGGCGGCGCGCAGCCTCGGCCGCAAACACAAACGGCGGCGGATGCGGCGGGAGCCGAGGACGACGAGGCGCGGCGGCGGCGGCGCGCGGCCGCCGAGCAGGAGCTGGCCGCGAATGTGCGCGACACGGTCATCTGGATGGCCGCGCTTCTGAAGTACCAGCCCGCGATCGTGAGTCGGCGCGCGCGATCTCCCGTTTGTTGTTTTGTCGTGCGGGTGGGCGCGAGCGAGAGGGACTGTCCGCTCGACGCCCCCTCGAGCCAAAAAAAAGAAGGAAAAAGCGCGCTCACGCCCGCCCCCCTTCCCCCCCCAAAAAACAAAACGCAAACCCACAACAAACGCCAGCTCGACCGCGTGATCTGCCACAACCTCGTCGACGACGGGTCGCAGCAGCGCGCCGACCCCGGCGCGCCCCCGCCCCCGCCCGGCCCGGCCGTCGCCGCCGCCGCCGCCGCCGCCGCCGCCGCCGCGTCCTGCGACGGCGGCGACGACGCCGTCGAGGCCGCCGCCGCCGCCGCCGCCCGCCGCGCCGTCGCCGGCGCGCGCCTGGCGCCCTCCCAGCGCCGCGCGCTGGCCGACGCCTTCTGCGAGTACCAGCGCGCGACGCGCCTGTGCGTCGGCGAGTGGCGGGGGGCCGCCGCGCGGCTCGCGGCGCAGCAGGGCGGCGCGGCGGCGGCGGCGGCGGCGGCGGCGGCGGCGGCGGAGGAGGCGGCGGCGGGAAATCCTCCCCCCGGCGGCGGAGGACGAGCAAGCGGCGGCGGCGGCGGCGGCGGCAGCCCCAGCGGCCCCGAGGCCGCGCTCTCCGCCCTGTCCTCCCTCGGGGCCGCCTTGGCCGCGTCGAACGTAGCCCGCCACGTCCTCTGCGTCACGGTGCTGTCGGTGGCGACGCCGCGGCAGGTGGCGTCGATGGCGGCCGACCTGCACCCCACGCCCCTGCGCCTGACGCTGCTGGCGCACGCGGCCGCCGCGGCCGAGGAAGAAGAGGCGGCGGCGGCGGCGGCGGCGCAGCGGGCGCGGCAGCAGCTGGGGCGGCAGTGAGAGCGCCCGGGCGGCAAGAGAGCGGCGGCGCTGCGCGGGTGCGCTGCGGCAGCGGGGGCGGTAAGAGCGGCGGCCGACCCTCTGCACCGCGCCCCACCGCGCCCCACCTCCCTGCGCGTGATGAAGTTGTTTTTATTTTGTTTTGGTTGGGTTTTCGAGCGGCGGGCGCCCGTCCGCCATCTTTTCTTTCGTCTTTTTGGAATCCGCTTTTAGCTCCCCATCCGCGCATTGCGCTGCTCTCTTTTCCAATCTAGCGCGGTGTCAGCCAACCAACATGCAACGACGCCCCTCTGCCTGTCTCACTTTTCGCTGTCATTGAGAGCGCGGGGCGCGACGCACACAGAGAGGGGGAGCAAAAAAAATCTTTTAGGGCAGAGAATTCGCGTAGGACATGACTCGGAAAGCGATGATCGCCACTCGCCGTACTCCCCTTTACGAGCCTCCCCCGAAACCTCCTAGCGATTCGCCCCGCGTGGCGCCCCAAACACACATTCCCAGCACGTCTCTTTGTTTCTCTCCACTCGCCCGCGCGCACCTTCCTCTTCCTCTCGTCGGCCGATCCCATCGAAACTCCCAATCTCCCGCGTGCGCGCGCTCCCCGATGCGGCAGCAGCAGCCCCGGACCTGAGCACCAACGCGGACGAGAGGCGAAAGAATGGACGCGAGCGCGGCCACGACGACGGCGACAGTGCCACCGGGCGATGAGGCACGCCCGCCGCCGGTGTCGGCGCGCCGCCGGCCCGCGCGCACCGCCCCCGCGGCGGCGAGAAAGGCATTAGCAGCAGCGGCAGCGGCAGCCGCGGCCGCAGCGACAGCAGCGGCAGCAGGAGCAGCGGCAGCAGCGGCGGCGGCGGCATCCCCCCGCCCCCCGCCCCGCCCCCGGGCGGCGCCGGCGTCCAAGCACGAGCGCCACAGGCAGGCGCAGAGAGAGCTCGAGCGGAGGGCGGACGCGCTGTCGGCGCGCGAGGCGGCGCTGGCGGCGAGGAACGGTCGGCTGCGGCGGGAGCTGTCGGCGCGCGTGGGCGTGCTGGAGGCCGTGGCCATGCTCTCGCGATTGCACGGGGACTACGCGCGCGGGGACGGGGACGGGGAGGCTCAGGCGGCGGCGGCGGCGGCGCTGCCGGGCGCGGCGGCGGCGTCCCCGCCAACGCTGCCGCGGAGCGAGGGGGCGGCTGCTGCTGGTGCTGCTGCCGCCGCGGCTGCCGCGTTCGAGGAGGCGGGAGGAGACGCGGCGGCGGTGGCGGCACTCCCACAGGCGGCAGACGGGACCAAACGCCACCAACACGACGACGACGACGACGAGCGGCGGAGGGGGCCCGCCGCGAGCGCCGCCGCGGCCGACGTCGCCGCCGCCGCCGCTGAGGAGGCCGCCGGCGCGCTCGCGCCCCCCTCGCCCCCGCCCTCGCGGTCCTCGCGCGCCCGCCGCCGCCCCACCTCGCTCGCGGCCGCCATGGCGCGCTGGACGTGGACCACGTACTCCAGCGTCCTCCAGGCGTCGATGCGGCGCATGAGCGCGGCGCTGACAGAGGGCCTCCTGGCGCGCGGCGGCGGCGGCGGCGGCGGCGACGGGCAGAGGCGGCGGGAAGGGGCGGCGGCCGCAGGCGGCGTCTGCAGCGGCGGCGGCGGCCGCCGCGCGGCGGCGGCAGTGGTCAAGGCAGAGGCGCAGCCGGAGCAGCGGCAGCAGGGGCAGAGGCGGGGCACGGCCTCCGATGGCCCTGGCGACGGCGGCGACGGCGACGACGACTGCGACGCGATGGAGGAGGACGACGGCGGCCACGCGAGCGACGGCGGGTGGCCGTCGCCGCCGCCGCCGCCGCCGCCGCCGCCGCGGCAGCGCCCGAGCGGCGCGATCGGCGGGACGGGCGCAGCGAGCGGCGCCGGCGCCGGCGTGAGCGCGGGCGCGGGCGCGGGCGGCGGCCACGCGCCCCTCGCCACCGAGGATCAGCGTCGCCTCTTCCGCGCGTCGGTGATGGGAATGTTTTCGGAAGAGGCGCTTTTTGCGACGGGCGGCGGCGGCGGCGGCGGCGGCGGCGGCGGCTGCGGCGGCGGCGGCGGCGGCGGCGCGGACGAGGAGGCGGGGGTTTTGTCCTCCGAGGCAGCGCCAGCGCCGGCAGCAGCAGCAGCACCAGTATTAGGATCAGCATCGGCCGATGCGGCCGCGGCAGGCCGGCCGACGGCAGCGGCGCCTGCGTCCGCGCCCCCCGCCCCCGCCCGCGCCCCCCGCCCCGCCCGCCCCCCGAGCGCTGCCGCCGCTGTCGCCCGCGTCGGCGTCGAGGTGGCGGCGGCGGGCGACGCCATCCTCGCGCTGGCCGACGCGCGCGCCGCCGAGGCGCGCGCGCTGGACGTGCGCGGCTACCTGGCCTTTCTCGGGGCGCACAACCGGCGCGCGGCGCTGGTGCTGCGCAGGCTGGACTGGGCGCGGCGCGCGCAGGCAGAGGCGGAGGCGGCGGCGGCGGCGGCGGCGGCGGCGGCGGCGGCGCCAGGGGCGGGCGCTGCGGACCGGGCGGCGGCGCCGGCGGCGGCCGACGGCGACGACGCGGCGGTGCCAAACCGCGATGCCCGTCGCCGTCATCGCCGTCGCCGTTCCCGGGCGGGGCGCGACGACGGCAGCAGCGACGACAGCCGCGACGACGAGGACGAGGCGGAGGACGAGGGTCACGGCGACGGCGGCGGCGGCGGCAGCAGCGAGGCGAACGGGGACGGGGACGGGGACGGGGACGGGGACGGGGACGCCGAGCGGCCGCCGCCGTCCCCCGCCGGCGCGCCGGCCGCCCTCCTCGTCGCCCTCGCCGCCGCGGCCGCCAAGGAGGCCGCCGCCGTCGCCGACGCCGCGCGCCGCGAGCTGCGCGCGTCGGTCCGCGACCAGATGACCCTCCTCGCCGCCCTCGTGCGCCACAACCCCTCCTTAATGGACGAGCAGGCCGCTTGGAGCCTCGAGCAGGAGGAGGGGGACGAGCGGGGGGAGGGAGAGGGAGAGGCAAACGAGCGGCGCGCGGCGGACGAGCGGCGCGCGGCGGACGAGCGGCGCGCGGCGGACGAGCGGCGCGCGGCGGCGGCGGCGGGCGAGGATGGTGGTGTCGGCGCTGACGGCGATCGTGCCGCCGCCGCCGCCGCCGGCGGGGCTCGTCCCGGCGGCCTGTCCGCCGAGGCGACCTCCCTCCCTGCCCGCGCCCCTCCCCCCATTCCCTCACCGCCGCCGCGTCCCCCGCTGCGCCCCCTGACGCCCGCGCCGCCGCCGGGCGAGGTCGCCGCCCGCGCCGCGCGCGCGGCGCGCGCCGCGTGCCTGTCGCGCGAGCAGCGCCACGCCCTCGCCGACGCCTACGCCGACTACGTCGCGCGCATCGAGGCCGCCAAGGTCGGCTGGGCGCGCGCGGCGGCCGACCTGCGCGACGCGTGCGGGGGCGTCGGCGAAGGCGCGGCGGGAGAGGGCGGCGACGACGGCGGCGACGGCGGCAACGACGTGGGCGGCGGCAACGGCGCGGCGGCGGCGGCCTTTGACAAGGAGAAAAATCGGTGCACCAGCACCATCGCGGGCGGCGGCGGCCGCGGCGGCGGCCCGCACCCGCACCACCAGCGCCTGCACGCGGCCTTTTTGCCCGAGGCCGAGGCGGCGCTCGAGGCGCTCGAGCGCGCGGTCGCCTCGTGCAACATGCTCCGCTCGCTGATCGGCGCGCGCTTCTACAGCGTGGTGCGGCCGGAGCAGCTGGCGTCCGTGCTTGTGGACTTTCACCCGTGCTCGCTGCGCGTGGGGATGCTGTGCGAGGCGGTGGGGCGGCTCGGGGACTAGGAGGGCGAGGGGGGGGAGGGGGGCGAGAGGCGGCAGGTGGGCGACGGCGCGGGCGGCGGGCCGCGAAACACATGGATGGAGGAGGAGGAGGGGGGTCAGGAGGAGATTGAGCGCGAGTAGACGCCGATTCTGCGGCAGAGTATTCAACGAGGCCTGCGATTGATTGTACAACTATATTCTAATTCGAACGTGACACCTTGGCGTCACAAAAACCCAACCAACCCCAAAAGCTGCCAACTCAGCGGCAGCGGCAGCGGCAAACAATTTCGGCGCGAGGCGCCCCGCCGCTCAGAGGCGCGCCCGCTCGCCGTCGGCGGCGGCGGCGGGAGGAGGGGGCCAGGGGGGCCCGAGTCGCACGCGTGGTGACCGGGCCGGGGGCAGATAGGCAGGGATCCAGCCCCCGCCGCAAAGGCGCCAGACCCACTGGCCCGCCAGCGGCGGCTGCGGCGGGTGCGCGCGGCCGTCGGCGCGAGAACGCCGGCGGCGCCGCCGCGCGCGTCGGCCGGCGGCGCCGGCGGCCCGCCTGCGCCCGCTCCCGGTGCCGCCGGCCCCCCGCCGGGGGCGCCGCCATAATAGAGCAGCTGCCAGATCTCGCCCTCGGACAGCCCGGGCGCCAAGTGCGCCAGCTGCGCGCGACGGTCAAACCGCCAGGATGTCGTGACGACTGTGTGGGGGGAGAGGCTTCACATACAGCCAACGCCCTCAGGTCAACGGGCCCACCCATGCGCCATCGCGATCGACGTTGCAAAAGTGGGGAGAGTATTGAGCGGTGAACACCCCGCCCCCGCCGGCCAAAAGGCGTAAAAAAAAAGCTGCCGGCGCACGCCCGACACGGATCCGCGAATGCGCGTGCGTGAGAACCAAAAGCTCCATTGCCTCGTAGCACGAGCGCCGCCGCGCCCCCCCCCCGCTCCGCCGCCACCACCCCCCCCCCACCCCCACACCCCCCCCCGCACCCCCCACCCTCCTCCCCCCCCCCCCCCCCCCCCCCTCCCCCACCCGC
>Ga0105054_10005476_pt1 | contig 18241 bp, 15 predicted proteins | sample BON02_FD_78091 | JGI IMG/M metagenome (GOLD analysis project Ga0105054, IMG submission 78091) | Freshwater microbial communities from Lake Bonney liftoff mats and glacier meltwater in Antarctica - BON-02 (megahit assembly) | ecosystem: Environmental > Aquatic > Freshwater > Ice > Glacier...
CCCCATTACGATCACCGAAATGGGGGAATAGCGGGCCGAAACGGTACCTTTCAGCAGTCGGTTGATCGAGATCGAACCGATGGCAACTCCGACCGAGAATATCACCAGAAACAAGCTTGCCACTTCTTTGCTCGCGTTCAGGATATTCTTGGCCAATGGCGGAAATTGGATGAACAGCACCGCGCCAATCGTCCAGAAGAAGCTGATCGCCAGGATCGCCAGAAATACGCGCTGATCGTCCATTGTCTTGCGGATCAACTGTTTGGATGACCGCCATAGGTTCCAGTCCAGCGGTTCTGCCTCAGTCATTGGCGGTGCAGGGGGCACTTGGCGCCCAGCGAAATAGCCTACGATCGCGGTTAGAATTACGCCCACAGCGGCCCATTCCACATCGATCCAGCCTGCCAGAATGGTGCCGAACAGGATTGCAATATAGGTGCCTGCCTCGACCAATCCGGTACCGGCCAAAACCTCGTTCTCATGCAAATGCTGCGGCAGGATTGCGTATTTGATCGGCCCGAAGAATGTCGAATGGACACCCATCGCGAACAATGCGGCCAACATTAAGGGGATGGAAAAACTGGCCATGGCGCCGCCTTGCCAGGCGAAATAAAGGCCGGCGCCGCCGACAATCATGATCAGAATTTCGCAAAATTTGACGATCCTGATGATCGCTGCCTTGTCGCGCATATCGGCCAATTGGCCCGCCAATGCGGACAGGATAAAAAACGGCAGAATGAACAGACCAGATGCGATTGCGCTGAACTGTGCTTCAGCCTCCTGCGAATTATAGATGCTGTAAACTACGAATAGCACCATCGCGTTCTTATAGAGATTATCGTTAAACGCCCCGAGAAGCTGGGTAACGAACAGCGGCAAAAAACGCCTGCTGCGCAATAAATGCGTTGTAGTGGTCATAAAATCCCGCTGTCAGCGTCCCTAGACCGCGCCGCTCTATAGCAATGAAATTTGCGAACAAGGACAAACGAGCGTGGTCAAAATGTATGTGAAGCTTTGCCCATGCTCGTTTGCGCGCTACAGGGGTCAGAGATGATGACGCTTCCTAACATACTCACTCTGTCCCGGATCCTCACGATCCCGCTTTTGGCATTCCTGCTATGGTGGCCGGATTGGCGGTTGGGATATGCGCTCGCGTTTATTCTTTACTGTTTGATGGGCATAACTGATTATTTCGATGGCTACATTGCCCGGTCCAGCGGAACTGTCTCGAAATTGGGCCAGTTTCTTGATCCGATTGCCGATAAACTGATGATTGCTGCGGTCATCCTGGTGCTAACCGCACAAGGTTATCTACGCGGGCCCTATGTGGGCGATATGCATGTGATTGCCGGGCTGATTATCCTGATGCGTGAGATCGCTGTGTCGGGCCTGCGCGAATTTCTCGGTAGCCTGCAGATTTCTGTGCCGGTCAGCAAATTGGCCAAATGGAAAACTACTTTGCAATTGGTTGCGCTGGGCGGGCTGGTTCTCGGCGGTGCAGTTCACGGTCCGCCCTGTGCATCATTGTCTGATGCATGTCTGTCACCAGTAGAAAACTGGATTCACCTCGTCAGCCTTTGGGCGTTATGGGGTGCTGCAATTCTCACGGTTATCACCGGCTGGGACTATCTTCGGGTCGGCCTCAAACACATGGATTGATCGGGCGGCGGATTAACCCTCCCGCAATTCCTTTGCCAGCAACTTGAATTCTTCGGCGCGCGGAGAATTTCTACGCCAGATCAGGGCAATTTCCCGGCTGGCGTTTTCGGCATCCAAGGGCCTCGCCACGACATCGGTATTATTCAGAATGCCTGCATCCAGCGCCATTTGTGGCAACATGGTAAGTCCCAATCCGTTGTCTACCATCTGAACCAGAGTATGCAGGCTGGTGCCGATCATGGTCGCGTTGGAGCGGAGTTCGGGCCGGTTGCAGGCGGCCAACGCATGAGCTTTCAGGCAATGGCCATCCTCGAGCAGCAGCAGTCGCCCTTCGTCAATCATCTCTGGCGGGATAAGATCAGGCGGATTACGGGGGTCGTCCTTTGGGAAGGCCACAAACAAGCGGTCGTCGGAAATGTGTTCATAATCCACTTCACCTGTGGCGAAGGGCAGGGCGAGCAAAGCGCAATCAACCCGCCCATGGTTTAGCGATTCCACCGCAGCATCGCTGGTTTCTTCCCGCAGGAACAACTTTAGCTGAGGCCTTTCACGGCGCAAGCGGGGCAGCATTTTCGGCAGCAGGAACGGCGCGATCGTCGGGATCACACTCATCCGCAATTCGCCCGATAGCGGCTTGCCAGATGCCTGCACCAGGTCGGACAATTCTTCCGCTTCCCGCAACAAACGGTGCGCCTTGGCCACCACTGTTTCGCCCAAGGGGGTGAAGCGGACCACCCGCCGGCTGCGCTCTACCAAGGTCACGCCAAGCAGCGATTCCAACTCGCGAATGCCCGCAGACAGGGTGGACTGCGAAACAAAGCTTGCCTCTGCCGCGCGGCCGAAATGGCCATATTCATGCAGCGAAACCAGATATTGCAGCTGCTTGATGGTGGGCAGGTAAGTGCTCATTCGGCAGCAGGCTGGGCCGCAGCAGGTTCATCATCGCCTGGCTGAGTTTCTGTACCGAGGTCGGCCAATTCATCGCCCTCATCCACATTGCCCAAATGCGTCATCACCATTTTTCCGTCCTTGACGGTAAAGGCCATTCGGCCCTCAACCAGTTCCAGCGCTTCCTTGCCGAAGACTTCGTACCGCCAGCCCTCCAGAATCGGCAGTTTCCGAATCCCGGCCGCCAATGCTTCCAGTTCATCGGATTTGGTCAGCAGCCTGGAAGCCATATCAATTTCCCGGCAACGGATTTTCAGCAGCAGTTTAAGCAGATCAGCGACCAAGGCGCCCTCTTTGCCCAGCGGAGCTCCGCCGCGGCTGGATTTGGCGGGCATTTCATCCTTGGGCAGTGGCTCGGCGTTTTCCAGAACATTCATCAGCCGCTTGCCAATGTCGTTTTCCTTCCAGGAATTCGACAATCCGCGCACCTTTGCCAGATCGGACTGCTTCTTGGGCGGATGGCCCGCCACATCGGCCAGCGTCTCATCACGCATGATCCGCCCCCGCGGGATATTCTTGTGCTTCGCTTCACTCTCTCGCCATGCGGCGATCGCTTTCAATCGCCCCAAAACCTGCGGATTGCGCCCCGCCTGCCGGATACGCATCCACGCCTTGTCGCCATCATTTGCATAATTGGACGGATCAGCGAGCTTTTCCATTTCCGCATTCAGCCACGCACCGCGCCCGGTCTTGATCAATTTCTTGAGCATTTTTGGGAATATGTCTGACAGATAGGTCACATCGCCAATGGCGTATTCAATCTGCCGGTCGGTCAATGGGCGGCGGCCCCAATCGGTAAAGCGCGCACCCTTGTCCACGGTAATGCCCAGCCAGCTTTCCACCATATTGGCATAGCCGATCTGTTCGGACTGGCTGATCGCCATCATCGCGATTTGCGTGTCGAAGATTGGATGCGGGGTCTTGCCGGTCAAATTGTAGATAATTTCCACATCTTGTCCGCCGGCATGGAATACCTTCAGCACATCTTGATTTTCGCACATCAAGTCGAGCAGCGCCGTCAGATCGATCCCTTCGGCCATTGGATCGATTGCGGCGGCTTCTTCCTCATTGGCGATCTGAACCAGGCAGAGTTCCGGCCAATAGGTGTTTTCTCGCATGAATTCAGTATCGACTGTGACAAATTCGGATTTTGCGAGACGAGTACACAGATCTTCGAGAGCTTCTGTGGTAGTAATCAGGTCATGTATTTTCATATCGTTTTTCTTTATGCAGGCGGAGTACCGCCTTCGGGCATTACGGCCCAGTTGTAAGTTGCAGTCCTGCACAGCTTGACAAAGCCATGCAGTTCCCCTGTTAGCCCGCGCATCCACATGGGGTGCGCAGTACCCCGATTGCTTGCCGATTGGTTGCAAGTTACTGGGGCGCACATAGCGCCTTAGCTGGAAATTTGGAAAGTTATTAGATGCACGCCTATCGTACCCACAATTGCGCCGCTTTACGCACAGAAAATGTCGGCGAGACAGTCCGCCTGTCCGGCTGGATCCACCGCAAGCGGGATCATGGCGGCGTTTTGTTCGTCGATTTGCGCGATCATTACGGCCTGACACAGATCGTGGCGGATGAAGATTCGCCCGCACTGGCGATCCTGGACGGTCTTCGGGTCGAAAGCGTTGTCACCATCGAAGGCGAAGTGAAGGCGCGGACCGAGGGCACAGCGAACGCGAATCTGCCGACGGGCGGGATTGAAGTGTTCGCCCGGTCTGTGACTATCCAGAGCCGCGCTGATGAATTGCCGATGCCAGTGGCTGGCGAGCAGGAATATCCGGAAGACATCCGGCTCAAGAACCGTTTCCTCGATCTGCGCCGCGAAGGGGTGCACGCCAACATAATGCTGCGCAGCAAGGTCATCGCCTCGATCCGCCAACGCATGGTCGGGCAGGGCTTCACCGAAATCCAGACCCCGATTCTGTCAGCATCCAGCCCTGAGGGCGCGCGCGATTTTCTGGTGCCTAGCCGGATGCATAACGGTAAATTCTATGCGCTGCCGCAGGCTCCGCAGATGTTCAAACAGCTGCTGATGGTCTCCGGATTTGATCGTTACTTCCAAATTGCGCCTTGTTTCCGCGATGAAGATTTACGCGCCGACCGTAGCCTGGAATTCTACCAGCTCGATCTGGAAATGAGCTTTGTTACGCAGGACGACGTATTCGCCGCGCTGGAACCGGTGCTTGGCGGTGTGTTCGAGGAATTTGCGTGCGGCAAGACGGTGACCCCAACCGGCGAATTCCCGCGCATTCCTTACAAGGAATCGATGCTGAAATATGGCAGCGATAAACCCGATCTTCGCAATCCGCTGATCATCTCTGATGTGTCGAGCCATTTTGAAAGGTCTGGTTTTGGCCTGTTCGAAAAGATCGTTGGCGGCGGCGGAATTGTCAGGGTGATCCCGGCTCCCAACACCCATGAAAAGAGCCGTAAGTTCTTTGATGACATGAACAATTGGGCGCGCGGCGAGGGCTTTGCCGGACTTGGTTATGTTACCCGCAAGGGCGGTGAATTTGGTGGACCGATTGCCAAGAACCACGGCCCCGAATTGATGGCACAGCTGTATGATGAATTGGGCCTTGGCGAGAATGACGGCCTGTTCTTTGCTGCTGGCAAGCAAAAAGACGCGGTCAAGCTGGCGGGTGCTGCCCGTACGCGTGTGGGCGAGGAATTGGAGTTGATCGAGCAAGGCTGCTTCAAATTCTGCTGGATCGTCGACTTTCCGATGTTCGAATATGACGAGGAAGCCAAAAAGGTCGATTTCAGCCACAACCCGTTCTCTATGCCGCAGGGCGAGATGGAGGCGCTGGAAAACATGGACCCGCTGGATATTCTGGCATGGCAATATGACATCGTCTGCAATGGCTATGAATTGTCCTCCGGCGCGATCCGGAATCACAAGCCCGAGATAATGTATAAAGCATTTGAAATCGCTGGATATTCACAGGCCGATGTGGACGCGAATTTCTCTGGAATGATCAATGCATTCAAATATGGCGCGCCGCCGCATGGCGGTTCTGCGCCGGGGATCGACCGGATCGTGATGCTGCTCGCAAACGAGCCGAACATTCGTGAAGTGATCGCATTCCCGCTGAACCAGAAGGGCGAGGATCTGATGATGGGCGCACCCAGTGTCGTTTCCGCCGCTCAGCTGAGGGAGTTGGGAATTCGGGTATTGGAACAGCCGAAAGCTGCTCCGGCTCCGGTATCTGAGAAAAGCGGAGAATAAACTGCTGCGCCGCTGCGTTAGTTTTACGCATCCCCTTGCCAGCCCGCGCCAGCTTCATTAGGGCGTGGGTGAAGTTTTAAACCCCAATTCGAGAGGGAAAATATGTCTGATACTGCTCATCGTGTTTCCAAGATTGTTGTCGAGCATCTTGGTGTAGAAGCCGACAAGGTTACTCAGGAAGCCAGTTTCATTGATGATCTGGGCGCTGACAGCCTCGACATTGTTGAATTGGTGATGGCATTCGAAGAAGAATTCGGTGTCGAAATCCCTGACGATGCGGCTGAAAAAATCACCACCGTTGGTGACGCGACGAAGTTCATCGAAGAGCACAAGGGCTAATTGCCTATCCCGCCGTGCTCGTTTGACGGCCAGTCTATTGGACGGTCGGCGGGGACCTAACAGGCTCGACCCCATTTGCGGGGCCGGGCCTGTTGCATTTTTGGGCCGCCAGGTTTTGGGAGAGTTGCATGCGCCGTGTGGTGATTACTGGATTGGGTCTCGTGACGCCTCTTGGGGCTGACGTTGAAACGACTTGGGCGAACATCCTCGCGTCGAAAAGCGGCGCGGGCTTGATCACACGTTTCGATACCTCCGATCAGAAATGCAAGATCGCCTGCGAAGTGAAGCCGGCTGAACATGAATATGGCTTCGACCCGAACAAACGCGTCGATCATAAGGTCCAACGGCAAGTCGATCCCTTCATTATCTATGGCATTGATGCGGCCGGTCAGGCGCTTGAAGACGCCGGGCTCGAAGAAATGTCTGAGGAAATGCGGCTGCGCGCCGGTTGCTCGATCGGCTCGGGCATTGGCGGGTTGCCGGGTATTGAAAGCGAAGCGCTGGTCCTGCACGAGCGCGGCCCCGGCAGGGTTAGCCCGCATTTTGTGCATGGTCGGCTGATCAATCTCATTTCCGGTCAGGTTTCGATCAAATACGGCCTAATGGGGCCGAACCACGCAGTTGTGACCGCTTGTTCCACCGGCGCCCATTCGATTGGCGATGCTGCCCGGATGATCAGGGACGATGATGCCGACATCATGTTGGCTGGCGGCGCAGAAGGTACCATTTGCCCGCTTGGTGTGGCTGGTTTTGCGCAGGCACGCGCGCTCAATATGTCCTATAATGACCGGCCCGAACAGGCGAGTCGTCCTTATGACAAGGACCGTGATGGGTTCGTGATGGGCGAGGGTGCCGGGGTGGTTGTGCTGGAGGAATATGAGCACGCCAAGGCCCGCGGCGCGAGGATATATGCCGAGGTGGTCGGTTACGGCCTGTCAGGCGATGCCTACCACGTCACCGCGCCGCATCCGGAAGGTTTCGGGGCGTATCGGGCGATGGAAATGGCGCTCAAGAAAGCAGGCATGACCCCGTCCGACATCGACTACATTAATGCGCATGGCACCTCGACCATGGCCGATACGATCGAACTTGGATCGGTCAAGCGACTGTTTGGCGATGCAATCAGCAATGTTTCAATGAGCTCGACCAAATCGGCCATTGGCCATTTGCTTGGCGGGGCAGGGGCGGTTGAATCAATTTTCTGCGTTCTGGCTCTGCGCGATCAGATCGTTCCGCCAACACTCAACCTCGATAATCCGGATGAAGGTACAGAAGGCGTCGATCTGGTGCCCCACACGGCCAAAAACCGGGAAGTGCGCGCGGTACTGAACAACAGCTTCGGGTTTGGCGGCACCAATGCCAGCCTGGTGATGAAGAAGGCCGACTAATATGATCCGTCGCGGCTGTTTGTTTGTGGCCGCGATGGGCATTCTCGCCTTCATTGGCATCGCGGTTTTCGCCGTAGGTTGGTATGGCTCGGCCAATGTCGAAGAAGACACTACATTCGTGGTGCCTTCGGGTTCTTCACTTACCAGTGTTGCAGGAAAGCTCGAAGAAGACGGGCTTATCGATTCTGCTGACAGCTTCCTGCTGCGGGCCAAGATTTTGGGTGGCAGTGCACCGATCAAGGCAGGCGAATTTCTTTTGCCTGCAGGGGCCAGCGCAGCGAACATCCTAAGCACATTCCAGAGCGGCGATGTGATCCGCCGTAATGTCACCATTCCCGAAGGCATGCCCTCGATCATGGTTCAGGAACGGCTGATGGCCCAGCCGCTGCTGACTGGTGAAGTTGCGGTACCGGCAGAAGGCTCGGTTCTGCCCAACACCTATGATTTCGAACGCGGGGAAAGCCGTGCTTCGGTTATGCAGCGGATGCAGGCGGCCATGGAAAAAACGCTGGCCGAATTATGGGACAAGCGAGCGGCGGGCATTGCGGTCAAAACTCCCAAGGAAGCAGTCATTCTGGCATCAATTGTCGAGAAGGAAACGGGCATCGCTTCTGAGCGGCGGATGGTCGCAGGGCTTTATTCCAACCGGGTGAGAACCGGGATGCTGCTTCAGGCTGATCCGACGATTATCTATCCAATCACCAAAGGCAAACCGCTTGGCCGGCGTATCCTTCAATCCGAGATTTCGGCAGTAAACGGCTATAATACCTATACAATGGTTGGTCTGCCAGTCGGCCCGATTACCAATCCGGGGCGCGAGTCGATCGCGGCTGTGCTCAATCCGGAAAAGACGAGCGCGCTGTTTATGGTGGCCGATGGCAAGGGCGGCCATGTGTTCGGCGATACGCTGGAGCAGCACAACGCCAACGTCGAAAAATGGTACGCGCTGCGCCGCCAACGCGGCGAGATGTGAGTGCCGAGGAAGATCTTGCGCCGTTTATCGTAACGGCGGAATTGCCCGCTGATCTGGCCAAATGGGCGACAAATCTGCGCACGGCTCATTTTCCTCCGGAACGCAATTATCTCAAAGCTCATGTTACGCTATTTCACGCGCTGCCTTATTTCTGCGCTGATGAAATTCGCGCCGGATTGGCTGCCGAAGCTGCCGCCGAAGCTCCGGTCGAGGCTGAACTCGTTGGCTTGATGTCGCTCGGCGGCGGAACGGCGCTGAAGCTTGTCAGCCAACCGATGCTGGATTTGCGCGACCGATTGGCTGATCGTTTCCACGGGTTACTGACCTCACAAGACACCCATCGGCCCAGGCTGCATGTGACGATCCAGAACAAGGTTTCGTCCAAGGAGGCAAAAGCGTTGCAGGCTGAGTTGGAGCCGCAAATCATGCCGCAAAAGTTTCGTTTTGCCGGATTGGGAATGCACATTTATCGCGGCGGCCCGTGGGAACATGTCCGCAATTATTCGTTTCGAGGGCGCGGCGGGGCGTTTCGCGGTTGACCATCGGAAACTCGCGCCCTAAATGCCCCGCCTTGCCCGGATATTTTGCGAAATGCGAAGTACCCGGTTGCCCATGGGGCGGAGTAGCTCAGCTGGTTAGAGCAGCGGAATCATAATCCGCGTGTCGGGGGTTCAAGTCCCTCCTCCGCTACCAATTTACTCATTGATAAATATAGATATTTTAATTTTTTCTCCAGCGGCGCGAAAACAGTTCTAGAAGCAGGCGTTCTGCTGGCGACCCAGTTGCGGACGCCGTGTGGTTTAGCCGAGAGATTTGGCAATCACAGGACGAAGTAGGCGATCGCAAGGGCTGTCATAATCGCAATTGCGACGATGTTGAGTGACTTGATCACTCTACTTGGGCGCCCCTCTTCTGGCATCGCGCAACGCGTAACGACCAGGTGGTTCAACAAGGCAATGATTGGCGCGCCCACGAATGCCGCACTTGTCGCAAGATCAAGCATCGCTGTGAAACTACTGGTAAAGGCGAACAACACCAATCCGGCGCTCGCCACCAGCAACGGGATAGCAATCCGATAGGTTTGGTTGAACGCTTCCTCGCCGCCCTTGCCGATGGTTTGCTGCCAAGTCGTAGCAATATGACGCGCTCCGATATCAAGCGCAGCTAGTAAAGTCGTCAGCATCACTGACAGGGCCGCAATCGCAGCCAAATACGCTGCCCCATCGCCGAGCACGGAACTGTAAAGGCCAATTATCTGTTTTGCGAAACCGGGCGCACTGGTTTCAGGAGCTATGCCATCTGGATGCATGACGCCGGCCCCGATGATACAGAAACAGACGGCCAAAGCTGCCGTCAGTGTATATCCTGACAAGAATGCACTTCTCGCTTCGGCGAGTGACCGTAGTCCACGCCAAACCGAAATGCGGGATATTTAAGCAGGCATGCAAGGAGGATCACGACTACCAGAGCAAGGCCGTAAACTGCTCCGGCGCGGGTGGACTGGAAAAGGTGTGAGGTGCCGATTGCAGCGCCCGCGAACAACAGCGCCGGACCTATCATTCGCCACATATCTCGTCTCCCCCATCCCGGCGTTAGGCGCAAACTGGCTTTACGACAAAACAAAATGCGAGATTTGAGCCAAGCCTTGGCTGCAACTGGCGGCCATAATCACTTCACAGTCCCGATCCTATTTCGCAGCACCTGCGTGTCCTGCAGGCAACGAGATCTCATAATTCCGCCGACTTTTGATGAGCGCCGATTGACGCTGCACATTGCCTAGGCAAATAAGAGGGCGAGAATATGAGCTTTTTCTGATTCTAGGTTCCATCAATAAGCAAGAACCACTCGATCAAATTGGGGTATTCGCATGACACGCAAGGCAAATTTCTGCGCATCCGCGGCGCTCGCCGCGCTTTCAGTTTCGATTGTCGGGGCTAGTCCCGCATGGGCACAAGACGTCCCTGTCGGTGAACAAGCAGACGCGCCGCTTCCCGCAATTATCGTAACCGCGCAACGTCGCGCGCAGGATATCCGGGATGTGCCTATTTCGGTTACCGCAATTAATGATGAAGCATTGTAAGCGATCAGCAGCGGCGGGCAGGACATTCGGGCGCTCTCTGGCCGCGTGCCCAGTCTGGTGGTGGAATCTTCTTTTGGTCGGACGTTCCCGCGGTTCTACATCCGCGGCCTCGGTAATACCGATTTCGATTTCAACGCATCGCAGCCCGTCAGCCTGATGTATGATGATCAAGTGCTTGAAAACCCGATCCTGAAGGGCTTTCCGGTGTTCGATATTCAGCAAGTTGAAGTGCTTCGAGGTCCACAAGGCACGCTGTTCGGTCGCAACACACCAGCCGGTATAGTCAAGTTCGATTCGGTCAAGCCGACCAGTACCTCGGAAGGCTACGCCCGAGTGTCCTATGGCCGCTTCAACAACATCAACGCAGAAGCCGCGATCAATCTTGCTGCGAGCGATGTGTTCTCACTTCGCGTTTCCGCGCTTTACCAGAGCCAGGATGATTGGGTCGACAATGTCCTCCCTTCAGGCACAGTGGACGATGCGCTTGGCGGGTATGAGGATTTCGCGCTACGCGTACAGGCGCTTGCTCGCCCTACCGATGCGCTCGATATCCTGCTGACAGGACAGCTGCGCGAACTCAAGGGTACAGCCCGGCTGTTTCGCGCAAATAACTTTACCCGGGGACAGCGCGGCCTCAACGCTAATTTCGATCGCAATACGGTCAGCACCGACGGTCAAAACGAGCAAGACCTTGGTACTCAGAACCTGTCCGCCCGCATAAACTGGGACGTTGGTCCCGTCTCGCTCATCTCTGTCACCAGCTTCTGGCACGGCGACTCTAGTTCTGTCGGCGATGTCGATGGCGGCTTCGGCGCAAACTTCTTACCGCCCAACCTATACGGTCCGGGCGAGATTCCCTTCACGGCAGAAACTCGCGACACTGTTCCCAATCTTGACCAGTTCACGCAGGAGTTTCGCATTGCAAGTAACGGTGATGGCCCGCTTAGCTATCAGGCCGGTTTCTTCTACTTCGATGAAAGCCTGGAGATCGTGTCGGAAAACTACTCGACACTTGGCGACCCGCTGAATGCGCCCGGAGGCGTGAACATCGTGGTATCGCAGGATCAGCAGAGCGAAGCCTTCGGCTTGTTCGGCTCGGTTACTTATGAACTGAGCAACCAACTCAGCGTTACCGGCGGGATTCGCTACAATAATGACAGCCGCGATTTTGTGGTTGTTCGCAGTAAGGACACACAGTTCCCGACTTTCCTGCAGAACCCATTGGGCACTGTGACCCGCTCGGTCAGCGACGACACGATCACCTGGGATGCAAGCGCGACTTATGAAGTAAACGACGACGTCAATATTTACGCTCGTATCGCACGCGGTTACCGCGCGCCTAGCATCCAGGGACGCATCCTGTTCCCGCCTGCAACAGCGACGCCGCTGGAAGACGGAGTCTCTGTCGCAGATTCGGAAACGATCACGTCTTACGAGGCTGGGATCAAGTCTAAGCTGCTTGATGGGCGGGCACGCTTCAACCTCTCAACCTTCCTCTATAATCTGAACGATGCACAGCTCACAGCGGTGGGCGGGGACGTCAATGCGAACCGCGTGATCAACGCAAAGAATGTGCGCGGCTATGGCTTTGAGATGGACGCGGAATTCGCTCCGACTGACCAGCTCGTTCTCACCACAAGCCTTAGCTATAACAACACCGAAATCCGGGACGAAAATCTGACGAGCGCTGCATGTGGTGCAACCCGCCTCGACACCTTTCCCAATGTGTCGCTATGCACCATTCTTGATCCAATCGTGATCCCCGCAGCACCGTTCTCTGCCGCAATTGTCAGCATCGATGGTAACAGCCTGCCGCAGGCGCCCAAATGGATCGCCAATTGGACCGCGCGCTATGGTGTCCCGGTTGGTGACGGCGAGGTCTATCTCTTCACCGACTGGGCCTATCGTTCCAAGATCAACTTCTTCCTTTATGAATCGGTCGAATTCCAGGATCGCATGCTTCTCGAAGGTGGAGCTCGCCTCGGTTATAAGACCGATCGTTACGAGATTGCCGGCTTCGTTCGCAACCTCACCAATGATAAATCTGCCGTGAGCGGGATCGACTTCAACAATCTGACCGCAATGGTCAACGAACCGCGTATCTGGGGAATAGAGGCTGGTATCAAGTGGTAAGCCTCTCGCATCCTGCTGGAATTCGTTAGAGGGGGAGGGGGTTTGTTCGATTTCCAGCCGATCTGGGACGCTTAGGCCTTTCACGGGAAATGCCAAAAGAGCCCCTCGGTCGGCTGGCTAAACCCCCGCCAGCCTCGCCGTATCCAATATCGCGCTGACAAAGCCCTCGGGGTCATCCTCCTGGATGAAATGACCGCCTTTTAGCGTGCGGTGGAGGGTGTGCTTGGCGCCGGGGATGCGGTCTTTGAACTGGGCGTCGCCGCCTTTGGTGATCGGATCGCCGTCGCTAAAGCAGCAAGTGAACGGCTTTTCGAATGTCTCCAGTACTTCCCACGCGGCCAATTGATCCGGTATCGCGACATTATCACCCAGCGGAACCAGCGCAGGGAAGACCCTTGCCGCGGCCTTGCTTGCTCGGGTGGGGAAGGGCGCGTCATAGGCCGCGACTTCGGCATCGGTTAGCTCGGTTTTCGTTGCTTTCTGTAATAGCCCGCCGATAGGAAATACCGGGCTGACTTTGGCAAAGGTACGCCATGCGGCAAAGGCCTTTGGCGGATCTTGACCCGCTGGCAATCCGCCATTCGACATCACCACACCGGAAAATTTGTGCGGCATCGCGGCGACCAGCCTCAGGCCGATCAGTGATCCCCAATCCTGACAGACGAGCATGACCTTATCGAGGTTTAGCGCCTCGAACCATTCCTGCATCCACGCGACATGGCCCGCATAGGTAAATACCGATTTATCGGTTGGCTTATCCGACCTTCCAAAGCCGATAAGGTCCGGCGCGATTACCCGGTAACCGGCCTTAACCATTGGACCGATCATCTTGCGGTACAGGAAGCTCCAGCTTGGCTCGCCGTGCATCATCAGCACCACGGTACCGTCACGCGGCCCCTCGTCGACATAATGGACGCGCAGGCCTTCGATCAGTTCGTGATAATGCGGATTGAACGGAAAGTCTGGCAAGGTGGCGAATTGTTCATCGGGCGTGCGGAAAATCTCGGACATGGCAAATCCTCTCGTCTGGGCGCATGATGGACGCTTACGGGGCAATTGGGAAGGGTACTGAATGGGTTTGGCAAGTTGGTGGGACCGGCACGGGGTGCCGCGGGTAATCAAGTTGGCTTGCGGTGCGCCGCAGATCATGAAATTACGCAGCCAGTTGGTGCCGCAGGCGATGGGCGATGTATTCGAAATCGGTTGCGGCGGCGGGATCAATCAGGAATTTTACCGCGCTGATGCGGTGACCAGCTATGCCGGGATCGATCCGGGAGCCAAGCTGCTCGATTACGCTCATAGTGCCGCGGAAAAGAAGGGCTGGAAAGCCGACATTCGCCATGGTTTCGGGGAGGATATACCCTTCAGCGATGCCAGTTTCGACACAGTGGTTTGTACCTTCACGCTGTGTTCTGTGCAGGATCAGGCACAGGTCCTGAAGGAAATGCGCCGCATTCTGAGGCCGCACGGCAAACTACTGTTCCTCGAACATGGCCGCGCGCCGGATGCGAATGTCGCCAAATGGCAGTACCGGATTGAACCGGTGTGGAAACCAATCGCGGGCGGATGCCACCTGACCCGTCCGATCACCAGCGAAGTAGAGTCCGCCGGGTTCGAAGTGAACCAGATGGGCGCAGGATATATTCCCAAGACCCCGCGCTTTGCCGGGTGGGTAGAATGGGGTTCAGCGACGAAGCGCGAATAGGGCGCATTTGAATGCCAATTTGCATTCGTTCCATTTCGGCCTAGCGTGCCGGTGGGCGCGAATCGCGATGATGGCTGCGGCCTCATTGTCTTGTAACAATAGGGAAATCACATGAAGAAAATTATGCTTATATCGGCAGTTACGGCGCTCGCCGCGTGCTCGCCAGCAGAGACCACTGACGAAGCTGCAACGTCCACAGAGGCGGTCGATGTTGTAGCGGAGTTGACCGCAGCTGACGGCGGACCCAGCATTGGTATGTTCAAGGTTACATCAGCTGACGGAAGCGTCGCAATGGAGGATATCCGCGCGGATGGGACTTACACCTCGACGACGGAGGGAGAGGAACCAAAGACGGGCAAGTGGGAGCAGAAATCTCCTGAATCCTTCTGCAGCACTCCTGATGAAGAAGGTGCTGTTCAGAAATGCTACGCCGAAAAAATTGATGAAACCGGCGTTTGGACCTCTGTAGACCCGGACGATGGTGAAGTTTCGACGATCGAGCGCGTCGTAGCCGAAGGCTGATCTAAAGAACTAATGGAGGCACCGAGGTGCTCCATAAAAAGAAGGGCCCCCAATCCAGACGGAGAGGGGGCCCTTTTTTGGTTTCGGTCAGTTACCCGAAGGTCCGCTGCCACCAACCGCCCTTGCGAGGTCCGGCGGCTTCGCCTTCTTCCGCAGGGGCTGCCTCAGAAGCCTTTGCAGCAGTTTTTGGGGCTGCCGTCTTGGCTGGAGCTTTTGCTGCAGGCTTTGCGCGCGGTTTAGATGCAGCCTTTGCGGCTGGCTTGGTCTTCTCCGGCTTAAGCTCAGCCTGAGCTTCGCCATCTTCGGCGACCGGATCAGCTTTCTTGGCGCGCGAACGACGCTTGGGCTTTTCCGCCGGAGCATCATCAGCCGCTGGTGCGGTTTCGGAAGGAACTTCCTCCTCTACCTTTTTACGGCTGCGCGAACGGCGAACCGGCTTGGACTTTTCTCCAGCCGTTGCCGCCTCTGAATCCGCTGCGGGCGTTTCCGCGTCGGTTTTCTTGGCGCGTGAACGACGTTTCGGCGCTGGTTTGCTTGGGGACTTTTCGTCCGCCATCGCTTCGGCGGTTTCAGGCGCGCCATCGGGGCCGGCTACAACCGCGATGTCTTCCTTCATCTGGGCAGAGACCTCGGACAGGTTTTCTGCGCCTGCCACAGGGTTCTCCGTGCCTTCAGCACCGTTTTCGCCTTCGCCTTCACCGCGGCCACGACCGCGCCGGCGGCGACCACCACGGCGGCGGCGCTTTTTCGGCTTGTCCTCACCGTCTTCATCAGACGATGTGTGTTCCTGGCTTTGCTGAGGACGATCATCCGAACCCGCATCGCTATTTGCGTTCGGACCTTCACCCGTACCATCGTTCGAATTATCGTTCTGGTTTTCACCGCCAGAACGCTTTCGACCGCGGCCACCACGCCGACGCCGACGCGGCTTGTTCTCGCCGTCATCATCATCGTTACCATTGTTGTTCCGGCCCCGGTTCCGGCCATTACCGCGATCATTATCGCCGTCATCGCCTTCATCATCGGCGTAATCGTCTTCCGGAACATCGTCGTCATCGTCTTCGATCACGATTGGCTCGAATGTCGGGGCTTCGGTCGGACGCGGGCCGGAACTGCCGACCGTCATCTTCGCGCCTTCATCCTCGCCGCCTGGCATCACTTCCACTGTCACGTGGTAACGATCCTCGATCTCGGTCAGATCGGCCCGTTTGGAGTTGAGCATATAGACCGCTGCTTCGGTGCTGGCAGTCAAAGTTACGACTGAGCCGCGGCCCTTGGCTGCTTCGTCCTCGATCAAGCGCAATGCCGACAGGCCAGCGCTGGATGCGGTGCGGACCAGGCCGGTACCGTCACAATGCGGGCAATCGCGCGTGGTCGCTTCGAGCACGCCGGTGCGCAGGCGCTGACGGCTCATTTCCATCAGGCCAAAGCTGGAAATACGGCCAACCTGGATACGCGCGCGGTCATTTTTGAGCGCATCCTTCATGGCGCGTTCGACCTTACGGACGTTGTTATTGTATTCCATGTCGATGAAATCGATCACGACCAGACCGGCCATGTCGCGCAGGCGCAATTGGCGGGCGATTTCACGCGCAGCCTCAAGGTTAGTCGCGGTTGCGGTTGCTTCGATCCCGTGTTCCTTGGTGGAACGGCCGGAGTTGATGTCGATCGATACCAGAGCCTCGGTCGGGTTAATTACCAGATAGCCGCCTGACTTCAGCTGGACTACCGGGTCATACATTGCCCGCAATTGGTCCTCTGCGCCGTAACGCTGGAACAAGGGCACAGGGTCGGAATATGCTTTTACCCGGCGCGCATGGCTGGGCATCAGCAGCTTCATAAATTCCTTGGCAGCTTTGTAACCGCCTTCGCCTTCGACCACGACTTCTTCGATTTCACGATTATAGATGTCGCGGATAGCCCGCTTGATCAGATCGCTGTCGGAATGGATCAGGGCCGGGGCGCTGGAGCCTAAGGTCCGCTCACGGATTTCGTCCCACACTCTAGCGAGATAGTCGAAATCGCGCTTGATTTCTGGCTTGGTCCGCGAAAGTCCGGCTGTGCGAACGATGAGGCCCATATTCTTGGGCAGGGTAAGATCTGAAACGATGTCCTTCAAACGCTTGCGGTCACCGGAACTGGAGATCTTGCGGGAAATCCCGCCGCCATGGCTGCTGTTTGGCATCAGGACGGTATAACGGCCTGCCAGGCTGAGGTAGGTGGTCAGGGCAGCGCCCTTGTTGCCGCGTTCTTCCTTTACGACCTGAACCAGCAATACCTGACGGCGCTGGATTACGTCTTGAATCTTGTAACGGCGGCGCAGCGCCATGCGTTTTGCGCGCGCTTCGTCGACTGCTTTGGCGCGGCTTGGTTTGCCGCCACCGCCTTGACGGCGACCCTTTTGGCCTCGGCCACGACCACGTCCGCCGGGGCGGTTGTTGTCTTCAGCTTCTTCTTCGTCTTCGCTGTCGTCATCTTCTGAATCGTCATCATCGTCGCCGTCCAATTGGCCTTCTTCGATGGTGGCGACGGAGTCTTTTTCCGAAGTGTCGATTTCTTCCATGCCTTCCTCGGCAAGGTCTTCGACCAATGCTTCAGAGGATTCGTCTTCGGCATCATATTCGTCGCCGGGCAGATTGCCGTCTTCTTCGTCGGCTGCGCGCAACTGGGCTTCTTCGAGTGCAGCTTCGGCTTCTTCAGCCAGCAACGCCTCGCGATCCTCTTTCGGGATCTGGTAATAATCAGGGTGGATTTCACTAAATGCCAGGAAACCGTGACGATTGCCGCCAAAGTCGACAAATGCCGCCTGCAGCGATGGTTCAACCCGGGTTACCTTGGCGAGGTAGATATTGCCTTTGATCTGCTTGTGTTCAGCAGATTCGAAATCGAATTCTTCAATTCGGTTTCCTTTGAGTACCGCCACCCGGGTTTCTTCCGAGTGGCGCGCATCGATTAGCATGCGCGTTGCCATTATAATTTCTCCAAGCGCATCCGGGCGGGGCATGATCAAGGATCATCCGAGCCAGAGGGATACGCGCTACTGTGTGAATACCGCTGGTCCCGGCGGGACGAACGGAGATACAAAACCGGTCCGGGCGAAGTTTCGCTGCGGAACGGGGTGACGTGTCTGCAATTGTGGGAATGCGCATTAATCGCGCAGCCTGTCCGTCCCAAGCCCCGACGCAGCGCAGTGGCTGTTCGCTGGGAATTAGGGGTAGGCTTCTCATCTATGCATCAACCTGTGGAGGCATCGGGTTTC
>Ga0105054_10005477_pt1 | contig 18241 bp, 14 predicted proteins | sample BON02_FD_78091 | JGI IMG/M metagenome (GOLD analysis project Ga0105054, IMG submission 78091) | Freshwater microbial communities from Lake Bonney liftoff mats and glacier meltwater in Antarctica - BON-02 (megahit assembly) | ecosystem: Environmental > Aquatic > Freshwater > Ice > Glacier...
CATCGGCCTCGCACACGTTCGTGACACGTACGCCATCGAGTCCGAGCATGGCCTCGGCCAGCCCACTACCGTCTTGCATCGCAGGGATCTCCTCGCCGTTGAAGTCGAAGAACAACTCCGACTGTGGCGGGATCCCTACACCCACCCAGGGACCCTCACCCCAAGCTCGCTCCCCAGTTCAACGAGGAGAGCCATTTATGCAATCCACCCGATCAACTCGCAACATCCGGGACCGCAATATTTGGATCAGACTCTTTGCGGCAACTGCAGTATCCTCATCGACGAGCCGAAGAGGAGCCCATATGCGGGAGTTGACGAGTTCTGAAGCATCGGAATTTATTGAGAATTCAACGTTTCTCTGGCATCAGAGGTTCGAACTTGGGCCGGGCGTCTTCACACCTGGGGTGAACGATATCGATTGGCTCTTGGCGCACTCGTCGCTTCCGATGGACATGACCGGCTTGAGTGTGCTCGATATTGGTGCCACGAACGGCGCAACTGCCTTCGAATGCGAGCGGCGGGGTGCAAGTCGAATCGTGGCAGTCGACATCTTGCCCGAGACTCACTTCGGAATTCGAAAGATTTGCGATCTGCTCGATTCGCAGGTTTCGTTTGTACGTTCAAGCGTGTACGGCCTCGCCGATGAACTGCAGGAAACCTTTGACATAGTCGTCTTCTGGGGCGTTCTGTACCATCTTCGTCATCCGCTGCTTGGGCTTGATGCCGTCCGTCGTGTCTCAAAGCGATGTGTGAGTATCGAGACTGCTGTGGGCGATTGGATCGACGGTGACGCCGGTCCTATTGCTCGGTTTCATCGCCTCGACGATCTCGGCAAGGACCCGACGAACTGGTGGTCTCCCACGGTATCGGCGCTCACCGATTGGGTGGCCTCCGCCGGATTCACCGTTACGTCACTCGTACCGATTCCGGCCGAGGGCTTTCCGCAAAGGGTTCTGATCGGCGTTGAGGTCACGGAGGGCGACCCTGAGTACATGCGGGTTTCATACGAGCGCCCACTACTACTTCAACCCTTCACGCTCGGCTAGTACTTCCAGCACTGAAACGTGGGTGAGTGAGTCGGCTTTGGACGAGCCGGCGGCGGACCTGGCTTTCAGTGGAGATCGATGCCGGCTTTGGTGGCTTCGCGTTGCAGGTCGTGGGCGACCATCATCTTCACCAGCGCCGGGAAGTCGACTTCGGGTTCCCAACCGAGCTTCGTCCGGGCTTTGGAGGCATCGCCGATCAACAGATCGACTTCCGCCGGACGCAGGAACTTCCGATCCTGACGCACGTAATCAGCCCAGTTCTCGATCCCCACCTCGGCAAACGCCTGACGGACCAGATCTTCGATCGAATGCGTCTGCCCCGTCGCCAACACGTAGTCGTCCGGGGTGTCCTGCTGCAGCATCAGCCACATCCCCTTGACGTAATCGCCCGCGTAACCCCAGTCACGCTTCGAATCGAGGTTGCCGAGCACGACGTCGTCCTGCAACCCCAACTTGATTCTGGCGACTGCGTTGGTCACCTTGCGGGTGACGAACTCCAACCCCCGCCGCGGACCCTCATGATTGAACAAGATCCCCGAGCTGGCATGCAGCCCGTAAGACTCCCGATAGTTCACCACGATGTCATGGCCGAACACCTTCGCACATCCATACGGCGAACGAGGATGGAACGGTGTCAACTCGGTCTGCGGCGTTTCACGCACCTGACCGAACATCTCCGACGACGACGCCTGGTAGAAGCGGATCGGGTTGTTCTGACTGCCGCCGACCATGCGGACGGCTTCCAACATGCGCAACACACCCAACCCGGTGATGTTCGCCGTCAACTCCGCCTGCGAGAAGCTCAACGCCACGAAGCTGATCGCACCCAAGTTGTAGACCTCGTCGGGCTGACAGGCCTCCATTGCGGCCACCAACGACGGCAGATCCGCCAAATCGCCCGACACCAACTCCACGAACGGCATCTCGAGCTGCAGTGCTTCCACGCGCGGATTGTTCTGGCCCTTCACCATCCCGAACACGTGATAGCCCTGCGAATGCAAGAACTCGGCCAAATGCTGACCGTCCTGGCCAGTGATCCCGGTAACGAAAGCTGTAGGCACGGTCCCGGAGTGTACGCCGGACGAACAGGAGACCGCTGTGGCTCAGTGTTGAACTGAGCGGACGACCTCTGCAAAGGCAGCAGAGTCAGCTGGTAGCAGGTCGCCGAGATAGCCGCCCGACTTGAGGGCCGCATCTATGTCGGCGATCGTTGCGTCGTCGAATCCGGACCTGGTCAATCCCACGATGTTGGCACCACGGACACGGGCCGGCGATCCGTATGCAAGCGCGAACGGCGGAATGTGCTTGGTGATCACCGAGCCCATTCCGATCATCGCTCCGCGACCGATGGCGATGCGTTGGTGGATGACGGAGCTGAGGCCGATGTTCGAACCGGCCCCGAGATGGGTGTGGCCACCCATCATCACACTGCAGCTGATCGTCACCCGGTCCTCGACCGTGCAGTCGTGTGGAATGTGCACCTTGTCCATCAGGTAGCAGTCGTCGCCGAGGCGGGTGGATCCCGTCGTGGGACCCTGGATGGACGTGAACTCACGCACCACGTTGCGGTGACCGATGTCGATGGGTCCTCGGCCAGCATCTCCCGCCCAGCCCGCTGGATGTTGTTCCCCTCGCATCTCGGGCGGGGCACCGATGCAGACATGTGGGCCGATCCAGTTCCCGTCACCGATCGTGCACGGTCCCATGATGACGGTGTACGGGCCTATTGCGTTCCCGACACCGAGCACCACATCGTCGCCGATGATCGCAGTCGGGTGGATTCGGTTGTCGGCAGCGGCGGCGTCGCCGTTCGTAACTGACACGGGCAACAGAGTACGTGGAACTCAATCCTGGTTGGAAGGAGCGGTGAGTTCGCCGAACAGGTCGAGGTATTTCTGGGCGACGACGTCGGTCGAGAAATTCTGCTCGATGAAGTCGCGCTGCTGCGCCACCATCTCCGACACTGCGTCTCGGGTCGAATCGAGGACGTCGGCGATTCGCTTCGCGAGCGCATCCGGTGCCGGGTCGCCGCTCAAGCGGAGGGCGGGCCAGTTGCCGAGGTCGATTCCGGGGAAGGTGTCGCTCGGCGCTGCTGCAACGACGGGAACACCGGCTGCCATCACTTCGAAAGTCGTGATACCGATGCCGTGGCCATCGAGTTCGTGGCATTCGAGGTCGGATGCTGCCAGGAAGTCGGGCACCTCTGCGTGTGGCACTCGGCCGACGGAGATGACCCTGTCACTCACGCCGAGTTCTTCGGCAATTCGAAGGAACTCCGTGTCGTAGACCTGACCGACGACGACGACGACTGCGTCGGGTATCCGCTCGATCAGCGATGGGATCGCCCGGATCAGCGGCTTCCTGCTGCGAATCGGGATCACGTGGCCGAATGAGAGGATCACGCGCCGTTTGCCGAGCCCGAGCAGTTTGCGCACGCGCTCGCGGTCTCCCGAGCAGAAGCCGGCCGTGTCGAGCGTGGCCGGAATGAAGCTCACACCACCCTCCGGCCGGTATCGCCGCTGGCACATCTCCATCGTGTAACGATCGACGGCAACCACTCGACTCGTTCCGAGGCGGACGAAGAACCGCAGGACGGATCTGTCGATGGCGGAGATGACCAGGCGAGTCAGCGTTCCCGTGTGGGTCAGGGGAGTGTGGATGGTGAGCACACGGGGGATCCGTTCGCGCCACGCCGCCACCGAGGTGATCAGCGTGAGGTCGAAGAACTGTCCGTTCTGGTGGATCACATCCGGCTCGAAGTGCCGAATGGTCTCACGAACCTCACGGAGCACACGTCTGTGCGCCACGAAGGGGATGGAATAGTTGAACGACACCTTGCCGGGCTGGACCCAACGGGTGGGCAGGCGAACGACGCGAATCCCGTCGATCACGTCGGCGCGTGGAGCCCCGTCGGGTTGGGCCGAGAGGACCATCACGTCGTGTCCGCACGCTGCGTATCGTCTCGCGACGTCGTGGCTGAAGTGTGCGCTGCCGGTCGTGAGCGGCGGATAGAACGCGTTGACGACGAGGATTCTCATGGGTTGGGCTGGGTGGACAGCGAGTGCAGGACGGCATGCGCCGGGCGGATGCTCTCCCGCTCAGCGCGATGGTCGACCGTGCCCTGGACGATGTTCGCGAAGTGGTCGAGCTGCATCATGAGTGGCTCACCGTGGTGGCGCAGCACGGGGACGTCGATGATCGTCTGTTGTCGATAACCGAGGTCGTCGTCGGTGAGTGACTCGAACACGTGTCGGTAGATCGTGATGTCCTGTCGGAGTAGGTCGACCTCGATCAGACGGTCGGCTTCGGCGATCATCATCGAGCGGATCTTGCGCTGCGAACGTCGTGACGCAGACAGCGCGCCTACCCCGTACGTGCCGAAGCGGAGGAGAGCCTCGACGATGTCCTCCACCCTGCCGTCGGAATCTCCCGTGCGGTCGGTCAGTCCGATCGCAGTCGTCGGCGCCTCTCCGAAGAGTCGGATCGCCAGGTCGAGGTCGTGGATCAACAAGTCGCCACCGACGCCGGTCTGGATGCGGTCGGTCATCGGCGAGTGGCGCGTCGATCGGAAGTGCAACGGCACCCGACTGAGTTCGAATGCGGTACGGACTGCAGGATTGAACCGCTCGAGCAGACCACACATGATCGGTGTGTCATGGTGTTCGGCTGCAGCGAGCAACGCGTCGACCTCGTCGATCGTGTTGCCGAGCGGCTTCTCCATCAACATCGGCGTGTGGTTCTCGATCACCTGAAGTCCCACTTCGTGGTGGAACTGCGTGGGCGCTGCGACGACCACGGCGTCGACGCTGGAGAAGTCGACTTCCTGGGCGAATCGACTCGCATGCCGATCGGCGATGGCGCGCCCCGTTGCCGGGTTGCGGTCGTGGACCCAGGCGAGCTGTGTTCGTGACGACGTCGAGATGACGCGAGCGTGCAGGGCTCCCATGGTGCCGGCCCCGATGAGGCCGATTCTCAATGGGGTACTCATCAGACGGCCGATCGAACAGCTGCGGTGATCGTGTCGAGCTGCGGCTCGTCAACCCCGGGATGGACCGGAAGCGACAAGCAGCGGCTGGCGACCGATTCAGCAACCGGGACAGGGTCGGGACGTACCCGGTCGTCGTTGCGGTAGCAGTCGTAGTCGGACACGATCCTCGGGTAATACGCGCCTGACCCGACCCCCTGACGCTCGAGGTGCGCGGCCAACTCGTCGCGAGTGATGGGTGCATCGTCGTCGAGTAGGACGGTGTACTGGTGCCACACATGGCGACGACCAGGGAGTTGGGCGGGCGTCGTCAGCCAATCGAGGTCGGCGAATGCCTCGCCGAGGTGGTCGGCATTGTGCTGACGCGCAGCCACGTTCGCGTCGTAGGTCGACAGCTGCGGGATGCACACCGCGGCTTGGAGGTCGGTCATCCGGTAGTTGTTGCCCGCCATCTCGTATTGGTATCGGGCACGCATCCCTTGATTGCGCAGCAGCCGCAACCGGTCGGCGATGTCGTCGTCGTCGGTCGTGATCAAGCCGCCCTCGCCGGACGTCAAGTTCTTGGTGGCATAGAGCGAGAAACAGCCGACACCCCAGGTGCCTGCATGTTTTCCGTCGAGACTCGCACCGTGTGCCTGAGCTGCATCTTCGACGATCCCCAGCCCGTGTTCGTTCGCTATCGTCGAGATCTCCGACATCGCAGCTGTCTGCCCGTACAGGTGGACCGGCATCAGCACCTTCGTCCGCTCGTTGATCCGTTCCTCGATCAATTCGGCAGAGACGTTGAAGTCGTCGACCGTGATGTCGGCGAATCTCGCAGTGGCACCGGCCTGGAGAATTGCATTGAGCGTGGCGACGAAGGTGAAGGGGCTCGTCACGACTTCGTCACCCGGTTGGAGGTCGAACGCCTGGAGCGCAGCAATCAACGCGGTTGTGCCGTTGTTGACGGCGATCACGTGGCGAACACCGATCATCTCGGCGAACTCACGCTCGAGCCGCGCCACCATGGGACCTTGTGCGATCATCCCGCTGCGGAGTACCGACATGACCAATTCTTCGACCTCGGGGCCGAGCTCTACTGCACTGACTGGGATCAAGAAGGTCTTCCGCTCTTTCTCTGCGGGCACCTCACCTGAAGGTCACAGCCCGACGTTGCGGCGTGGATCGCATAGCAGACGTGTCACGATGGGTGCGACCACGGGACGAGCGCTTCCAGTAACGAGGCTGCCCGGAGGCTAGATGTATCTTCTCTGTCAGCAGCCGGGAGTCGTCGACGAAACTGCAATTCGGATTCCCGACCAAAGCTTTGGACATGGCCCGCATACATCCCCACCTCGAATCGGCAACAGACGATGCTCCAATCGACTCAGCCGTGTCTGCGCGATCTGTTGCCAGGTCACGGTGGTCCATCGTCGTGTTGTTCTTCGGCTACTGCCTGGCGTTGCAGGTTGCGTGGGCGCTCATCCACCCGCCCTACGGCATCGCAGACGAGCCAGCCCACGTCGTGAAGGCTGTTGCGACCGGCAGTGGTCAGCTGCGCGGTCCCGAGGTCATCGGCCAATTCGATTATCCGGCGATGGAGTACTCGGTACCAGAGGCCTATGCCGGCATCTGGAATTTCGTGTGCGCAAACGATCTCAGCCAGACGCCAGGCTGTGCCGAAGTCCTCAGTTCGAGCAAGGAGCGTGTGGCTGTCAGCTCGACTGCAGCGAATTACCCACCGCTCTACTACGCCTCGGTGGGCTGGGCAGGGCTTCCCTTTCCGGGCCCAGTCGGCTTCTACTCGATGCGGGTCCTCAACGCGTTGTTGGTATCGGCCCTTGCCGCCTGCTGTGGCTGGATTGCCCTGAGATCGACCAAGCCGACGCTATTCATGGCTGCATTATTTGCGGCATTCACTGCGCAGGTCGCAGCGTTCGGAGGATCGGTGAACCCCCAGGCCCCCGAAATCGCGGCTGCATTGCTGTTCTGGCTCGGCGGTGTGGCGCTTGCTCACGGAATGATCGCCGCCGACGCGGAACGAACGACAAGAGTCCTCTTCGTGACGGCCGCGATCGCTTTCGCATCCATCCGCCCGGCGTCGTTCGTCTGGATGGTTCCGTCGGCGATGGTCATCCTGGCGAGTTCCGTTCAGCCGAGTACCTGGCGTGAGCTCTGGACCGATTCTTCGCACAGGTTCGTGACGTTGGTCTCGGCCGCAGCGGTGGCACTCTCGGGGCTCTGGCATGTGGCGTTTACGCGCAATGTCAACCTCGGTGGGAATGCCGCCGTCGGTGGGAGCCTGATCGACAACCTTCGGATCTCCTTCGACCACAGCGACGAGTTCTTCATGCAGATGTTCGGGTTCTTCGGTTGGACCTCCTTCTATCCCCCGCTGGTCGTACCGATCCTGGGTGTCTGTGCTGTCGTGCTGTTGGTCGTGGCATCTGGATCGCGTAAGAGCAGGTGGTCGCTCGTCGTCTTCGGTTTGCTCTTGGCGGCCGTCGTGCTGGCCCCAACAGTGCTCGAGGGTGCTCGCGCAGCGCGTCGGGTCGGGGATTCCAGGGTCGTTACCTCTTGCCCCTTGCAATCGGGGTTCCGATCCTGGCAGTCGCCCTCGGGTCGACGGCACCGCCCTCGCTACGCGACATCGGGCTGGCGAAGTGGTCGGTCATCGCTGCGGTTTCGGCCAATGTGATTGCGGCCAACCACGCCGCCCGACGTTTCTTCGTCGGCTTGGGGGGCTCGTACAACTGGCTCACAGGGACGCTGTGGAGTCCTCCGGGTGGCGTCGTTTTAGTGTTCCTGCTGCTCGTCCTTGCAGTTGTCGCATCGATAGCGACGTGGCGTTCAACCGTTCGGTACTCGACACGGGAAGAACGGCTACATCCCATGAGTTCGAACGACATCCCGACTCCCGGTGAGGTGTCGAATCAGTGACCGAAGATCGGTTGCTCCCGGAGCGGGTTGAGAGCGTTGCTCACGTTGATTCGGGCGAGATCGACGACCGACGTCGGCAACTCGCTTTACTCGTTGGCGTCTGGACGGTCATCGTGCTGTTCGCAGTGCTGTGGCTGGACCGCCTCGGGGAGGGTAGGACCTTCTTTTTCGATGAGTGGAACTTCGTCGTCGAGCGCTGGCGGCTCGAGCCATCCACCTTCCTCGCAGCACACAACGGGCATCTCTCGATCGGGCCTGCGTCGGTGTTCTACGCCATGTTCGAGCTCGTCGGTCTGGACAATTACCGAGCCTTCCGGCTGCTCGGCCTCCTCGTCCACGTGGCCGTCGCCACTGCCGTGCTGGTGTACGTGCGAAGGCGCCTCGGCTCGCTCGCCGGGCTGGGCGGCGGCATCGCGATCCTGCTGCTCGGGACGGGGTGGCAGAACGTTCTGTGGCCGTTCCAGATCGGCTTCATGGGGTCGGTGCTCGGCTTCGTGGTCGCCTTGCTGTTGCTCGAACGACGAACCACGCGATCCGATGCGGCGGCGTCTGCGTGCATTGCGTTCGCCCTCGGATGCTCCGGGGTCGGCGTCGCCGCGGCTGGAGCGATACTCGTGGAAACACTGTTCACCCGGCCATGGCGCCGCTGGTGGATCGTCATCGGGCCCCTGGCGGTCTACGCGGTCTGGTACCTCGTCTACGGCGAGTCGCAAGCCGACCTGGCGAACCTCGCTGCAGTTCCCGACTACGTCTCGACCTCGGGTTCTGCTGCCGTCGCCGGCCTCTACGACCTCCCGCTCGACTGGGGCCGGCTCGGATTAGGAATGCTCGCCGGCCTGGCGATTGCCGTGCTGCGGCACCGGCGTCATGTCCCCGCACGGGTGTTCGCTCTCGTAGCCATGCTCGGAGCATTCTGGGGTCTCACGGCGCTCTCGCGTGGCCAATACGGCGATCCGGGCGCAAGTCGGTACGTCTACGTCGGTGCGGTCGTGATCGTGTTGTTGATCACCGAATTCGTGCCGACCCGGGCCGCACGCACGGTGGCGGTCGCCGGATTGGTCCTGGGTCTGCTGTCGGCCTGGGCCACATCCGACTTGATGCGTGCCGGTGCGGGTGGCCTGCGCCGCGAGGGTGCGATCATCGGTGCTGAGCTCGGCGTCGTCGAGACACTTCGCGACGCTGTCCCGGCCGACTATGCGATCGACCCGGTCCACGCTCCCGGGCTCACGGCCGGCGAATACTTCGAAGCCGTCGACGGGGTCGGATCGTCCCCGGCAATGCCCGTCCAGGCTTTCGGCTCGCTGAGCGAGTTCGCCCGCACCGGAGCCGACCGGGTGCTCTTCGAACTCGCTCCGCCCGACATCTCGGCCGATGTACCGCCGACGGGTCGGTGCGAACCCACGGACCTCGTTCGAGTCGATTCGGTGAGCGTCATCGAGCCCGGCTCCACAGTGGTGCTCCAGGCATCCGACCCGATGACGGTCGTGTCGTTCGGACGTTGGGCACCCCCATCGTTCCCAGTCGAACTCGCCGGCACGAACCTGATCGTGTCGTTCCCCGACGACGTGTTCGGCGAACCGTGGACGATCGCAACCGAGTTCCCCGATACGCGCTTCTGCCTGGCGGACTGAGGCGGCTTGCTTTCGGTGCAAACCCGAGCCAACAGATAGCATCTCGCCGATGCACGAGAAGGACTTCGATGTCTGCGTCGTCGGCGGTTGCGGACACGTGGGTCTGCCACTGGCGATCGCGTTCGCCCGAGCGGGCATCGATGTCGTGGTCTTCGACGTCAATCCGGTCGCTGTCGAGTCTGTCAATTCGGGAACGATGCCGTTCAAGGAACCGCAAGGTCCTGAGTTGTTGAACGAGGTGCGCGCCAACGGCTCGCTCCACGCGAGTACCGACCCGTCGGTGGTGGCACGCTCGACTGCGGTCGTGGTCGTCGTGGGCACCCCTGTCGACGAGCACCTCAACCCCGACCCTCACGCCGTGCCGTTGGCGGTCGAGCAACTCGCCGGGCATTTTCGCGAGGGGCAGTTGTTGGTGTTGCGTAGCACGGTGTATCCCGGCGTCACGAGGCTCGTCGAAGAGGTCGTGGACCGCCTCGGTCTCGGGATCGACGTGGCGTTCTGCCCGGAGCGGATCGCCGAAGGGAATGCCTTCACCGAGTTGTACTCGCTGCCGCAGATCGTGTCGGGCCGCACCGATTCCGCTGTCAAGCGAGCGAGTGAATTGTTCAGTCGTCTCACGTCGGAGATCGTTGTCGTCTCGCCCGAGGAAGCCGAGTTGGCGAAGCTCTTCACGAACACATGGCGCTACATCAAGTTCGCTGCAGCGAACCAGTTGTACATGATCGCGAACGAGCACGGCCTCGACTTCGAGCGCATTCGGCACGCAATCACCTACGAGTACCCCCGAGCTGCCGACATGCCAGGCCCTGGTTTCGCCGCTGGGCCGTGCCTCTTCAAGGACACGATGCAGCTGGCAGCGTTCAACAACAACAACTTCACGCTCGGGCACGCCAGCATGATGGTCAACGAGGGCCTTCCCCTCTATCTCGTCGACCGGATGGAGCGTCGCTTCGACCTCAAGAACGCCACCGTCGGCATCTTGGGCATGGCGTTCAAGGCGGAGAGCGACGACATCCGCTCGAGCCTGTCCTACAAGCTGCGCCGGATCCTGCGGTTCAAGGCCGGTACCGTGTTGTGCACCGACCCGTACGTCACCGTCGACGCCGACCTCGTCCCCCTCGACGAGGTGCTCGAGCGTGCCGACATCCTCGTGGTGGCGGCGCCTCATCCCGAATATCGCGATCTCGACCCCGTTCAGGAAACAATCGACGTGTGGAACGTGTTGGGTCGGGGCGTGACCGTCTGATGCATCGCGTCTCGGTCGTGATTCCGGCCTACAACGAGGGCGACCACATCACTCCGGTGCTCGATCGAATCCTCGAGGCGGTCACGCTCCCGTGTGAAATTCTCGTCGTCGTGGACGACGAGAACGACAACACTGTGGGCGCCGTTGCCCGAGCAAGCGTGAAGTCCACCCATGTCAGGTGCGTGGTCAACACCTATGGCCGCGGTCCGGCGAACGCCATCCGATTCGGCATCGACGCTGCGACTGCGCCCGTAGCCGTCGTGACGATGGCCGATGGCTGTGACGACCCGTTCCAGATCGACGAACTCACCCGACTGGTCGAACGTGGCGTGGTTGTCGCCGCAGCCAGTCGCTACGCACGCACGGGACAGCAGGTTGGCGGCCCGTGGATCAAGTCGTCGCTCTCCCGTCTCGCTGGTCTCAGCCTGCACTACTTTGCACGCGTCGGCACAAGGGACGCGACCAACTCTTTCAAGGCATATTCGACCGACTTCGTGAAAGCGGTCGGTATCGAGAGTGATCGCGGGTTCGAGATCGGAATCGAGATGGTCGCCAAAGCTCGGCGGCATCGGCTTCCTGTCGCCGAGATCCCGACCATCTGGCTCGACCGTGCATTCGGTGAGTCGAACTTCCGCTTGAAGGCCTGGCTGCCTCGCTACCTCAAGTGGTACTTCTACGCCTACGGTCCGCGTCTCGAACTCGCAAACGCTACGTCGCTTCCACATTCGTCCACAGAGCAAGAAGGAATCGGTTCATCATGAAGGTGTTGGTCACGGGATCATCAGGGTTCATCGGCGGGTACATCGTCGAGGAGTTGCTCGCGAAGGGCTACGAGGTCGTCGGTGTCGACAACCACTCGAAGTACGGACGGGTCGCGAAAAGCTACGACGACAATCGCAACTATCGGTTGATCGAGGGCGATGCACGCGATGTCGACCTGATGACCGAGACGCTCATGGACTGCGATCACTTCATCGCCGGAGCGGCGCTCATCGGCGGGATCAGCTATTTCCACGCGTACGCCTACGACCTCCTCGCGACGAATGAACGCATCATGGCGACATCCTGCGACGCTGCGATCGAGGCGCATCGCTCTGGCAAGTTGCAGAAGGTCACCTACATGAGCTCATCGATGGTCTTCGAGTCGACCAACCAGTGGCCGAGCGTCGAGGGCGACGAGCGCAAAGTTCCGCCGCCAATCTCCTCGTACGGATTCCAGAAGCTCGCCGTTGAGTACTACGCCCGGGCCGCATGGGACCAGTACCAACTTCCGTACACGATCGTCCGTCCGTTCAACTGCGTCGGCACGGGTGAGATGAGGGCCCTCGGCGAGGTCGAGGTCCTGTCCGGCAACGTACAGCTTGCAATGAGCCACGTCGTTCCTGACCTCGTGCAGAAGATTCTCAAGGGTCAGGATCCGCTCCGGGTACTGGGTGACGGCAGTCAGGTTCGGCACTACACCTACGGGGCTGACCTCGCCCGAGGGATTGTCCTGGCCATGGAGAGCCCTGAGGCTCTCAACGAGGACTTCAATCTCTCCACTGCCGAGCCGACCACGGTGCTGGAGTTGGCGGAGATGATCTGGCACAAGATCAAGGGGCCCGACGTCCCGTTCAGGTATGACTCCGACGAGGCATACGAACACGACGTACAGCTCCGCGTTCCGTCTGTCGAGAAGGCGAAGCAGGTGCTCGGGTTCGAGGCGCTGACGTCGCTCGACGACACCCTCGACATCGTCATCCCGTGGATCCAGCAGGCAGTCAAGGACGGTCTGATCTGATGTCGGGTGGGCTCGAACGAGCCTCCGACGGCAGACGTATCAGCTACGCGCAAAACGGAGAAGACATCGTGCTCTTGCGTTGCTTCGAGGGCCAGGAGTCGGGTGTGTGGGTCGATGTCGGAGCGAACCATCCGGTCAATGATTCCGTCACGAAGAACTTCAGCGACCTTGGATGGACCGGTATCAATATTGAACCTGTTCAATCCTTCTTCGAGGAGTTGGTCGCACAGCGCCCGGCCGACACCAATGTCCTGGCTGCGGTCTCAGATGAAACCGGTGGTCTGGTGTTCCATCAGAATCTTTCGAACCTCGACCTCTCGACGTTCGATGAAGAACTTTCACGGATCTATCGGGAGCGCGGTGACGAACTCGTCGAGCTCGAGGTACCCATCCGGCGCCTCGACGACATCTGCGAGAAGCACGTTGCTGGAAGGACCATCGACTTCCTCAAGGTTGATACCGAAGGCCACGAGGCGGCCGTCCTGCGCAGTCACGACTTCGAGCGTTTTCCGGTTCGTGTACTGCTGGCCGAGGCCACGCCTGCTCGCCTACCCGAGCTGGTCGATCTCCTCGCATCTCGCGGAATGCAGTTCGTCACGTTCGATGGCCTGAACTCGTGGTTCGTCTCGGACGCAGCGGGGGACGCGTTGTTCGAGAAGGCACGTCGACCGCCGAGCCCGGTTCTGGACTGGTATCACCCGGCGGTCTACCTACGCGCCCTGCAAGCTCAAGAGGATCGAATCCTGGCGCTCGATGCGGAGCTACGGGCGGCGGTCGCTGCCGAAGTGGAACGCCTGCGGTGGGGACAGCGCTTTCGACGTGTTTGCGGCCGGGCAGTTGGCCGAGCTCGGCCACTATGGACCCGGTTGCGCTCGTGACCTCTCGCAGTAGCGTCGGTGGCACGTGGCTCGTCCGGGGTCGACGCGGCTGATCCTGTCGATTGGAAGCTGGCTCGCGAGGGGATCGACGAGTTCTATGAAGACGAGACTCGGTCCCTGATCTTGAAAGGCTAGATGACCCTGCCCGGCGCGGTAGGAGCTCGGTCTGCACCGAAGGTCGGTCTTGCCCAAGCGTGAATATGCCTTCATCTGGTCAGAGGATCTGGTCCAAGGAGGCAGTCCTGTCGTTGACCCTGCGCTCGTAAGACGCTCGATGTTCGGTCCGGTCTCCCGCTGCGGCTTTGCGTTGATCGGTGGGCCACCAAGATTTTCGGTCGCGCTATCTTGCGGTCCGCCGGGCCCAGTTGGCGCTGCGTCTCGCTGCGTCCTGCCGACGTGAGCCGTCCGGAGCGGCCAGTCGCTTGAGTCGATCGAGCTCCAAGAGACGCTGGAGCTGCCGCTCCACGATTTCAGACGTGTGACCCCTTGGAGGTTCCGCCACTGTTTGCTGGCTTTCGATCTCGATCTGCTCTGCGCCCTCTCCCCAGACAGCGACGGTCCTGTTCTGCGGCGACCTGAGGGTTTCGCCGAACAAGGTCAGCAGTTCTCGAGCCGTGCGTTCCCAAGTGAATCGCGTTGCGGCCTCGTTGATTGCTTCGCACTGCGCTGCTCGTGCCGTCGAGGTGTGCAACAAGTCCCAGGCCTTGGCAGCAGCATCGTCGATATCAAAAGTATCCAGCGTCAGAATGCCGACCGGGAGGATCTCATCCAGACTTCCCTGGCGGGAGGAAAGAATTGGAACGCCGTGTCGAGCCGACTCGAATGGGACGAGCCCGAACCCCTCGGAACAGGTTGGATAGACGGAAAGCGCAGCCTCCGAGTAGATCCACGCCTTCTCGCTCTCGCTCAGGTCACCGAGCGTCACAACATGGTCGGCAATCGAGGCGTCGAGCAGCGAGGCCAGTGTTTCATCGCCCATCGAGTTCCCGTGCGGTGGCGTGGGGCCCGCCATCACGAGGAACCCATCCCAACCCCGCGACCGGAGCGCTGCAAGTAGACAGATTGCGAATACGCGATTCTTGTGGTGATAGGACGCACCGAGTACGAAGAGGAAAGGCCGGTGTTTTTCGGGAATACCCGCCGGACGGGCCATGTCCGCAGTACCGATATCGAGCGTCGAGGTCGTCCCGCAGTAGACGACGCGCTGTGACGTTCCGCTCGGAATGAGGCGTTCGGCATCGACCTCTTGACGCACGAAGTCGCTGATGAATGCGACGCCATCAGCAGAGCTGAGTGTGAGCCGCGTGAGGTCACGCTGACTCAACCAGGCGTGGTCCGATCCGAAGTAGCTCGGATTCGACCAGGAGATCAAATCGAGCTGATTGACGATGAGGCGCCGCCCACGTTTGCGTAACCAGCGCAACTCATCGAGCGAGTTGACCTGGTACGGACGGTAGATGATGTCGCAAACGGGTTCGCGGTCGTCGAGACTTGTGACCGGCGAGCGCTTCACGTTCGGTAGGCCATCGATGATCGCGGCAACGTCCGAGGTCATCGCCGGAGAGTGAAGCACAGTGATTGATGCATCGGAGTCCTCGAGCGCCTCCGACAGGGCCTTGACTGATTCGAGTGTGACCGCTTGCGTTCCAGCCCACACGCTCCCAAGGCACGTGCCGTCGATGGCGACCGTCATTCCGGTGAGAGCAATCCGGGCTCGGTCGAGCGCCAGTGCAAGCAGCGAATGCTCGTCGGTGGAGGTGCGCACGATCCAGTGCGGATACCACGGATATCGGGCGTTGAGGATGGCCTCGTTGTGAGCCTGTTGCGCGGCGGCTCCCTCGCCGAACGAGCCGCCGCCCCGATGAAATGTGAAAACGTCGTCGGCGCAGCAGTGCCGGAATCCTGCCTTCACCGCACGTTGTGAGAAGTCGACCTCTTCGCCATACCCGGTCCCGAATTCCCGATCGAAGAGTCCAACGATCTCCAAGACCTGTCGTTTGATGTAGACGCAATGGCCGATCGCTGTCGGGATGGTCGGTCGCAGTTGTAACGAGTTCTCAGCGATTCGGCGAGCGGCGTCAGCCGGATCCATACCGCGAGGCAACCGCTCGTCTGGCCGATTGCGGACGGGAAGGGACAGAATCGAGCCATGGTTCGTCAAGGTGGTTGCCGTTGCGATCAGGCTCGAGCTGTTGGCCGCAGCAGTCAAGCGTTCGAACCACTCGGGTCCGACTACGACATCGCTGTTGATCAGGATGACGTCGTTGCGGCCAGTGGCCTCAAAAGCGTCGTTGCAGGCGCCGACGAATCCACCATTCGAGCTCCTGTGTAAGACCACGACGAGTTGCTCGGGTTCTTTGGCGAGTTGATCGAGGAGTTGGATCGGACGGCGATCTGGTCCGCAGTCATCGACCACGAGGACACGCACTGCAGATGGGGTCCACTGGAACAATGACGCGTAACACCTGGCCACGTCTTCGTAACCGTTGTACACCGGGACGACCACGATTGCGTCACCGGTCCCGCCAAGCGCGTGCGTCGCCGTAGCAATGCTCTCCGCATGAATGACTGGCATGAGCTAGTTCTCCTGTGGGTGGCGGCTCTGATTCGAGTTGGTGTGGCTCACACTTCCTCCGGAAGTCGTCGACTCATGCGGTGGAAGATAGTCCAGCCAATGGTCAAGCTGGCTGCCGAAATCACGACGAGCCCGGCCATCGTCGTCAAGCCGGGCGCGCCGCCGTCGTACAGGAGCCGGCGGTAGACCTCGACGAATGCGTTCATCGGGTTGAGCTGCAAGATGTTGTTGATCCACGTCGGCGCGTTTGCCTCGAGGAGCGACGGCGGGTAGACGATGGGGGTGGCGAAGAACCACACCTGGGTGACGATGATCCACAGGTAGCTCACATCCCGGAAATACACCGCCAGCACGCTCAGTGCCATGGCGATTCCTGTCGCGAAGATCGCGAGCAGGAAGGAGGTGAGGATGACGACGGGAATCCACGGCAGGAAGTGGGCTCCTCCGAAGAGCAGCACGATGAACAGCAGCACCATCTCGATGGTGAACTGCACGCAGGCGTGGAGCACGTTCGAGAACACGAGCACCTCGCGAGGGAAGGCAACGCGCCGAACGAGGCCGGAGTTCGCCGAAACCGCGCCCAGCCCGAGCGAGGTGATCAGCGAGAAGAAGTTCCACGGCAGCAGACCGCACAAGAGGAAGAACGCGAAATTGTTGAGCCCGGACGGCACACCGATCGGGGCGACTGCGTTGAAGAGCGTGCCGAACACGAAGCCGTAGATGAGGATCTGCGACAGCGGGTTGAGCATCGACCATGCCCAACCGAGGAACGAGCGGCGGTACTTGGTGCGGAGTTCTCGGAGGGTGAGATTCCACAACAACTCGCGGGAGCGGTAGACATCGGTGACGGCATGCATGAGCGCACCGACGTTACCGCTGTGCGGCCCACGAGCAGCGCCATGCCGTCGGGCACATCACGCGAGTCCCCCGGGGTGGTTGGTTCTGTCGGATGCATCGGCAAGACTCGCAGGCGCCATGCCAACTGCCCTTGCCGTCAACGATCTCTGGAAGAGCTTCCGGCTCTACCACGAGCGCAACCAGTACCTGAAGGCCGCCATCCTCAAAGGACGTCGCGCCCGTTACGAAGAGTTCTGGGCGCTCAAGGGCATCAACTTCGAAGTGCCGACCGGCTCGACGTTCGGCGTCATCGGCTCGAACGGTTCCGGCAAGAGCACGCTGCTCAAGACCATGGCTGGCATCCTGGTGCCGGAGAAGGGCTCGGTGAAGATCGACGGTCGGGTGTCGGCTCTGCTCGAACTCGGCGCCGGCTTCCACCCCGAACTCAGTGGCCACGAGAACATCTACCTGAACGGCGCCATCCTCGGGCTCACCAAGAAGGAGATCGCCGCCCGCTACGACGACATCGTCGAATTCGCCGGGCTCGCCGACTTCATCGACACGCCGGTGAAGAATTACTCCTCCGGTATGTTCGTGCGCCTCGGCTTCGCGGTCGCTGCGCACGTGGAACCCGAAGTGTTGCTGATCGACGAAGTGCTGTCGGTCGGCGACGAGAGCTTCCAGCGGCGCTGTGCCGAGAAGATCGACGAGTTCCGACGCGATGGCCGCACCATCGTGTTCGTCAGCCACGGCCTCGGCCAGGTCGAACAGCTCTGCCAAGATGTCGCCTGGATCGACAAGGGCGACCTGAAGATGATCGGTCCTGCCGCCGAGGTGATCTCCGCCTACCAGGGCGAGAGCCACCAGGCCGAGCGCGTCGAGGGTGAACAGGGGAGCCGTTGGGGTTCAGGCGAGGCGCAGATCGTCGGCGTGTCGCTCATCGACGGTGATGGCAACAGCGGCTCGCTGTTGACCACGCACGAGCGGGCGACCATCAACGTGGACATCACCGCGCACACACCGCTGCAGGACACCGTGGTCGTCGTTCGCATCGACAGCCTCAGCGGTGCAACCGTGTGGGAGACCAGCACCCGCCGCAACGGCCGCACAATCGGACTGATCGACGGCCCGGCCAGTGTGAAGATCGCCATCCCCAGCCTCCCGCTGCTCGAAGGTGTGTACGACCTCACCGTCGGAATCATGGACAGCACCGAGGTGCACCCGTACGACTTCTGGGAACGGCGCATCCGATTCGAGGTTCGCCAGTTCAAGTCGTACGACACCGGCCTCGTCAGCATCCCCGCCGAATGGACCATCAGCGGCGCAAGGGGCGTTGTCCAGAGC
>Ga0105054_10005478_pt1 | contig 18235 bp, 14 predicted proteins | sample BON02_FD_78091 | JGI IMG/M metagenome (GOLD analysis project Ga0105054, IMG submission 78091) | Freshwater microbial communities from Lake Bonney liftoff mats and glacier meltwater in Antarctica - BON-02 (megahit assembly) | ecosystem: Environmental > Aquatic > Freshwater > Ice > Glacier...
CATCTTGACGGTATTTTTGGGATCCTCTCCTTTTACGAAATCCCACAACACGTGAACCGCGACCGTGGGACAGCAACCGGTCAGAGCGTGAACCTGCCCAGCATCAGCGAGTTTATCGTTGGTATCGATCGCCGCGGCATCTTGGTAAAATTTTCCGAATCGCGTGCCCGTATCAGCGTAGCCCCAACTGGGGGTTTCGATTTTGAATTTATCTAGCGCCTCAGCGGCGCGACGTAGGGTTTTAGGGGTCATGACAGTCAGTTATGGCGGAAGATCGTAGGCAAAGTCAGTCTAGAAATGCAGCTCCACGTATTTTCACGCCCTCAGCTTGCCACTGAGGATGCCCTAATCACATTGTCGAGGGATGTGTGATGAATGTCTTCGCTTGGGCTCCCCATGGTTGCCCGGTCTCCATGGAGACAAACCGCGCCCGAGACCGCGCGCGCGTCGCAAACCCGCACCCGTTAAAACCACCCCCGCACCGAAGCGGAAATCTCAGAAATCGTAGATCCACGCATCACCTGCGCCTTGATTTATCTACCCGATGCCGTTGTAGCCGAATATGATTCCGCCTTGGGGTGAATGTTTGGCCTCACGGTAGCCATGGCCGTGTAAGGGCCAAATTGGCTCCGGTTGCCTTCTGCCTCTGTCTTGTCGCGCTCTCGAGCGCTCGGAACAAGGTGCTCAAAATCTAGCTAGGCTGCGATCGCGCGAACTGCCGCTCAGATCGGATTTTCCGGTGGTCGAATAAAGACGAGCAACCATCGTGCGAGCAGCACGAATCCCGCGCAAAGCAGCACGAACCAATCGCCGTGCTTCACATAGAAACTCGTGAAACCGATCCAACGCGTATCCCGACTCACTTTCACGAGATCTGTGCCACGGAAAAAGATATTGTCATTCTCATCGGTGACGGTGTCACGCACCGTGCCGAATTCATCGATCCAACCGCTCCAGCCACCATTGCCTACCCGCACGACTGGGCGTCGAGTCTCCACCGCACGCAGCACGGAATGAGCCGCATGTTGAATCGACGCCCCGCCCTGACCGAACCAAACAGTATTGCTGTGCACAGTGAGTAATTCGGCACCGGTAAGCACACTACGGCGAGCCAGCTGCGGATACGTATCTTCATAGCAAATCAGCGGGCCCAAAACCACAGTCCCACCCGACCAAGGAATCACCAAGGGATGCGAATCCTCGCCAGCCTGAAAGTCATCTCCAATCTCCACAAATTTATCCAGCACGCCACCCAAGATCGGACGCAACGGCACATATTCGCCAAAAGGCACGAGATGCCGCTTGGCATAGTAGCCCGAAAACACTCCCTCGCGAGGCGTCGCTGCGAAGACACCATTATACCACTCTTCCGTCTCCTTGCCAAAATCCTCGATCCCGATTGAACCGAGCACGATCGGACTTTTGCTGCGCGCCGCGAGTGATTCCACAAACGCCTGCATGTCCTTACTGCCTTTGACCGCCCAAGGCGTAACCGCTTCCGGCCACAAAATAATATCCGGTTGTTGCCGAGCGGCTTTAAGCGTGAGCGCTTCCAGCGTGTTGATTATCCCGGGGCCCATGGCGGGATCCCACTTCACCGATTGCGGCACATAGGGCTGCACCAGAGAAAGCCTCAGCCAAGGTTGGCGATGCTGGCTAAACACCTCCGGCAACAACGGAAACGTCGAAAACATGAGCACCATCAGTGCCGCCATAAACTCGGCGCTGCGTCGCTTGAGCCCTATGTGTTTTTCACGAATTAAACGAAAACCGTAGGCTGCAAAACCAAGGTTGAAAAATATTAACACAAACGAGACGCCATACGCGCCGGTATAGGCCGCGATCTGCAACATGATCGAGCGCTCCCATTGACTCGCGGCCAAAGGCAACCACGGAAACCCGCTCAACAACCAAGTGCGGCTCCATTCGATCACCACCCAAAGTCCCGCCAATCCCAGCATCCCCAATACGCGCATCATTGGAGCATGCCCATGAATTCGCGGAATCGCCCACCATACCGCCAAATACCACACCCCCACCCAAACACCGACCAACGGTCCGAGCATTGCCAGACCGCCCCAAGTCACGTTGTGAAGCCAGCTAAGCATGATCAGCCAGGCGACAGCTTGGGCGAGAAACATTGTGCCCGCGTAGAGCTTGAACGACGGACGCAGATAAGCCCAGAAAATCGCCGGCGCCGCAAAAGCATAAGCGAACTCCGGCGTCTCATAAGGCGGAAAAGAAAGCACCGTGAGCACCACGGTGGCAATGAAGACACATACCGCCCAAACCGCTGATTCATGCGTCCGCCAAAACGACGGGCGTTCAGCGTATGGATCGTCCTCGGGGAAAATATAGGGCTCTTCCACGAGACTTATTTGCCGTGGCAGTGTTTGTATTTCTTACCGCTACCGCAGGGGCACGGTTCATTGCGACCTACCTTCGGTGTGTCGCGGCGCACGATTACTTTCGGCAATTCCACTTCAGCCTCGCCTGGTGATTGAGCCGCCGGTGCGGGTAAACCTTGAGGTTGAGTCGGCGGCGCATCGGCTGGACCTTCGGCTTTCACGGTGCGGCCGAGAATCGAGAGCATGTTTTCAAACACATCGATATTCGAGGCGCTGCGGAACAAGCCGGTGCAGATCTGCAAACGCACATTGTTCATCAATTCCTCAAAGTAAGTGTAGGCCTCGCCCTTGTATTCCACGAGCGGATCTTTTTGGCCGTAGCTTCGTAATCCGACCGAGCGACGCAGCTCTTCCATTTCGGTCAGATGCTCCTGCCAATGATGGTCAATCGCGTGGATGATCACATAGCGTTCCAACGAGGCGAGCGCTTCGGGTCGCTCGACCGACTCCTTCACCTGGTAGGCGTTTTTAATACGCTCTACAATGTGCGCGGCCTTGGCTTCGAGATCGCCGTCCTTCAGCTCTTCCAATTTCAGGCTAATCGGGAAATGCGTATTTACCCAACTACCCAGATGCTCTGCCTCGGTCTCACTGGGAGCGCTCTTTGCATCATATCCAGCTGTTTCCAGACGAGTGACAATCTCCTCTTCCACCTGATCAAAAATGATATCCTTCGGCCGATCTTCATAAATCGCGGCATTACGCACCCCATAAATCACTTCGCGCTGCTGATTGAGCACATCGTCGTATTGGAGAAGGCGTTTGCGAATCGAGTAGTTCTGTTGCTCGACCTTTTTCTGGGCCGATTCAATGGATCGATTGAGCCACGGATGCTCCAGCTCTTCGCCTGCCTTCATCGTGCCCTCCATCATACGAGAGGCTAGATTACCCTGCAGGAAGAGGCGCATTAGCGTGTCTTCGAGTGAGAGGAAAAATTTTGTGGTGCCGGGATCACCCTGACGCGAGCAACGACCACGTAACTGCCGGTCAACCCGTCGCGATTCGTGACGCTCGGTGCCGAGCACGTAGAGACCACCAGCCTCGCGAACGCCTTCGCCTAGTTTAATATCCGTGCCGCGACCTGCCATATTAGTGGCAATCGTCACCGCTCCGCGCAGACCCGCGCGCGATATAATCTCCGCTTCCTGTTGGTGAAATTTCGCATTGAGCACCGTGTGCACGATACCCGCGCGTTTGAGCAGACGGGAAAGAATCTCGGATGATTCCACCGTCACCGTGCCGACGAGCACGGGTTGCCCGCGCTTATTGGCCTCTTCGATCTCGCGCACGACCGCGTTAAATTTGTCGCGACGGGTTTTGAAAATGGAGTCGTTGTTATCAATCCGGATGCAGGGCTGGTTCGTCGGAATCACCTGCACGGCGAGTTTGTAAATATCCTGAAACTCGGCCGCTTCCGTTTCCGCCGTGCCGGTCATACCCGCCAGCTTCTCATACATCCGGAAGTAGTTTTGAATCGTGATCGTCGCGTAAGTGCGGGTCTCGCGCTCAATCGTCACGCCTTCCTTAGCTTCGATCGCTTGGTGCAAACCGTCAGACCAACGACGACCCGGCATCACTCGGCCCGTGTTTTCATCGACGATGTTTACTTTCCCCTCCTGAACGACATATTCGACGTCGCGATCATAGATCGAGTAAGCGCGGAGCAGTTGGGAGATCGCGTGAATCTCTTCGGAAATCTCTGCGAAACGCTTCTGCGCTTCCATTTTCTTTTCTTCCCGGTGCTCAGGCGATTCACCGGCATTCTCACGATCCAGATCGGAGAATTCCATGGCCAGATCAGGCAGCACGAAGGCATCGGGATTACCGGGACGAAGCGTTAAGCGACCGCGCTCAGTGAGGTCAGCCTGTTGTTGGCGTTCATCGATTCCGTAGAACAGCTCCTCCTTGAGCTTATAGAGTTCGGGCTTGTTGAAATCGGAGTTCATCTCCGTCTCAGTCTTATCAAGCATCTTCCTCCATTCCTGATTCTCTTGGAGACGGAGCAGCAACTTGTTTTTGGGATTACCCATCTTCACCTGCAGCAACTTGAGAATGGCCTCTCGTTTATCCTCATCCGAACAATCAGGCTTCTCCAACAGGCTTTTCGCCTCGGCTACGACTTTATTGCAAAGTCTCAGCTGATCACTGACTAGTGTGCTGACCGAAGGGCGGAGTCGCGTAAAGGGTTGCTCACGCTCGATCGGAGCAGGACCGGAAATAATCAACGGCGTGCGAGCCTCATCCACGAGGATTGAATCGATCTCATCGACGATACAATACCAGTGGTCACGCTGCACCTGATCTTCCTTGCGCGTGGCCATGCCATTGTCGCGGAGGTAGTCGAAGCCATACTCACTCGCGGTGCCGTAAGTGATGTTGCAACCATACATCTTGCGACGGTCTTCCGAGGCCATCGATTGCTGCACACAACCGACCGAGACACCGAGAAAGTTGTAAAGATGTGCCATCCACTCGGAGTCACGTCGCGCCAGGTAATCGTTAACCGTGACCAACTGCGTGTTTTCGCCCGTCAGCGAGTTAAGATAGAGCGGCAATGTCGCCACGAGAGTCTTACCCTCACCTGTCGCCATTTCGGAAATCATCCCCTCATGCAGGGCCATGCCACCGATCAACTGCACATCAAAATGCACCATCTCCCACTTCAGCTCCTGATCGCAAACGTCGATCGTGGTGCCGCATAGACGGCGAGCCGCGTTTTTCACCGTGGCGAATGCCTCGGGAAGTATCTCATTCAGGGCAGACTGCTTGTCATCCGCTGCTGCGATGCGCTCGCGAAATTCCACCGTCTTGGCGCGAAGCTCGTCGACGGACAGCTTTTGATAGGACTGTTCGATCTCGTTGATGCGCTCGACCAAGGGGCGACATTTTTCGAGAAACTTCTTATTGTGCCGACCGGCGAATCGTTTGAACAGAAAGTTGAGCATGAAGAGCGAGGAACATACCTCTGCTTTTCACCTTGGCAAATCGCAAATCGCTGGATCGCTTTACCAGCTCAAGCGGATGGTGTTTTTCGCCCCCCCGGGATCACGACAGAGGATCAGGCGAGTTGTCGAGCATTTCACCCCATAGGAGGGCGAAATCAGTGCTTCCGCGAGCTCCCACTCGCCTACAGCCGACTCAATCTTGAGCTCCACCCCACTCTGAAGAAGGGTAACGGTTCCCGGTTCGCAGGCAACAATCTCGCAGTCTGGATGTAGCATCAAATTAAAGCACATCTTGGGGAGTGCTTCAGCCCCCTGCTCTGCGGCAAAGAAATCGTGAACCTCATAGACGCGACGTGACTCGCATAATTCTATCCGTCGCCGATGCATGATCCGAGCTGGCAATCGCAGATAGCCCTGATGCTGTGCTTCGAAAACCACCTGTTCTTCAGTGGCCGCCCATGCGAGCACCTCGCACTTCGTATCCTCATGGCAGCCCCACCAAGGTGAATCCTCCAGAGAGCGATTCTGCGGTTCGCCATCGATGCAGACCGTATTGTGGACATCGCATGAGCGATAAAGATCACGGTAATATCTACTCGCAGTATAGGTGTAGATCCCTGGATCGACGATAAAGTCGTGTTTCCCGAGCGAAAACGTGAATGACAGCTTATCATCATGGGCATGCCCTCCGCCGCCGTCTGTGCCAATCGGTCCGGCGAAAATCGCACTATATACCGAAGCTGTCTTCATTAGATAGAAACCCGCTTGAGGAAACGAACAGCTCACTGGTTTTGCATGCTGGGAGCGTGCTTGAATTTTCGATTCGAGAAAGAGCGTTTCCGCAAGGGAGCATTCCGCCGCTGCATAATCATTTGGCCAAAGCGATTCATCCTCAAAAAGCGTCGCACCCATACAGCACAGGAACCGCCAATCGCATTCATGGTGCCCCGGTGTTTCCAGATAGAGAAACCGCCCATTATCGATATCGCCGATTAGGGGGATGCGATGATTCGGTTGAATCAAATCGCGCAACGCCTTGAACATCTGGCGCAGTTTCGCGGTTCGCTCCACTCCGATATTTCGATCGAGCCACACCACTATTTCGGCCGGTCGATCTTGGCCCGCGAGTTTCGCTGCGATGATGAGCGGGAGCACCAACATCTCCAAAGCGAAGGCATGATAATTCGTCGCCGATTCGTAATCGAAACCGTCCTCCCCCACCTGCCGGTCCAGCTCGAGTTGAATTTCACGAAGCCCTATCCGGGACCAATTGCGATGCTCCGCAGCTTGCTCCGAAAGAAAACTACTGCCCACCAGCAATCCTCCCAAATCCGCGAGATAGTGATTCGGATGAATACTCGTTTCCGCAAATTCAAGATTACCCGAGACAAACTCCCGGTGCGCGCCAATGCTCGCGGCAAACTCCTTCGTAAAAGAAGCCTCCACCGGATCACTCACATCGATGCTCTCACGAATAATCGAGTAGGCCACGATCCAATTGGTTAGCCGAATCGCCACGTTCATATTGGCATGCCAACCAATCCCATATTCCACCGGATTGGCCGACAACCAATCCATCATCTGAGCCATCACCTCGCGCCGATAGCACTCCTCCCCGGTTTCCTGCCACGCTTTTGCCAACACGGTGAGATGACAGCACCGCGAGAGATCATAAGGCACCTTCGCATCTACCCCTTCGACCAAACCGTATTGTATCTCGGAAAAGTGTTTCAGCGGATACCGATAGCCCGATTTGAAATCGATGAACCAATCGATTGGTTCATAACCTTCCATGAGTTGCTTCGCGAGCTTGAGCAGGCGCGAGCGCTCCGCCTGCTGCTCATCCGTCATTCCGGTCAACACCGCTTCTGAAGTCACCTTCGTATCACTGTAATTAACCGATTCAAACCCACGCGCCTGCATCCCAAAGCAGACCCGAGTCCAACCGCTCCCGAGCAAATTGAATTCGTGCGCGACATAGTGTTCCGCCAGCTCGCGCCACTCAGTCGACGAGCCGCTAGTAGCGTAAAGATACAGTGCAGGCAGCGCCTTCAAAAACGTATGATTCGTCGGTTATCGAGTCGTAGAAAACACCACGTGTGTCCCACTCAGACTCGAGTCTTAAAATACTCAATCGTGCGGCCGAGGCCCTCCTCCAATTCGACGGTCGGTTCCCAATTTAGCACACTCTTGGCCAAGGTAATATCCGGGCGACGCTGTTTGGGATCATCTGCCGGTAAGTCTTGGTGCACGATCTTCGAGCTACCGCCAACGAGTTTAAGAGTGAGCTCGGCGAGCTGCAGCATCGTGAATTCTCCCGGATTTCCGATGTTCATCGGGCCTACGGTTTCAGTCTGATTCATCAAACGCACAAACCCTTCGATCAGGTCGTCCACATAACAGAAGGAACGAGTCTGCATGCCATCACCATAGATCGTGATATCTTCACCTTTAAGGGCCTGCACAATGAAGTTGGAAACCACGCGACCATCATTCGGATGCATGCGAGGACCGTAGGTATTAAATATCCGCACCACGCGAATATCGACTTTGTTCTCACGGTGATAATCAAAGAACAGTGTTTCCGCGCAGCGCTTCCCCTCATCGTAACAGGAACGCCGGCCGATCGGATTAACATGTCCCCAATAACTTTCCGGCTGCGGATGCACTTCGGGATCACCATAGACCTCCGAGGTCGAAGCCTGAAAAACTCGCGCCCGAACCCTTTTCGCGAGACCCAGACAATTGATCGCGCCCATCACCGAGGTCTTCGTGGTCTTGATCGGATTGAATTGGTAATGAGGAGGTGATGCCGGACACGCCAGATTGTAGATCTGGTCGACCTCATACTTAAACGGATCAATCACATCATGGCGGACAAACTCGAAATTGGGATTATCCTTCAGATGCTGGATATTGCTCTTGCGACCTGTAAATAGGTTATCGAGACAGACCACCTCATGTCCGTCCTTGAGTAGACGATCACAAAGATGAGAGCCAAGAAATCCAGCGCCGCCGGTAATGAGTATCCGCATGCCTAGGAGTGAGCGAAACTATCGCCTCACACTCAAGCCATGAAAACCACGTCCTTAGCTTTTTAGCCGAGCGGCTGCACCCGTTTCATAGCGCGCAACCCATGCCAAATGCCAAATAGCAAAGTCACCCGCCTCAAGATGCGCCCGAGCTTGTGCCATCAAATCGAGATAGAAATGCAGATTGTGCAACGTCAGCAGCGTGCAGCTGAGGATTTCGCCGGCTACCGTGAGATGCCGTAAGTAGGCGCGGGAAAATTGCGTGGTGTAGTTATCGATCTCGTCGCTGATCGGACGATTATCGGCGCGAAACTTCTCGTTCTTCAGATTCATCGGGCCATCAGGAGTGAAGACTAGACCGTTGCGCGCGACCCGCGACGGCAGCACGCAATCAAACATATCCACGCCCAGCGCAACCATCTTCAGCAACTGAGGAGGCGTCCCTAGTCCCATCACGTAGCGCGGTTTCTCCACCGGCATAAACGGCGTAGTCGCGCCAACCTGCTTAAGCATCTCCGGCTCAGGCTCTCCCACACTCACCCCGCCCACCGCATAGCCGGGGAAATCGAGGGCCGCCAAAGATTCTGCCGCTTCACGACGCATGTCGTCAAAGGTCGAACCTTGCACGATCGCGAATACATGATGCCCCTTTTCGAGAAAACCACTTTCCATCGCGATCTCCTTACATTGCTTCGCCCAACGATAAGTTCGCTCCACCGCTGCCGCGCACTCGTCACGTTCGCAAGGCCAAGGCGGACATTCGTCGATCACCATCGCGATATCGCTCCCGAGATTCTGTTGAATCGCCATGACCTCCTTTGGTCCAAGGAAGAGCTTTTTACCATCGAGGTGAGATTGAAATTCCACGCCGTCGTCGTGCATCTTGCGCAGCTTCGAAAGGGAGAAGACTTGAAATCCGCCGCTATCGGTGAGGATCGGGCCATCCCAACCCATGAATTTGTGCAATCCTCCCAGATCGCGAATCAGCTCTGAGGTTGGACGCAGATTGAGATGGTAAGTATTACCGAGGATGATCTGTGCACCGATTTCATTCAGGTGCGAAGGCGTCAGTGATTTCACCGTTCCCTGCGTGCCCACAGGCATAAAGATTGGCGTTTCGATCACGCCATGGAGTGTTTGCAAGCGCCCACGACGAGCTGCTGTGACGTCGTCGGTTTTGAGTAATTGAAAATGGTTGTCCATCAGGTCTTTCACACACCCTATCCCCGCGCTTGACGCTGGTGTCAACCCGTCGGTAGATGCCTTCGTGCTGCTTGTTATCGACAACTTCGATTCGTTTACTTTCAACCTCGTCCAATACTTCGGTCAACTGGGCGTGGAGCAGCGCGTATTTCGCAACAACGAGATCACGCCCGAGGAAGCCCTCGCGCTCAATCCGGATCGTGTGCTGATCTCCCCCGGCCCCTGTTCTCCGACCGAAGCAGGCGTTTCCTTGAAAATGATCGAGGCCTTCGCAGGTAAGAAACCACTTTTCGGCGTATGTCTCGGTTGCCAGTCAATCGGTCAACATTTCGGAGGAAAAATCATCCGCGCCGATCGTCTGATGCACGGCAAGACCTCGCCCATCCAACACACGGGCACCGATGTTTTCAAAGACATGCCACAAGGGTTCGCCGCGACTCGCTATCACTCCCTGATCGTCGAACGCGAGACTCTGCCTGATTGCCTCGAGATCACCGCCGAAACCGCCGAAGGCGAGATCATGGGCCTGCGCCACAAAACCCTGCCGATCTGGGGTGTCCAATTTCATCCTGAGTCCATCGCCACTGAACAAGGTATGCTCATCCTTCAGAATTTCATCTCCCTCGAATAAACAACTATGCGCTGCCCTAAGTGCACCTCCATTGAAGACAAAGTAATCGACTCCCGGATTAGCCGAGAGGGAAGCACGATTCGGCGCCGACGCGAATGCCTCGAATGCGGCACCCGTTTCAGCACCACCGAAACCATGGTCCGAGATGGGCTCTTCGTGATTAAACGCGATGGCCGTCGTGAAGATTTCGACCGTGAGAAAGTCGTCCACTCCATTCGCGCCGCGTGTCACAAACGCCCCGTTGATCTCGAACAAATCGGCATGGTGGTCGAAGACGTCGTCGATATAGTCGAAGCTCAATACGAAAGTGAGATCCCCTCTAAAGTGATCGGCGAAAGTGTGATGCAACGCCTCCGCACGATCGATCAAGTCGCCTACGTGCGATTCGCGAGCGTCTATAAGGAATTTCGCGATGTGAAGGAATTCATGCAGGAAATCAGCAACCTGCCCAAGACCTACAAATGACCTCCAACTTTTGTCATCGCGAGTCCAGCCCGCTTCAGCGGGATGGGCGCGGCGATCCACGAACAACGATAAATGACCGATCCAAAGATGTGGATGGCCCACGGCTTGTCATCGCGAGTCTGTTCCGCTCGGCGGAACGGACGTGGCGATCCACGAACGGGCACATGGAGCCGATTGGTATTCGTGGATGGCCACGTCTCTGCGTTCCTCGCCATGACAGAAGGGGCCAAGTTAATCACCTCCTCGCCATGACCAACGATACGATCACCAAATGACCCGCCCTCGGGAAGACCTGCGGCGGCTTCACTTCATCAACGCGCTCTTCGCTCATGTGACCGGCCACGATCTTTATCTGGCCGAACAGATCAAAGAGGCCATCACGTTTAGTCTCGCGGAATTGGAGCAGCAGGTCGCCACACATCCTGAAGCGGCGGCGAAATATGATGCCAATTTCAACAATGCCGCAGCCTCGTTGCTCACCAACGCGTTCTCGCATCTACCCGCGCACGGCTTTTATCATTGGGATGCCTCTCGCAGCCTAGAGTCGGCCACCCCACTTTTCGCGCGCGACGAAATCATGACCGGACTCAAGCAACTCGCCACCTATCGTGAGTCCACTCTCCTCGTTACCAATCTTCGCCCTGCACTGATTCCCCCACCTAAACGCGCCGTGGGACGCCGCCTCCGCGAATACGATGAAACGCTCTCCTTCATCCGCGACCTCGCCGCCGCCCGGACCGCTCCCACCGCCAACCTCCAGTTGCTGTTTCTCTGATTTTAAATGCTGCCGTTCGGCAAGCTCAGTCCCTGAGCCAGTCGAAGGGAAAGCTGGAAATCAGGAACGAACTGATCGAGATCATTTCTTATTCCAGAGTTCATGAGTTCCAGATAAGGGTATTTTTAGTTCCTGACTTTCTTTCAAATTTTTCTGTTTTCAGAATTCCAGAAATTCGGCATTTTCCGTTCCGGTCTTTCTTCCAGCTTTCCACATTCAATATTCTGAATACCTCATGCCAAAAACTATCTTTCAGAAAATTATCGATCGCGAGATCCCTGCCAAGATCGCGCACGAAGACGAGCACTGCATCGCCTTTCACGATGTGCAGCCCGAAGCACCAGTGCATATACTAGTCGTCCCCAAGAAACTCATCGCGCGAGTCGGCGAAGCTGCACCTGAAGATCAAGCTCTTCTCGGCCATCTCCTCCTCACCGCCGGCAATCTCGCTCGTGAGCTCAAACTTGATAAAGGCTTCCGATTGGTGATCAACAACGGTCCCCACGGTGGCGAATCCGTGCCCCATCTCCACGTCCACCTCCTCGGAGGCCGCCAGCTCAACTGGCCCCCGGGATAAGTATACAGACGCCCAACCTACGCTTGCCCAATGAGTAGAGCTAGGTTCAGATGAACCTGTTTCCCATGCCCCTTAATCGTAATGAAGCCCAGACCAGATACGATTTGATCGACCCAGTTCTTCGCGATCAAAAAGGGTGGAAGCACGCCGATTATATGGCGGCGCGTTTAGAGGAAACCGCTCGGGCAATTGATATTATCGACGGCAAACCCCGCCGTCGTCCCAAGGGGCGCACCGATTATGTGCTCTATTGGGATTGCTCCGGCGGAACGAATCCCCAGCCCATTGCCATTATTGAAGCCAAACGCGAAGGCCTCCCGCCCGATCACGGAATGGCCCAAGGTCAGGATTATCTCATCGGTAAACTGCGGCACGTCCCCTTTGTCTTTTCCACCAATGGTCATCTCTACGTCGATTATGATCAGAAGACCGGACTGGTCTCGGATCCCAAACCCTTAGCGGGCTTCCCCCAACCCGATGAACTCTGCGGGCAACAGTCCAAATTTCGCGGCTTCCAGCTCGACGCCCCCGCCGCTGCTCCTCTCACCGCCGACGCTGATCTTTCCGCACTCACGCTTCGTTACTATCAGGACGCCGCATTACGAGCCGCACTGCAAAAAGTCGCCAGCGACGAGATCTCCGGTCAACCGCGCCGCGTGCTCGTGCCCCTCGCCACCGGCGGTGGCAAAACACGGCTCGCCGCCGCGTTTCTCAAAAAACTCGATGCCGCTGGGAAACTCACTCGTGCCCTGTTTGTTTGTGATCGCGATCCCCTCCGCACCAGCGGACTGGAAGCAATGCAGGCTGCCTTCGGTGCCAACGCCGCCGAAGTGAGCACGCGCAATGCGCAGCCCAACGCCAAGGTGCTCGTCGCCACTTACCAAACTCTCGGCTTCACCCCGACCAGCGACGAACCCGACGAGCCGCAACCCGATCCCGCCACTTACCCCACTCCCGCCAAGCCCTCACCTCCGCCACCCGCGCAGTCGTCCGAGCCCGAACTGGGTGAGGGTTCTTTTTTCGCCGATCACTATCCCAAAAACTATTTCGACGTGATCATTATCGATGAGTGCCATCGTTCCGCTTGGGGCAAATGGCGCATGATTCTCGACCGCAATCCCCGCGCTATTCACCTCGGTCTTACCGCCACCCCGCGCCAGATCAAACTGCCCAAGGCTGCGGACGCAGAAACCTCGCGCCGCATCGAGGACGACGCCCGGCTCATTGCCGACAACTACACCTACTTTGGCGAACCGCCTTACGAATACGATTACCTGCAAGGTGTCGAAGATGGTTACCTCGCGCCCTGCCAGATTCTCACCTACGATATTTTCCACGACAACCAAAGCGAACCGGAACGTTTGCGCGGCGTGAAACGGACCGATGTCGCAGACAAGGAACTGACCAACGTCAACACCGGGGAGTCGGTTCCCGCCAAAGCCGTGGAGGAGAGCACCACTCCGGGCAAAATCGACGTGCGCCTTGTTTACCCCGGTCGTGTCAAAACCTTCGCCGAACATTTTTTCGCCAAGCTGCTTGAACTCAACGAGGGCGATCCGCATCAGAAGACCATTATCTTCTGCGCCTCCGATCTTCACGCCCGCCGCGTTACCACTGCACTCAACAATCTTTATTCGGCTTGGTGTGCGCAGCACGACCGGAAGCGCTGTCAGAAATTCGCCTTCCAGTGCATGTCCTCCACCAACGGCAATGAGATGGTGCCCGATTTTCGCGGACGGCAAAAATCTCACTTCATCGCCACCACCAAGGATCTGCTCAGCACCGGAGTGGATGTGCCCTGCGTGCGCAACGTCGTCTTTCTCCGCTACCTGCAATCACCCCTGCTCTTTCTCCAAATGGTCGGTCGCGGCACCCGGATCGATGAAGCCACCGATAAGCTGATGTTCAGCCTCTGGGATTACACCGGGGCCACCGCCTTGTTCGGGGCCGATTTGATCACGCCTCCGCCGTCTCCACCCAGCCCTCCAGGTCCGCCGCCCCCTCCTCCACCTCCAGTGGAACCGCCCGTGCAGGTCAAAGGCACCCAATTCACAATCACCGAGACCGGGCAGTTCTTTGTCACCAGCATCGACGGACAGACCCAACGCGTGACTCCGCAACAATACCGCGCTTTACTTGCAGAGCGTCTGCTCTCCCTCGCACCGGAACTCGCCGACTTCCGCACCCAATGGCTCGATCCCGCCAAGCGTGCCGACCTACTTCTCACCCTCGAACGGCAGGGACTCCGCCCAGAGAAACTTCCCGATATCAGCCAGCAGGCCGATTACGATCTCTTCGATTTACTCGCCGCCCTCGTTTACGGACTCAAGCCACTCACCCGACACGAGCGCGCCGAACTTTTTCTCGGACAACAACCAGCCTGGCTCGTGCAACTCCCACAACCCACCGCCAAGATCATTCACAAAATCGTCCGTCAATTTGAAGCCGGTGGCACTGAAGCCTTGGAAACACCTGAACTCTTCCAGCAAATCTCCGCCGATGGTCCCGACGCCTACGCCATCCTCCTCGAAGGCGGTATCCCCAGTGATCTCGTGCGTCAGACCAAGGAAGGTCTCTTCGTCGCATGAGCGCTTGGCCGATAGTGCCCCTTGGCGAAGTGTGTGACGAGCGCTGCGAGTTGGTTGCTCCGACAAACCAGCCTGCAACTTATTTCAATTACATCGATATTTCGGCGATCAACAATTCGAGCAAACGGATTGTAGCGAGTCGAGAGCTGTTGGGCAAAGATGCACCGAGCCGAGCTCGTCAGCTTGTCCGTTCAGGGGATGTGCTCGTAGCAACAACACGTCCCAATCTGAATTCTGTTGCTCTGGTCAGCACAGAGAACCACGGGCATATCGCGAGCACAGGCTTCTGTGTTTTGCGTCCCAATGACAAGGTGTTGCCTAAATATCTCTTCTGCTGGGTTCAGTCTCCAGAATTTGTGCGGCAAATATCGTTCTTGGTTCAAGGGGCCTTGTATCCTGCCGTTACCGATCAACAAGTGCGCAATCTGGAGATCCCGCTACCTTCACTTGCCGAGCAACGTCGCATCGTAGCCGCACTCGACGCGCAACTGACCGCCGCCGCCCGCGCCCGCGCTGCTACTGCTGCCCAATTGAACATGATCAACACACTACCCGGTAAGTTGTTAGCACGCGCCTTCAAACAAGATTGTAAGTAATCAGACTGATGAAAAGAGAAGCAAAGCTCAACTCGCAGGCCTCCGTTAATTCCGCCGTCAAAGCGATCTGCGATATTATGCGGCGCTCGAACTGCGCGGGCGCGTTGAAATACGTGCCGGAGCTCACTTGGATCCTCTTCCTGCGTATCCTCGACGAGCGCGAGGAACGCGAAGCCGCCGAATCGGAAGCCGTGGACCGCGCCTTCACACCGGCCCTGACCGCGCCCCACCGCTGGCGCGATTGGGCCGCCCCGCTTTCCCCATTGCGCGATCCGGCAAAGGGCGGCACCCCGGACAAGGTGTGGGCCTTCGTCCACGAAGACCTGCTGCCCACGCTGCACGGTTACGGAAAGATTGGGAGCACGGCCACGGTGCGGCAACGGCTCATCGCCCAAATCCTCGGCGCAACCGAGCGCAGTCGGGTGGACTCCGCCAAGAATTTCTGCGACGTGCTCGACAAGGTGCACGAGATCACCTCGGTCGCGGTGGACCCGACCCACGTCTTCACTCTCTCCCAAGTTTACGAAGGCCTCCTCCTCAAGATGGGCGAGAAAGGCAACGATGGCGGCCAGTTTTTCACCCCGCGCGAGGTCATCCGCTTGATGGTGCGCGTGCTCGATCCGCAGGTCGGGCAAACCGTCTATGATCCCGGTTGCGGCACGGGAGGCTTTCTCGCCCAAGCTTACGAGCACATGCGGCCTCAGGTCAAAAAAGCTCAGGATCTCGACACGCTGAAACACGCGACCTTCTTTGGGCGCGAAAAAGACAACGACACCTACCCCATCGCGTTGGCCAACCTGTTGCTGCACGACATCGACGAACCCCGCCTCTGGCACGGCAACACCCTGACCGGCATCCCTTCCTACGACGCGCTCTTCGCCGGGGCTCCGGATTTCTTCGACGTCGTGCTCATGAACCCGCCCTTTGGCGGCAAGGAAGGTAAGGCAGCCCAGACGCATTTTGATTTTCCCACCGGCTCGACCCAGTGCCTCTTTCTCCAGCACGTGCTCAAGACGATGCGCAAGGGCTCAAAATGCGGCATCGTGCTCGATGAGGGCCTGCTCTTCCGCACCAGCGAAATCGCCTTCGCCAAGACCAAACAGAAGCTGCTCGAGGATTGCGATGTGGGGGGCATCGTCAGCCTACCCGCAGGCGTCTTCCTCTCGGCCGGAGCCGGAGTGAAAACCAATCTGGTATTTTTCACCAAGGGTAAATCAACCGAGAAGATTTGGTATTACGATCTCTCCGCCGTGAAAGTTGGGCGCAAGACCCCGCTGACACTCAAACACTTCGAAGACTTTGAATCCCTTCGCGCTAAAAGAGAAGATAGCGAACTGAGCTGGACGGTGGACTTCGCCGCCAAACGCGAAGCAGCGCTCGCCGCCAAGGAGCCACTCGAAGAGCAAGCCGCCGACCTCGGAGAAGAAATCGCCGAGCTCAAGGCATCACTCAAGACCCTCCGCAAAACGAGCCCCCGCGCTCCCAAAGTCGCCCAGCTCAAGGTAAAGCTGGCCGCCATGGAAAAGGAAGAACGTGAGCTATTGGCCAAGGCGCAGGACATCGAGTTTGCGATCTACGACCTCAAGGCTGTCAACCCGAACATCAAGGTGGTGGAGGACACCCGCACGCCTACAGAGTTGCTCGAAGTCATCGCCGGAAAAGGCCGCGAAGCCGACGAAGCCCTCGCCGAATTGCGGAGTTTGCTCGGAGGGAAAATTCATCCTGAACCCGTAGCTCACGATCTCAAAGTGGCGGGACCACCGGCCTGATCAGACGAAACTTATCTGGGCATCCAGTGATGCATTGACGGAGGGTGTATTCTTTATGCGTCTAGCTATTTCCCCTCCTGCAAGTATAGTGCCGCTATGAACCTGAGCTTCCGCGAAGCCAAAACCACCCAAGCAGCCGCCCAACTGCTTAAGTTGCGTGGTGCCCCGATGAGCTACATGAAACTCGTCAAACTCCTGTATTTGGTGGATCGCCAAGCCCTTCTGCGCTGGGGCCGCCCAGTGACCGGCGACAAATATGTTTCCATGGATAAAGGTCCGGTGCTCAGCAGAACTCTCAATCTGATCATCGAAGAACCCGCGCCGGGAGATGATACTATTTGGGCTCAGCACATCTCCCAGCCGCAGGATTTCGAAATCAAACTCAAGGAGGAAACCGGAGCCGACGAACTTTCCCCGGCGGAAATTCAGCTCATCAATGAAACCTTTGCCGAGTTTGGAAAAAAACCCCGTTGGGAGTTAGTCGATTTCGTGCACGACTTCCCAGAATGGCAGGATCCTCATGGCAGTGCCCTGCCGATTGAATACCGAGACATTCTCCAAGCCGGAGGGAAGTCGGAAGCAGAAATTGCCGCCGTGCTGAGTGAACTTGACGGGGTTGCCATGGCGGATGCGCTCATGCCAGCCCGCTAATCGAAGGAGCCATGATCAAGGCAGGTCAGACGATTCTACTGCCCACTCCCGGACACGAAATCGCCCACCTGTGGGTCGTCGTGATCTCGGCCCAGCCTGAAACGGTAGAGGTGCTCAATGAAGTGGACCCCATCGGTTGGACAGGTGGGGCAGATTTTTAGTTATGGTTTTTGGGTTTACTGAACAAGGGAAAAGATAAATGGAGGGGCGCAGGGGAGGAAGCTTGGCTTCCTCCCCGCTCGGATTGCCGCTGTCAGGCGGCGGCTTGTTTGGGTTGGGCGTGGTAGACTTCGGAGGGGGTTTGGCCTTGGTGCGAAGAGTGCGGGCGGTGTTCGTTGTAAAATCGGAAGTAGGTGGCGAGATTGGCGCGAGCCTCGACCATCGTCTCGTAACGTTTCAGGTAGACTTCCTCGTATTTGACGCTGCGCCATAGGCGTTCGACAAAGACGTTGTCCAGGCATCGGCCTTTGCCGTCCATCGACAGTTTTATGCCTGCGTCCAGCAAGGGCGTGGTAAACTCCGCGCTGGTGAACTGGCAGCCTTGGTCGGTATTGAAGATCTCCGGGATGCCGTGCTCGGCCATCGCCCGTTGGAC